>Ga0111538_10008351_pt1 | contig 13902 bp, 11 predicted proteins | sample SoiMethybrSBSTD1_FD_79669 | JGI IMG/M metagenome (GOLD analysis project Ga0111538, IMG submission 79669) | Bulk soil microbial communities from a Populus tree surrounding site in Tennessee, USA - Soil MetaG P. TD hybrid SBSTD1 (version 2)... | ecosystem: Environmental > Terrestrial > Soil >...
CCGTCCGATCGCAGCTTGATGTTGGCGGGCTTCAGATCGCGGTGCACGATTCCACGTTCGTGCGCCGCTTCAAGCGCCTCGGCGATCTGCGTCGCGATCGGCAGCGCCTCCTCCACCGGAATCGCTCCCTGCACGAGGCGGTCGGCGAGCGTCGATCCGTCGACCAGCTCCATCACGAGGGCCGTCACACCATCGGCTTCCTCGAGGCCGTAGATCCCGGCAATGTTCGGATGGTTCAAGGCGGCGAGGGCGTGTGCCTCGTGGCGGAAGCGCCGCAGATGATCCTGCCGCTGCTGATCGTTGTCGCCGATCAAGTCTGGAGCCAGCACCTTGAACGCGACGTCGCGACGCAACTTCGAGTCGTGCGCGCGATAGACCTCGCCCATGCCACCCGCGCCGATCCGCTCGTGGACCGAGTAGGTGCCGATGCGTCGTCCGCTGAGCGCCGCGGCGTTGGAGACGTGCGCGCCGCTCATCTGTAGCGGCTCGTCGAGCAAGCCGGGGGATGATGCGCCGCTGACGAGCAACGATTCCACTTCGCGCCGCAGCGCCTCGTCGCCCTCGGTCGCCGCCGCGAGAAACGGCCCGCGTGCGCTGTCTTTCAACAGCCGAGCGGCATGATACAGCTCTTCGATTCTCCGCCAGCGATCCTCGTTCATACGTCGCTGTCTGTATCCAGAGAGGTATCGTGTCGGCTCCCGTCCCCGAGCTCGCGATAGAGCCACGCGCGCGCGAGGCTCCAGTCTCGTCTGATCGTGCCGACCGACACCTGGAGCACATCAGCCATTTCTTCCAGGCTCAGTCCGCCGAAGAACCTCAGTTCGACGACCTGGCTCTTGCGGCGATCGAACTTTTCGAGTGCGTTCAAGGCATCGTTCAGCGCCACCACGTCGGCCTGCCGCGGCGTGACGAGATTCTCGGCGTCGGATAGCGAGATGCAAAACGCGCCTCCACCGCGTTTGACGCGCGCGCGTTCGCGCGCGTAGTCGACGAGCACGTGTCGCATCACCTGGGCGGCCACGGCGAAGAAGTGGGCGCGGCCCTGCCACTGAACGTCCTTCGACGCGAGCCGGAGATACGCTTCATTGACGAGTGCCGTGGGCTGGAGCACATGGCCGCGGCGCTCTCCGGCCATGTGTCGCCGGGCGATCCGCCGCAGCTCCGGTTGAATCGCCGGCAACAGTTTGTCCAGAGCCGCGTGGTCCCCGGCTTGCCACGCGAGGAGCAACTGGGTGACGTTCGGAGTCGAGGGCATGACGATGGGGGTGTCCGGTAGGTTAGCACTTTCGTCCCGAAATGCCGCCTTTCTCCCTGAGACGCGGGAGATGCGTGAAGCCCGACGCGCTGCCCCGGCCGGGGGCAACGGTTGTCTGCTGCCGCAGCATCTAGCGCACACGGAGGTTTGATCCATGAGTCAGCCAACCAGATCGTCGCTTCACGTCTTTTCGGGTGCGTTGATGTTTACCGCCGCCCTTACGGTGTCGGCGTGCTCCGACGGGGGCCGATCGCCGGCCGCACCCACGGCAGCCCGAGCGACGGCGTCGCATCCGTCGGACGCGACAACCAGCAGCCACGGATCAACGGCGATGCTGGGAACAACCAGTAGCTCGTCGGCTCCGGAGGGCGCCGCAACGCCTCAAGGGACGAGCACTGAACAGGCTGCGTACAATGGCACCATCTGCCATCTCGTGTTTCCCGGGACGCCGTCCCGGACGTCGGAGATGTTTGCTATCTGGAATCTGGGGCACGCGATTCTGGACGTACCATTCGACACGCCGCGTCCGGATCTCTACGGCATCCTGCCCGGGACGATGCACCAGGAGCCCGGTTACCCTGACTTCGATCATGATCACATCGCCAGTAATGCGCCGGGGGACCCGGGGTACGACGGCACGTGGGACGTCTGGACCGTCGTGCCCGGTCAGAATTTCGACCCGGCGACGTATCAGGCGCCCCGAAGTGTGGACGCGATGTTCACCCTGATCAGGAGCGGCGTGCTGGCAGGACCGGTGGGCTTGGCCGCCGCCGGATTCGGTCAGGATCTCGTCATCCGCGCGCCGCTGGTCTGTCGCTGAGACGAAGTTGGCATAGTCGCATTTCGGACACTGGCGAAGCGACGTTCCAGTTGGATCCTTCGACTCATCCTCCAGGACGCCGACGAAAGCTTCGATCGCTTTGGTGCCACCTATGTTCAGCTTGCAAACCCAACGTCAAGTGGAGGCGCGAACAGGAAATCGCTGGCGGTCTCGCGAGAGGGGGAACACACCCCCGCGTTGGACCCTGTTCCCCTCCCTATTCCCCCCGCGAGGAGCCTCATCGCAGGTAGCTCTGGCAAACAGGTCGTGCGCATGTGGCCGTGTACGCCGGGACCTCAGTACGCCAGACGATGAGTGGTGCCCAATGAGCCTCGTCGTGCAGTCCGCGAACGGGTCGCCCGAAACGTGTTCGCTCTGTCGGTCCAGCGATGGAAGCGGTAGATCTCGGCTCAATCCTGCGGACTGAAGGTGTACGTCCCTTCCCAGTACCAGAGCGAGTAATCATCACTATGCGAGACATCGACACTGGCATGGAATGAGGTGAACTTCCCGGTCCCGCCCGAGAACCTGCACACTCCGAGGGCGAGTGAGCAATGGCCGAACGCGGTATTGTTGCCGGGCCCCGGCGCGTCGAGGACGACGTCACTGCCCAAAGGAGTAAAAAGCTGATCCGGCTGGAGATAAAGGATCCTCGAGTCGACCTCGATTGCTTTGACGTTCGAGATCGTGATCCTGCAGAAGGAGCCGGCGCCGCCCGTGTACCCCGAGCACTCCTTCGTCACATGGAGATCTCCGCTTCGCGGCGACGCCGACAACGATGTCGCCGCCAAACCAGACACAGCCGCAGTCGCGCTTGGACTTGTCGGAACCCCGCGTCCGTCGGCACACCCGACAGCGGCCAGCGCCCCAGCACAGAGACATCCAATAACTACGCACTTCATTGTGAGAGAAATCGCGAATTTCATAACACACTCCTCTTGCGTTGCCGCCCGTTTTTCTTGAACCATCCATGCTCGACGCACCGACGCCCTTGAGAGCGTCGCCAATAGGAGATCGCGCAAGAGGGGTCCATAACGGGTCAACGAGACAAAAGGCAGGCGTGTATCCTCCCGGTGCTATGCTGTGGGCCTCCATCCAATTGATTGAAGAAGGCTCCGATGGTCTCGCCTCGCGACGTCACGGCGCTGCTCGGCGACTGGAGTCGCGGCGACCGGACTGCGCTCGATCAGTTGCTGCCACTCGTCTATGCGGAGCTCCGCCGCGTTGCCGCGCGCCAGCTCCGGAACGAGCGGGCCGACCACACCTTGCAGCCGACGGCCCTTGTTCATGAGGTGTACATGCGGCTCGTCGACCAACGCCAGGTCGATTGGCAGAATCGAGCGCATTTCTTTGGTGTTGCGGCGCAGGTCATGCGCCGCATCCTGGTCGATCACGCCCGGCGTCACGGCGCGAGCAAGCGCGGCGAGGGTGTGCGCTGTGTGTCAATCGATGAAGCCAAAGACGTAGCCGCGTCAAACGTGATGCCCATCCTCGCGTTGGATCACGCGCTCGATCGCTTGGAAACGGTCGACGCTGAACTGGCCAGAATCGTCGAGCTTCGTGCGTTTGGCGGACTCACGATCGAGGAAGCGGCACATGTGCTCAGCGTCTCTCCATCGACCGCCAAGCGCGACTGGCGCACCGCGAAAGCGTGGCTCAATCGGGAGCTCCGCTCCGAGGTTCGACCGTGACCGACGAGCGATGGCCGCGAGTGAAGGCGCTGTTTCAGGCCGCTGTGGAACGGCCGACCGAAGAGCGCGACGCCTTTCTGGCCGCTGCGACTGGTGACGACGCGGCGTTGCGTCGCCAAGTCGAGTCCTTGTTGGCGTCGGACACCTCGGACGTCAGCTTCCTCGACCGGCTGCCCGTCGCTAGTGAGTCCGTGCTTGCCGATGCTCTCACTGCCCCGCCGACGTCGCTGAACCACACGCTGTCTCACGCAGTCCTCACCCCTGGCCTTCGCGTCGGTCCCTATGAAATCGTCGCCCCGCTCGGTGCGGGCAGCATGGGCGAGGTGTATCGCGCTCACGACACCAAGCTTGGCCGCGATGTGGCGATCAAGGTGTTGCCGGCTGCGTTTACGGCCGACCCCGAGCGGTTGACGCGGTTCGACGTCGAAGCGCGGATGCTCGCCGCTCTCAATCACCCTCACATCGGGTCCATCTATGGCCTCGAGGATGCGGGCGGCGTGCCGGCGCTGGTACTCGAGCTCGTCGAGGGCGAAACGGTTGCCGATCGATTACAGCGTGGGCCGCTGTTTGCACATGACGCGTTCGGCGTGGCCCGACAGATCGCCGACGCGCTCGACGCGGCGCATCAAAAGGGCATCGTCCATCGGGACTTGAAGCCGGCCAACATCAAGATCACGCCAGCCGGCGTTGTGAAGGTGCTGGATTTCGGTCTGGCGAAAGCCGCGGTGGGAGAGCCAGCGTTGGCTCGAGAGTTGTCGCAGTCGCCGACGGTGGGGATGTCGGGCACTCGCGTCGGCGTGATTCTGGGGACCGCGACGTACATGAGTCCGGAGCAGGCGCGCGGTATGCCTGTGGACAACCGCGCCGACATCTGGGCATTCGGTTGCGTGATGTACGAAACTCTGACCGGACGGCCGCCGTTCACCGGCCAGACGATCGCGGAAACGTTTGCAGCGATTCTCGAGCGGGAGCCGGATTGGAAGGCCCTGCCCCGCGTCACGCCCGCGAGTATTCGTGCGCTGTTGAAGCAGTGTCTGGAAAAGGACCCGACTCGGCGTCTGCAGAATATCGCCGATGCCCGGAGCACCATCGAGCAGGCGCAGCGCGGATTGAAGCCCTGGCAGGTCGCGGCGGGGGCGGCAACGGCGGTTGCGGCGCTGGCGATTGGCGCCGGTGTGTGGTGGCGCGCGCCGGCTGGCGCGGCTGCGCGCTCCGAGTGGGTGCAGCTGACGCAGTTCCCGGACTCGGTCATCCAACCAGCTCTGTCGCCGGATGGCCGTATGGTCGCGTTCCTTCGCGCTCATTCCAGCCCCCTCGTGCCGTTCGCGAATGGCCAGGTGTACGTGAAGATGCTCCCTGACGGGGAGCCGCTTCAACTGACCAACGATAGCCTCCGCAAGATGAGTCCGGTGTTTTCACCGGACGGCGCTCGAATCGCCTATGGGACCGTCGAGGCGCCGTTTACGTGGGATACCTGGATCGTCCCGGTGCGTGGTGGCGAGCCGCAGCGATGGCTGCGCAATGCCTCCGGAGTGATCTGGGCAGGTCCGCGTCAACTGCTGTTCTCGGAGATCAGGAAGAGTCCCCAGATGGGGGTCGTGGCTGCGGACGAAGGCCGCAGCGGACAACGTGACGTGTACGTACCCGCTCACGAGCAAGGCATGGCACATCTCTCGTACCTGTCACCGGATCGACGCTCGGTCCTGCTGGTGGAAATGGACAAGAACCACGCGTGGACACCGTGCCGCGTGGTGCCACTGGACGGCGGCCGCCCGGGGCGCCTGGTAGGACCGCCGGGCGCGGCATGCACGTTTGGCGCGTGGTCGCCTGACGGCGAGTGGATCTACCTCACGTCGAACGCGGGAGGAACGAATCACATCTGGCGCCAGCGCTTTCCCGACGGCGAACCCGAGCAGATCACATTGGGCCCAACGGAGGAGGAAGGCGTCGCCGTGGCGCCGGACGGCCGCTCACTGGTCACTGGGGTGGCGTTGTCGAGCACGTCGCTATGGCTTCACGACGGCAGCGGAGAGCGGCAGATATCGGTCGAAGGCAACGCCGTGGATGCGAAATTTACCCCGGACGGGAGGACGCTCCTGTACAAGGTCGTCAATTCCCTCGGCACCTATCCCCTCCCAGGAGAGCTGCGCGTCGCAAACCTGGAAACCGGACGCTCCGAGGTAATGCTTCCAGGCTTTCAGGTCATCGACTACGACGTCTCCGCCGATGGCCAACACGTGGTGATGGAGGCGGCCGATGGCGACGGGACGTTGCGGCTATGGCTGGCTCGGCTCGATGGCCGCGTCCCACATGGTCAGATCCCGAACGTCGAGGGGAGGCAGCCGAGATTCGCACCAGACGGCGACATCCTGTTCCGCCGCTCGGACGGAGCGGCTACCTTTGTCTACCGCGTCCGTCCCGATGGGACCGGAATGCGAAAGGCGATCGAGCAAGCCATCCCGCTGCTGGGCGACGTTTCGCCGGATGGCCGATTCATCGTCGGATGGACCACGCTTCCCGGCAGCGAGTCGTCAACGGCTCAGCTGTTCCCGCTGAACGGCGGCGCTCCACTGCCGGTCGCGGCGTTCATCAGTTGGAGCAGATCGTACAGCGGAGGGACGGTCTCGTTTTCCATTGGGACGATCGCTGACGGTCGCAGCTATGTCGTTCCACTGCGGCCCGGCGAAACGCTGCCAAGGATGCCGGCAGCGGGACTTCGGTCGGAAGAGGACGTTGCGAGGCTCCCGGGCGCACGCCGCGTCGACGCAGTGACCGTTCCGGGGCCGTCACCCGACGTTTATGCGTTCCAACGCACCACGACCCAGCGCAATCTCTATCGCATCCCTATTCGATAATACCGGTCCGCCTTCATGCCGGCGTGGGTCCGGTCTGAGCGACAGTCGTTGTCGAACTGCGCAAACGCAGCGAGTACGCCTTCCATCAACTTGCCGACCCAGCTTCGTGCCTGCGAGGATTACTGTCGGCGCCAGGGCTACGAGGTCCCGTACTGCTCCCAATAAGTGGGGTTCGGGTCCGATCGCCGTGTCATGCACTGCTCGTTGAGAGAACGCGATGGAAGGCGAGCGGAAACTCGTCGTAGGTGCGGCCGTCGAGCGTCCGGCCGGTCTCGTGCTTGCGTGTGCCGCCCACTGTTTGAAGAAGAAGGGCACCCGCTGCGCGCGGCATTGACGACGGATATTGACGACCAAATCTCGAAGCATCGGGTGGGCATGCAGGCCGCTCTCTCCGCCGACGATGACCCAGTCGATCTTGCGCAGGTCGAGAGACCCGAGGGCGGCGAGTAGGGGTTCCACGTGGCGTCCGTCCATTCAATGGAGGAGCGATCGCTCATTGTGAGTCAGTCTAAGCCCTATCCATGACAGCTAGGGTCACAACTTCGAACGTTATTCTCCACAGACTGAGGGCCGAAGTACCGTGGAAGAGAGGCGCTCGTTCGACGCGCGATGCGGTACAGTTTCCGCGTTGGGGGGGCGACAGCCTATGTCTTCGCCTGATTCGAGCAGCCCACCTTTCACGATCGCCATCGGCGCAAGGATGGGCGCTTACGAAATCCTCTCGCCGATCGGCGTCGGTGGCATGGGTGAAGTTTATCGGGCGCGCGACACACGACTTGGACGTGATGTCGCCCTCAAGCTGATCCCCGTTAGCAAGGCGCAAGACGCGACCGCACGCGACCGGATTGTGCGCGAAGCCCGGATCGTGGCCTCTCTCAATCACCCCAACATCCTCGCGCTGCACGACATCGGCACTGAGAACGGCGCGATTTACATCGTGACCGAGCTCGTCGACGGGGCGTCGCTACGCGGGCTGACGCCGCCGTTGCGCAAGTGTCTCGACATCGCGGCGCAGATTGCGGACGCGCTATCGGCTGCTCACGCCGCAGGTATCACACATCGCGATCTGAAGCCTGACAACGTCATGGTGAACCGTGACGGCCGGGTGAAGCTCCTCGACTTCGGCGTCGCTCTCCAAAGGCACCTGCTGCCAGACCTTGAGGCGACGGCCTCACACGAGGAGACCGGGCTGCTGACCGGCACCATCGGCTACATGGCGCCGGAGCAGGTCCGGACGAGCGATGTCGATTCCCGGGCCGACATCTTCGCATTCGGCGGGATCCTGTACGAACTGCTGACTGGCACGCGTGCGTTCCAAGGCGACACGGCGGCGGACGTCATGACAGCGGTGCTGACGGTCGATCCGCCGGAGTTGCCTCCGAGCGTCCCCCCTGCTGTGCGGGACATTGTTCACCGTTGCCTCGAAAAGAGCCGTGAAGAGCGATTCCAGTCAGCGCGCGACCTGGGATTTGCCCTTCGGCAGGCTGCAGGCGCACTTGGGGCCACTCCAGACACCGGGAGTCAGCGCCCGGTTGAGACCCCCTCTTCCGCGGCGATTCGCGAGCATCTTGCGAAGCTGCTCTCAAGCCCATCGATCGCTGGCGCGGAGCGCTTGTCCAGTCTGCTGCGTTTCATCGTGGAAGAGACGCTGAACCTGCGACAGGCTCAGCTCAAAGAGATGCGGATCGGCCTTGACGTCTTCGGACGCAAGGCCGACTCGTACGATCCGGCGTTTGATCCGATCGTCAGAGTTCAGATGGGCCGCCTGCGTTCGAAGCTTCGTGCGTACTATAACGGTCCAGGGGCCTCCGACCGCGTTCGCATCGACGTTCCACTCGGAAGCTATGTGCCGGCATTCACCACCTTCGTCGCAGGACCTCATGCCCTGACCGAGCCAGAGCCCACGCCTCCGCCTGCGGACGACCAGCGCATCGCGGTCCTGCCTATCGTCAACATGAGCGCCGATCAAGAGAACCAGTACTTCTGCGACGGCCTGACGGAGGAGCTGATCAACCACCTCGCGCAGATTCCCCAACTTCGCGTCGTCGCGCGAACGTCGAGTTTCCAGTTCAAGGACGCCGCTCGCGACGTCCGGGAAGTCGGACGGTTGCTCGACGTGAGCAAGGTACTGGAAGGTAGCGTACGCAAGTCTGGGAACCGAATCAGGGTGACCGTGCAGCTCATCAATGTGGCTGATGGCTGCCATCTCTGGTCGGAGCGGTACGAGGGCGATCTGAGCGACATCTTCGCGATTCACGAGAAAATCTCCACGGCCGTGCAGCGTTCCGTGCAGAGACAGGTGCTCGGCCCTGGCCCGAGGACCGCTGGTCGCACGCGCCCGCAGCGCATCGACGCTTACAACCTGTACCTGCAGGGGCGCTTCCAGTGGAAAAAGAGAACCGAGCAGGGACTGAGGACCGCGCTCGACCACTTTCAGCAAGCGGCCCAACTCGATCCAACGTTCGCGCGAGCACTCTCAGGCGTTGCGGACTGTTACCTAATGTTGGGGATGTCGGCCGCCGAGGCGCCTGACCGATGCATGCCCAAGGCGGCGGAAGCCGCGCGACAGGCTTTGCAGCTCGACGATGCCTCGGCCGAGACACACGCGTCGCTGGCGGCCGTTCATAACTGCTTCGACTGGGATCTCCACGCAGCTGAACAAGGCTACCGCCGTGCGATTGAGCTCGATCCCAGTTATGCGACCGCACTCCACTGGCTTGGTATGTTCTTGCACGCGACCAGTGGTCGGTTGGCGGAGGCTGTCGACTCTCTCGAGCAGGCCATTGAACTGGATCCGCTGTCTCCGCCGATCATTGCGGACGTCGGACTGGCTTATGCGTTTCGTGAGAACTTCGACGCAGCCGCCATGTTCTGTCGCCGAGCGCTCTCGCTCGAGGCCCACTTCCATAGACCGTACTGGTTCCTGGGATTGACGAGTGCCTGGAGCGGCAACTTTCAGGCGGCCGAAGATGCCCTCAAGCAAGGACTGGAACTCTGCCCGGGCGCCGCGTTTCGTTCGCGGCTGCTCGGGGCGCTCGGATTCGTGTACGGACGATGCGGAAAGCAGCAACTTTCGGACGACGTCAGACACGAGCTTGAGCGCATGCGCCAGTCATCGTACGTGCCGTCGTTCGAGCTGGCGCAGATCGAGATGGGGCTGGGTAACCACGGAGGGGCGCTCGCCTTTCTCGAACACGCCGTGGTCCATCGGGAGAGCTACGCGATCTTCCTCAAAACCTGGAATACGTTCGGACCGCTCAAGCGGGAGCCGCGATTCCAAGCCCTCCTTGCGCAGATCGGCCTCACTTAGCGCGTCGACCTGTTACGGTAACTGTTACTCCCACGCCGGCATACTTTGGGGCAAACTGCACCTATCGCATCGCGCCCGTCATGGCGCAGGGGAGGGAACCATGAAGAAGACCTTATTGGTTGGGGCAACAGGGCTGCTCGGACCGGACATCTGTCGGCAGCTCACGACGGCGGGACATCAGGTGCGAGCCCTGATTCGACGGACCGCCAACGCGGAGAAGCGCACCGAGCTCGAGAGGCTGGGCGTCGAACTTGTCGAGGGTGACCTCAAGGATGCCGCTTCCCTTGCGCGCGCCTGCGCTGGCGTTCAGGCCGTCATCTCGACCGCATCCTCGACGCTCTCTCGCCAGGACGGTGACTCGATCGAAAGCGTTGACCAACGGGGTCAACTGGCGCTTGTCGAGGCGGCGCGACAGGCCGGCGTCGAGCACTTCGTGTTCGTCTCCTTCCGCGAGAACCCCGGCATCCAGTTTCCGTTGACGATCGCCAAGCGCGCCGTCGAACGTGCGCTGAAGGCTTCCGGCATGTCGTACACAATCCTTCAGGCGTCCTACTTCATGGAAGTATGGCTGACACCCGCCCTGGGTTTCGACGCCGCCAACGGCAGAGTCCGGCTGTACGGCGATGGGAGCCGCCCAATCAGTTGGGTCTCGTACCGCGACGTGGCCCGAGCGGCGGCTGCCGCAGTGACCGAAGGGACGGCCCGAAACATGGTGGTGGAACTGGGAGGGCCACAGGCGCTCAGCCCACGCGAGGTCGTACGCATGTTCGAAGCGGCGGGCGCGGGAGAGATCGCGACCGAGAGCGTCCCCGAGTCAGCCCTCGAGGCGCAGATGAGTGCGGCGACCGATTCGCTCCAGAAGTCGTTCGCGGGTTTGATGCTGCAGTGCGCTGCCGGGGATGCGATCGACAACACAACAAGCAGGCGACTGTTCCCATTCCAAAGGACATCGGTACGCGATTTCATTACCGCGCAGCTTGCTGCGGCTCGGGGTTAGCCTTGGCCGCCGAGTCGGCGCTTGTGTTGATCCACGGCGCCTTTCAAACCGCCGCTACGTGGGATCTGGTCGCGCCCCGACTGGAAGGGGCCGGCCGACGGGTGGTCGTCGCAGCGCTTACAGGACTGGAAAGTGACGCCAGCGCGCTCACGGAAATCGTGGCGCTGGACACACACATCCGCGACGTGGTCGCGCTGCTGGAGCGTGACGATCTCCACGGTGCAGTTCTCGTTGGGCACAGCTACGCCGGAATGGTCATCACCGGCGTCGCCGAGCACGCGCAAGACCGCATCGCGCATCTCGTGTACGTCGACGCGCTGGTCCCCGAACACGGTCAATCGGCTATGGACATCTTGCCCGAGCCGACCCGAAACACGTTCCGGAAGCTGGCCGACGTAGGCGGTGGCTGGCGGATGCGGCCAACTGAGCATCTCCTCGACCTATGGGGTCTCGAGGACGGTCCGGCGCGCGCGTTCGTGCAAAAGCGACTGGCGGACTTCACCATCCGGTGTTTCTCGCAGCCTCTCGAGGCGCCCACGCACGCGGCGCACAAGCTTCCTCGTTCGTACATCGCGAGCGTGAAGGCGGGCTATCCGGCAAAGGCTGTCTTCGACCCGTTCGCCGCACGTGCTCGACGGGAGGGCTGGTCATTTCACGAGCTGCCGACGGGCCACGATTGCCAGGCTGAGATGCCGGAGGCTCTCTGCGAGTTGTTGCTCAAGGTTGCGTCGACATAGACGGGACGCGAACTGCGGGGCTCCACGTGGTCAGGGGGCTCAGTAAGAGTGACTGAGCGCCCCTAGCCCCGATGAGCCAGGCGGTCACATGCGGAGGCTACTCCGCGTTCAAGGAGCCTGGGCGATGCCCTCACGCTCCCCGTCGAAGGTATAACTCCCGGTTGGTGAACCCAGAGGGGCGATGCCTACGCGATCGGCGTCGGACTCCAAGAACTGTCGAATATCGCCAACTGTATACAACGGGTCCTGCTGATAGTAGCGGGCGACAATTCCCGCCACATGCGGTGACGCCATGCTGGTCCCGGACATTCGCGTCGTTCCTCCGCCAAGGCGCGTCGACAGTATGCCAACGGACGTGATTAAACAGCTCCTGGCGACGTCTTCCTTCTCCTCGCCCGGTGCCGACACGGTCACGCTCACCCCGTCGCTCGTGAAGTAAGACGACGTATCCGCCGCGATAGGCGAACTCAGGAAGCGACACAGATTCGAGCCCGCTTGCGCAGTCGTACTCGCAACCGCAACAACCTCAGGGTAACCAGCCGGAATTTGCTCGCTCGCGTCCAGAGAGGCATCATTGCCGGCCGCAACCACGACGGTGATACCCGCAGTTTCGAGCGAGATCATCAAGTCATGCATATCAGGATTGTCGTCGACTGAACCTGCGCGGCCCAGGCTCATGTTCACCACCTTGATATTGGGAACGGAAGAAGCGTGGTGATCCAAAACCCATTCGAGGCCCGCCATCACCGTCGCATCCGAACCGCTGCCGGCGTTATCGAGCACCTTCACACAGTAGATTTGCGCGTTCGGTGCCACGCCGACCACATCAACACTGTTGTTCCGCGCCGCGATGATCCCTGTTACATGTGTCCCATGCCCCTGGTCATCCTGACAGGACGGACCTCCGAAGCCGTTGAAGGCGTCGACCGTACCCGCAAGGTCCGCATGCGCCAAATCAACACCAGTGTCCAGGACCGCGACGCCGACTCCACTACCATTGGACGTGCCCGTCGGTACGCCGACTCGAACCACACCAGCGGGAATGACCTGCGCCGCGCCTCCTCCTCCGCCGCCGCCCGGCTTACCTTTCGCGCTCTCGCTTTTCCCGTTCTCGTTGACCTGATACGCAAAGACGGGCCGGTTCGGGATCACGGCAAGCACGGAAGGATCGTTCTGGAGAGCGGCCAACGCGCTGGCATTCGGCACCCTCACGGCTGCGGCATTAACGCGGTGGAAGTTGAAACCAAGTGCAGCGCCGGCGTTTCGGACGACCGTCGCCCGGGCGGCTGCGTCGGCTCCCTCCCGGAATCTCACTAGGTAGTCCTGCGCTCCTTGAGCGAGCAGCACCTGTGCAGATCCGTGCATCATGAAAGGCACCATAACGGTGATGGGCAGGGCGATCTTTCGCATCCAATGGCTATCGATCAGCATGTTTCATCTTCTCCAACTCAGAGCAGGACCTTCCGAAGGGAGCACGGTTCGCACTTCAGAGACGAGCGGTCGACAAGAGATTCCTCGCCGGGCCGCGTAACCCACGTCATTCGGGCGACGTCATTCTGACGGGATCGACATGCTTCGACAGCAACCGCTGTTCCGTGAGCACGGCGACATGAGCCGCGTCGGATCCGGGCCATAACACGCTGCAATAGAAACACTTGGAAGCCATCTGGCAATCGGTGAGCGGCACGCCCGGCGCACGTGCCGGTGACTAATTTCGTCGCTGGCCGCGATTTCTGGCTCGCCGGTTCATGCGTCAGCGCCTCCCCACAGCCAGTCGACAACATGGTTCCAACTGGCGAAGAATCTGGGGCACCAACTTCTAGCCCGCCCACGCTCCTCGACTCACCCTTCTGGCCGTCCTGCTGAACGACGTCACGTCGCGACAGTACATGCGAGGGCGCGATCTGGTAATCCTGGTGGTCGTCGCCACCCTCGAAAGCTTCGGCTATCGCCAGCTGAATTCGCTGTGGGGATGCGTCGGGACCGTCCAGGTGCTGAGCGACAAGAGCGGATCGATGAAACGCAAGGCGTTCCGAACCTGATCCGCTTCGCGACCCACCCCAACACGACCGGTGTCAGGGTGACGTGCATCCGGGAACCGGAGCCAGGTTGGCTAGAGCCGCGCCGCAGCCGACTTCAGCAGCGCGATGGCTTGATCCTTCGCCTCGCGCGCGACCAAGCCGTCGAGGTGCACCTCCAGAATGCGGCCCTTCAGGAGCGCGGTCGCAGTGGCATAG
>Ga0111538_10008352_pt1 | contig 13902 bp, 12 predicted proteins | sample SoiMethybrSBSTD1_FD_79669 | JGI IMG/M metagenome (GOLD analysis project Ga0111538, IMG submission 79669) | Bulk soil microbial communities from a Populus tree surrounding site in Tennessee, USA - Soil MetaG P. TD hybrid SBSTD1 (version 2)... | ecosystem: Environmental > Terrestrial > Soil >...
AGGCAGACCTTGGCGCCGCAGTCCGCCAGGATGTACTGCCATTCGCGGTCGAGCTGCGCCTCGTACATCGGCACGTAGGCCGCCGAGAGGCTGTACGTCGCGTGGGCTCCGACCGCCCACTCCAACCGGTTGTTGGAGATCACGGCGACGCGGTCTCCCGGCCCGACGCCCAGGCTCGCGAGCCCCGCACGGAAAGCGTCGACGAGCTTGCCGAACTCGGCGTAGGTGACCCAGTCCCAGCCGCCCTCGCGGGGCACGCCGAACAGCGGACGCTCGGCATAGCGATCGATGGCATTCCTCAGCAGCTGGACGAGGTTCGTGAATTCCGGACGGTACTTGGACTGTGATGCCTCCATCGAACCACTCACCTTTCGTCGGCCCGCGCAGCCGGCTACTCGACCTATCCCAGGTAGGAGAGGTGGGTCTTACACCGACATGGGCTTCTGGTCCACGCCTTCGCCGCTCAATTTGCAGCCCGGAAGGCCCCGCTCCAGCGCTGAAAAATTCGCCGTCCCCTGGTTTGTGTTTTGGGGCCCCGGCCCCAAAACCCGGTTTGTGTTTGGGGCCCCGGCCCCAAAAGAACGCGCTGCGTCGGGACCATTGTGGCCAAGGTGCGAGTACAGTTTAACCCGCTTGTCAAGCAGTCCCGGTTCGAGACGGCCTTTGCGCGCGAGGAAATACCTCGGCCACGATCGGGAAAACGAATGGGTGCGGAGACTCGTAAGTTGAGCGGGTCGCCCATGCCAGCGAGCCAGAGCCCCCAAGTCATCGGCCCGTATCGAACGCTCGCCGCCTTGTCCGACCGCGGCTTCGGGCCGGAGTACCTGGCCGTCAGGGGAGGCGCTGGGGCAGCCGCGATTCGGCTGCTCGTGCTCGAGGGGGTCAAGCCTCCGCTGCAAAAGCGCCTCAAACAGCGCATGCGCGAAGCCGTCGGCCTGCGCGATCCGCGCCTGGAGCGCGTGCTCGAGCTGAGCGACGCCCGCGGAACGCAGCTGCTCGCGACCGAATGCGTCCTGGGCGTGACGTTGCACGAGCTGTTGCAATCGTCGGCGGAAGCGCCGGATCCCGCGTTGCTCGCCGGCATCGTCGCGCAAGCCGCGCGCGGCCTGCATGCGCTTCACGAGCACCGCGATCGGCGCGAGGCGGCGCTCGAGTGGGTTCACGGCCATCTTTCGCCGAACAGCGTGCTGATCGCCTGGAGCGGGCGCGTCGTCGTCACGCAGATCGCCTTGGCCGAGCTTGCGGCGGCGCGGGTGACCGGACATTTCAAGTATTTTTCGCCCGAGCAAGCGCGCGCGGGTGCGCTCGACCGCCGCAGCGACGTGTTCTCGCTCGGGCTCTTGCTCTACGAAGCGCTGACCAAAACGCACCCGTTTTCCACGGAATCGCTGCCCGACTACATGCTCAGCGTGCTGGCGGACTCCCCGCGCGATCCGTGCCAGCTCGACGCCGCGCTCCCACCCGAGCTCGCGAGCGTGGTCATGCGCTGTATCGAGCGCGACAAGGAACGCCGTTTCTCCGACTGCCGCGAGCTCGCGGACGCGCTGCTCGCATGCCCCGGGGTCGAGGCCGCCGCCGAAGAATCGAATCTTTCCGCAATGCTGGCGGAACGCTACGCGGCCGAGCGCGAAGCGTCCGAAAAGCTTCTGGCCCGCGCGAACGCCTTGCAAGATGTCAGCGATCCGCGGCTCGCGGAGCGCTCTTCGGGCCGGGGCCGCGTGCGCACGCTGCTCGTGCTCGTGATGCTGGCGATCGCAGCGGCGATCTTGGCTTGGGTCGCGATCGGCCGCGCCGCGCCGACTTGCTAGCGCCGAAAGCGGTCATACGTTAGAAAGGCGCGGCAAAGTCACGGGTAATCGTCCATGAAGCACAGCATCGCTCACGATCTCGGGCAGGCTCGCGCGCGGCAAGTCGCCGACGCCGCTTTCCAAAACTACAAAGAGCGTTTTTCCAAATACAACCCGACGGCCCACTGGAAAAACGATCGCAGCTGCGAGATCGCCTTCACGGTCAAGGGGATGACCTTGCGCGGCAGCGTGGACGTGACGCCCAGCAACATCGAAATGGATCTCGACGTGCCGTTCTTGCTGCGTCCGTTCAAAGGCACCGCGCTCGGCGTGATCGAGGACGAAATCAAGAAGTGGGTCACCAAGGCAAAGGCCGGCGAAATTTGAGGCCGAGCGCGATCACCACAGCGGTGGCGACGCTGCTTTTGACGACCTTGTGCTGGGCCACCTGGGTCAAGGGTCCAGAGCCCGCGCAGTCGAGCGGCGTTTCCGGCGCAGAAGGCTCGCAGCAGTCCGCCCTGTCGACCAACGGGCCCTACTACGCGCTGCGCAGCTTCAAGTTCTGGGACTACGACCAGCGATTGTGCGTGATCGAGGCCTCGCAGTCGAGCTTCAACGCCGAGAGCGTGACGCCGGCCGGCACGATCAAGATCTGCGAGCAATCCCTGGGCGCCGCGTGGAAGGCCGTCGATCTCGGCGCGGGCCGCTTCGTCACCGCCGTCCAGGTGTGCACGCAGAAGGCCGCGCCGGACGAGCAACGCGTGCGCGGCGTTCGGCTCTGGGGATCGGTGGTGGACACCGACGGCAAGATCAAGCCGAAGGGCGAACCCGTGTCATTCGAGTTCCCCGACTGCAAGAAGTGGCAGCCGAAAAAGTCGTGTCCCAAGGGCACCGTCGCGGTCGGGCTCAAGGCTCACCACGCCGACGCGGCCAAGGGCTTGCTCGGGATCGAGCTCAGCTGTCAGTCGGTGGTGCAGCAGAAAGAGTGATCGGGCGGCTGCTGGTTGTCGGGCCGGCGCGGTATCTCGGTGCGCGAGAGCGTCGAAGCGCGCCGGTTCACTTCGGAGTCCTTGGGGCATCGCATTACCACCAGGTTCGATCGTTCTCGTGTCGCCGATTCCTCCCCGCGGGCGGTTGCCCGACGAGCGGCGCTCGCCGTAGCGCCCGAAGACTTCGCGGCAGATCGCGCGACCGATTGCTCATGGCGGGATTTTTCGCTTCCGGCGCGGCGTTCGCTTTGGCCGTTCACGACGGACCGCAAGAGAGCTGCCGATGACGAGATCCGGCGGACAATCCCAGCAACAATGGCCTCGTAGTAAGTTCGAGCGGAGGCTTGGATTCCGGATCAGCGGCACTGCGGAAACGCTTGATCAGCCCTCGGTGGGGACGGTCGCCTCCGCTGTTCGCGTTTCCCCGTCGATCTTCCGCAGCGGCGCGCGCGCCGGCGGTGCGTCGATCAACGCTTGCTGCAGATAAGGCAGCGCGAGCGGGACCAGATCGATCGTCGGATCGAGCTGTTTGCCGAGTCCTTCGGCGACCAGGAGCGCGATGTTCACGACCGTGAAGGTGTCGTCGACCTGAACCCGGTGCTCGCGCAGCACGTTCATCAAGCCGCCCACCGCCTTGCTGACCTCGACCTCGACCAAGGTCTTGCCGTACAGAGTCTCGAAGTAGGCCATCACGTCGCGCTCGAACGACGCGAAATCGGTGTCCTGGACCGAGGGCGCGTGGACGTAGAACAGGCGCGCCGCGGTTTTTCCGTCGCGGCGGGCGAGCGCCATGAAGAGCTCGACCCAGGGCCGCAGCAGATCGCGCGGGATTTCGCTGACCACGCCGAAGTCGATCATCACGACGCGACCGTCGTCGCCGAGGATGATGTTGCCCGGGTGCAGATCGGCGTGCACGAAGCCGTCGACGAACACCATCTTCAGGATCGAACGCGCGCCGCTCTGAGCTAGGCGCTCGCGGTTGCCGGCCACGCGCTCGGCCTCCGTCGCCTTGATGCCGTCGATGAACTCCATCGTGAGCACGCGCTCGGTGCACAGATCGTCGAAAAGCCGCGGCACGGCGACGCCTTCGACGGCGGCGAAGTTCTTGGCGAAACGCCGGTTGTTCTGGGCTTCGATCCGGAAGTCGAGCTGCGCGTGCAGGGCGTCGCGGAAGCGGGTGACCGCGCCCGGCAGCGACAGCGGCTTCAGCGAGGGCAGCGCGTCCAGCAGCCGTGCGCCGAAACCGAGGATCGCGAAGTCGCGCTCGATCTGAGAGCGGGCCTCGGGGCGCTGGACCTTGAGCGCCACGCGCTCGCCGCTTTCGAGACGGCCCTCGTGGACCTGCGCAACCGAGGCGGCGGCCACGGGGACGGGCTCGATGTGCGTCAGACGCGCGAGGTGAGCGGCGTCGAGCTCTTCGTCCAGGACGCGTTTCATCACCGCGAAACGCGCGGCCGGAACCGCATCTTGTAGGCGAGCGAGCTCTTCGGTGTAGCCCGGGCCGAACAGGTCGGGGCGCGTGCTCAAGATCTGTCCGAACTTCACGAAGGTGGCGCCGAGCTGCTCGAGCAAGTGGGCGAGCACGGCCCCGCGCAGCCGTTCCACCTTGGCGGCGGTGGCGCGCGCGAGCGCGATACGCCTCCACAGGTAAGCAATCAGCGCCCATCCACACAGCGCCAGGATTACCCAGAAACGCGGGACGAGTCGCAGCCACTTCATCCCGTCGATCGGCGCGGCGCTCGCCGCAACAACAACAGGCCCGCAACGAGCGCGAGTATTGCCGTCGATCGAGCGTGTCCGCTCGTCCGACAGCCGCAGCCGCCGTCGTCGCCGGCGGTTCCAGACGTCGCTGCCGCGGTGCCTGCGCCGCCCCCGCTTCCGCCAGTTCCCGCCGAGCCCAGTGCGCCGCCGGCTTCGGGCGCGCCGGCGCTGCCCCCGGTGGGGTTGCTTCCCGCGCTCCCGCCCGTGCCGCCGGTTCCGCCGCTGCCGGTCGTGCCCGCGGCACCGCCGGATGACCCCGCGCTGCCGCCGTTGCCGTTGGTTCCGGCGGCCCCTGCGGTGCCTCCCATGCCGCCGGTTCCGCCCGTGCCGCTGCCCGGGCACGGGTGATCGGCGCGCCACGCGTCGAAGTCGGCGCGCAAGAGCGTGATCGGATTGCGCGTCCCCGTGGCGTCGACGCGCAAGCGCAGGTAGCTGCCGCGGGCTTCGTTCGGGCGGTCGACCTGAATGAACGCGCCATCCGAGGGGATGTCCGGTGTGCAGCGGCTGTCGCCCTGCTGATTCTGTGCGCCGGCTTCGAGCGCGCGCATCAGCTTGTCGGCGAGATCGCAGCCGCCGCCCTCGAACGCCGCCGAGGCCTGGGTCAACACGGCAACGCCTGTCAGGATGTTGCCTTGCACGGAATACGCGTACGTCCCGACCGTGCCCTGCCGGTCGTCGGCGAACGCCTGGTCCCCGGTGCCGGTGAATCCAGCGGCCCGGCCCTGCACATCGACGATGCCGTACTGCCTGCTGCGCGATTGGGAATCGAAACTGGCGGCCGTGATGTTCTGAATGATCTGCGCCGGTGCTGTGCCCTGGCCCAGTTGCTGGACCGCCGCGTCGCGGCCGTTGCGATTGATCGCCGCCTGTGCCGCGACCGCGCCGCGATCGGCCGCGCTGCCGTAGATCTCGTAGACCGAGATCGAGCGGCCGACGCACGAGGTGCCGGCGCCGCCGACCTCGCGCGTCGCGGTATTGGCTCCGACGATCGAATACGTGGCGAACGCGGGAACCGGCACGAGCACGACCCATGCCGCGACCGCCGCGAGCGAGATCCGCGGGACACCCATGGCCGCCCAGTATACCGGCTCTCTCGTCAAACGGCGTCGCGATTGCGCTCGTCCAGACGGCGGAGCCCCTCCAAGATCAGGTTTTCGTGGCTGCTGTCGATCGTCTGCTCGCTCGGAACGAAGCTCGGATCCAGCACGAAGCTCCCGTCGCTGAGCGCTAGAAGCTCGTAAAAGGCCTCGTTGCCGCTGAGCCCGCCCAGCACCGCGTGCACCACGCGTCCCGCCTGGAAATGGACCTCACCTTCGCGGCCTTGCGAGCGCACTACGAGCCGCCCGCCCTTCTTGCCGTGGGCGATCACCTGGGCGAGATCGGGCAGTCCCATCTCAGACAGCGATCCAGCGACGCCTGCGCTGACGTCGCGCCGCGATTTCGGCGAGCCGAGCCGGCGCAGCTTGGCGGCTAGCACGTCGCCGCTGGTGGGCTTGCTCACGTAGTCCTGGGCGCCGAGCGCGAACGCGCGATCGACGGCGCTGGTGTCCGAAGCGCGCGCCACGAACAAGAACGGCAGGTTCGCGGTGTTCTCGTATTTTCTGAGCCGGTTCAGGAGCTCGAAGCCGTCGAACGGCAAGAGCTCGACTTCGGACACGATCGCGAACAGGCCGCCGTCGAGCGCGAGCGCGAGCGCCTGGTCGGCGGTGCGGGCGACTTTGACCTCGAATCCCTGGGCCACGAGCCTGAGCTCGAGCAGGGTCGTTTCCTCCGGGCTCGGGTCGACGACGAGCACGAGCGGCACGTGATCGCCGAGCTTTCGCCGCAGATCCTCGCCTGCGACCAGGCTCCCGAGCAGGTCGACCAGGTCGGGGTCGAAGATCGCGCCGCGGTAGCGTCCGAGCACCTCGATCGCCTCCGCGTTCGAGAGCGACTTTCGGAACGGGTTGTGAGGGTTCAGGGTCAGGTCCGAAAAAGTGTCGGTGAGCGCGAGCACGCGCGCGCCGAGCGGGATGTCTTTCCCCGTGAGGCGCCCCGGAACGCCCTGGCCGTCGAAGCGCTCGTACATCGAGCCGACCGCGTCGCCTGCGGCTTCGGGCAGCTCGACGTTTTCGAGCAGCCGGAGCGGTGTCTGATAGAGCTTCTGGGCGGCGTTGCGGTGGGTGGCGTACTCACCGACGTTGAGCGCGGTGAGGTGATACGCCGTCGTTTTTCCCAGATCGTGCAGGTTGCCGGCGAGCACGGCGCAGGTCTGGGCGAGCTCGTCGAAACCGATCCTTTGAACCAGCGTTTTCGATAGCCGTGCCACCGACGCCGAGTGGCCGCGGAACTCGTCACGCGCATTTTCATGGAGTGCGACCGCGACGTTCAGCACCTCGGTGATATCGAGCAGCCGGCGATCGGGCGACCCGGCAAAGCGCGGCGCGGCCTGTGGCGTCGAAAGCTCGAGAGCCGGCTGCGCCGTTGGCGGGATTGCCACCGGCGAAGCGCGGGGCCCGGACGGCGGGCGGGCGGCGCCGTGCGCCTCCTCGGCCGGTGTCCGCGCCGTGGCGCCCGCTGGCTCGAGGACGGGGACTCCCGGCACCGGCGTTTTGAAGTACTCGCGGTCGCGCGCCGGTGCGGCGGTGCGCTTCGTCGTCAATCCGTCGGCGTCGAGCAGCTGGCGCTCGTACAGGTCCACGGTGGTCTGGATCTGGGTGAACGTATCGGGTGCGATCTCAGCGAACGCCTGAATTTGCCCGCCGTACCAGCGTGCGATCGCGGCCCGCACGGCGGCCGGGCGTGCCACGTAAATCTTCAAGCTTTTCACGCCGAGCGCAATCGCCGCCTGTTTCACGTATTCCGGGTTGCCGGCGTCGGGAGAGACCAGGGTCATGGTTCCGGTGTCGTCGTCGTAACGCACCGGAAACGCGAGCAATCGCTCCGCCGTACGCTCTGGAACGCGCCGCAGCACGTCGGCCGGGACCTCGATCTGGGCGAGCTTGCTGGTCGAGATGTAATGAGTGCGACACTTCTCGGCGATGAAGCGCAATAAACGGCCTTCGTCGAGCGCGCCGACCCGGAGCAGCGCCTCCTCCATGCGCTCGTTGTAGATCTGCATATTTTGCAGAGCGACGCGAAGCTGGGACGGCGTAATGACGCGCTCCTCGCGGAGGCGCTCGCCTACCCAGGTCGGCGACCACATTCCGGCCATTAGCCCCTCAGCTTAACCTGGGAGCACGCCCTTGTGTGAGGGAAGGGGTGGGGTTGGTTAGGGCCCCGGCGTTTCGGCCCGCGCGTGCAAGGTTCGACCTGCCGGGGACGGGCGATGGTAATAAACCAGCCTCGTGAAACTCGACGTTGCCCCGAAGCTGATGATGCCCACCCAGGAGCTGCCGCTCGACGCGGCGTCGCTCCAGAAGAGTTTTCTCAACCACATCCAGCACAGTCAGGGCAAGCACCCGAGTGCGGCGAGCCGGCTCGACGAATTCATGAGCATCGCGCGTTCGGCGCGCGATCGCATGTTCGATCGCTGGGTGCGGACGTGGCAAAGGTACTCTATTCACCAGCCGAAGCGCGTCTACTACCTGTCGATGGAATACTTGATGGGGCGCCTGCTGGAGGACGCGCTCGTCAACATGGGCATGCTGGAAGCGACGCGCGCGGCGCTTTCCGACCTCGGCATCGACCTTTCGGAAACGGTCGAGCAAGAGCACGACGCCGGCCTCGGCAACGGCGGTCTCGGCCGGCTGGCCGCGTGCTTTCTCGATTCGATGGCCACGCTCGGCATCGCCGGAATGGGTTACGGGCTGCGCTACGACTACGGCATCTTTCGCCAGGACATCGTGTCCGGCGCTCAGGTCGAGACGCCGGACAACTGGCTGCGCTTCGGCAACCCGTGGGAGGTGGCGCGGCCCGAACGCATGTACCAGGTGCACTTCGGGGGCCGCGTCATCCAGTACACCTCGAGCTCGGGGCGCTTCGTCTACGAGTGGGTCGACACGCACGAAGTGCTGGCAATGGCCTACGACATCCCGGTGCCGGGGTTCCGCAACGGCGTCGTCAACACCCTGCGGCTCTGGTCGGCCAAGGCCACCAGCGAGTTCGACATCCACGACTTCAACCGCGGCGACTACATCAAGAGCGTCGAGCGCAAGAGCAACACGGAAAATATCACCCGCGTTCTCTACCCTAACGACAACCAGCTGGCGGGCAAGGAGCTCCGGCTCAAGCAGGAGTACTTCCTGGTTTCGGCCACGCTGCAGGACGCGATCAGCCGTCATCTCGCGGCTCACCCCGACCTGTCGAATCTGCCCGATCTCGCGGTTTTCCAGCTCAACGACACGCATCCGGCGCTCGCCGTCGCCGAGCTGATGCGGCTTCTAGTGGACCTGCACGAGGTGCCTTGGGGGAAGGCCTGGGAGCTCACGCGGGCGTGCCTCGCCTACACCAACCACACGATCTTGCCGGAGGCGCTCGAGCGCTGGCCGGTGTGGCTGATGGAGCGGCTTCTGCCGCGGCACGTGCAGATCATCTACGACATCAACGCGCAGTTTCTGGCCGAGGTGCGCCGCCGTCATCCCGACGACAACGAGCGCATCCGCCGCATGAGCCTGGTGGAGGAAGGGCCGGAGAAGAAGATCCGGATGGCGCACCTGGCGATCGTCGGCAGCCGCTGCGTGAACGGCGTCTCGGCGCTGCACACCCAGCTGCTGCGGGACCACGTGTTCAAGGATTTCGACGACCTCTACCCCGGGCGCATCGTCAATCAGACCAACGGTGTCACGCCCCGGCGCTGGCTCCTCAAGTGCAATCCCGATCTGTCGACGCTGATCACCGAGGCGATCGGCTCCGGCTGGGAGACCGATCTGGGCCGGCTCGAGACGCTCTCGGCCTTCGCGGCGGACAAGAGCTTTCAGGCGCGCTGGGCGGCGGTCAAACGCGCGAACAAAGAGCGGCTCGCGCAGCACCTGGCGCGCCACAACGGGCTCGACTTCGATCCTTCGCACCTGCTCGATTCACAGGTCAAGCGGCTGCACGAATACAAGCGCCAGCTCTTGAACCTGCTGCACGTGGTCAGCGTGTACCTACGCCTCCGCGCCGATCCCGGCAAGAGCATCGTGCCGCACACCTTCCTGTTCAGCGGCAAGGCCGCGCCCGGCTACGACATGGCCAAGCGCATCGTGCACTTGATCAACGCCGTCGGCGCCGTGGTCAACACCGATCCGCTGACGCGTTCGCAATTGCGGGTGCTGTTCGTCCCGAACTACAGCGTGACGCTCGCCGAATACATCATTCCCGCCAGCGACCTGTCCGAGCAGATTTCGACCGCGGGCACCGAGGCCTCCGGCACCGGCAACATGAAGTTCGCGCTCAACGGAGCCTTGACTATTGGCACGCTCGACGGCGCCAACGTCGAAATCATGGAAGCCGTGGGCGCCGAGAACATGTTCATCTTCGGGCTGACCGCCGAGCAGGCCGAGAGCCTGCGCAGCGGGGCCTACGATCCGAAGCAGATCTACCAGTCGGACCCGGAAGTCCGCGCCGTGCTCGACGCCGTGAGCGGTGGCATGTTCTCGCACGACGAACCGGGGCGCTTCCGCCCGGTGGTCGACGCCCTGCTGTCGGGCGGCGACCCGTACCTCGTGCTCGCGGACTTCCGGAGCTACGTACACTGCCACGAAGCGGTCGAAGCCGCTTACCGCGACCAGAGCGACTGGATGCGGCGCTCGATCCTGAACGTCGCCCACATGGGCCGCTTCTCGAGCGACGTCACGATCCGCGGCTACGCCCGCGACGTGTGGGGCCTGGAAAACCCGTAACTCAGCGCGCGCCCAGTTTCTCGCGCACCAGCGCCAGGCGCTGCTTGTGCTCGGGGTAGTCCTCGGCGACGAAGAGCTCCGTCGACCAGACGCGGTCGAAGGGGACTTCGGCCGAGCGCAGCGCGTCGCGCACCGACTCGGCGTCCGGCGCCTCGAACTCGCAGATACAGCGCCGGCGGTCCTTGGCATAGTAGCTCTGCACCCAGGCGCCGTTCCTGACTTCGAGACACGCATCGAGCCGCTGCGCGAAGCGCGCGGACTCCTCGTCCGAGAGCGGCGTTTCGAACGTTTGTTCCATGATCACGCGGGCCATCGCAGGGTCTCCTTGGAATCAGCTGCAGCTGCCGGTGGACGGCAAATCGTTCTCGGCGCAGCCGGCATCGAGCTTCAGCGCCTTGATGGCGGCCTCTGCCGAAGCATAGCTCCCTTCGGGCAGATTCTCGGCGAACCACTGCTTTTCCGCGTCGTTGAACTCCTTGGTCTGTGCGCACGCCGCGAGCAGCTCGGCGCGCGTGGCGGGATACGTGACGTGTTTGATCAGGTGGGCGCGGGCGCGTTCGGCGTCGGGCTTTGTCACGAGCGGGTGGGCCGACGTCGACTGGGCATCAGGGCCGGTGCTTTTGGCGCAGGCCGGGGCGAGAGCGACCAGGGTGACGAACAGGGACCATCGAATCGTTTTCATGTTGGGAACCTCCGAGGTCCAAAACTCGGTCCCCACCGTGGAAGCGGGCGCTGTACCCAGCGTGGTTTTGTGAGCCCGCTCCAATTGCCAGTCATTACAAGCGCTTGCGCTTCCCCGCGTGGACGAACTGCGGTTCGGGAAGCGATCGGCGACGTCAAAGCCGTCCCGCCGACGGCTTTGACGACCAGGCTCACCAAAAAGATCAGCTCGGCCTCTGGCCCCAGGGCGACACTTCACCCCCCTAATGGTGGCTAGGCAACCGTTGCATGAACATCGAATTCGCGAGCCGGAATGGTTGTGCAAGTGACTGAAATCACTTGCTTGATGCCCGGTGGAGACGGCCCCACGGCGCTCCGCTGGAGGTCACCGGAACACCACGAAAACACGGAGGTTCGGTCCGGCGCGAAACGAGGCCATGGCAACGGTTGCCAGAGCGCCAGAGCAACGGTTCCGCAAAAGGGAGGAGGGTCCTTCCTGCGATTTGGGTCGGTCGGTGCGCGCTCGGCGGAGTGAAGCGAGCGGCGAGAGGAGCGCGAGCGAGCGGAAGCGTCGGAGCGCGTGAATGTGTTCGAGTCACGCGCTTTGCGCGAGTGCGCGGCGCAGGCTCGACGGGGGCGCGCCGAACAGGCGCACGAACGAGCGGCGCATGCGTTCGATCTCGTGAAAGCCGGCCTTTTGCGCGACCTCCTGCATGCTGGTGACGCCGCTCTCGATCAGAGCGCGGGCGGCTTCGACGCGCAGGCGCTCCACGGCTTTGGCGGGGGTGACCCCGGTTTCCGCGGCGTAGGCACGGGCGAAGCTGCGCGGGCTCATTTTCATCTGGGCTGCCAGCGCCTCGACCTGAAGATCACGGTCGAGATGCTCGCGCATCCACGCGTTGAGGGACGCGAAGCGTCCGTCCGGCGTACCGAGGTCGAGCAGCCGTGAATGTTGGGTTTGTCCGCCGGGGCGCTGAACGTACACGACCAGCTGCCGCGCGGTGTCGCGCGCGACCTCGGGCCCCAGATCCTCGGTAATCAGCGCGAGCGCCAGGTCGATGCCGGCGGTGATGCCGGCCGAGGTCCAGAACTTCCCGTCCCGCACGTGGATGCGATCGGGTTCGACTCGCACGCTTGGATAGTGCTTCTGCATGTCGCGCACGCGGCTCCAATGCGTGGTCGCGCGCCTGCCATCGAGCAAGCCGGCCTCCGCCAAGAGCAGCGATCCCGAGCAGACGCTTGCCACGCGGCGCACGCGCGGCGCAGAGCGGCGCAGGAAGGCAATGAGTTTGGGATCGTGACGCGCGCGGCGCGTGCCGTCGCCGCCGACGACCAGCAACGTGTCCACTCCGGAAACGCGTCCGAGCTTCTCCGCTTGGAGGGCGATGCCGGCGGACGAATGGATCGGCCCTGTGTCGATCGCGGCCAGGCGCATCGGATAAGCGCCAGGCACGAAGCGCGACGCGATCTCGAACGCCGCGATCGGGCCCGCCGCGTCGAGCAGCTGAAAATCGGGGAAGAGCGCGAACAAGAGCTTTCTTCGCATCGTCGGGCCATTGGCAGAAAAGGTGGGTTATTTGACCTTTCAGCCAATCGTCTCAGCGCCCATGCTGTCCGTCAAGCAGCTAGGAGGTCGCCATGAGCGAGCCGTTCTCGATCGTTTTCGCGCTGTTCCCCGGGATGACCCAGCTCGATTTCACCGGACCGTTCGAGGTCCTGCGGCGCGCGCCGAACGCGCGCATCACGCTCGCGTCGCGGACGGGTGGCGAGATCAGCGCCGACAGCGGGCTGACGTTTGCGGGGCTGAGCAAGCTTTCCGACGTGGCCGGCTGTGATCTGATCTGCGTTCCCGGCGGTGGCGGGCAGGCGGCGCCGGTGCGTGACGCCGAGTTCGTGGCCGAAGTGCGGCGGCTCGGGCAGCGCGCGCGGTACGTGACCTCGGTGTGCACCGGTTCGCTGATTCTGGCGGCCGCGGGTTTGATCCAGGGCAAGCGCGCCGCCTGTCACTGGGCCTGGCGCGAGATGCTCGCCGAAGTCGGTGCGATTCCCGACGCCGGCCGCGTGGTGCGCGACGGCAACGTGATCACCGGCGGCGGCGTCACGGCCGGCATCGACTTCGCGCTGACGGTGGTCGCCGAGCTCTTCGGTGCCGAGGTCGCGCAGGCGATCCAGCTTTCGATCGAGTACGATCCGGCGCCGCCATTCGGCGCGGGGCGGCCCGAAAAAGCGCCGCCGCGCGTGCTCGGCCTGGTGCGCGAACGGATTGCGAAAATGTACCCGGAGCGAAAAGCCGCGATGGAAGCGGCACTTGCCCGCGGCGTTTGAGCGGGCTTCCCAGGGGGCGCGGGGCGCCGTATCCATGCGTGCATGTTCAAACGCACCAGCACCGCGACATGGAAAGGCACGGGTCTCGAGGGAACGGGCACGCTCACGATGCCGAGCGGCGTTTTTCGCGAGCAACCCTACACGTTCAAGACGCGCTTTCAGAACGAGGACGGTAAAGCCGGCACGAATCCGGAGGAGCTGCTCGCGGCGTCGCACGCGGGCTGTTTCGCGATGGCGTTGAGTTTCGGTCTCACCGGCGCCGGTCATCCACCGAGCGAGCTGCGCGTCAACGCGGTCGTCACGATGAAGAGCGAGGGCGTCCACTGGTCGGTCGACAACATCCGGTTGGAGCTAGAGGGCAAGGTTCCCGGCATCGACGCCGCGAAGTTTCAGGAGCTGGCCGAGCAGGCGAAGAAGGGTTGCCCGATCTCGAAGGCGCTGGCGGCGGTGCCGATCACGCTCGACGCCAAGCTCGTGACTTAGAAATCGCCGCCGCCGAAGTCGCCGCCGCCGAAGTCACCGCCGCCGAAGTCGCCGCCGCCGAAGTCGGAGCCCCAGTCGCCGCCGCTGAAATCGGCG
>Ga0111538_10008353_pt1 | contig 13899 bp, 14 predicted proteins | sample SoiMethybrSBSTD1_FD_79669 | JGI IMG/M metagenome (GOLD analysis project Ga0111538, IMG submission 79669) | Bulk soil microbial communities from a Populus tree surrounding site in Tennessee, USA - Soil MetaG P. TD hybrid SBSTD1 (version 2)... | ecosystem: Environmental > Terrestrial > Soil >...
CTCACCGACCAGATCCCGCTGCACGAGTGGATCACCGTGTCGCTGCACCGCTCGGTCGACAGCATCTCGAATCGTCTGCAGGGCGGCATGGCCGTGCTCGCGACGACCGGCTCGACCGCTCCGTTCATCGGACTATTCGGAACGGTCTGGGGCATCTACAACGCACTCATTGCGATCAGCCTCGCCGGCCAGGCGAGCCTCGATAAGACCGCGGGTCCGATCGGCGAAGCGCTGATCATGACCGCCATTGGTCTGTTCGTCGCAGTGCCGGCCGTCATGGGCTACAACTGGCTGCTGCGTCGCAATAAGGACATCATCGAGAAGCTGCGTTATTTCGCGGCCGACCTGCACTCGTATCTCGTCAGTGGCGCTCGTGTCGACACGGGTGCCCCGGCGGCAGCCCGTCCGGCAGCCGGCGCGGCGGTTCGTAAGTAACTGCGACCGGAGCTGATCGATGTCCTCCTATGCAGCTATGAATGCGCCCGCCGACGAGCCGGAAGAGCGGGCGATGTCCGAGATCAACACGACGCCGCTGGTCGACGTCATGTTGGTGCTGTTGATCGTGTTCATGATCACGATCCCCGTGATCACGCATACGGTTCCGCTGGATCTGCCGCACGTGCGCAATCTTGCGACGCAGACCAAGCCGGAGAACGTCAACATCTCGATCAACAAGGACGGCCAGATCTTCTGGAATCTGTCGTTGGTCACCACCGCCGAACTGCTCGAGCGGCTGAAGGCCGCAGCCGTGCAGAAGCCGCAGCCCGAAGTGCACGTGCGCGCCGACCAGATGACGCGCTACGAGAAGGTGGGCACGGTGATCCTGACGGCGCAGCGCGCCGGCATCCAGAAGGTCGGGTTCATCACTGAGCCCGGACCGACCGGCAGTCAGTACTAGCTCGGCAAAGGTAATTCGATATGGCGATGAGCGTAGGCGGGGGCGGCGACGACGAACCCATGATGGATATCAACACGACGCCGCTGATCGACGTCATGTTGGTGCTGCTGATCATGTTCATCATCACGCTGCCGGTGATGACGCACGCGGTGAAGCTCGACATGCCGCAGTCGAGAAACCAGCCGCCGCCTCCGGTCGTGGTCGAGCCGATCCAGCTCGAAATCGATTGGGACGGCACGGTGATCTGGAACGGCACGCCGGTGCAGCTCGGCGCGCTCGAAGGCTACTTCCGGGTCGAAGCGGCCAAGAATCCGCAGCCCGAAGTGCACGTCCGCCCGAATCGCCGCGCGAATTACGACACCGTGGCCAAGGTGCTGGCGCTGGCCCAGCGCAACGGCATGCAGCGCATCGGGTTCGTGGGCAACGAACAATTCATGGAATGACGCTGCGCGGGTGATCCCAGGATCGGCGGGTTGTATGCTGACGGCATGTAGGATCATGCCGCCGAGGTGGTGGGCTGCTCTGCAGTAATCGCCCGGTCCGTTCATCCGCGGTTGAACAATAGTCGCGTGTAATCAGTTTCAACGCTTGTGTTGTTGTTGGCTGTAGCAGGAATCATCATGACTCGAGCAAGAAGTATCGCTTTAGCGCTGACGCTTGCCATGGGCGCCCTGTCCGGACCGGCCCTGGTGTCCAGTGCACAGGCTGCCGAAGCGGCCAACAAGGTGACGACCAAGGCCGTCGCCGAGCCGTTGAAGAAAGCGCAGGAAGCGATGAAGGCCAAGCAGTGGGACGCTGCGCTCACCGCGATCAAGCAGGCCCAGGCCGTCGAAAAGAAGACGCCGTTCGAGGCCTACCAGATCGATGAATTCCTCAGCTACGTGCTCATCCAGCAGAAGAAGTTCAGCGAGGCGACGCCGGTGTTCGAGCGCATGCTGAACAGCGGCTTCATGCCGCCGGAGCAGGTCGACGAGCGCACCAAGACCGTCGCGCAGCTCTACTTCCAGATCAAGGACTACAAGAAGTCCGCTGAATGGGCCAAGAAGTGGCTCGACAAGCATCAGGGCGACGAGACCATGTCCGTGCTGCTCGGTCAGTCGTATTACCTGCTGAATGATTACAAGAACGCCGCCGCGACCATGGGCGCGGTTGCCAATAGCGCCGAGAAGGGCGGCCGTACTCCGCAGGAGAACTGGCTGCAGATCGTGCTCAGCTCGCAGTTCAAGCTCGAGAACAAGGACGGCATCGCAGACGCGCTGAAGAAGCTCGTACGCTACTACCCGAAGTCCGAGTACTGGGAGAACCTGCTCGACATCTATCGGCGCAAGGACACCAGCGATCGCATTTCGCTCGGCTACTACCGGCTGATGAACGACGTCGGCACGCTGAAGCAGGCGGATGACTATGTCGAGATGGCGCAGCTCGCGCTCGACGCCGGTGTGCCAGGCGAAGCCGAAGCGATCGTCCAGAAGGGCGTGGAGGCCGGCACGCTGAAGAGCCAGGACAAGACGACCCAGGATCGCTACAACCGTCTTCTGGCCAGCGCCAAGAAGGCCGCAGCCGGCGATAAGCCGCAGCTCGGGTCGCTGGCCAGGGAAGCCGAGAAGGCGACTTCAGGCCAGGCCTATGTGGGTCTGGGCCAGGCCTACCTCAGCTACAACATGTACGACGAAGCGATCGAAGCCCTGAAGAAGGGCATCGCCAAGGGCGGCGCCACGGACGCTGACGAGGCGCAGATCAGCCTGGGCATCGCCTACCTCCGCAAAGGTCAGAAGGACCAGGCCCGCCAGGCGTTCAAGGCGGTCAAGGCGGAGTCGAAGTGGCATGATCTCGCCGACCTCTGGGAAGTCCGCAGTCAGGCGGCATGACGCTCGCGCCGCTCGCGGCGCAAGTTGAGTTCGCACTGAAGCCCGGCTCACGCCGGGCTTCGGTTTTTGGGCCCCGGTAATCCGGCCGGGTTAGAATCCGTCGGCAGTTGAGCCAGCATTTGCGGTCCAAGTGAGCGATTTCAAAGGTATTCCCATCGTGCCCGCTGCCGCCGCGAAACCTCGCAGCGGTGACAAGTACCGGACCCCGCAGGGTTTCACGGCGATCAAGGACGGCATCAAAGCTGCCGCGGCCGCGAACCCGTTGACGGTCGGTCGCAAGCCCCAGTGGTTACGGGCGCCAATGCCGGCAGGCAAGGCTTTCGATGCCGTGCGCGCGACCGTGCGCGAGCATCGTCTCGCGACGGTGTGCGAGGAAGCGAAGTGCCCGAACATCGGCGAGTGTTGGAACGCCGGCACTGCGACGCTGATGTTGATGGGCGCCGTGTGCACTCGCGCTTGCCGCTTCTGCGCCGTCGACACGGGCAATCCGCACGGCTGGCTCGACACTGACGAGCCGGCGAACAGCGCACGCACAGTGCAGCTGATGGGCCTCAAGTACGTCGTGCTCACCTCCGTGAATCGCGACGATCTCGCCGATGGCGGCGCGAGTCACTTCGCTGCATGCGTGCGCGAGATCAAACGCCTGAATCCGCAGACGGCCGTCGAAGCGCTGACGCCGGATTTCCAGGGCGTGCTGGCGGACGTCGAGACCGTCGTCGACAGCGGCCTCGATGTGTTCGCACAGAACGTCGAGACGGTGCGGCGGCTCACGCATCCGGTGCGCGATCCGCGCGCGGGCTACGAGCAGACGCTGCAGGTGCTCGCACACGCCAAGCAATTCCGTCCCAACGTCCTCACCAAGACCAGCCTGATGCTCGGCCTGGGCGAGACCGACGCAGAGATCGCCGCAACGATGGACGACATCCGCGCCGCCGGCGTCGACCTGCTGACGCTCGGCCAGTACCTGCGTCCCACTGCGAATCACTTGTCGGTCGAGCGCTGGGTGACGCCGGAGGACTTCGATCGCTATCGCGACTGGGCGCTCGCCAAGGGCTTCCTCGAGTGCGTCGCCGGGCCGTTGGTGCGATCGAGCTATCGCGCCGAGCGCGCGCTGGAGCGCAACAACGCGGGACTGGCAAAGAAGGAAGCCGTCAGCTAGATGGTTGCAGATCTGCACCAACCGCTGCGCGCCGGCCGTCAACCGCTTCTCAAGTGGCTGGGCCGCGCCGAGTACGAGCCGACGTGGCGCGCGATGCAGGCGTTCACCGAGCAGCGCAGCGCGGAAACCCGCGACGAGATCTGGTTCCTCGAACATCCTCCCGTCTTCACGCTCGGCATGAACGCGGCGCGCGAGCACGTGCTGGCTCCCGGCGACATCCCGATCGTGCAGATCGATCGCGGCGGTCAGGTCACGTATCACGGTCCGGGACAGCTCGTGGTCTATCCGCTGCTCGACGTGCGCCGCCATGCGCTCGGCGTACGCCAGCTGGTGATGGCGCTGGAGAACGGCATCATCGCCCTGCTCGCATCGTGGAACATCACGGCAACCGGCCGCCGCGACGCGCCCGGCATCTACGTGGACGGCCGCAAGCTCGCGAGCATCGGGCTGCGGATCCGCCGTGGCTGCAGCTATCATGGCCTCGCGTTCAACGTCGCGATGGATCTGGAGCCGTTTCGCCGCATCAATCCGTGCGGCTATCGCGGGCTGGAAGTCACGGACCTGCGCACGCTCGGCGTCTCGCTCGAGTTGCACAGCGTCGCGGAGCTGCTGGCGCCGCACCTGCTGAGCGCGCTCGGCATGCCCGCCGACGCCACCTGGACCTAGCGACCCTACTGATTCGGGGTTCCCGGCATGCGCGCTGTCGTTCTCAGCAGTTATGGTCCGCCGTCGCAACTCAGCGTGCAGGAGATCCCGCCGCCGCAGCTGAAGCCCGGGCACGTGCGCCTTCGCGTGCACGCCGTCGGCTTCGGTTTTCCCGACGCGCTGATGGTCGCCGGCAAATATCAGATCAAGCCCGAAGCCCCGTACACGCCCGGCAACGAGACCGCCGGCGTCGTAACCGAAGTCGCGCCGGATGTGCAGTCAGTGCGGCCGGGTGCTCGCGTGCTCGCAATGGCCGGGCAGGGCGGGCTCGCGGAGCAATGCATCGCGGCCGCGGACTCTCTGATCCCGTTGCCCGAGTCGATGAGTATGGCGGCTGCGGCCGGTTTTCTCGTCAACTACGGCACGACGTATCACGCGCTGGTGCAGCGCGCGAATCTCAAGGCCGGCGAAACATTGCTCGTGCTCGGTGCGGCAGGCGGCGTCGGATTGACGGCGGTCGAGATCGGCAAGGCGCTCGGTGCGCGAGTGCTGGCAGCAGCGAGCACGGATGAGAAGCTCGAGCTCGCAAAGCGCCACGGAGCGGACGCCGCATTCAACTACACGCGCGACACGATCAAAGCGAAGGTGATGGAATTCACGGGCGACCGCGGCATCGATGTCGCCTACGATCCCGTCGGCGCGGACTATGCCGAGCAGGTCGTGCGCAGCATGGCCTGGAACGGTCGCTATCTCGTGATCGGTTTCGCCGGCGGCAAGATTCCCGCGATCCCACTGAACCTGCCGCTGCTGAAAGGCTGCTCGCTGGTCGGCGTCTTCTGGGGCGCGCACACGCGCCGCGAGCCGTCGGTGCACACCGCCAATCTCAAGGCGCTGTTCGAGCTGTTCGAGTCCGGCAAGATCCGTCCGCACGTCACGGAGCTCGACGGCCTGGATCGCTACGCCGAAGCGCTCGACGTGCTCACCGGCCGTCGCTCGCAGGGCAAGGTCGTGATCCGCGTCGCTGCCGGCGAAGGTTAAAGAACGACCAGCACCCGCTCGCAGGAAGTGAGCTCGCGATACAGCGCATCGAGCTGCTCGCGACTTTGCGCCGGGAAGGTGCAGGTCAGGCTCAGGTAATTACCGTCGCGGCTCGGTCGCTCCTCGATCTGCTGCGGATCGATGTCGCCCGCATGCTTCTGCACGATGCCGAGCACGATGCTGCGGAAGTCGTCGCTCCGCCGGCCCATCACCTTGAGCGGAAAATCGCAGGGAAACTTGAGCAGGCTGGCGTCGGCCATGTCGTTCACAGCGCCGGTGTGCCGGCCAGACGCTTGCGCAGCGCGTCGAACGATTCGTTCATGCGCTTCCACAACGGTCCGGGCTTGCCGGTGCCGACGGGCTGATCATCGATGCGCGTGACGGGCAGGACGTCGCGAGTCGCGGCCGAGATCCACACTTCGTCGGCGGCGCGAAGCTCCTCGACGCCGATGCGACGGATCGTGACCGACATCGCGCCATCCGCGAGCTCGAGCGCGACCTCGCGCGTCGTCCCCGGCAGGATGCGGTTGCTGTTCGGCGGCGTGGCAATCTTGCCGTCCTTCACCACGAAGATGCTGGTCGACGAGCCTTCCATCACGTCGCCGTCGCGCACGATGATCGCTTCCTGCGTACCGGCCTCGGCGGAGCGCTGCTTCATCAGCACGTTCGCGAGCAGCGCCGTGCTCTTGATGTCGCAGCGACCCCAGCGGAAGTCTTCGACCGTGATCGCCGACACGCCGTTGGCGCGAATCTCGTCGGTCAGCGGCGGCAGCGGCGCCGCCATCGCGAACACGCCGGGAACGACCCTGGCGGGAAAAGCATGATTACGCCCGTACTCCATGCCGCGCGTGACTTGCACGTACACGTACATGTCGCCGCCGCCGTTGCGCGTGATGAGATCGTTGAGAATTGCGAGCCACTGCGCATGCGTATGTGGCGAGGGCATGCCGATTTCTTTGAGGCTGCGGGCGAGCCGGTCGAAGTGTTCGCGAAAGCGGAACATGCGCCCGTCGAACACCGGCAGCACTTCGTAGACGCTGTCGCCGAACAGGAAAGCGCGGTCGAGCGGCGAGACGCGCGCGTCGCGCAGCTTCTGGAACTCGCCGTTGAGATAGCAGATGGGCAGCGGCTCGGCCATGGTCAGTGCTTCCGTTAGTGCAGCCAGAGCTTGACGTCGTCGATCATGCGGCTGAAGAAGCCGGCCTCGCCGACGTCCTCCACCGGGTGCAGCGAGTACGTGCCGAGCGTCTTGTCGCCCAGCATCACGCGCAGCTTGCCAACCTCGTTCGCGCGAGCGAGCGGTGCGAACAGCGGCTCGGGCACGTCAGCCGCGGCGCTTAGCGAGTTCTCCTGGCCGCGCGCCACGATTGCGAACACATCGTGCGTCACACCGAGCTTCACGCTGTCGGCCGTGCCTTTCCAGACCGGCAACGTCAGCACCGTCGCGCTGGCGTCGTAGAGCTTGCGCGTCTGATAGAAATTGAAGCCGTAGTTGAGCAGCGCCGCGCTCGCGTCTTCACGTGCCGAGACGCTCGGCGAGCCCATGACGACGGAGACCAGCCGCATGTCATTGCGCTTCGCCGAGGACACGAGGCAATAGCCGGCCGTGTCGGTGTGACCGGTCTTCAGGCCGTCGACCGTCGGATCGCGCTCGAGCAGGCCGTTGCGGTTCGGCTGCGTGATCTTGTTCCAGGTGAACGAGCGCTGCGAGTAATACTTGTAGTACTCGGGATAGTCGCGGATCAGCGCCGCCGCCAGCACGGCGATGTCGCGCGCCGTGGTGTAGTGCTCGGGTGAAGGCATGCCGGGCGCGTTCTGGAAATGCGTGCTCGCGAGCCCGAGGCGCTGCGCATATTGATTCATCAGATCGACGAATACCGGCTCGCTGCCGGCGACGTGCTCGGCGAGCGCGACCGTCGCATCGTTGCCGGACTGCACGATCAGACCCTGGATCAGGTTCTCGACGGTCACCAGCGTGCCGACCTCGATGAACATGCGCGAGCCGTCCTGGTCGCGCGCATGTTTGCTGATGCGCACCTCGTCGGTCAGCTTGATGCGGCCGTCCTTCAGCGCGTGAAAGATCGCGTAGGCGCTCATCAGCTTCGTCAGGCTCGCCGGCTCCAGCCGCTGATCCGCATTGGTTTCCGCGAGCACCTGGCCGCTGGTGAAATCCATCAGGTAGTAGCCGCGCGCATTGACCTGCGGCGCGGCCGGAATCGGCGGCGGCTTCAACGCCGGCGCATTCGGTTCTGCCGGCGCGACTCCGGCCACCGGCGCCGCGACGCTGCGTGTGCCCTGCGGTGTCGACGTCGAGTCGGAGCAGGCAGTCAGGACGAGTGCACAGGCGGCGACGAACAGCAGGATCCGTGGGTGCATGAGACTTTTCATGAGTCGGGTCAGGGGAGCTTCAGGTGGAACGCCGCGGATTCTACCGAGCGCGGCGTGCGGAATGTAGGCGAATCATGGCAAAGGGTGGCGCCACGAGGGTGATCACTCCGGCGCGAGCTGCGCATCGGCCAGGCCGAGCGCGCGCAGACGGGCCAGGACGCGGTCGAAGTCGTTGACGCTCGGAATCGGCCCGACGCGCACGCGATACAGTGTGCGTCCGTTGACCTCGTCCTCGCGCACGAAGCTCTTGTCGACGCCTTGCGCGCGCAGGCGTTCCAGCAGCCGCTCCGCATTCTCTTTCGCGCCGAAGGCGCCGGCCTGGACGTACAAAGCTTCCGGCGTCTGCGGCGGTGCGGGCGGCTTGGTCTTCTGCTCGGGCGTCAGCGCGCGGACCTCGACGAACGTCGTCCCGTCCTTGAGAAAGTCGAGCCGGCTGGCCGCCGTGTAGGAAAGATCGATGATGCGGCCGTCCTTGAACGGACCCCGATCGTTGACGCGGACGACTACGCTCTTGCCGTTGCGAAGGTTCGTAACCTGCACGTACGCGGGCAGCGGCAGCGTCTTGTGCGCAGCCGTCATCGCATACATGTCGTAGCGCTCGCCGTTCGACGTTGTCGAGGCGTGGAAGCCCGGGCCATACCACGAGGCGACGCCGCGCTCGAGATAGCCTTCTGACGTTTCGAGCACGAAATAGCGCCGTCCGAGCACGGTGTAGAACCGCGGATTGCCACGCGTCGAGCGCGGCTCGACCTTCGGGATCGGCTCGGGAATGGTGTCGATGTCGCCAGGCGGCGGCATCGGGGGCAGCGGAGGGGTGCGGTAAGGGGCGGACGAGCAGCCCGCCAGCAGCAGCAGAGCCAGGCCGAGGCCTGACCCACACAGACGTCTAACGTGTCGCATCGCGCATGAAATTCACGACGGCCTCGCCGAGGTCGTGTACGGCCATTGCGTACATCGGACTGCGGTTGTAGCGCGTGATCACGTAGAAGTTGGTGAAGCCGACGCGATAGACCGGGCCGTCCTTGCCTTGCGCGACGATGAGCGCCGCCGGAGCTGTGTCGGGCAGCGTCGTCTCGAAGCGAACGCCTTTGCCACGCAGCGATGCGACCGTCTCGTTCAACTCCAGCTTCGACGTGTCGAAGCGGCTGAGATCGTCGCCGGGCAGCGTCGCCGTCACGACGACCGGCTCGCCTTCGCGCCAGCCGTACGCCAGCAGGTAGTTCGCGACCGAGCCGATCACGTCGTCCCAGCTGTTCCACAGGTCGCGCTTGCCGTTGCCGTCGCCGTCGACCGCGAAGTTGCGATAGCTGGAAGAGATGAACTGCGGCGCGCCCATCGCGCCTGCATAGGAGCCGAGCGCCGTCTTGGGATCGACCGATTCCTCGCGCGACAGCAACAGGAACTGCTGCAGCTCGCTGCGGAAGAATTCGCTGCGCGGCGGATAGTCGAACGCCAGCGTCGCGAGCGAATCGATCACGCGATAGCGCCCGGTGATGCGCCCGAACGAAGTCTCGACACCGAGGATGCCGACCACGCTGGCAGCCACGTTCGCATCGGGGATGCGGCGCAGCGCGTCGCCATGGGCCATCCAGAAGTCAGTGCCCTGCAGGATCCGCTTCTCGGTCAGGAAGCGCTCGCGGTACTCGTACCAAGGCACCACGCGCTCCGCGGGGCGGCTGATCGCGTCGAGGATCGGCTGCTTGGTTTCAGCCTGCGCCAGCAGCGCTTCGAGCTGCGCGCGCGGAAAGCCGAAGTCGCGGCTGGTCTCTTCGATGAAGGCGCGCACCTCGGCGCGCTTCACGTCGACGGCGGACGCGGCAGGAATCCAGGAAAGGCAGACGAGGAGCGCGGCGGTGGAGGCTTTGAGCAAGGTGTCAGTCATCAGTTATCGGTTGCGAATGCTTCTGCGAATGTCTGCCATTAGCGACCGACGAGTTTCCGCTTCGCGCAGAGCGACATGAGAATACCGAAACCCGCCATGAGGGTCACCATTGCAGTGCCGCCGTAGCTGATGAAAGGCAGCGGCACTCCGACGACAGGCAGCAGTCCGGTCACCATGCCCGTGTTCACGAACACGTAGACGCAGAACGTCAGCGCGAGGCTGCCCGCCGCGAGACGCGCGAACGTGTCCTGCGCGGTTGCGGCGAGATACAGCGCGCGGCCGATGACGAACATGAACAGGCAGATCACCGTCACCAGCCCGATCAATCCCCATTCCTCGCCGACGACGGCGAAGATGAAATCGGTCGAGCGCTCGGGCAGGAACTCCAGCTGCGCCTGGCTGCCGTTGAGATAGCCCTTGCCGAACACGCCGCCGGAGCCGATCGCGATCTGCGACTGGATGATGTGATAGCCGCTGCCCAGCGGGTCGCTTTGCGGATCGAGGAACGTCAGCACGCGTTGCCGCTGGTAGTCGTGCAGCAGGAAGCGCCAGGCGACGTATGCAGCCGGACCGAGCAAGCCGACGACGGTGAGGATGTAGCGCAGTTGCAGACCCGCGAGCAGGATCACCATGCCGCCGGCGGCTGCAACGAGCAGCGCCGTGCCCAGGTCCGGCTGCTCCGCGATCAGCAGCGTCGGCACGCCGATCGCAACGCCGACGATTGTCAGCGACAGCATGCTCGGAGGCAGCGGCCGCTCGTGCAGGAACCATGCGCAGGCCAGCGGCACCGCGAGCTTCATGATCTCGGACGGCTGAAAACGCACGACGCCGAGGTCGAGCCAGCGCTGTGCGCCCATCGTGACGTCGCCGACGAACATCACGACGAACAGCAGCACCAGGCCGATGACGTAGGCCCAGGGTGCGATCGTGCGGATGAGCCGCGGCGGAATCTGCGCCAGCATGATCATTGCGACCAGCCCGAGCGCAAAGCGCACGAGGTGCGCTTCGAGCATCGGGATGCTGCGGCCCGACGCGCTGAACAGCACGATGCTGCCGACGGCGCTCACGAGACACAGAGCGACGAACAGCGGCCCGTCCAGGTGCAGCGCGAGCAGCAGCTGCGCCGTACCGGTCAGGGTGCGCTGGGTCCGCGAGGTGTCGAGCGTGTCGTAGCTCATGGCGTCGTCATTCCGTATTCGTCGGCGTCGCCACCGGGGCTGGCGGCTTGCGCTTCGCTTCCTGCTCGTCCCATTGCACGTCCGTCAGCAGATAGCGATCGAGGATGCGCCGTGCGATCGGCGCTGCGAAGGCCGAGCCGCCGCCGGGGGCGTTCTCGATGACCACGGCCACGGCAATTTTCGGCGACTCGAACGGCGCGAACGATACGAACAGGGCGTGATCGCGCAGGTGCTCTTCGAGCTCCTTGGCCTTGCGGATCTTCTCGTTGATGCTGACGGTGAAGACCTGCGCGGTGCCGCTCTTGCCGGCCATCTGGTAAACCGGCGCGGGCGCCAGGTAAGAGCGCGCCGTGCCGTGCGGCGCATTCACCACATCGAACATGCCGCCCTGGGCGACGTCCCATTCGCCGGGATCGTTGACTTTGACCGGCGGCAGCGGCTCGGGCGTGATCTGCTGCACCTTACCGGTCTGCACGTCACGGACGGCACGCACCAGGCGCGGCTTGAAGCGCTGACCTTTGTTGGAGAGCGCGGCGATCGCGTTGGCCAGTTGCAGCGGCGTCACGAGCATCTGGCCCTGGCCGATGCCGACGCTGATCGTGTCGCCCGGGAACCAGACCTGGAACTCCGGCTTCTTGTAGGCGCGCTTCTTCCACTCGGTGGAGGGCAGGATGCCGGAGCGCTCGCCCTCGATGTCGATGCCGGTCGGGGCCCCCAGGCCGAACCTTCCCAACACTCCCGCCATGCGATCGATGCCCATCAGGCGCGCCATGTCGAAGAAATAGATGTCGCAGGACGTGGCGAGCGCGCGGCGCATGTCGACCGTGCCGTGACCGCCGGGCTTCCAATCGCGGCGCGCGCGGCCGTAGCCCGGCGACGACCACATGCCGCGGCAGAAACGAGTGTCGTGGGCCGTCACGACCCCGGATTCGAGCGCCGCAATCGCGAACAGCGGCTTCACCGTCGAGCCCGGCGGATACACGCCGCGCAGCGCGCGGTCGTACATCGGTCGGTCCGGGTCCTCGGTGAGCGCGAGATACTGCGGCCGGCTCAGGCCGCGCGCGAACAGGTTCGGATCGAAGGCCGGCGTGCTGACGAAGGCGAGGATGTCGCCGCTCCTGGGATCGATGGCGACGGCCGCGGCGCGCTGACCCCGTAACGCTTCTTCCGCGACCTGCTGTACGCGCAGATCGATCGTCAGGAACAGGTCGTTGCCCGCGATCGGCTCCTGCCGCTTGAGCTCGACCGCATCCTTGCCGATGCGCTCGACCGTGCGGCCTTGGGCATTGACGAGCAGCTGCTGGACTCCGGCGCGTCCGTGCAGCTCGCGTTCGTAGGCTTTCTCGACGCCGCTCTTGCCGGTCAAGGTCGTGCCCGCGTACTCGTTGAGATCGAGCGTCTTCTCGTCTTCCTCGCTGATGGCGCCGACATAACCGATGGCATGCACGCTGCTCGCGCCGAGCGGGTAGTAGCGCGTCAGGCGCGGCCGGATTTCGACGCCCGGAAACTGATAGCGACGTGCGGCGAAGCGTGCCAGCTCCTCGTCCGTCAGCTGCAGCTTCACCGGCACGGCCTCGAAGCTGCGCCGGCTGCGAATGTCTTTTTTCAGGCTCGGGAAGTCAGCGTTGTCGAGCAGCCCGAGCTGCGACAGGCCCAGCAGGGTCGCATCGATGTCGGTGACCTGCTCACGCGTCAGTTCCAGCTGGTAGGAGGGCGCATTGGTCGCGAGCGGCAGGCCGTTGCGATCGAGGATCAGCCCGCGGTTCGGCGGGATCGGCTCGACCTTGATGCGATTGCCTTGCGACAAGTCCGCGAAGTAGTCGTACTGGATGACCTGCAGCCAGATCAGCCGCGCGATCACCGAGCCGAGCGCGATCACCATGATCACGGCAGCCGCGATGGCGCGACCCTCGAACAGCCGCTGCTCGGCGTGATGGTCCTTGATGCGGACGGAGCGGCTCATCGGCTGCGCCGGTTCCAGGTATCGAGGATGCCCACGACCACCGGCCAGAGCAGCGTGCTGGTGAGCACCGGCATCCAGCGCGCCCAGGTCGTGACCGGATAGCCGAGGACGCCGTCGGTGTACCAGACCAGCGCCTCGTAGACGAGCAGCAGGATCAGCACCGTCAGGGTCTGCTGCGACAACGGGAAGATGCGGATGCGCAGCTGGAACTTGTGCGTCAGGACGCTCACCACCAGGAAAGCGAGGGCGTGTTGACCGAGCGTCGTGCCTTTCAACAGATCGATCGCCATGCCGCACAGCCACGCGAACATCAGGCCCGCGATGCGCGGCGCGCTCAGCGACCAGTAGATCACCAGTAGCAGCAGCAGATACGGCCGTGCGATGTCCAACCAGCGCGGCAGCGGTATCACGGCGAGGATCAAGGCGATGATCACCGTGACGGTGACGCGCAGGCGGCTGATGCGTCCGTCGGAGACGCTCATTGCTTCACCGCCTCGATTGCGGCTTCAGGAGCCGGCACTGGCGACTTGTCCGCCCACAGCAGCAGCACTTCGCGATCGCGATCGAGCTGCGCCAGCGGCCGCGCCTCGACCGTCGCGAAGGTATCGTTGGCGTTGCGCTCGACCTTCGTCACCGTCGCGACCGGATAGCCGGCCGGAAAGATCTGATCGAGTCCCGAGCTGACCAGCAGATCGCCGCGCCGGACATCGGATTCGACCGTCATGTAGGGCAGGCTGAGCTTCGCGGCCTCGCCGGTGCCCATGGCGATCGAGCGAATGCCGGTGCGGTTCACCTGCACCGGCACCGCATGCTCGGCGTCGGTGATGAGCATGAGGGTCGCGGTCGATTTGCCGACCTGGATCACCTGGCCGACGACGCC
>Ga0111538_10008355_pt1 | contig 13897 bp, 14 predicted proteins | sample SoiMethybrSBSTD1_FD_79669 | JGI IMG/M metagenome (GOLD analysis project Ga0111538, IMG submission 79669) | Bulk soil microbial communities from a Populus tree surrounding site in Tennessee, USA - Soil MetaG P. TD hybrid SBSTD1 (version 2)... | ecosystem: Environmental > Terrestrial > Soil >...
GACGCGTCCCGCCGGATAGTCGGTGGACGACCAGTAGCGCGATCCGTCCAGCGACTTGAGGGATCCGTCCTCCTCGAGGAGCGCCGCGATCTCCGGAGCGCGCGCGCCGAATTGCGCTTCATCCTCCGCTGTGAGCGGCAGCTCGTACGCGGCGCAGGCGAGCTGCGACGCGAGCACGTAAGGGTTCTCCGGATCGAGCACCGCGCTCTCCGGGGACTGGCTGAAGAAGTACTCCGGATGGCGCATGAGGTATTGATCGATCGGATCGTCGTACGCGACCACGACCGCAAGCGCGGGCTCGCACGAGCGTCCCGCGCGTCCCGCCTGCTGCCAGGTGCTCGCGATCGTGTTCGGGAACCCGACGAGGATCGCGGCGTCGAGCGAGCCGACGTCGATCCCCAGCTCGAGCGCGTTTGTGGAGATCACGCCTTTGAGATCTCCGTCGAAGAGGCGGCGCTCGATTGCGCGGCGCTCCTCGGGGAGGTAGCCGCCGCGATACGGGCTCAGCTTCTCCGCGAGCCCTTTGTGGTCCCGGTCGAGACGCTCTCGCGCGTAGCGATAGATGAGCTCGGCCGCGACGCGCGAGCGGGTGAAGACGATCGACTGCACGTCGCGCCGCATGAGCGATACGAGAATGCGCTCGGCCTCGACCGACGTGCTCCCCCGCCCCTCGCCGCTCTCGATGCGGGGATTCCAGAACGCGAAGAGCTTGGGCCCGCGCGGCGCACCGTCCTCGTTCACGACTTCGACCGGCTCGCCCAGGAGCCGCTCGGCCAGCTCGCCCGGATTCCGGATGGTTGCGGAGGAAAGGAGGAAGCGCGGATTGGCTCCGTAGTGATGAGCGACGCGCTTGAGCCGGCGGAGCACGTTCGCCACGTGCGAGCCGAAGATGCCGCGATAGGTGTGGACCTCGTCGACGACGACGTACTTGAGGTTGGAGAAGACGCGGCTCCAGCGCGAGTGGTACGGCAGGATGCCCTGATGGAGCATGTCGGGGTTCGTGAGGATCGCGTTCCCTTGCTCGCGAAAGCGGCGCCGCGTGTGCCCGGGCGTGTCGCCGTCGTACGTGCCGGCGACGACCGCGCGCCGAAGCTGGGGCGCCGCCTCGGCGAGGCGCGTGAGCCCGCGGAGCTGATCCTGTGCGAGCGCCTTGGTCGGGAAGAGATAGAGCGCGACCGAGCCGGGCTCGCGGAGGAGCGTCTCGAGGATCGGGAGGTGATACGCGAGCGACTTCCCCGACGCGGTGCCTGTTGCGATCACGACGTTGGAACCAGCGCGCGCGAGGTCGACCGCGCGGGCCTGGTGACGGTAGAGCCGCTCGATGCCCTGCGCCGTGAGCACCGCATGGAGCGGCGCCGGGAGCGGAGACGCGAGGTCGCCGTAGACCGCCGGGCGCTCCGGGAGACGCTCGAGATGGACGAGCTCGGAATCGCCGCGCTTGGATCGGAGCGACGTGAGAAGCGCCTCGAACTCGGCGAGCGTCTCGACGCGCGCGCGGGGGGGCGCTTCGAAGAGACTCGGACGGTTCACAGCAGTCCCTCCCCTTCCAGGAGCCGGCGCATCAGCTTGGCACTCGTCGCGGCCTGGCCCGCGTGGCAGTTGTTGAAGAAGACAAACGTCTTCTTGGTCGTGGATGCCAGCTCCCGGATCTTTCCGACCCATTCCTGGAGCTCGCTCTCGCTGTAGAGGTAGTCGTAGCGAAGAAGCGGACGATCGCGCTCGGCGACTTTGCGCGCCGGAGGTGTGTCGGGCGTCCCGGCAAAGAGCGGGCCGAGCGATGGATCGACACCAGCCGTTCCCGCCTTCGACCGTGTGTCGCTCTCTTTGCCCTGCCCGGATGACCCCGGCGTTCGCATGTGCCACGTCCGCTTGTTCCGACCGTGGAATCGGACGTAGGCGAGATCTCCCGTCGCTCGCGAGTAAACCCCGAGTAGCCCCGGCAGATCCGGCTCGTCCACGCTCACGAAGCGGAGCCCGTGCTCGCGGAGCCACGGGAAGAGATCGTCCGCGATCCAGGAGGCGTGGCGGAACTCCACGAAGAGCGGCGCATCGGGAAGGCGCTGCTTCAATTCGAGGAGGAAGCGCTCGTGCTCCCTGGTGCGATGGAATCCCTGCGGAAATTGCGCGAGGAGACCGCTCAGCTTTCCCGCGTCCTCGAGCGGGGCAACCGCGCGCTGGAACGAATCGTGGAGCTCGGGATCGAGACTCTGCTTGTGCGTCATGTCGTGGTGCGTCTTCACCACGAACTCGAACCCGGGAGGCGTCTTCCGCTCCATCGCGTGCATGGTGGATGGAGGCGGGATGCGGTAGTAGGTGGCGTTCACCTCCACCGCCGGGAACTGCTTGGCGTAGAAATCGAGCATGCGGCTGCGCTCGATGTGGAGGGGGTAGAAATTTCCCACCCAATCGGGGAAGGAATAACCCGAGGTGCCAATCACGATCATGCGCGCAGCGGGCGCCTACTCGAGCGCGCCCGCCCTCATGAGGGCCGAATCGCCGAATCGGTCGCGAAGCGAGTCGACGGCGGCCGTCATCTTCTTCCTGTGTTCATCACCTTCGAAGAGGCTCGGCTGAATCGCCTCGCCGTTCGACGCGAGATCCGACATGGAAACCCCGAGGAGCCGAAGCGGCCTCCCATCCCAGTTCTCGTCGAGGAGCGCGATCGCGGTGCGGTAGATCTGCTCCTCGTCGTTCATTGCCGCAGGCACCGCGCGCTGCCTGGTGATGGTCTTGAACTTGGTATCGCGGAGCTTGAGCGTGACGACCCTCCCCACATAGCCGTCCTGCCGCATCCGCCGCCCCACCTGATCGCTCAGCCGGAGGAGATGGGTGAGCGCCTTCTCGCGCGAGGTCACGTTTTCGGACAGCGTCAGCTCGTGCCCCATCGACTTGAGCGGGATCCCCTCGTAGTAGGGCACGACCGGGCAGTCGTCCCGGCCCCAGGCCGCCTCCCGCATGTGATCCCCGTTCATCCCGAAATGGTACGTCAGAAATTCCTTCGGGAAACGGGCGAGCTGCCCGACGGTCGCGATCCCCAGCTTGTCGAGCGCCAGGCGCGTCTTTTCCCCGATGCCCCACAGCTCCTGCACGTTTTTTCGCCAGAAGTGCTCCCGGTAGCGCTCCTCAGTGAGCACGGTCAGCCCGCGCGGCTTCTCCATGCCGCTCGCCATCTTGGCGATGTACTTGTTCGGCGCGATCCCCACGGTCGCGCCGAGCCCGGTCTTTCGCAGGATGGCCCGCTGGATCGCGCGCGCGGTCGGGATCGCGGCGTCAAGCACGTCGGCTGGGGACGCCGGGTCATAGCCATCCCATCGCGAAGCGGCGAGCTTCGGGGATCCGGTGAGGTCGAGAAACGCCTCGTCGATGCTGAACGGCTCCACGATGGGTGTGTAGTCCTTGAGGATCTCGAGAATCTGGAGCGAGGTGTGGACGTACTTCTGCGGATTGCCCTCGACGATGGTGAGCTCAGGACAGAGCCGCAGCGCCTCCCCCGTGGGCATGCCCGCGTGAAGCCCGTACTTCCGCGCCGGATAGTTCGCCGCCGCGATCACGCCGCGACGCTGCTTCGGGTCTCCCCCCACGGCGAGCGGACGCCCCGCGAGATGCGGATTCATCCGCTCCTCCACGGCCGCAAAGAATGCGTCCATGTCCACATGGGCGACGACGCGCATCTAGGATCACCCTTCCATCCACACCCGGGTGAGCTGCCATGTCATCTCGCGCGAGTCGTAGCGGATCTCGTAGTAGTCGGCGTTGTCGGCGAGGATGGCGAAGAAGTGGATCTTGTTCTGCCCTTCGTGACGGACCCAGTCCCCCGTCACCTTCGCGACCTTGACGATCTTGTTCTTCCAGCGGAAGCGAATCGGCTTCATGCGCCCCGCGTGGAACAGCGTGATGACCTCGATGGGGTCGTGGATGGATTCGATCATGAAGTACCCATCTTCCTGCTTCGGGAACGTGTGCGCGTGGACCATCAGCCGAGCCTCCGGAAGACGCCGACCACCTTCCCCGCCACCCGCGTCTCGGGATCGGACGGGCGGATCTCGATCGGCTCGTAATCGTCGTTCTCGGGGAGGAGGAGCACCTTGTCGCGCCGCGGGAAGATCCGCTTCACGGTGGCCTCCTCGCCGATCAGAACCACGGCGATCTCGCCGCTCTTCACCGGGGCTTCGTGGCGCACGATGACGATGTCGCCGTCGAAGATCCCCGCGTTCTTCATGGAATCCCCCCGGACCTTGAGGGCGAAATGGCGGCCAGGCCGCACGAGCGCGCCGTCCAAAAGGAGCACGTCCTCGATGTTTTCCTCGGCAAGGATCGGCGCGCCGGCGGCCACACGTCCGAGAAGGGGAATCTCGACGGGCTCGTTGGTCGAACGGCGGGGGACCGGAGCGAGCCGCGCAGGAGCAGGCTCCCGCATCGGTCGCTCCCGCTCGTCCCCCTCGGCCGCCTGGAGCTCGATCCCGCGCGACGTCCAGCGGTCGCGGCGGATTTTTCCGGATTGCTCCAGGCGGTCGAGGTAGTAGCGGACGCCGTTGGTGGAGGCGATGCCGAACGCCTTGCCGATCTCGCGGATGGTCGGGGGGTATCCGCGCTCGCGGACGGAGCCCGCGATGAAGGCGAGAATCTCCTCCTCGCGGCTCGGAGCCGCATCCGGATCGAGATGGGCAGGGGGAACAGGGCGGCGTGGCCGCCCCGCCCCCTTCTTGGGCGGATCGGGCTTCATCCTCATGCCCAGGAAGATACTGCACATTTGTGCAGGTGTCAAGGGGTGGGGGTGATTTTGTCGTAATGGCTTCTGGTCGATCCAGTTATGCTTCCGGCGGTCACCGCCTCACTGCCTACGCGGAAGACGATCCCCATGCTCATTCGAAATCTCGCCCTCGCGCTCACCGTCATCCTTCTCCTCACCGCGTCCGATTCACCGCAACGGCACGACCTCTCGGGCTACACGATCCAGATCGATCTCTGGCCCGATGAGAGCTCGCACAGCGCGCGTTACGACGTCGTGGCCACCTTCCATGGTCCGGACGCGTCAGCAGCCTTGAGCTCACTCCACGGACCGGACTCGGTATCCGTGCAGCAGAGCATCGACGGACTGCTGCAATTTGGACTTTATGGGAAGGCGCAACGGGAGAGAGTTACATGGCAACCATCCGCGGATACCACGATGGTCACGCTATCCGGCACCTATCGCGATAGCGCTTGGACGGGGGACGCCATCGAGTTTTCTTTGGAGACGAAGGTGGCACCTCTGGACATGCCGCCATCCCGTGTCGTCAAAGACAAGGACGACGTTGCCAAAACACACGCGCTCGTCAACACAGCGATCCTTCGATTCCACCACACGTTGCATTGGGAGCCAGACCCTGACGTTGTTGGGGTAGTGATTCGCGGGCTGACGTACGACGGCTCCTTCCGTGCCACGGAACGCCTGGTTGCAACGGACAAGTGGCTCGAAATTCGGCAGCGCTTCGAGATGCGGCCCGCCAAATTGTCCCCTGGCCAATACGCGCACCTCTACCGCGATTACCTGCGCTACAGAACGGCGGTCAGACAGATTTACCGGTACCGGAAACGAATCGAGCCCTTGATGGCCCAGGCGAAGCGAAGCCCAGGAGTGGCCTCCACCCTGGATGCGGCCGCACGCATTCTCGGGCCCGATGGCGGAGGATCCGGACCTTTGGGGACCGCGCGGAGGTCCGCTGCGCGCACCCTCCTTGGATCACTGGTGCGCTCGCCAGCGGCGGGCGCGCGGCCGTATGTCCTGCTGGCTCGAGCCGCCAAAGCAGAAGGACACTATCGTTCCGCCGATTCCCTCGTTTCCCTAGCTCGCGCTGCGAACCAGAACGATCTCGAGGCCTTGAGACTGCAGATCGACCTTCGAAGCGAGCTCTGGGACAGGACGGGGGAGCTGGCCGCATGGCGGGAGTGGAAGGATCTCGGCGGCACCAGCGATCTGATGCCGACCTTCATCGGAACCCTGTATCAAAATGGCCTGGACTCGGAAGCTGCGGCGACACAAGGAGCCTTCCTATCGGCGAATCCCTCAGAGGCACGGGCCATGGACGAGATGTTGGTACAAGGGTTCGTCAGTGGATTCCGGTGCCGCGAGGCTCGTGCCGCGTTCTCGAAGCTCGAGCCTGACGCGACGTTGCACCGCCAGCGCGTGGAAATGATCCTTTGTCGCACGTGCGGCCCTCTGGACCGCATCATCGAGATCATGGAGCCCCTGATGGAGGAGGGGCCTGCAGATGCGGTACTTGCAGAATACCTGGCCTGGGCTTACGTGCGGCTTGGACGTCATCTCGACCACGCCGCCGACGTGATCGATATCGCCTCGATGCTGGAGCCTCGGAATCGAGACGTGCGGATCACTGAGGGTGTGCTCGCGCTCCGCACGGGTAAGGTCGCGTCTGCGCGTAAGATTTTGTCGTCAGCCCTGGCGATCGATGATCGGCCGGGAACTCAGGTCGCCGCCGGTTACTTCCTTGGGCTCTGCAGTTGGGCCGACGGGGACCTGTCGAAGGCCCGCAAGAGGTGGCGAGAGCTTCTCCCGGTTCGCAACGAAGAATGGAATGCCATTGTCACGGAGACCCTAGGGCGCGCCGACGAGGGCCGTCCGGAATCCGTCCTTTTCAGCAATCCCGATTCGTCTTCACACAGTACTCACTGATGACGGTCATGGTGGAGGATTGATTATGATTGTTCAGTCCATCTCCGCCGAATACCGCCGCTACAAGGCCCTCGCCGAGTCAGCGCTCGAGCAGGCGCCCGAGCCCGCGCTCTCCGAGCCCGGCCCCTCGGGCGGCAATTCGCTCGCGACCATCTGCTGGCATGTGTCCGGCAATCTCCAGTCGCGCTTCACCGACTTCCTCACGTCCGACGGCGAGAAACCGTGGCGGCAGCGTGAGGAGGAGTTCGCAGCACGCACCGTCACGCGCGCCGAGCTCATGGCGAAGTGGAATCTGGGGTGGGACGCTCTTCTCGCGACCCTCACCGATCTCACGGACCCCGATCTCGCCAAGACCGTCACGATCCGCGGCCAGGCGCTCACGGTGCACGAGGCGCTCCATCGCTCGCTCGCGCACACGAGTTACCATGTCGGGCAGATCGTCTATGTGGCGCACGCGATTCGCGGACAGGAGTGGCGCTACCTCAGCATTCCTCCCGGGCAATCGGAGACATATAACGCCCATCCGACCGACGAGTCCGCTGCGGGACACGCCGAGCGGCTCCGGTCCAAGAACTGATGGCCTTCGATCTCCAACCAACACTCCGAGGTGGGCTCGTCGAGCTGCGTCCCCTCCGTCCAGCAGACTTCGACGCACTCTTCGCCGTGGCATCGGACCCGCTCATCTGGGAGCAGCACCCCGAGCATGACCGCCACAAGCGGGAGCGCTTCCAGGTCTACTTCCAATCCGGCCTCGACTGCGGTGGCGCGCTCCTCGCGCTGGACGTGAAGACCGGCGCTACGATCGGCTCGTCCCGGTACTTCGGCTACGACCCGGAAGCGAGCGAGATCGAGATCGGATGGACCTTCCTCGCGCGCGCGTACTGGGGCGGCGAGTACAACGGCGAGATGAAGCGGCTCATGCTCCGCCACGCGTTTCGTTTCGTCGAGAACGTGGTCTTTCTGATCGGAGCCGACAACCTGCGCTCACGGAAGGCGGTGGAGAAGATCGGAGCGGTCTACATCGGGACAAGGATCGATTCGAAGCGGGAGGAGCGGGTCGTCTACCGGATCACGGCCTCGAGCTGGGTCCCCGCCGGCGGCGTCTAGTTCGTCGATTCCACTGTGGGCGTGCCTCTTGTAGATTTCGATCTGGAGCCTTCCCCGGGGGTCTAGCATTGCGGCGATGCCGCACGGACTCACGGTGGGGTTCCGGGAGGAGTGGGTTGCCTCAATACCATCCCGACGTAACCGACGCGGATGTGGAACGGATCGTCAAGCGTGACTACCCGCCCGCGCTTCACGCCGCCATCTTCGAGATGATCCGCGGCATCGAGGTGCGGGAGAAGCCGCGGGTCATGCTTGCATGCCTCAAGAACGGCAAGGGAGACTTCGAGAAGCTGAAGGGCGAGCTGACGAACGCGAGCGGATGGTATCGCGAGAGCATCTTGGAAGCCGAGTACCCGAACTATACGAAGAAGATGTTCCGGATCGAACGCATGCCCGCCGAAGAGCAGGAGGGCATCTTCGAGGCCGACAAGGCTCAGTATCTCAAGTGGCTCTCCCGCGAGAACCCACCGTGACCGATAAGATCCCGGATTACGTCCTCCAGAATCGCGCGCATTGGGACGAAATGGCGAAGAGCTACGCCGACCCGGCCGAGCGGCACTGGGCGCAGCAAGCGCCGAGCTGGGGCATCTGGAGCATTCCGGAATCCGAAGTGCAAATGATCCCATTCGATATCGGCGGCAAGGACGTGATCGAGCTCGGGTGTGGGACGGCGTATGTCTCCGCATGGCTCACTCGCGCGGGCGCGCGGGTCACCGGCATCGACAATTCCGAGGCCCAGCTCGCCACCGCGCGTCGCATGCAACAGCAGCACGGCCTCGACTTTCCGCTCCTCCACGGCAACGCCGAGACGGTCCCCCGCCCCGCAGAGAGCTTCGACTTCGCGATCTCCGAGTACGGAGCTTGTTTGTGGGCGGATCCTTACAAGTGGATCCCGGAGGCCGCACGGATCCTACGTCCCAAAGGCCGCCTCCACTTCCTTACGAACGGCCACGTGCACACGCTCTGCGCGCCCGAGCTCGAAACAGAGACCGTCTCCGACCGCCTGAGGCGCCCCGCATTCGGGCTCCATCGCCTCGAGTGGGCGGACGACACGGGCGTCGAGTTCCATCTCACGCATGGCCACTGGATCCGGCTCTTCCGCGCGAACGGCTTCGAGATCGAAGAGCTGCTGGAGCTTCGCCCGCCCGAAGGCGCGACGACGCGATTCCCCTACGTCACCGCGGAATGGGCTCGGCAATGGCCGTCCGAGGAGGTCTGGAAGGTTCGGAAGCAGGGGTGAGACGCTCCGCCCGGAGTGTCGTAAGGTAGTTGCATGTCCGACGACCTGACACGGCTCCGCGCGCGCATCGCGGCGCTCGACACCGAGATCGTGCGGCTCGCCGCGGAACGGTTCGCGCTCGTGCGCGAGGTCGGCGAGACGAAGCGGGAGCAGAGCCTCCCGGTCCGGAGCTTCACCGCGGAGGCGGACGTGATCGCGCGCTACCGCGCCGCGGCCCGAGAGAAGGGGCTTCCCGAGGGATTCGCGGAGCGGCTCGCGCTCCAGCTCATCGCCGGCGCGGTTCAGCTTCAGGAAGAGGCGCTCCCCGGCTCGCGTCCCGCGGTCTCGCGCAGGATCACGATCGTCGGCGGCGCGGGCAAGATGGGGCAGTGGCTTGCGGGATACTTCGCCGGGCAGGGGCACGAGGTCTCGATCCACGACCCCGCTGGCGACGTCGAGGGCTTCCCCTCCGATGCCACCCTGGAGGGGGCGGTCCGGAACGCCGAGATCGTCGTGCTCGCGACGCCGCTCGGCTCCGGGCGAGCCGTCCTTGAGAAGGTCCTGGCGCTCGAGCCCAAGGGTGTCGTCGCGGACATCTTCAGCCTGAAGAGCCACGTCATGGATTTGCTCCGGAACGCCGCGTCGCAAGGGCACCCCGTGACGAGCCTCCACCCTCTCTACGGCCCCGACGTCCGCACGCTGTCGGGACGGACGCTCGCCGTGTGCGACTGCGGGCACGCAGGCGCCACGGAGGAAGCGACGGCGCTCTTCCAGGACACGGCGCTCACGATCACCGTCATCCCCGTCGAGCGCCACGACGAGATCATGCAGTACGTGCTCGGGCTCAGCCACCTGGTCTCGATCCTCTTCTTCACCACGCTCGCCGAGAGTGGCGTTCCTTTCGCGGCGCTCGAGCCGATGGCGAGCACGACGTTCCACAAGCAGACACGCGCCGCCGCGTCGGTGGCGAGCGAGAGCCCGGAGCTCTACTACGAGATCCAGAAACTGAACCGGCATTCCGCGGAGCTGTTCGAGAAGGTGCGGGACAGCTTGGGGCGAATCGAGCTGGCCGTCCGCGCGAACAGCTCCGCGGCGTTCACTGGAATCATGAATCGGGGACACGAGTACTTCCCCGCCGTCCTGCCTCAAGAGCTCGATTGACCGGAGGCTCCATGGCTCAACGCACGCACCGCGTCCGAGCAGCGCTCCTCGTGCTGGCGGCGCTCGGGATTCTGGCCGCATCCCACGACAAGACGATCTCCATTCAGGCCGCCGTCACGGGGCAGGACCAGGGCCAGGCGGCGGAGATCTCCACGGAAGAGCTGCGCCTGGTCCTCCTGTCGGGCTCCGCCACCGTGTTCGACGCGCGATCGCGCGCCGAGTACGACATGGGGCACATCCCCGGCACGAGGAGTGCGGCACCCAAGACGGCCGCGTCCACAACGGTCGACGCTTCCGACGTGGCCGAGGTGAGTCGCGTGGTGGAAGCGGACAAGAAGAAGCCGATCGTCCTCTACGGCAACGGCCCCTTCTGCGAGAAGAGCCGCCGGCTTGCGGACGATCTCAGGGCGGCCGGGTTCACGAACGTGCGCCGCTATCAGCTCGGCATGCCGGTCTGGCGGGCCCTCGGCGGTCCGTGCGAGATGGCCTTCCAGGCGTTCTGGAGCATCCTCCAGAAGGATCAGACCGCGGTGGTCATCGACGCTCGGGAGGTGGCCGACTACAAGGCGCTGTCGCTGCCAGGGGCGCGCAACATTCCCCGTAGCCTGGTGCGCGAAGGGAAGGATGTCGGCGAGATCAAGAAGGCGAAGGAGGACGGGCGCCTCCCCGTGAATGACTACAACACGCGGATCGTCGTCCTCGCGTCCGACGGCGCTTCGGCACGCTACGTCGCCGGGGCGATCACGAACGAGGCGTTCCAGAACGTGAATTTTCTGGAGGGGAGCTTCGCGCAGACGAAGGCAGCGGGAGATTCGCTCTCGAAGTGAAGCAGGGCCGGCGCGCCATCCGGGCGCGCCGGCCTCTTTGTTCCTACTTGAACATCACTCCGAACATGAACTTCCAGTCGGGAACCTCGTCCGTGAGTCCGAGCTTCACGTCGACGAAGAGGGGCGGGCCGTTCGCGCTCCCGAAGAAGAGTCCTCCCAGGGCGCTCACGCCGATGTTGGTGTCGCTGTCGGCGTTGTCGGCGTCGGGGTCGAAATAATAGAGGTTGAGCGCGCCCCCCACGTACGGCCGGATACTGCTGGACGTGTGAAATCGATACTGGACATCACCATTCACCGCGAGGCTGAAGGCGTCGTCCCCGATGCCCACTTCGGCGCTCGGCACGACGTAGAGGTTCTTCGCCAGCGGCGGGAACTCCATCTGGACGCCGAACACGAACTGGTCCGGATCGGAGCTGAATCCTGCGCGCACGCCGGCGGGATACCCGGCCCACGCGCTTGAGGCGAGAAACACGGCGGACAGTACGGCGAGAGTCGAGATTCGAAGCGTGGCTCGCATCATGGCCCCCTACGTGGAATAAGGATCCCCCGCCGACTGGGGGCGGGGGTCTCGCTGGTCCGTGCTCCATATCGAGGCTAGCATGGAGCGCGGGGTTGCAACCATGCGCCGCAGGAGGGTAGCGTAGTCTCGATGGCCGCCCCCGATCCGCAGAAGCCCCGCGTGGTCAAGGGAGATCAGAAGTTCGATCTCACCCCCGAGCAGTTTCGCGAGCGCTTTCTCGCCCGCTTCTACGATCCGGCGTTCGAGATGGAGTCCAAGGATTTGGAGCGGATCGTCCGCGTGGCGTGGGAGGCCTACCACGAGTACCGGAAGAGCCCGCGCGCCAGGAAGGCGGGCCCCGAGTTCGCGCACCCCGACCTCAAACTCCCCATCGAGTGGCTCGACACGAGGCAGCGCATTCTCGAGGCGAAGCGCCGGCAGGAAGACCCCGCCACGCCCTCACGGATCCTCGTCATCAACGGCTCCGCCCGTACCGACCAGTCGTGCCCCGGTGAGATCTCGAAGACCTACCGTCTCTCCAAGATCGCGCAAGGGACGATCATCGCCGAGCAGGGGTTCGAGGCGGATTTCCTCGACCTGAGCGCGCTCACGGCCGAGTACGGCCTCGTGATCTACCCGTGCAAGGCGTGCGTTTCGACCGCACAACCGCTTTGCCACTGGCCCTGCTCGTGCTATCCCAACCACGCGCTGGGGCAGGTGAACGACTGGATGAGCGAGCTCTACCCGCGCTTTACCGCGGCCCACGGCGTGATGATCCTCTGCCCGGTGAACTGGTACCAGGCGCCGAGCGTGCTCAAGCTCATGATCGACCGCCTCGTCTGCGCCGACGGCGGCAATCCCGATCCCACCACCACGCACGGAAAGGATCCCGCGCTCGCGAAGGAGATCGAGCTTCGCGGGTGGCCCTATCCCAAGCACTTAGCGGGGCGCGCGTTCTCGGTGGTCGTGCATGGGGACGCGGCGGGCGTGGAGAATCTCAGGCGCATGCTCGTCGACTGGATGAACGATCTCGAGATGATCCCGGCGGGACCGCATCCGGGGCTCGATCGCTATCTCGGCTACTACCAGCCGTATGCGACGAGCCACGACGATCTCGACAAGGACACCGACCTTCAGGAAGAAGTGCGCCACTCGGCGCTCACGCTGTGCGAAACCGTCCGCCAGATCCGCTCCGGCCGCTACCACCGTCCCGACGAGGGACTCGAAGATCCGAGAAAGAAGTGACGTGGCATCCCTGACGATCTCCGGTCTGTCGCTCGTCTATCCCAACGGCACGCGCGCGCTCGATTCGATCGGGATCGCGCTCGCGGACGGAGAGTTCCTCGCGATCCTCGGTCCGTCGGGCTGCGGCAAGTCCTCGCTCCTCCGGCTCATCGCGGGACTCGAGACGCCGACCTCGGGCACGATCGCGATGAACGGTCGCGACGTGACCGCGCTCGAGCCCAAGGAGAGGGACGTGGCCATGGTCTTCCAGGGGCTCGCGCTCTATCCCCACATGACGGTCGAGGAGAACATGGCCTTCGGGCTCCTCGCGCGGAAGACGCCGCGGGCCGAGATCGCGGAGCGCGTGCGGGAGGCTGCGACCATGCTCGGACTCACCCGCTACCTCGCGAAGAAGCCGCGCGAGCTGTCGGGCGGCGAGCGCCAGCGCGTGGCGCTGGGACGGGCGCTCGTGCGCCGTCCGCAGGTCTATCTCTTCGACGAGCCCCTCTCGAGCCTGGACGCCCAGCTCAGGCAGGAGCTCCGCGAGGAACTGGCGCGGCTCCATAGGCTCACGCGCACGACGTCGATCTACGTCACGCACGACCAGAAGGAGGCGCTCTCGCTCGGCGACAAGGTGGCCGTGATGAACGCAGGCACGCTCCGGCAGGTGGCCTCGCCGGAGGCGGTGTATCGCGAGCCGCACGACCTCTTCGTGGCGCGCTTCGTCGGCGAGCCGGCGATCAATCTGATCGAGGGGCAGATCGAGGTCGATGGGAACGGCGCATCCTTCCGTGCCCCGGGCTTTCGTCTCGCCCTGAATGGATCGCGGACGAGGAGCGGCCCCGCGACGCTCGGGCTTCGGGCGGAGGCCATCGCGCTCGTCGCGGGCACCGCAGAAACGGAGGGCTCGGCGGTGGTGGAGCGGATCGAGCACCTCGGCGGGGATACGCTGGTGCATCTCAAGGGGCCTTGGGGCGGAATCGTGGCCCGATTGCACGATGCGTCAGCGGCGCCGGCCCCGGGAGCGACGGTACAGGTACGTCCCGATCCCAAGCGCGCGCTCCTCTTCGGTCCCGACGGGGCGCTCCTCTAGAAGAGCGCATCTGGGGCGACGCCTACGCCCCCCACCCGTCGTAGGCCGACATGACTCCTTCCTTCCAGTGCCAGTACTCGCGCAGCTCCACGCA
>Ga0111538_10008358_pt1 | contig 13895 bp, 11 predicted proteins | sample SoiMethybrSBSTD1_FD_79669 | JGI IMG/M metagenome (GOLD analysis project Ga0111538, IMG submission 79669) | Bulk soil microbial communities from a Populus tree surrounding site in Tennessee, USA - Soil MetaG P. TD hybrid SBSTD1 (version 2)... | ecosystem: Environmental > Terrestrial > Soil >...
CATGAACGCACACACCGCAGTCCGTATCGCCTTCGCCCTGCTGCTTGGCATCGCAACCACCGCCCAGGCGCAACTCTTCCGCGCCTATGTCGCATCCGACGGCAACGACGCCAATCCCTGCACACTGCCGCAGCCGTGCCGGTTGCTGCCCAAGGCCTTGACCGTCGTGAACAGCGGCGGCGAGATCTGGATGCTCGACTCGGCGAACTTCAACACCGGAACGGTCACCATCGACAAATCGGTGTCGATACTCGCCATCCCGGGAGCCGTGGGCAGCATCGTCGCGCTCAATGGCGGGGCGGCTGTCAGCATCACGGCTCCGAGCCTGAGGGTCGTGTTGCGCAACGTCGTCATCGGGCCTGTGGCGGGTGCGGCCGCCGGGACCGATGGGGTGAGCATGACCGGTGCGTCGAGCCTGCTCATCGAGAAAAGCGTCATCGCAGGCATGCCCACCAATGGAATCTACGTGAGCGATGGCAACCTCAGGGTGTTCGAGACGACGATCCGCGACAGTGGGAAGGGAGTCCTCGTGGAGGCCGCGGGCCGTGCCGTCATCGCGTCGAGCCGCCTGCTCGACAACGCCGACGGCGTCTTTGCGAACGCGAACCTCGGCGCTGGGCCCGTGATGACCATAAGCGTCGACGATACGATTATCTCCGGTGGGATCAGCGGGGTGCGGTGCGCGGCCGGTGACCTATGCGAGGCGCACGTGGCGGTGGCGCGCAGCACGATCACGGGCACCGCCAAGGGGGTGAACTGCACAGCCACCGCAGCCGGAACCGGGATCGCCCAGGTGGTGATCGGCGGCAGCAAGCTCGTCTACAACGCCGCGGGATGGACCCTCTTCTTGAACGCGACGCTCAGCAGCCTTGGCGACAACCAGATCCACGGCAACGGAGCGTCCACGGGGACCCTCACACCACTCGCGCCTCAATGACAGGCGGATGCCGATGTCGGGAGGGCGCCTGCGCGGCGCCCTCTTTTTTTGTTGGTACGATCGGCCGCGATGAAGCGAAATGGCGTGGCTGTTCCCATCCTCACCTGGCACGCGATGCACGTGGACGGCCCCGGCTACGCCGACAACGACCACGCCGCATTCCGTGAGGACCTCGCGTGGCTCCACGGCGCGGGATTCCACGTGGTGCCGCTGCGCGCGATCGTCGCCGCGCTTCGCGAGGGCCGGCTCGACGCGCTCGCCGGCTGCGTGGGGCTGTCGATGGACGACGGGTCGGACTTCGACTATCGGGACCTTCCGCATCCCGCTTGGGGGCCGCAGCGCGGCATGGCCGGCATCCTCGAGGACTTCCGCGCGCAGCATGGCGTCGCGGCCCAGCCCGACCTGCACGCCACCACGTTCACCATCGTCTCTCCCGAGGCGCGTGCGGAGCTCGACCGCACCTGCATGATCGGGTGCCGGTGGTGGAACCACGACTGGTACCGCGAGGCCGAGACGGGCGGGCTCATGGCGGTCGAGAGCCACGGCTGGGACCACAACCACGTGTCGCTGCAGCACACCGCGACGACGGCTCCCCGCGGCGGGTTCGACATCCGCGACACGCGCGAGGCCGCGGTCGAAGTCGGCCGGGCCGCAGAGCGCCTGCGCGAGCTGCGCCAGCGCGATGGCGAAGTCCTGTTCGCGTATCCCTACGGGGAGCCGGGCGAATTCCTCGCCGGGGAATGGCTGCCGCGCCAGGGCGACTCCCTCGGCGTTCCGGCGGCGTTCGCGGCATCGGGCGCCGAACCGGTGCATGCCGGCGTTTCACGCTGGAAGATTCCGCGCTACGTGTTCCGTGACCACTGGAGGACGCCAGGCGAGCTGGCGGCGCTGCTTCGCGATGCCGGAGCAAGCGCGCGGCCGCGCTCGTCCCCGAGCGCGGCGCGTCCGAAGACTTCGCCCGCTGCCGGGAACTGGCGCGATCGCCTGCGCACCTGGGAGGTCAACGATGCGCGCGTCGTGGCAGGAGATCTCTTCCGGCGCTCGTTCGGACACGAGGTGCCGGATTATCCGCGCCACTTCGTGCTGGTGTACTCGCCCGGGCCGGGGTCGCAGGAACCCCCCACCGTGGTCGCGTACGTCCACCAGATGCGCGGCGAGGGCTACTACCTGTGCGGCGGCATGTGCGTGGACGAGCGTGCCTATCGCCGCTTTCCGCGCGCGCTCTTCGAGGCGGTGCGTGAGCAGGGCGGGCTCGCGACGATCGTCACGCGCGACAGCGTGGAGATGCTGGGCGATTGCGCAGCGGTCTTCGGCCACGTGGGCGAGCCGCGCGCGCGCGCGGCCGACCTGCGCACCGGTTTCGTCGACACCGATCGCGAGCACCTGATGGTCATCTGGCGCAAGCCTCTGTCCGACGAAGACAAGCGGCGCCTGGTGGACGAGGTGGCGTCGCGGGGCGCGTTCTGACGCGAAAATAGTCCGCGCGCTTTTTTCGCGTTTCCGCCCCGTCGCGGCGTGCCGGCCGTGAAATAATTGGCGGGCCGAAATCGCATCATCGCTTCCATGTCCTCCCGCCTCCTCGAAAACCTCAATCCCGAGCAGCACAAGGCCGTAACGCTTCCGCGGCAGTCCGCGCTGATCCTCGCCGGCGCCGGCAGCGGCAAGACGCGCGTGCTCACCACGCGCATCGCCTACCTCATCGAGACCCAGCAGGCGAGCCCCGCCGGCATCCTCGCCGTCACCTTCACCAACAAGGCGGCGCGCGAGATGCTCACGCGGCTCTCCGCGATGCTGCCGATCAACACGCGCGGAATGTGGGTGGGCACCTTCCACGGCCTGTGCAACCGCCTGCTGCGCGCGCACCACCGGGATGCGGGGCTGCCGCAGCTCTTCCAGATCCTCGACTCCGCCGACCAGCTCTCGCTCATCAAGCGCCTGGCGAAGTCCCAGGGCCTGGACGAGGAGAAGTACCCGCCGCGCCAGCTGCAGCAGTTCATCAACACCTCCAAGGAGGCGGGCCTGCGCGCCAATGCGGTCGAGGCGGGCGACGAGTTCTCGCGCCGCATGGTCGCCTTCTACGCCGACTACGACGCGCAATGCAACCGCGAGGGCGTGGTCGACTTCGCCGAGCTGCTGCTGCGCACGTTCGAGCTGCTGGCGAAGCACCTGAACCTGCTGCAGCACTACCAGAACCGCTTCCGCTACATCCTGGTCGACGAGTTCCAGGACACCAACAAGCTCCAGTACAAGTGGATCAAGCTGCTCGCGGGCACCAACGGGTGCGTGTTCGCGGTGGGCGACGACGACCAGTGCCTGCCCGCCGGGACCCTGGTGACGATGGCCGACGGCGAGAGGAAGCCGATCGAATCCGTGCGCGTCGGCGACCGCGTGCTGTCCTGCTATGCGGACGGCAGCTTCCGTGCGGCGGAGGTGGTCGCGACCCACGCGAGCCTGGTGAGGCGCAACCTCGTGGAGCTGACGACGCGCAACGGCCGCATCCTGGCCAGCACGCCGGAACACTCCCATTTCGCCTATGCCTCGGATGCGGAGCTGGCGCATGCCTCGCCCAGCCGGCCCATGCGGCTGCGCAGCGGCACGGTGGAGTTCCGCGAGTACCCCGCCGGCGCGCTCAAGCCCGGGATGCTGATGCTGCAGGCCGACGGGATGACCGACCTCGTGAAGAGCGTCGAGACCTTCAACGCCGCGGGACTGAAGGTCTTCGACCTCGATGTAACGCCCACGCACAACTTCGTGGCCGCGGGCCTGGTCACGCACAACTCCATCTACCGCTTCCGCGGCGCGGAAGTCGGCAACATGAACGAGTTCGTGCGCGACTTCGGCGTGGACGAGGTGGTGAAGCTCGAGCAGAACTACCGCTCGCACGGCCAGATCCTGGACGCCGCCAACGCGATCATCGCGCAGAACAAGGCGCGGCTCGGCAAGAACCTCTGGACGCAGGCCGGCAAGGGCGAGCCGCTGCGCGTCTACGCCGCCGCCAACGACGACGAGGAGGCGCGCTTCATCGTGGAGGAAGTGCGCCAGCTGCACCGCGAGGGCAACGCGCTCTCGGACATGGCGCTGCTCTACCGCTCCAACGCGCAGTCGCGCATCCTCGAGCACCACCTCTTCCGCGCGGGCGTGTCCTACAAGGTCTACGGCGGGCTGCGCTTCTTCGAGCGCCAGGAGGTGAAGCACGCCCTCGCGTACCTGCGCCTCGCCGCGAACGCGGACGACGACTCGGCCTTCAGCCGCGTGGTGAACTTCCCGCCGCGCGGCATCGGCACGCGCTCGATCGAACAGGTCCAGGAGGCTTCGGAGCGCGGCATGGGCAGCTTCATGCACGTGGCCAAGGCGGGCCTCGTGAGCGGGCGCAGCGGCACGGCGCTCGCGCAGTTCGTCCAGGTGATCGAGGGCTTTCGCAAGGCCGCGGAGACGCTCACGCTCCCGGAGCTCATCACCGAGATCGTCGAACGCAGCCAGCTGCACGCCTACTACCAGGCGGAGAAGGATGGCCAGGACCGCCTCGAGAACCTGAACGAGCTGGTGAACGCCGCGGCGCTCTTCGCCGAGGACTTCGAGCACGGCGTGGAGCCCGCCGGGGAGTCGCAGGAGGATGTCGCGCCCGTCGCGGGCACCTACAACCAGCAGGTGCTGGCCGCGTTCCTCTCGCATGCGAGCCTGGAGGCCGGCGAGCACGAGGCCGCGGCCGGCCAGGATGCGCTGCAGCTGATGTCGGTGCACTCCGCCAAGGGCCTGGAGTTCAACGCGGTGTTCGTCTCCGGCCTGGAGGAGGGCCTCTTCCCGCACGACAACAGCATGCTCGAGGACGGCGGCATCGAGGAGGAGCGGCGCCTCATGTACGTCGCGATCACGCGCGCGAGGAAACGCCTCTACCTTTCGTATGCGGGCAGCCGCATGCTCCACGGCCAGCCGCGCTACGGCATCGTGTCGCGCTTCGTGGAGGAGATCCCCGCGGAGCTCTGCAAGTGGCTGGTGATTCCCGAGAAGCAGTTCGAGAACCGCGGCGGCTACCAGGCTTCGTTCGGCGGCCGCGGCAACGGCGGGGGCTCGTGGGGCTCGGGCGGCGGGCGCGCGCCCCAGGCCGATCCCAATCGCTACCAGTCCGCGCAGCGCGCCACGTTCGAGACCAAGCGCCCCGACGAGGTCCCGTTCTCCATCGGCCAGAACGTGGTCCACGCCAAGTTCGGCGAGGGCGTGGTGATCGACTTCAAGGGCCGCGGGCTGGATGCCAGCGTGCAGGTGCGCTTCGCCGGCGCCGGCACCAAGTGGCTCGCGCTGCAGTACGCCAAGCTCACGCCGGGATGAAGTGGCTCGCTCTCGCGGCCTAGGTCTATGATGCGTCCCCTAAGGGGGATGCCATGGCCGACTCCGCACTTCCGCAAGACATCTCGCAGGGGCTCGACGCCTTCACCGGGAGTGCGAAGGAAGCCCTGGGCGAGGACCTGGTCGCCCTGATCCTCTTCGGGTCCGCGGCCGAGGGCCGCATGCGATCCACCTCCGACGTGAACCTGATGGTCGTGCTCGCCCGCTTCGACGTCCGGAAGGTCGACCGGCTGCGCGAGCCGATGCGCCTCGCGCACGCCACCATCCGGCTCGAGGCGATGTTCGTGCTCGAGTCCGAGCTCGCCGCGGCCGCCGACGCCTTCGCGGTGAAGTTCGCCGACATCCGCGCCCGCCACCGCCTGCTTGCCGGTCGCGACGTCACCGCGGCGATCGCGCCTACGCCCGCGGCGATGGCCGCGCGCCTGAAGCAGATCCTGCTCAACTTCATCCTGCGCACGCGCGAGCGCTACGTGCTGGTGAGCCTGCGCGACGAGCAGCTCGCCCGCGTGGTCGCCGATTCCGCCGCGCCCCTGCGCGCCGCCGCCGAGATCATGCTCGAGCTCGAGGGCCGGCCGGCCGCCTCGCCCAAGGCCGCGCTCGAGACGGTCGCGCGGGAGCTCGACGCAAGTCGCTGGACCGGGACGCTGGCGCGCCTGTCCAACGCCCGGGAAGAGGGCAAGCTCGCGCCGGGCACGGGCGCGATGACCGTGCTCGAGTTGATCGCGTTGGCCGAAGCGCTGCGGGGGCGGTGATGCTCGCGGGCTGGTCGATCGAGCGCTTCCTGATCGCCTACGGGTTCCTGGCGGTCCTCTTGCTCGGCATCGTCGCCATGCAATGGGTCCTCGCGGGCCGCACCGCGCGCATCGCGCGGGTGAGCGACCTCACGGCCGATCCTTACCGCATCGCGTGGCTGCGCGACGGGCACCACGAGACCGTGCGCGTGGCCCTCTTCAACCTGGTCGATCGCGGCATCCTCAACTTCGACGGCACGCACGTCTCGACCCTGAGGCCCGAGGCCTTCGAGTCGCTGAGGAGGCCGCTGGACCGCGTCCTCGTGAAGGCGTGCGCCGTGCCGACTACCGTGAAGGACCTGCACCGCAGCTCCGCGGTGGCCGACGCCGTCTCGACGTACGGGAATGAGCTCGGCGCGCGCGGGCTGGTCTCCAGCGGTTCGGAGTGGGCGTGGCGCCGGGCTGTCGGCACGATCGCCTTCGTGGGCCTCGCCGCGTTGCTCGTCGCGGGGGTCATGAAAGCGAACCTGGACGTTTCGGTCCAGAAGATGATGCCGGCATTCATCCTGGCCGTGTCGATCACGCTGGGTGTCCTCGTCGCCGCGTTCCGGCGCAGGACCTACATCGGCGGGCGCGTGCTCGCGTCGCTGCGCACGCTGATGGCGCGCCTGAAGGCCCGCGCGCCGTTGGCCCGGCCTGGCGGGGAAACCAACGAAGCGCTGCTCATCGCCGCCACCTTCAGCCCATTCACGCTGCCGGCGACGGTTTTTCCCTGGATCGGCGAGATGTTCCCGAAGCCGTCGGTGCAGACGACCGAGGCCTCAGCCTCCTGGAACGAAGACAGCTGCGGCGCCGAGGGGGACGGCGGCGGCTGCGGCGGCGGGTGCGGCGGCGGGTGCGGCGGATGAGCGCGGATCGCGTCGGCCTCGGATGGCGCGGCGAGCTCGCCGCCGGGATCCTCGATCGCCTCGAGGCATTCGACGTGCTCGAGGTGATCGCCGAGCCATGGATGGGCAAGCCCCGTCGCGACGTGCGCGCGCTGCGCACGCTGGGCGAGGCGTGCCCGGTCGTGATCCACGGCGTGGCGATGGGGCTGGCTTCGAGCCTTCCGGTCGAGCAGGGTCGCCTCGACGCGATGGCGCGCATCGTGGAAGAAGCACGGCCGAGCGCGTGGTCCGAGCACCTCGCGTTCGTGCGCGCCGGGGGTTTCGAGGTCGGGCACCTGGCCGCGCCCCCGCGCACCGAGGCCACCGTGGCCGGCACGATCGCGAACATCGAGCGCGCCGCTCGCGTGGTCGGGTCGCCTCCCGGGGTCGAGAACATCGCCACGCTGGTCGACCCGCCGGCGAGCTCGCTCGACGAATGCGCGTGGACGCGGGCGATCGTCGCCGGCGCGAACGCCCCGATGCTGCTGGACCTGCACAACCTCTACGCCAACGCGGTCAACTTCCGGCGCGAGCCGCTGCAGATGCTGCTCGCGATGCCGCTCGACCGGGTGGCGATGGTGCACCTGTCGGGAGGACGCTGGATCGAGCGCCGCGGGGAGCGGCGCCTGCTCGACGACCACGTCCACGATCCACCCGATCCGGTCTACGAGATGCTGGAGGTCCTCGCCGCGAACGCCCCGCGCGCGCTCACCGTGATCGTCGAGCGCGACGGGGGGTACCCCTCGATGGACCAACTGGTGGCGCAGGTCGATCGGGCGCGTGAGGCCGTGCGCCGCGGTCGCGAGGCGGCCGGCGCCCTGAGGAGGGTTGCATGAGCGCAGCGGGAATCGAGGTCCTCCTTGCGCGCCTCTACGCCGATGCCGGCCTGCGAAGCGAGTTCCTGCGCGATCCGGCGGCCGTCGCGCGCGCCGCGGGCCTGGACCCTCACGAGGTCGCCGCCCTGCAGGCGATCGACCGCGTGGGCCTCGAGATGGCCGCCGAGAGCTACGAGCGCAAGCGCGCGGGCAAGGCTCCCTAGGAAGCCGGGGTCGCCGCGGGCGGCTTCGCCTCGAAGACGTCGCGATAGCCGAGATAGGTGCTGATCACCATCATCGGGAACACGACCAGCGTGCCCAGTCCCCACGGGATGATCGCCGCGAAGAACAGGACCATCAGCGTGATCCCGTAGAGGATCATGGCGCCGAAGTTGGCGAGCGCCGCATAGACGCTCCAGCGCATGGCGTGGGTCACCGACATGTCGTGCAGCGCGATGAGCGGCGGCGCGAACCAGAGCGCGCCCTTCACCGCGACGGTGAGCACGAAGCCCAGGAGCAGGATCCACTCCTTGCCGCGCAGCATCTCCACGTACTCGGTCACCGTGAAGGTCTTCTCGCCCGTGCCGCCCACCGGGAGCCCGAGCAGCGCCATGAGGGCGAAGATCCCGATCTCGGCGACCAGCAGGAAGGCACCCAGGTTCACGAGCGCGCGCAGGTTGCGGCGGAACCCGAGGAAGAGGTCGCCCATCACCACCGGCTCGCCCGCGGCCTGGCGCAGCGCCGTGATGGTGAAGCTCGCGAAGAAGACCGGCTGCAGGAAGTTGGCGATCACGCCGCCGATGAGCGGCACGAGGATGAGGCCGAAGGTGACGATGATCCAGCCGGCGGTGAGCCCGATCCACGCGATCGGCGCCTTGCGGAAGAAGCCGAAGGCCTCGAAGAGCCAGGCGGCGCCCCGTCCCGCCGTGACTTCCGCGACCTTGAGGCTCGCGTCCATCAGCCGAGCGGCCGTGCGTTCGCCACGTAGTGCTCGAGGAGGCGCCGCGAGAAGGCGTGGTCCTTGGGGATCGTCATCTCTGAGGCGCGCGGGAAGTGGTTGTACCCGAGGCGGCCGAGCCACGTGCGCAGCGCCGCGCGCCGGAGCATGACCGGCCACAGCTCGCGCTCGAGGGGCTCGAGCGGCCGGCGCTCCTCGTAGCCCTCGACGAGGGCCGCGATCCGCGCCGGATCCGGCGCGGCGTCCGGGCGCACGCACCAGTCGTTCGCCGCGATCGCGAGGTCGTAGGCGAGCACGTCGTCGCAGGCGAAATAGAAGTCGATCACGCCGGGCTCGCCTTCCTCGTCCCAGAGCACGTTGTCGTGGAAGTAGTCGCCGTGGATCACGCCCTGCGGCAGCACGGTGTCGTCGTGCATGGCCTGGTAGCGGTTCTCCGACTCGATGAGCGCATTCTCGGCCGCCGAGAGGCGCGGCGCCAGCTTTTCGGCGAAGCGCTCGCGCCAGCGCGCGCCGCGCCAGTTCTCCAGCGCCGCGTCGTACTCGACCCCGGCGACGTGGATGGCGGCGAGCGCCTCGCCGGCGGAGCGGCAGTCGTCTTCGGTCGGCTGGGCGCGCGGGGCGCCCGGGAGCTTCGTCACGATCACCGCGGGCTTGCCGTTCAGCTCGGAGAGCATCTCCTCGTCGTCGCGGCGCATGGGCGCGGGGCAGCGCACGCCGTGCCCGGCGAGGTGGTCCATCAGGCCCACGTAGAACGGCAGGTCGGCGCGCGGAATGTGCTCGAAGAGCGTGAGCACGTAGTGGCCGGTGGTGGTGTCGAGGAAGTAGTTGGTGTTCTCGATGCCCTGGGCGATGCCCTCGAGGCGCTCGAGCTCGCCCAGCGAGTAGTGCTCGAGCAGCGTGCGTGCCTCGTCTTCGGAAACCGGTGTGAATACAGACATTATTGGTTGTTGTTCATCGGCGAAACCGCGTCCCACGTTCGCCCCTCTCCCTCGGGAGAGGGTTGGGGAGAGGGTCATTCCACTGCGTCAAAACTCCATCAGCACCCACTGCGGCACGCGAACCTGCTGGTCGAGCGACTGCTCCAGGCGGCTGAAGGTGCCATCACCCTTGTTGTCGACGAGGACGTACGCCCGGCCGTGCTTCGGCGTCACGCGTTGCATGTAGAGCCGGCCCTTGAGGCGGTACTCCTGGATCGTCTGGTCGCCTTCGACGCGCGTGGTGACTTCCGGCGCCGGAATGCGCTCGGTGAGCGGCGCGGGCGCGGCGGCATCCTCGAGCGGCGTTGCGGCAGGCGGCACCGGACGCGCGGCGGAAGGCGCGGGGGAGGGCCGATCGCTCAACGGCGGGGGCGGCGGCGCGTCCTGCAGCGGGCGCGGCCGTTCGGCCGATTGGGCGGAAGCGTCGAGGGCGAGGAAGGCGAGCATTGCGGCGGCGAGGACTGTGCGCATGGAATTGACCTAGGCGGACCCAGTTTAGCTTAGAGGGCCAGCTCGGCCTCGCGTTCGGCGGGAGAGGGCTCGAATCCGCGCGAATGGTAGTGGTCGAAGATGGCGTCGACGACTTGTTGCGGATCGTCGATCACCTGCATGAGCGCCGGATCCGCCACTCCGATCATGCGGTCCCTGATCAGCTGGCCGCGGATCCAGTCGAGCAGGCCCGCCCAGAAGGCCGTGTTGACCAGGATGATCGGCACGCGGCGGATCTTGCCCGTCTGCACCAGCGTGAGGACCTCCATCAGCTCGTCGAGGGTGCCGAAGCCCCCCGGCATCATCACGAACGCGCACGAGTGCTTCACGAACATGACCTTGCGCGCGAAGAAGTGGCGGAAGGTGTGCGACATGTCCTGGAACGCGTTGCCGCCCTGCTCGTGCGGCAGCTGGATGTTGAGCCCCACGCTGGAGGAGGGGCCGGCGAACGCCCCCTTGTTCACCGCTTCCATGATTCCGGGCCCGCCGCCCGAGATCACGGAGAACCCGGCATCGGACAGGCGCCGCCCGATGTCCTCGGCGACGGCGTAGTACGGATGCTCGGGGGTGATGCGCGCGCTTCCGAAGACCGCCACCGCGGGCTGGATGCCCGGCAGGCGCTCGGTCGCGGTGACGAACTCTGCGATAATTTCGAACATGCGCCACGCCTCGCGAGCGGAGTATTGCGAGCGGCGGACGAGCTGGGGATCCGAGGGTTTCGGGACCTTGGGTGCGTTGATGGCCATGGGGATTCCTGGCGGGATGAGATGAGCGAAACGAAGAAGCGCCTGCTGCTGGTCGACGCGCCGAGCTACTTCTACCGCGCGTTCCACGCGCTGCCGGAGTTCCGCAGCCCTTCGGGCGAGCCCACCGGGGCGATCCTCGGCGTGGTCAACATGCTGCGCAAGCTCAAGCAGGACTTTCCCTCGGATTATATCGCCGCGGTCCTCGATCCCCGCGGCAAGACCTTCCGCGACGAGATCTATCCCGAGTACAAGGCCACGCGCCAGGCCATGCCCGAGCCGCTCGCGGTGCAGATCGAGCCGATGATCGAGACCATCCGCGCGCTCGGCTGGCCGGTCGTGGTCGTGGACGGCGTGGAGGCCGACGACGTGATCGGCACGCTGGTGCGCGCGGCCACGGCGCGCGGGTGGGATTCGGTCATCTCCACCGGCGACAAGGACCTCACCCAGCTCGTGGACGACCGCGTGCTCTGGGTGAACACCATGTCCGGCGACAAGCTAGACCCCGAGGGCGTAAAGGCCAAGTTCGGCGTGCCTCCCGACAAGATCATCGATTACCTCGCCCTGATGGGCGATGCCGTCGACAACGTGCCGGGCGTCGACAAGGTGGGCCCGAAGACCGCGTGCAAGCTGATCGAGGCCTACGGCTCGCTCGAGGGCGTGATCGCGCACGCCGACGAGGTGAAGGGCGTGGTGGGAGAGAACCTGCGCCGCGTGAAGGAGTGGCTCCCGACCGGGCGCAGGCTCGTCACGGTCAAGACCGACGTCGCGCTGCCCTTCGAGATGGAGTCGCTGCAGGACAAGGGTGCCGACAACGCGAAGCTCGCCGAGCTCTTCGGGCGCTTCGGCTTCCGCACGCTGCGCGACAGCCTGCTGAACCGGGAAGACGCACCGGAGAAAGGGGACTCGCTCCCCCTTGGCTCGGCGTCGAGGGCGCCGGGTGGAGGGTCGTCGGAAGAAGCCAAGGCCGCCGGCACGCGCTCCATGGAGAAGAAGGGCCGCAACTTCGCCATCCTCAACGCCGGCATCGACCAGGTCCACGACATCACGCCGTTCGTGGACACGCGCAAATACGAGGCGATCCTGGACGAAGAGGCGCTGGAGCGGTGGGCGAAGCGCCTCGAGGTGGCGGCGATCGCCAGCATCGACACCGAGACCACGAGCCTGGATCCGATGCAAGCCGAGATCGTCGGCATCTCGATGTCGGATGCGCCCGGCGAGGGCGCGTACATCCCGCTCACGCACCGCTACGCGGGCGCCCCCGCGCAGCTGAACCTGGACCGCGTGCTCGCGCGCTTGAGGCCCTGGCTCGAGGACGCGGGCAAGGCCAAGGTGGGCCAGAACACGAAGTACGACCGGCAGGTGTTCGGCAACTACGGCATCGCCACGCGCGGCTTCGACCACGACACGCTGCTCGAGTCGTATGTCCTCCAGAGCCACCAGCGCCACGACATGGACGCGCTCGCGACGCGATTCCTCGGCGCCACGGGCCTCACCCAGTACGCGGACGTGGCCGGCAAGGGCGCCTCGTCCATCCCGTTCGACCAGGTGTCCATCGAGCGCGCCACCGCCTACGCCTCCGAGGATGCCGACGTCACCCTGCAGATCCACAACGCCATGCGCCCGCGCATCGAGGGCGACGCCAAGCTCAACAGGATCTACGCCGAGATCGAGATCCCGGTGTCGAGCGTGCTGCTGGCGATGGAGAGGAACGGGGTGCTCATCGACATGCAGCAGCTCACGCGCCAGGGCCAGGAGCTGGGCCAGAAGATGCTCGACCTCGAGCGCAAGGCGCACGAGCTGGCCGGCGGCCCGTTCAACCTCGGCTCGCCCAAGCAGCTGGCCGAGATCCTCTTCGACCGGTTGAAGCTCAAGGTGGTGAAGAAGACGCCCTCCGGGGCGCCGTCCACCGACGAGGAGGTGCTCGAGAAGCTCGCCGAGGACCATCCGCTGTGCCGCACGCTGCTCGACCACCGCAGCGTCTCGAAGCTGAAGAGCACGTACACCGACAAGCTGCCGCGGATGGTGCATCCGAAGACCGGCCGCGTGCACACCAACTACGCGCAGGCGGTCGCGGTCACGGGCCGGCTCTCGTCCAACGAGCCCAACCTGCAGAACATCCCGGTGCGCACGACCGAGGGCCGGCGCATCCGCGAGGCGTTCGTCGCGCCGCCGGGCTCGAAGATCGTCTCGGCCGACTACTCGCAGATCGAGCTGCGCATCATGGCGCACCTGTCGGGCGACAAGGGCCTGGTGGATGCGTTCGCGCGCGGCGAGGACGTTCACCGCCACACCGCCTCCGAGGTGTTCGACACGCCGCCCGCGCAGGTCACGAGCGAGCAGCGCCGCTACGCCAAGGTGATCAACTTCGGCCTCATCTACGGCATGAGCGCCTTCGGGCTGGCGGGCAACCTCGGCATCGATCGCACCGCCGCGGCGAGCTACATGGACAAGTATTTCGCGCGCTACCCCGGGGTGGCCAAGTACATGGACCGCACGCGGCAGGAGGCGCGCGAACAGGGCTACGTCGAGACCGTGTTCGGCCGACGCCTGTGGCTGCCCGACATCCAGTCCTCCAACCAGGCGCGCCGCCAGGGCGCCGAGCGCCAGGCGATCAACGCGCCCATGCAGGGCACCGCGGCGGACCTGATCAAGGTCGCGATGATCGCGGTGCAGGCGTGGATCGAGCGCGAGAAGCTCGAGACGAAGCTCATCATGCAGGTGCACGACGAGCTGGTGCTCGAGGTGCCCGACACCGAGTTGGCCGACGTGAAGACCGAGGTCGAGAAGCTGATGATGGGTGTCGCCAGGCTCGACGTGCCGCTCGTGGTCGAGGCGGGCGTGGGCGAGAGCTGGGAGAAGGCGCACTGATGGCCTTCGCCGACCACTTCTCCGAGAAGTCCGGGCTGTACGCGGCGGCGCGGCCGACCTATCCCGCCGCCCTCTTCGCCGCGATCGCCGCGGCCGCGCCGGCC
>Ga0111538_10008359_pt1 | contig 13895 bp, 12 predicted proteins | sample SoiMethybrSBSTD1_FD_79669 | JGI IMG/M metagenome (GOLD analysis project Ga0111538, IMG submission 79669) | Bulk soil microbial communities from a Populus tree surrounding site in Tennessee, USA - Soil MetaG P. TD hybrid SBSTD1 (version 2)... | ecosystem: Environmental > Terrestrial > Soil >...
ATCGAAGCCGACGGCTCGATCAAGGGTTGTCCTTCACTTCCGACAGACGCCTGGACCGGCGGCAACATCCGGGATCACGCCTTGAAGGAGATCTGGGAGCGCGCGGCGCCGCTGCGCTACACGCGCGATCGAACGGTCGACGACCTCTGGGGCTACTGTCGCTCGTGCTACTATGCCGAGGAGTGCCGTGCGGGATGCACCTGGACGGCGTTCACCTTTTTCCGCCGACCGGGCAACAACCCCTACTGCCACCACCGAGCGCTCGAGATGCAACGCGCCAACAAGCGCGAGCGGCTGGTGCCGAAATCGGCCGCGCCAGGCGAACCTTTCGACTACGGGAGCTTCGAGCTTCTGGTCGAGGATCTTTGAAAGGGAAAAACTTATGAACCACCTCTTGCCTTGTCCCGGGTGCCAGCGTCACGTCCGCGCCTACGAAGCCCGCTGTCCCTTTTGCGACACCGTCCTCGATCTCGCGAACGCCGCTGCGCCAGTACTGCCGACGCAGCGTCTCGGCCGCGCGGCGCTCTTTGCCTTCGGGGCGACGCTCGCCGCCAGCCTGACCGCCACCAGTTGCGGCGGCGACACCGAAGATCCCGGCAAAGGCCGGACCGGGGGTGCAGGCGGCAGCGCGGGCTCCGGCGGCTCCGGCGGAACTGACGGAAGCGGCGGGAGCGCCGGAACTGACAGCGGCGGAAGCGGCGGCGACGGCGGAAGGGCCGGAAGCGGCGGAATGGCCGGAGCGGGCGGCGCTGGCGCAAACGCGGGCGACGGCGGCCGCGCGGGGCGCGGTGGCACTGGCGGCGGAGTCGGTCCCGTCTACGGTCTGCCCGCTGACGCGGGAGTTTCCGACGCGCGCGCAAGAGGCGGCGCGGGCGGCAGCGCTCAACCACTCTACGGCGCCGCGCCGCCCGACGAATCCTGATCGGTTACGGGATTGTAACCGCACGCCGAGATTCGGTGCTCGCGAAGGTCTGGGGCCGGCGGCGCATTCCCGGGTATCATGGGAAGAAGTGCCAATGCTCAAATCGATGAGCTTCGACCGGGCCGGCAAGACGTTCATTGCCGTACATGGAACGAAGACCGCGACGCCCGGTGAGTGGAATGCGTTCATATCCGCGCTCGAGGCTCAGATCCACGAGGTCCGTGGTCTGCTCGTGTTCAGCGCCGGAGCGACGATCGACATCAAGGAACGCGAACAGCTCGAACGCCTGCTGACGCTCGGACGCTTGCGCGTCGCCGTGCTCACCGACTCGAAGTCGCTGCGCGGCGCCGCCACCGCCCTGAGCTGGTTCAAGATCCCGATCAAGTCTTTCACCGTCACGGACGTGGAGCCGGCGCTCGATCACATCCGCGTCGAAAAGGCCGAGCGCGCCCGCGTCCACACCACGCTCGCCCAGCTCAAAGCCCAGGTTTTGAACTGACGCCGCGGGTGGGCGGGCGGGAATGTCAATAAGGCGCGTTGGCTTCGAAGCCGACGGCGTGCGGCGGTGACGACGTCACGAACGTGAGCAGCTTGCGGTTGCTCCAGTACACGTGCTGCGGGCTCGAGCCGGAGATCTCGATACGCTTGCCCACGATCACGCTGCTGCGGTTCAGGATGTTCCCGCGCTTGACGCGCTCGCCTGGCTTGAGATTCTGCGCGGCGACCAAAAACACCGCTGTCATCTTGTCGTCCGTGATCGCCTCCGACGCGTACACGAGCAAGATCTGCGTCAGCTGCGAGCCGTCCGGCGCGCGATAAATCGCGGCCAGGCTGTCGATCACCCCTCCCTGCAGCCGGTCGCCGAGCGAAGTGACGGTCGCGGTTTGTACGAGCCGGTACGGCCCGATCCGATCCTTGACGAGAGTGCGCAGCGAGCCCGTCATCGGAATGTCGGAACGGCTGCCCTCCGAGGAACCGCTCGGCTCGTTCTGGGTCGGCTCATCGCTCGAGGAAGAGCCGCTGCTACTGCTGCTACTCGAGCTGCCGATCATCACGAGCACGACGATCAGAGCGATCACGCCGCCGACCGCGAGCCCGATCCCGAGGCAGCCCGCGACGCCGCAGCCGCCCAGGATCTTTGCCGCGCCGCCGCCTCCCGAAGCCTGCGGTGGCGATGGTGGGAGCGGCGGAGTGGGCGGATACGCGGGCGCGCCGAACCCTGGAGGCTGACCGGGCGGCGGGCCGCCGAAACCCGGCGGTTGTGCTGGGGGCGCACCGCCATAGCCCGGCGGTTGCCCCGGTGGTCCGCCGTAGCCCGGCGGTTGCCCGGGTGGCGGACCGCCGTAGCCGGGCGGCTGTTGCGGCGCCCCGCCGTAACCCGGTGGCTGCGCGGGAGGATAAGCCGCTGGCGGCGGCGCGGGCGGGGGAGCGCCGCCGTAACCCCCGTAACCCGGAGCGGGTCCCGCCGGCTGCACCGGCGTGCCGCAGTTTCCACAGAACGTCGCGCCGGGCGCGAGCGGCTGCCGACATTGCGCGCAGTAGCCGTTCATCGGGCACCTCGCGCGCCGGCGATCGCCGATCTGAGCTTGTCGATCTCGGCGTCGAGGCGCGACCTGCGCTCGGGATCGCTCTCTCGCGACGCTTGATCTTTGGTGAACGCGAGCTGCACCTGGCGGTTGTGCAGCGCTTTCAGTGAAGAAAGCGCGCCCAGCTTGAAACCGAGCCTCAGCTTCATGTACGCGAGCTCGCGACGCACGGCGTTGCCGAGCAGCGCGAGATCGTCCGACGTCACCGTGCCGGCGTTGACCTCGTCGGCGAGCTGCGTGCGGATCGCTTTGCGTTCGCGCGCCAGCGCCCAGAAGATCACCACGGCGATCACGACCACCGGCAACAGCAGCGCGGCCCACGAGCGGACCAGGCCTTCGGTGCCCGACAACGCGTTGCCACGTCCGAGCACGAGATATCCCGCGTGGGCCAGGATCGCGCTGAACAGCCCGATCACCGGCAAGAGCGCCCGGAGCACCGGGGAGCGGGTGTCGGCAGCGGCACCGATCCCGGCGCCGGCGATCGCGCCGAAAACGCCGTGCGCGAGCCCCCCGAGCGCCGCGCGTCCGAAGCCCGAGAACAAGCCGACCTCGACGCCCGGCACGCTGAGCGTCCCCACCACGAGCTCCTGCAGCACGCGCTCGCCGGTGCCGAATCCGAGCCCCGCGGTGGTGCCATAGACGACACCGTCCATCGTGCCGTTGAAGTCGTGCCAACCGCGGATCTGTCCGATCACGGCCAGCACCGCGACCCCGGCGCCGATCGCGAGAAACCGCGCGAGCTCCTTGGCGGCGGCGGCGGGCAGCACCGTGAGCTCGAGATCGGGCGGAGCGACCACGCGCAGCAGCGCCGCGAGCGCGGCGCCACCGACGAAGAACAGGAGCATCGCCCACAGCGGCTCCTTTTCGTTCATGTCGGCGAAACGCACGATGGCAAGGTAGATGACCGCCATCAGCAGCGTGGTGACCAGAGTCGACATCATGATGGTTCTCGCTTCCCCGCGCGGCAGTGGGCCGCGCGGACGTCCTCCGAGCCACCGCCCACGTTAACACGGCCTCCTTCGATTGTTGGCCGAAACAAATTTCGTCAGTCGAGCGGCCGGGCGGCTCCCGAGTGATCGGCGCCTTCGACGATCGAAGCGGGTTGACCTTTGTCGAGCAGCGCCCAGCGCAGCCGCTCCGCCGTCGGCTTGTCGACCGGCCCCAGAACCAGCGCGAAATGCCGATCGCCCGCGCTCGTGGTCTCGAAGATCTTCGGCGTGACGTCGGCGAGCTCGAAGCGCCGGCGGTGCTCGACCAGGGCTTCTACGCCGCTACTCCGCATCAGCTCGACGAAGTGTGCGTCATCGAGGAACAGCGAGACCACGCCGAGCGCGTCGCCAGCGTCGGCCTTCGGTTTCACGAACAGCCCCTTGCACAGGACGGTGGGGCTGATCGGCACCTGGCTTTGCCAGCGGCCGAGCGCGCGCCGCATGCCGCGCTGTCGCAGCTCGAGCTCGACGCCCGCGAGCGCGTCCTGCGCCGAAGGCGTCAACGGCAGCACCGTCCACTGTTGATCGCCGTCGCTCGCCGCATGCGCGGGACCGCAGGCGAACGCCGAGCTCCCCACGCGCACGCAGAGCTCGATGCCCGAGCTGCCGGCCGAATCGATCAAAGCTTTGCCAGCCGCCGTCGCCGCGAGCGCGCCCACGCGCACGCGATATCTGCTGTCGAGCAGAGCGTCGCTCGCGCACGGGATGCAGCTCCGGCCCGAGCTGCACTGCTTCAGGTCGGCAGGAGCGCTGCTGCAGGCCGCACCGGCGCAACACGGCGCGCAGCGGCGGACCGGACCGATCACGATTTTCTGTGCAGCCACGGACGCGCTGGGCGTCGGGGGCTCACGCGACGGCAGGGTGCCGCCAGGGTCGGGGCGGGGCGGGCGCGTCAAAAACAGCGCGGCGGCCGCGGCAGCGCCGAGCGCGGCGGCCAGTGCGTGGGTGACGAGCCTTGCCCGCGCCGCGGGCAACCGGCGCACCGCAGCGGTAGGCGCGACCCGGCTCGACGGCGGCTCCGCCTCGTCCCGGGCAGCCTCGACCCGCGGCGAATACTGGCGCAGCGCCGATGGCAGCTCCCCCTCGAACTCGTCGCCGCGGAGCTCGGCGCGCTCGACCTCCGCTTCCGTAGTCGGCAAGAGCTCGCCCCGCGCGGCAAAGCCGTCGGCGACCAGCGCCTCGAGCTCGTCCTCGTCCGTTTTTCCCGGTGGCTTCGATCGCGTCATCGCGACTCCTCCTGCTCCGGCTCTCGTGACATGAGCTCCTTCAACTTTTTCAGCGCCCGGCTGCGGATGGCGCGGATGTTCTCGTTGGTCGTACCCCAGCGCGTCGCGAGCTCGGCCGAAACTGCGTTCGGCAAGCGCTGATGATCGCCGGCGCGCTGATAGAGCGCGCTGACGCGCAACACGTCTTGCTCCCGCTCCGAAAGTCGGGAGAGCGCGACGCAGATCGAATCGAGCTCTTGCGACGGCGGGCCGGGGCGGTCGATGTCGTCGCAGGACAGCCGTTCGAGGTAAGGCGTCGCCGACACTTCGCGCACGGTCCTCAAGTGGTCCGCGAGCAGGTTCGAAGCGATCCGTCCGAGCCAGGCTCGGGTGCGGCGCCGCAGCTGCTCGGCGTCGGTCGTGTCGCCGGCGCTGAAGGTGTGCGCGCGCTCGAACGCGCGATGAAAGGTCTCCTGCACCAGATCCTCGGGTCCCGTGCTCGCGGCCTTGAGCAGCTTGTGCGCGTCGCGCTGCACCACTCTGTAGAGATAGCGAACGTGTCGCGAGTAGAAAGTCGCCTGTGCCCGACTCCGGCTCGAGCGCGGAGCGTCGTGATCGGCGATCAGCGCCAGCAATTCGGCGTCCGAGTCGAGCGCGTCCTGCACCGATTTTCCTGGGTCTTTCATCGAGGCGGCGGCACTTTCGACAGCTCGCTCCTTCCTTGTACGAAAATCCGTGACAGCACCCAAGCGGCGTCACGGATCGGCGTAACCGGGGCGAGATGGATGCAAAACGCGCCGCGATCTTGGGCTTTCTGGCACTGACGCTTAGCGGGTGGACGACGCAGCCGAAGGCGGCACCCCGCCAGGCGAAGACCGCCGTCGTCGACGTCGACCCGATGACGCGGGTGAGCGTCGACGAACGCGGGTGCCAGCTGGGCCAAGCGGGCAGCGATCCGCTGGGCGTCTACCGCAGTGACCCCTGGACCAAGGGCGAAGTGGTTTTGACTTTCGACGACGGCCCGCATCCCTACGCGACTCCGAAGGTGCTCGATCTCTTGGCGAAGCACGGCTTTTCGGCGACGTTCTTCGTCGTCGGCCACGCCATCAACGACAAGACGTTCCGGTCGATCAAACGCATGGTCGCCGAGGGCCACACGATCGGGTCACACAGCTACAACCACGACGTCGATATGGGATTTCGCGACTACGGCGAGCGCAGCGTCGAATACATCCGCGGCCAGCACGAGATCACGCGGATCTTGATCGATCTGTCACTTTTGGCCGACTCCGAAAGCGAGTTCGATACGCTGTTCACCCGCGTGTTCGCCAAGAAAACCTGGGTTTACCTGTCGGGGCGTGCGCTGCGCGACGAGTGGCCGGTGTTCGCAGAGCGGCATCACGCGCTGCTGAAAGCGCGCGGCTACGCCGGGACGGCACGGCCGTACCAGGTCAAGTATTCGCGTCCGCCGGGCGGCGGGCCGTACCTCGGCTCCTCGGGATCGCTGAAGCGACCCTACGGCGCTGCGCTCGCGAGCGCCGGGCTCTTCAACGTGATGTGGCACGGCGAATCCGGCGACGCGAACGCGACGCGGCGCGGGGACCGGTCGTTCCTCGAGAACAATCTCGCGTACTACTCGCGCCGCGGCGGCATTCTCTTGATCCACGACCAGATCCGGCAGGACTCGCTGGCGGCGGGGCTCGCCCGTATGGCAGCCGATCCGCAGGTCCGCGTGGTGCCGCTGGAGCACGCGGTGCGGCAAAAGTTCGGGTGCGGGGTGGACGAGCTTCCCCTGTCGCCTGTTGGCCCGTGACCCCAATCCGGCGCTAACCGCTGAGAAAGGGGGTCCGTATCGCTCCGGAGATTAACTTTCGAGCCGGCGCGCCGTTCAGCCGATGTTCCACATCCAACGGAACTCAGCCCCCCCGGTATGGAGCGCCCCCGCGTCCTTCTCGTAGACGACGACCCGCTGAGCCTTCAGGTTTCGCGCGCGTACCTCGAGAGCGCGGGCTACGTCGTCACGACGCGCTCCGAGTCGATCGGCACCTCGGCCGTGATCTTCCGCGAGCGGCCCGACATCGTCGTGCTCGACGTCAACATGCCGGGCCTGCGCGGCGACCAGCTGGCGGAAGTGGTCCTCAGAAACGGAACGGCCCACCGGCCCGCCCTCGTCTTGTACTCGATGCTGCCAGAAATCGAGCTTCGCGATCTCGCGGCGCGCTGCGGCGCGGCCGGCTACTTGAGCAAGCAGGCGCGGGCGACCGAGCTGGTGAGGTTCCTGTCCAGCTTGCTGCGCACGACCCGCAGTGCGCCGGCGCCCAGTGCCGACGGCAACGTCAGCATCCGGCCCACGATCGATGGCGACGTGCTCGACATGAGCGCGATCGAAGAGATCGCCGCGCTCGAGAATCCCGACCGTCCCGGCGTGTTGCGTGAGCTCGTGGAGAGTTTCTTGATCGAGACGGACCGCCACCAGCGCGGCATCGAGCAGTCGCTGAACCAGAGCAACGCCGAGGGCGTGCGCAGCCAAGCTCATCAGATCAACGGCTCGAGCCGCCACCTCGGCGCCAAGCGCCTGGCCGAGGTCTGTGCCGAGATCGAGAGCCTGGCGAAAGCCGGCAATCTCGACGCTGCGCGCAACCGCATGCCAGCGCTGCGGCGCCAGGTCGAGCGTGCCCGAACCGCGCTTTTGGCGCTGGTGCCCGGACCGCGTTAGCTCAGAACTCGGCGGGATCGCTGTGGGTCCCCAACACTTCCCGCAAGACGTCGCAGATCTCTTGTTCGGTCGCGTACACGCGCGCCGCGGCGATGATCGGCGGCATCAGGTTGCGGTCTCCGCTTGCGGCTTCGCGCACGTCGGCGAGGGCTTTTTCGACCTCGGTCCGGCTGCGCTGGGCCTTGACGCGTGCGAGGTTCTCGACCTGGACGCGCTGGACGCTCTCGTCGATCTTCAAGGTCGGGATCCGGTCCGGCTCCGCCTGCTGGTAGCGATTGACTCCCACCATCACACGCTCGCCGTCGTTGAGCTGACGCTCGAACTCGTAGGCGCTGCGTGCGATCTCGCGCTGCGGATACCCCTTCTCGACCGCGCGCACCATGCCGCCGATTTCGTCGATGCGCCGGACGTAGTCGAGCGCTTCCGCTTCGAGCCGATCGGTGAGCCATTCGACGTAGTAGCTGCCACCGAGCGGATCCACGGTGCTAGCCACGCCGGACTCGTGAGCGATGATCTGTTGCGTGCGCAGCGCTACCGTCACCGCCTCTTCGGTGGGAAGCGCGTAGGTTTCGTCCAGCGAGTTGGTGTGTAAGGACTGTGCGCCGCCGAGCACCGCTGCCAGCGCTTGGAGCGCCACCCGTGCCACGTTGTTGTACGGCTGTTTGGCGGTCAGCGAGACGCCGGCGGTCTGGGCGTGGGTGCGCAGCTTCATGCTCTCGGCGCGTTTTGCGCCGTAGCGCTCCCTGATCAGCCGCGCCCAGATCCGGCGTGCCGCGCGCAGCTTGGCGATTTCCTCGAAGAAGTCGTTGTGCACGTCGAAGAAAAAGCTGAGCCGCGGCGCGAACTCGTCGACGTCGAGGCCGCGCTCGAGACACGATTCGACGTAAGCCAGGCCGTCCGCGATCGTGAACGCAAGCTCCTGCGCGGCGGTCGCGCCGGCTTCGCGAATGTGATAGCCGCTGATCGAAACCGTGTTCCAGCGCGGCACCTCGCGCGTGCAAAATTCGATCATGTCGGTCACGATGCGCATCGCCGGCCGCGGCGGCACCAGCCAGGCATGCTGCGCGATGAACTCCTTCAGGCAGTCGTTTTGCACGGTGCCGCCGAGCTCGCCGCGCGGCACTTTGCGCAGGTCGGCGAGCGCGACGTAAAACGACAACAAGACGATCGCAGGGCCGTTGATCGTCATCGAAGTCGTGACGCGGTCGAGAGGAATGCCGTCGAACAGCACTTCCATGTCGCGCAGCGAGTCGACCGCGACGCCGCACATGCCCACCTCGCCGAGCGCGCGCGGCGAATCGGAGTCGTAGCCCATCAAGGTCGGGAAATCGAAAGCGGTGCTGAGCCCGGTCTGGCCTTGGTCGAGCAGATAGCGAAAGCGCCGGTTGGTCTGCTCCGGGGTGCCGAAACCGGCGAACATGCGCATCGTCCAGAGCCGGCCGCGATACATGGTGGGCTGCACGCCGCGCGTGTACGGGAACTCGCCCGGCAGACCGAGGTCGCGCAGGTAGACGGCCTCGACGTCGGCCGGGGTCAACACGTCCGGCACCTCGATCCCGCTCCAGGTCGTGAAACGCTCGCTGCGCGGCGGCTGTCGCCGCGTGCTTTCGCGCAACGTCCCCCGGCGCCAGCTCTCGAGCGCGCTCCGAATCGCGTCGAGCTCGCCCGCGTCGAGCGCCGGAGACTCGCCGTCGGTGCTGAAGGTCTCCGCGGTTTCCGGGTACTCGCTCGGCTCGGTCATCTCCCATGGAAATAGCAGAAGAACGGCTGGAGACTAGCGTCACGGACAGCGAGGCTCGAAGACCGCGGTGGACAGGTTCGTCACGTTGCCGCCGCTCAAAGTGTCCCGAATCACGCCGGTGATGCGCACTCCGCCCGCACACACCGCGTCGCGCTCGGTCGTTTCGATGAACTTCGAGTCGTCCAGCGTGAAGTGCACGATGCGGCGCTCGCCCTTGCCGACCCGGAGCGGAAAGCTCACCTCCGGCACTGCCAGCAGCGGCGCGACCACGGTCGTCAACTCGCGCAGTACCGCGAAGCTCTCGATCGATACTTCGCTCGCGTCGGTCGCCTCGGGTCCGACCTCGAGCGTGAGGTCGAACCCGCCCTGGAGGCGCGGTCCGAGCGCCAGATCTTCCACCCGAAGCTCGGGATTCGAAAGCTTGGCCGAAAGGGATACGGTGCCGGGACTGCCGCAAGCGGGCGCCATGGCGAGCGCAAGCGCGGCGAGCGCCGCGCGAGATCCGTTCCACCGCATGCGTTCAGGGTAGCTCGATCGGCGAGACCCGGTACTAAACTTCACGACCATGGGTTGGCCACGCGTTCTCCTCCTGCTGTGCGCGGGGGTGACCGCGTGTAGCGCGCGGCCAGCGCTTCCCGCCGTGATCCAGCCCCAGCCCGCGGCATCCGCCCCGCCGCCCGCGGCGAGCAGCGCCAAAGCGGTCGCCGCGCCGCTCCCGCCCCCGACCGGACCGCTCGGCACGGCCCACCCGGTCGTCCTCGAGAAAGCCGCTGCCGACGGGCGCTGGGCGGCGTTGTGTCAGGCGCGCGAGGACACCGATGGCGACGGCAAGGTCGCGGTAACGCTCGGCCCGCGCGGCGAGCTCGGCGGCGACGACATGCGGAGCTACTTCGTCGGAGCCGGCGGCGCCGGGGAGCCGATCGACGGGTTCGTCGGCAGCGACGCGGCCGATCGCTTCGTCGCTTTGATCCGCGAGCGGCGCTTGATCGTGATCGACACCTTCGAAGGCAAGACCATCGATCTGAGCGCACGCGGCGCCGACGTGCGCTCAGACGCGGCGAACTATCTGCCGCATCGAGCAGTCGCCTTCGACGACTCGGGCAGTCGCTTGTTGTACCTGCGGCGCGAGTCGGATCGGACGCGCGTGATCACGCTCGATCTGGTGAGCGGCGAGGAGCAGGCGATCGATCCCGGACCCGGTGTGGTGTGGCGCGCGGAGCTGTCCTCGGGCCTGGTCGTGCTCAAGGTCGTCGCTTCTGACACGAACGGCAACGGGCGCCTGGATTTTCCGGTTCCGGAAGCGGACGGAGCAGGGTGGCGCTGCCGCGGACCGATCCCGCGTTTCGACGCCTGGCAACCCCGCGACGCGATCGAGGTGCGCGTGGTGACCCCCGGTGCGCAGAGCGCACAGCCGGTCGCGGGTTTCGTCGCGGGCTTCGGCTCCGATCTGGTCGTGCGCGAGCCCAGCGGCCGACTCGTGCTGCTGCGGCGCGCGGCGCCGGACGGGCCGCTAGCAACGGTCGCCGAGCTTGCAGCCGCTCGCTGCGGAGCACGGATCCTCGGCGGAGACGTCACGCGCCGGTTGCTGGTTCTGGCATGCACCTCCGTGCCCGGTCGTTCGCCGGTGGTGCTGGTCGGTGAAGGCTACATGAGCGAGCTAAAGGTCACCGTGGAGCCGCGAGCCAACGATAGCTTGCCGCACCGAGCCGAGCGCTTGTTCGCGCTTTATCCGGGCGCGCAGGGCCTCTTGCTCGATTTCGAGACCCGGACCACGACGCTGCTCGAAGCGGGTGAAACCGTGATCTCGAGCTTCGAGACCGGCGTGCTCGTGCGCCGCGGCGCGTCGCTGTCGATTCGCGACGTGAAGAGCGGAACGCAGACGCAGCTGCCGGTACAGCTCGCCGAGAACGGCGACGTGCTGCATCAACCGCCGATCACTTTCGTTTCGCCCGCCGTCATCGATTTGTCAAAAAGCGCGCTCGTTGGCGCGCTCCCGCGCGGCGTGCGCCCGCTCGCGCTCGCGCGCGATGGTCGCGTCCTGCTACCGGCTCGCAGCGCGGATGCCAACGCGCTCGCGCTGGGCCCGCTCACGTGGACGACGCCGTCTTCGCCTGAGATCGCCGCGCAAGCGAGGGGGCAATAGACCCCGCGGAGCGGCGTACCTCCACCTACCTTTCGAGCGCGGCAGCAAGCGGTAACCCAATCGCCTCTTAAGCGGGTGCTAGCCTCTCGCGTTTGTAACTTCGCACTCGAGAGCAAGCCTTGGCGCGCCGTCAAACTTGGACTGCCTCGGAGGTCGAGCCGATCCCGAGCTACGGGTCCGATCCCCCGAAGCTGGCCAGTCCGCCGCCCGTGCGCGGCCTCGGCACCGCTGACATCGACGTCGTCTATCAGCCCATCGTCGATCTCCGGAACGGCCGCTTGTTCGCGCAGGAAGCGCTGGTGCGCTGCAAGGTCGACGCTCTGAAAAACCCGCTGGTCCTGTTCGAGCAAGCGGTACAGGAGCGGGCTTGCGGCCGGCTGGGGCGTTCGATTCGCGAAGTCGCTTTTGCGCGCTGCCCGGGAGTGCCGCTGTTCGTCAACATCCATCCCGACGAGCTCGGCGCGCGCTGGCTGGTGCGCCCGGACGATCCGGTTTTCTTCCACGACAACAGCGTTTTTCTGGAGATCACCGAGTCGGCCGCGTTCACGCACTACGATCTGTGTTGCGGCGTGCTGCGCGAGGTCTGCTCGCGCTCCGGCGCGCACCTGGTCGTGGACGACATGGGCGCCGGTTATTCCAATCTCAAGCGCATCGTCGACCTCGAGCCCAGAGTGGTGAAGCTCGATCGATCGCTGATCGCGGGGCTCGATCTCAGGCCGCGCCAGCGCGTGCTGTTCACGTCCGTGGTCAAGCTGTGTGCCGACCTCGGCGCGAGCGTGGTCGCGGAAGGCATCGAGACCGTCGACGAGCTCAAGGCCGTACGCGACTGCGGAGCCCACTACGGCCAAGGCTATTTGCTCGCGAGGCCCGGCTTTCCACCCCCGCCCGTGGCGTTCCGGGCGTGGACGTGACCTTCGAGCGCCGGCTGTTCTGGGCGATGCTGTGCGTGCTTTCGCACGCGGCGTGCAGCAGCGACGACACGAGCGGGCCGGCCGCCGGTGGTGCGAGCGGCGGCAGCTCGGGCAACGCGGGCACCAACGCGAGCGGCGGCGCTTCCGGCAACGCGGGCAACGGCGGCAGCTCGGGCAACGGCGGCAACTCGGGCAGCAGCGGCAGCTCGGGCAATGGCGGCAGCTCGGGCAGCGGCAGCGGCGCACCCAAGTGCAATCCGGGATCGAGCCCGGGCGTGCTCGCGGCGCCGACCTTCTGGAAAAACCTCGCCGGAGAAACCAGCTGGTACGCGTCGCCGATCGTCACCGATCTCGACGGCGACGGCAAAAACGAGCTCGTCGCCGCTTACTACTCGCTGTTCGTGTTCGACTCGACCGGCAAGAAGCTCGCGCAGGCCAACCAAAATGCGGGCCGCATCTACGCGCCGCAGGTGGTCGCCGATCTCGACGGCGACGGCGTGGTCGAGATCGTCGTCGGCAGCGGGCCGCACGTCACGGCCTACGAGTGGAAAAACAAGCAGCTTTCGGCCAAAGCCGGCTGGCCCGTGGACACCACGACCGCAGGCAACGAACCCGAGGTGCGCGGGCTCGCGGCCGGCGATCTCGATCAGGACGGCCAGATCGAAATCGTCGCCACCACGACCCAAACCGCATCCACAGAAAGCGGCGGAGCGCAGGTCTTCGTTTACCGCCCGAACGGTACGCTGTACCAGCCCGCGGGCATCGGTTGGCAAGCCTGGCCGCGCTACAACGCCGCGACCGGCACCGGCAACGACGCCGACCGCAACGACCAGGGGCACTCCGGCTACGGCTGCTACGGCTTGAACGTCGGCATCGGCAACATCGACGACGATCCGGCGCTCGAGATCCTGGTCACCTACGACAATCATCACATCCAGGCCTTCAATCCGGACGGCGTCGCGATCGACGCCGCGCCGTACTTCAAAAACCGCGCGAGCGAGTACGCGGATCAGCGGCTGACCTGGGGTCAGTTCATCCGCTGGGCGGACCCGAAAGTGGAGGGGGATCACTACAACCTGCACACGGGCGAGTGGCCGAGTCCGACCATAGCGGAATGGTTGCAATGGACGGCTTCGCCGCCGAGCGTCGTCGATCTCGACGGCGATGGAAAAAACGAAGTCGTCGGCGTACCGAACATCGAAAAGAACGAGCCGTACGAAACTCAGGCGTACGCCGTGATGGTGCTCGAAGGCGCGCACGGCGACGGCAGCCGCTCGGCGATGCGCAAACCGGGATGGGAAACGCTCCCGCGCGGCGGCGCGCCGATCAAAGTCGACGGCTACTACCCGCCGCTCGGCATCCCGGCGCCGACCATTGCCGACATCATCGGCGACAGCAGGCCCGAAATCGTGGTTCCGCTCAACGACGGGTTCATCCACACCTTCGCTGCCGACGGGACCAAGATCTTCCAGTCCGACTACCGCGTGGGCAAGCCGCTCCTCTTCGCGAGCGAAGTCACCGTCGCCGACCTGAATCAGGACGGCACTCCTGAGCTCCTGTTTTCGACCTACGGCGACCCGGCGGACACCAGCGCCGGACACTTGATGGTGCTCGATACGATCGGAACGCTGCTCGCCGACGTGCCGCTGCCCGATCCGGGCACGAACGGCAACGGCAACGGC
>Ga0111538_10008361_pt1 | contig 13893 bp, 11 predicted proteins | sample SoiMethybrSBSTD1_FD_79669 | JGI IMG/M metagenome (GOLD analysis project Ga0111538, IMG submission 79669) | Bulk soil microbial communities from a Populus tree surrounding site in Tennessee, USA - Soil MetaG P. TD hybrid SBSTD1 (version 2)... | ecosystem: Environmental > Terrestrial > Soil >...
CGCTTCACCTGGTCAAGCTTCATGCCGCCGTATTCGCTGCGCCAGCGGTAGTAGGTCACCTCCGTCACCCCAATCGAACGGATCGCGTCCGCCATCGACATGCCCTGACCGGTCATAACCTCGACCTGCCGCAGCTTCGCAATGATCTCTTCAGCTTGTGCCGCTTCCCCATCGTGGTCCTCCAGTTGGCCCTCAGGCCATACCTCAACTCAGACCACTTCGCTGTAGGCATCTCACATTACCGGCGCAGTGTGTTGAGGTCCAAGCCTGAGTCGAAAAGTCGGCGCGCCAGTCCGAGAGCGGCCTCGATCCTAGCGCTGTCCCATCCGCCGTGACGGCAGCACAAGGTGAACTTCTCCTCGATGTCGCCGCGTGTGAGGGGTTCGCGGGCACCCCCGCGCATGTGTGGTTGGCGCTCCTCCATGACACGACCGTCATTGAGCACCATGCGGATGTGGCCGGTATATGCCTTCGGATACGGGTTTCCCGGATCGATGACGTAGCGCACCTTGGCGGCGAGGGCCAACACGCCGACGTCCTTGACGGCGGCGTCGGTGAACGCATCGAGGCCGACAAAGCCGCGCATGAAGGCTGAGGCAATGCAATAGGGCTGCGAGAACTTTGCGCCGTAGCCATTGGCAGGCCGGCGCTTGTCGGCCAGCGGCTCCCACAGGCGATGTACTGTGCCCTCCCCAACTTCGCAGACCATCTCCTTGATGGCTTCGGCCGCAATGCCCGTTCGCGCGAGACGCCGCGCGCAGTCGATGTAGGGGTGCGTCATGGTCCCGCACGGATAAGGCTTGAAGGCCAGTGTCTCGGTGACCCAGCGCTCGCCGAAGCCGCAAATCAGGGCTCGGTAGTCGGTTTCGAGCGTTCTGGCAAAGGAATGGAAAAATCCGTGCGTGCCTTCAAACACGGTCCGGGGCCCGACAAAGCCGTGCCTAGCGAGCAGAGCAGCGCGCAGGCCCGCTTGTGCGGCCCAGCCCGGATGCAGGCGCTTTGTCCACGCGCCCTCGGCGAGGTACTCAATGATCCCAGAAGCCATGCTACCCGCAATCCCGAGAGCATTGACGATGCCGCGGCGGTCAAGCCCCAGGGCGACACCGACGGCCGCGGCGGAGGCCATGGCGCCAAGCACGGCAGTTGGATGGAAGCCGGCCTTGTGCACGAGCCTGGGTGCGACGAGGCTGAGCCTGCACAGGGTCTCGGCGCCCACGGCAATGCCGACGAGCGCGGAGGCGCCGTCCCGGCCGTAGCGCTCGCAGGCAGCGAGCACTGCGGGCACGATCACGGCGCCCGCATGCACCGGACCGCCCTCGAAGGTGTCGTCGAAGTCCTCGCCGTGCGCGGCGGTGCCGTTGACGAAAGCGGCGCTCGCCGCACTCAACGAGCGCGCGTGGCCGATGGCGGTGCAGGGCCCATCGTCGTCCCAGGCCGCCAGAGCCGCCTTGACGTAGCCCTCATTGCGCGCGGTAACGGCCAGGCCGATGACATCGACGGCGAGATCCTCGCACTTGGCGCGCACGACAGCCGGCAGCCGCGTTCCGTCGATGGCAGCAATACGCTCAGCCAGTTGTTCGGCGACGGAAACTGCGGGAAGCGTTTGACTCATCGTGGCACCGGGATGTCAAGTGTTGCGCAATCGAGCTCCACCAAACCCTGGCATGCGGTTGACGCCAATCACAACGGCGAATGTGAGCACCAGCATAGACAGGCCGAGCACGGCGATGGCCCCCAGATCGCCGCTCTCTTTGAGGTCGAAGATGAGCACCGACACGACCTTGGTCTCGGAGGTGAACAGCATGATCGCCGCCGACAGCTCGCGGATGGTCGACACGAATATGAAACACCACGTCGCCAGCACGTTGGTCCGCAGTAGCGGCGCCGTCACGTGCCGCAGCGCCTGCAACGGTGTGGCGCCGAACACGCGGCTCGCCTCCTCCAACTCCGGGTTGATTGTATGGAACGCCGACTGCATTTGCTGATAGGCAGCCGGCAGCTCGATTGTAACGTAGGCGATCAACAGCACCCACAGCGTGCCGTAGAGTACCAGCGGCGGCCGTGTGTAGCTCAGGAACAGGCCGACGCCGAGCACGATGCCTGGAATCGCGATCGGTGCGGTAGCGAGGAACGCGAGGATGCGATGCCCTCTCACCGCTTGCCGCGCCGTCACGTAACCAATGACCAGCGCCAGCACAGTGCCAATACTCGCCGACGCCAGGCCTAGTATGAACGTGTTCCTGAGTGCGAGCTGGGTCGAGGACAGCTCGACGAAGGTAAAGTAGACGTTGTGCAGGGTCGCGTTCGCCGGCGTCATCAGCGTCGTCGCTATTGGCGAGAAAGCCGCGTTGAACAGCGCGAAGTAGGGCAGGAAGACCGGCATCGAAAGCACGATTACGACGAAGACGATCGCCGGCACGACGAACCAGCCGAGCGCGATCAGTCGAGGAGTGGCGGCCTTGCCACCAACCACCGAATAGCCCTTGCGGCCGAGGATCATGTGCTGGGCGCGCAGAAGGACGACCGTGACCACCAGCAACGGCAGGGAGGCAGCAGCGGCGAGCTCCGGTTTGGGCGGATACTGGAACATGCTCCAGATCTTGGTCGTCATGGTGTGGAAGCCTGCCGGCAGCGCGAGGATGGCCGGCGAGCCGAACAGGATCATGGCCTGCAGGAACGCGATCAGAATGCCGGCGAGTAGCGCGGGCAGCACCAGCGGGACCGTGACCCGGCGCGCCGTTGTCCAGGTGCCGGCGCCGAGCATCGCGGAAGCATCCTCAAGATCGGCCGGAATGCGGTCGAGCGCGTTGGCGATCAGGACGAACACGTAGGGGAATGTGTAGCAGGAGATAACGAAGATCAGGCCCGGCAGCGAATAGATGTTGAGCAGATACTGCTCCTGCTGTGCGCCGGTGGTCGCTCGGTAGAGCTGGTTTATTAGGCCGCTGTTGGGCGCCGCCAGAATCTCCCATGCCACCGCCCCGAGGAACGGCGGTGTTACGAACGAGGCGGTGACCAGCGCTCGGATCGCGCCAGCCATTGGCAGGTCGGTGCGCGCCACCAACCAGCCGATCGGCGCGGCGACGCCGCAGCTCAGCGCAGCGGAGCTGACCGCCAGGCTGATGGTGGTGATCAGTGGATCGACGAAGTCGGGATCGGTGAAGAGCGTATGAAAGTGTGCCAGCGTCAAGTTGCGCACATTGGTCGCCGGATCGTGGGCAGTGACGCTGTAGTAGACCAGCCACGAGACCGGAAGGGCGATCAGCACGCACAGGAGCGCGGCGACGCTCGCCAGCATAGGCATGGAGACGTCGATTTTGAGTGCACGCCATTGGACCACTCGGGCAGGAATTGCCATGGTCACGCTACACCTTGAAGATCTGGCTGTAGCGCATCTTGATCTCGGCGCTGAGCCTCTCGACCTCCGCTGCGTCGTCCTTCATCAGCTTAATCTGTGATATCGGCGTGCGCCCGGGCTTATCCTTGGCCAGCGCGTGCGCCGACCGCAGGCCCCCGTAGTCGATGGCGAGCTGCTGGCATTCGCGCGTGAACATGTAGCACTGCAGGAGGCGGGCGGCGTTCGGGTTGGGGGCTCCCTTGAAGATTGCATTGGGGCCGACGATGAGCGGGGTGCCCTCGGCCGGGTAGATCAGCTCGACCGGCTGACCCTTCTCCTTGCTCTGGAACAGGCCGTACTCGATGCCGTCGGCCATCAGCGCACGCTCGCCAAGCGCCAGCTTCTTGGGCGGATCGGCGGCCGACTGGACCTGCATGATCTTCTGCTTGGCGAGCCTCTCGAAGAAGTCCCAGCCGATGTCGCGTGAGATCTGATAGGTCGCGGTGAGGATCGTTCCAGAGTAGCTCGGATGTGCCTTCACGATCTTCCCGGCCCACTTCGGGTCGAGGATGTCGGCGTACCTTTTCGGAGCCTCCTCCGTCTTCACGAGGTTGGTATTGTAGCCCATCGGGCAGAGGAAGATGCGGAACGAGGCGAACATCCCGTCGGGGTCCTTGTGCTCGTCCGGGAAGTGCCTGGCCACGTCCTCAGGCACGAACGGCTCGAGCCAGCCCTTGCCCTTCCACACGATGAGGTGCGCGGCATCGGAGGAGTTGACAACATCGACTGCGTGGATGCTGCTCGCATATTCCTGGCCGATGCGCTGGAAGACGCGCTCGGCCCCGCTGCGCTCCACTCGGCAAACGATGCCAGGAAAATTTGCCTCGAACGACTTGGCGATGCGCTCGGCGAGCGGCAGGTCGACGGAAGTGTACCACACGACTTTGCCCTCCCTCCTGGCCGCCTCGACCAGGGCAGGCGTGATCGCCATTGCCGGGGGCGCCGCTGCGCGCAGCGGCGAGGCGAAAACGGTCGACGCCGCAATCGCCGTCGAAGCCTTGATGACATGCCGCCGCGAAAGCCTGCGCATGCGCATTGCCGATCCTCCCCTGTCTGCTGTCATTGGTTATGTGGCCGCCCGAGCTTAGCCATCGAGAATGCGGCAGCGCTCGACGGGCAGATGAAGCTGCACCGGGGTGCCCTGGGCGATGTTATCGGCGACCCGTGTAACCACGCGGAGCTGCGTGCCGTCCGCCGCCTCGACCAAGTAGTCGCGGCTGCCGCCGAGGAAAACGTTGCGAACTACAGTTGCAGGAAGCACGTTCTCCTCGTATTGCTTCGGAACGCTGGTCGCCAGGACGATGTCGTGCTGCCGGATCGAGATGGCACCTTCGCTCCCGGCGGTGAGCTTGCCGCCATCGCCACGCACCGCGACACCAGCGAGCGAGATGCGGCTGTCGTCGAGCGCCTTGCCCCTCACCACATTGCTCGACCCGATGAAGCGGGCGACGAACTCAGAGCGAGGGCGTTCGTAGATGTCCTCAGGGGAGCCCATCTGCTCGATGCGGCCGCGGTTCATTACGACGATCAGGTCGGCGGTGGTCATAGCCTCGGATTGGTCGTGCGTAACGTAGACCGTCGTGTAGCGGTACTCGTCGTGCAAGCGGCGCACCTCGAAGCGCATCTCCTCGCGCAGATTGGCGTCAAGGTTGGACAGCGGCTCGTCGAGCAGCAACGTCTCCGGCTCGACGATGAGCGCGCGCGCAAGCGCGACGCGCTGCTGCTGACCGCCGGACAGCTCGCCGGGATATCGCACAGCCAAGTCTGAGAGCTTCGTGGTAGCGAGGATGGCATCAACCTTCTTGCGGATCGTGTTGCGGTCAACCTTTCGCAGCGTGAGTCCGTAGGCGACATTTTCAGCCACCGTCATGTGAGGCCACAGCGCGTAGCTTTGGAACACCATCGATACGTTGCGCCGCTCCGGTGGCAGCATGCGGTTGCGCGAGGAAACGACACGGTCGCCGATCGCGATTTCCCCGGCCGTCGGTTCGACGAAACCGGCAACTAGGCGCAGCGCCGTGGTCTTGCCGCAGCCGGAGGGCCCGAGCAGGGAGACGAGCAGCCCCTGACCGATGTTGAGGCTCACGTCATCCAGGGCAACCGCGCTGCCGTAGCACTTGGTAACGCCTCGCAAGGTGACCGAAGACACAGGCTCTCCCTTCCGTACAGTTGGCCAGCTCTCAAATCGACAATCAATTTCGATGCTGTTGCGCCATCGGGCCGGGAGATTTCTTAGCACACGTGTAGCCGTCCCTAACCCAGCCTAGTTGCTGCACGGCAGCACCCGCGCATACGGACCGGTTGGTTAGGGTCAAAAGCACGCGTGCGTGCCGCACCTGCCGCGTCAGTTTCGCGCGCGAAAGCAGACCTTGTTGCGATGCACGATCGAGGTCTCATCGATTTGGGCTCGCCACTCCTCTCGGAACCTACCCCCCGCCGTCGCGAGCCTCGTTCCCACTCCTTGTCGGGGCGTTGGAACCCGTGAACGAGGACCGCGGCCCGCAACCGCGGTCCTTTTTTCTTGGTTATCCCGGCGGGTTCAGCGGATGCGCCCCGCACAGGTCCATGATGCTGACGCTACTGGCGGTGCATCGCGGGCAGTCGGCGGATATGTCGGACCTCAAGCCGCCAAGGGTCCATGCCCGCTCCCTTGCCCGCTTGGGCTGGACCCCATACAAATGAGGGAGCGAGGACACCGCCGTCGTAAGGACGGACAGATGGTAGTTACGCGCGAGCCTTGGATCATGGCGCTCTTAGTCCTTGTTGCGACGCAGGGCGCGTTCGTCTGCCTCAAGATCATGCTCGAACCATTGCAAGCGCGCTGCAATCTCTGACTCTTTCTCCAAACAGCCGCCCGCAAGAGCGGCAGCGGCCGTTTACCTGGCGATAACAACAGCAGGGAGCGACCCCGTGATCCCGGCCACCTTCTCCTATCACCGGCCCAAGAGTATCGCCGAAGCAACATCGTTGCTTGCGCAGCACAGTGACGAAGCTCGGGTGCTGGCCGGCGGTCAGAGCCTAATCCCAATGATGAAGCTCCGACTGGCAGCGCCTGAGCACCTCATCGACCTCGGCGGCATCGCCGAGCTGAAGGGGGTGCAAAGGAACGGCAACACCCTAGTCATAGGCGCCACCACCACCCAGCACGAGCTGCAACAGTCCAAGATTGCACTAGATGCCGCGCCAATCCTGCGGGAGGCCTCTCTGCTTATTGCCGATCCACAGGTGCGCTACGTCGGCACCTTGGGCGGCAACATTGCCAACGGCGATCCCGGCAACGACATGCCGGCGGTCATGATCTGCCTGGATGCTACTTATCGTGTCGTCGGGCACGGTGGCGTGCAAACGATCAAGGCACGCGACTTCTACGAGGGCATCTACGCCACCGCTTTGAAGCCGGACCAAATCGTCACGGCCGTAGAAATCCCCGTGCCGCCGACGGGCCATGGCTGGGCCTACGAGAAGCTCAAACGCAAGGTGGGCGACTATGCCACCGCGGCGGCCGGCGTCATCCTCACGGTGCGGGGCGGCAAGGTGGCGAGCTGCGCGATCGCGCTCTCCAACCTTGCCGACCGCGCGCTGCTCGCCGCTGACGCGGCAGCTGCGGTCGTGGGCAGTGCCGTGGACAAGGACGCCCTCGCGGCCGCCGCCAGGGCTGCCAGGGCCATCATGGCACCGGCCTCCGACACGCGCGGGCCTGCCGAGTACCGCATCGCGGTGGGCGGCGTGATGGTCGAGCGGGCGCTGAAACGGGCTTTCGAACGCGCTAAGGGCTGAGACAACGAGACTTTGAGGAAGCAATGCCATGGCCAAGACCCATGTCAAAATGACCGTTAACGGCCGTGCGGTGGACGGGCTGGTGGAGCCTCGCCAGCTCCTGATCCACTTCCTGCGCGAGGACCTGAACCTCACGGGCGCCCACATCGGCTGCGACACCACGCATTGCGGCGCATGTACGGTGGATCTCGACGGCAAGTCGGTGAAGAGCTGCACCATGTTCGCGGTGCAGGCCGAAGGTGCGAAGATCACCACTATCGAAGGCATGGCCAGCGCTGACGGTTCGCTGCATCCTTTGCAGGAGGGGTTCCGCATAGAGCACGGCTTGCAATGCGGCTACTGCACGCCCGGCATGATCATGCGCGCCTCGCGGCTGTTGCAGGAGAACCCCGCACCCACCGAGGACGAAATTCGCGCCGGCATCGCCGGCAATCTGTGCCGCTGCACGGGGTACCAGAACATCGTCAAGGCCATTCAATATGCGGCGGCCAAGATCAACGCCGCTCCGCGCAAGGAGGCCGCGCTATGACCACCACAACCCTCACGCGTGAGCAGCGCGAAGCCAAGCTCGAAGGCATGGGCTGCAAGAGGAAGCGGGTGGAGGACATCCGCTTCACACAAGGTAAGGGCAACTACATCGACGACCTGAAGCTGCCCGGCATGCTGTTCGGCGACTTTGTTCGCTCCCAGTATGCGCATGCGCGCATCAAAAAGATCGACACCTCCAAGGCGCTGAAGGTGCAGGGAGTGCTGGCGGTGCTGACCGCCGAGGAGTTGAAGGGAGTGAACCTCGCCTGGATGCCCACGCTCGCGCAGGACGTACAGATGGTGCTGGCCGATGGCAAGGTATTGTTCCAGAACCAGGAGATAGCTTTCGTCGTGGCGGAGGACCGCTACGCGGCAGCCGATGGCGTGGAAGCGGTGGAAGTGGAGTACGAGGATCTGCCGGTCCTCGTCGATGCGCTCAAGGCCATGGACCCCGACGCGCCGGTGCTCCGCGAGGACCTCGCCGGCAAGACCTCCGGCGCTCACGGGCCGCGAAAGCACCACAACCACATCTTCGAGTGGTCGGTGGGCGACAAGGCCGGCACCGAGGCCGCCTTCGCCAACGCCGAGGTGAAGATCAAGGAGCTGATCTCCTACCATCGCACGCATCCTTCTCCGCTGGAGACCTGTCAGTGCGTCGCCTCCTTCGACAAGATCAAGGGTGAGCTGACGGTCCACGGCACGTTCCAGGCACCGCACGTGATCCGCACGGTGGCCTCGCTGCTCTCCAAAATCCCAGAGCACAAGATCCACGTGGTCTCGCCCGACATCGGCGGCGGCTTCGGCAACAAGGTGGGCGCCTATCCCGGCTACATCTGCGCCATCGTCGCGTCGATTGTTACGGGCAAGCCGGTGAAGTGGGTGGAGGACCGCATCGAGAATCTCACCACCACCTCATTCGCGCGCGACTACCACATGACGACGGAGATCGCTGCGACCAAGGACGGCAAGGTCACCGGCCTCAGGGTCCACGTCATTGCCGACCACGGCGGCTTCGACGCCTGCGCCGATCCATCCAAGTTCCCCGCCGGCTTCTTCGCCATCGTCACCGGCTCCTACGACTTCCCGGTAGCGCACGTGGTGGTGGATGGCGTTTACACCAACAAAGCCCCGGGGGGCGTCGCCTACCGTTGCTCGTTGAGGGTCACCGAGGCGGCCTACGCCATTGAGCGAGGCATGGACATCCTGGCGCAGAAGCTCAGCATGGATCCGGCTGAGCTGCGCTTGAAGAACTTCGTTAAGCGTGAGCAGTTTCCCTACAAATCGGCGCTAGGGTGGGAATACGACTCCGGCGACTATCACGCGGCCATGCGGAAGGCGATGGACGCCGTCGGCTACCGGCAGTTGCGCGCCGAGCAGGCCGCCAAACGCGAGGCCTTCACGCGCGGCGAGACGCGGGAGATCATGGGAGTCGGCACCTGCTTCTTCACCGAGATCGTCGGCGCCGGGCCCTCCAAGAACTGTGACATCCTGGGGCTCGCCATGTTCGACAGCTGCGAGATCCGTGTGCACCCAACCGGCTCCGCGACGGCGCGCATGGGCTCCAAGTCGCAGGGCCAGGGCCACGAGACCACCTATCCGCAGATTATTGCTAGCGAGATCGGCATTCCGGCCGACGATATCATGGTGGAGGAGGGCAACACCGACACGGCGCCGTACGGTATCGGTACATTCGGCTCGCGTTCCACCCCGGTGGCGGGAGCAGCCATTGCCATGGCGGCGCGCAAGATCCGCAACAAGGCACAGATGATCGCGGCCTACGTGCTGGAGGTGCACGAGAGCGATTTAGAGTGGGACATAGACGGCTTCCGCGTCAAGGGGCTGCCCGAGAAGTTCAAGGGCATGAAGGAGATCGCCTGGATCGCCTACAACAAGCCGCCGCCGGGCATGGAACCGGGGCTGGAGGCGGTCAGCTACTACGACCCGCCCAACATGACTTACCCGTTCGGCGCCTATATCTGCGTGATGGACATCGACGTCGACACCGGTGAGTACAAGGTGCGGCGCTTTTATGCGCTCGATGACTGCGGCACCCGCATCAACCCCATGATCATCGAGGGCCAGGTACATGGCGGCCTGACCGAGGCGTTCGCCATCGCCATGGGTCAGGAGATCCGCTACGACGAGATCGGCAACGTGGTGGGCGGCTCGTTCATGGACTTCTTCCTGCCCACCGCGGTGGAGACCCCCAAGTGGGAGACCGACCACACTGTGACGCCCTCGCCGCATCACCCGATCGGCGCCAAGGGCGTGGGCGAGAGCCCCAACGTCGGCGGCGTGCCGGCCTTCTCGAACGCTGTGAACGACGCCTTTTCGTTTCTGGGTTCCACGCACATTCAAATGCCACACGACCACTGGCGCAACTGGATGGCGGCCAAGCGGCTGGGGCTGCACGGGTGACCACAGGGTTTCATCCCCGGGAAGGCGGGCATGATGCTGGCGGAAACCGCATACGATGGCGTCATCACGTGAACAGATCGCGGAGCGGTTGGCGGCGGTAGGCTATGTAGCCGACCGCGATCTGCCCGTGGCGCTGCAGCTGATGGAGATGTTGAGCCGACCGCTGCTGCTCGAAGGGGAGGCGGGCGTCGGCAAGACCGAGGTGGCCAAGGCGCTTGCGGCGGTGCACGGCACGAAGCTGATCCGGCTGCAGTGCTACGAGGGCTTGGATCAATCGACCGCGCTGTACGAATGGAATTACCAACGCCAGCTGCTGGCGATCCGCGCCCGCGAGGCGGTCGGCGGAGACGCCGACGAGGTAGAGCGCGACATCTTCTCGGAACGCTTCTTGTTGGAGCGACCACTGCTGGCAGCCATCCGCCGCAATGATCGGCCGGTGCTGTTGATCGACGAGATCGACCGCGCGGACGAGGAGTTCGAGGCGTTCCTGCTGGAGCTGCTCTCGGACTTCCAGGTGTCGATTCCGGAGCTGGGGATCGTGAAAGCCAGCAGCATCCCGCGCGTGGTGCTCACCTCCAACAGCACGCGCGAATTGTCCGACGCGCTGCGCCGGCGCTGCCTCTATCACTACGTGGACTACCCGGACGTGGAGCGCGAGACCCGCATCATCCTGGCGCGCGTGCCGGGCATCGGCCCGACGCTGGCCGGCCAGCTAGCCCACATGGTCAACAGCTTGCGCGAGGAGGAATTGCGCAAGGTGCCGGGCGTGGCCGAGACGCTGGACTGGGCTGCCGCGCTGGTCGGTTTCGACGTCAAGAGCCTGCACGATGATCCCGAGGCCGTGTACGAGACGTTGCAGTGCCTGCTGAAGACGCAGGAAGACTGCGCACGGCTGACGCGCGAGGTGGCGGCGCGCCTGCTTGGAAAGGTCGCGTGATGCCGGCCGAGGTGCGCATGATACCCGAGCCGCCGGACGCCAGCCGACAAATGCTGGAGCGCCTTTCGGACTTCATGCGCACGCTGCGCGAAAACGGCTTCGCGGTGGGTTTGACGGAAAGTGAAGATGCGGCGCGCGTGCTTAGCCTCGATCTTGCGCGGCGGCCCGCCACCCTGCGGCCCGCGCTCAAGGCGCTGTTCTGCTCGCGGCAGTCCGACTGGCTCAAGTTCGACCAGGTGTTCGACGCCTACTGGCTCAGCCGTGGCCGCGCGCGCGTTGTGCACATGGTCCTGCCGGCGAAGCCCGCCACGCCGGCGCAAATGCGCCAGCTCGCCGGCCCAGAGGTGGAGCGCGAAGGCGGCCCCGACCTTGTAGACGAGGTGCCGCGCGACGGCGGGGAGGACGCACCGGAGCGCGACGCCCAGGGCCGCACGGAAGGCGCCTCGCACGCCGAGCGCCTAGCCGAAACCGACTTCCGCAAGATCGCGAACCCAGCGGCATTAGCCGAGGCGCACGCGTTGGCCGCCCGCCTCGCTCTCAGCATGCGCACGCGGTTCTCCCGCCGCGAGCGAGCGCGCCTCAAGGGTCGCCGGGTTGACCTGCGCCGCACCATCCGCCGGAATGTCAGCCACGGTGGCGTGCCGATCGAGTTGGTGTGGCGCAAGAAGAAGAGGAAGCCGCTGCGGCTGGTGGTGATGCTCGACGCCTCGGGCTCCATGAGCCTTTATACCAGCGTGTTCATCCGATTCATCCACGGCGTGCTCGACCACTTCCACGAGGCGGATGCATTCCTGTTCCACACGCGCCTGGTGCACGTCTCCGCCGCCATGCGCGAGCGCGACGTCACGCGCGCTCTAGAGCGGCTGACGCTGCTGGCCGAGGGGGTCGGCGGCGGCACGCGCATCGGCGAAAGCCTAGCCACTTTCAACCGTTGGCACGCCAAGAGCGCCATCCATTCGCGAACATGCGTGATGATCGTGTCTGACGGCTACGACACCAGCGCGCCAGAGACGCTGGCGGTCGAAATGAAACACCTGGCGCGACGCTGCCGGCGCATCGTCTGGCTCAACCCTATGATGGGCTGGGAGGGCTATGAGCCGAGCGCGCGAGGCATGCAAGCGGCGCTGCCGCACGTCGACCTGTTCGCGCCGGCGCACAACTTGAAATCGCTCGCAGCCCTCGAGCCTTATCTGGCAAACCTCTAGATGAACGCCATGACCATGAATCCGACCCGCCGCGTTCCGGTCGATCTCCTCGAGGAGATCACGTCACTGAAAGAATCCGGCGAGCCCTTCGCTGTTGCCACCGTCGTGCGCACCGTCTCGCTCACCGCAGCGAAAGCCGGCGCAAAGGCCATCATCCGCCGCGACGGCTCGATGTCAGCCGGCTGGATCGGTGGCGGCTGCGCCCGCGCGGCCGTGCTCAAGGCGGTGCGCGCGTCGCTCGCCGACGGCAAGTCCCGCCTCATTTCGGTGCAGCCCGGGGATGCGCTGCAGGAGCATGGCGTCGCGCCCGGCGAGATCAAGGAGGGTGTAGAGTTTTCCCGCAACACATGCCCCAGCCAGGGCACTATGGACGTCTTCGTCGAGCCGATGCTGCCGAAGCCGGAGTTGCTTATCTGCGGTGCGACGCCGGTCGCGGTCGCCCTCGCTGATCTCGGGCGACGTCTCGGCTATCTCGTCAGTGTCGCCGCGCCGGCCGAGGAACACGTCAAGTTCGATGCCATCGACGTTGCTATCGCGGACTATGACCTCTCCTGCTTGATGCCGGCCGAACGCTACATCGTCGTCGCCACCCAGGGGCGCGGTGATGAGGCGGCCCTTGCCGCGGCGCTTTCCACGCCCGCGCGCCATGTCGCCTTCGTTGGCTCGCACCGCAAGGCCACTGCGCTGCGCCAGTCGCTGGTGCCCAAGGGTATCGCGGCGGAGAAGCTTGCCGCCCTGTACTCCCCGGCCGGCCTTGACATCGGCGCCGTGACGCCGGAGGAGATCGCGCTCTCCATTCTCGCTGAGATCATCGAGCACCGCCGACGCGGGGCGCGCACCACCACGACCGACACGACGGCTTGACCGCCGCGCAGGAAGGAGTTGCCCGATGGAGATGAGTGGCGAACGCCGGATTGCCGCCGGCCGAAAGCAAGTGTGGGCTGAGCTCAACAATCCGAGCATCCTCAAGCAATGCATCCCCGGTTGCGAGGAGCTGCAGTCGCTGTCCCCCACCGACATGGTGGCCCGCGTCAAGCTGCAGATCGGCCCGGTGAAGGCCACCTTCAATGGCAAAGTGCTGCTCCACGACCTCGATCCGCCCAACGGCTACCGGATTGTCGGCGAGGGCAGCGGCGGCGTGGCGGGCCACGCCAAGGGTGGCGCCACCGTGCACTTGGTCGACGATGGCACGCTCATGACCTACACCGTCAAGGCGGACGTCGGCGGTAGGCTCGCTCAGCTCGGCGGCCGGCTGATCGACTCCACTGCCAAGAAGCTCGCCGACGAGTTCTTCGAGAAGTTCACGGAGGTCGTGGAGCCGCCCCTCGCGGCCGAGGCGTCAGCATCCGCTCCCGCCGAGAGGTTCAAGCGGTGGTTTAAGAGACGCGAGACAACTGCAGGATTGCCGTAGCATGACATCCTTGTCCCCGTGCCACGGCGGCAACGTGTGAACTGACGCACACGATGCTTACGGCCTCTCAATTGCGAAGGGGGCCGGCAGGGAACTCCCCGGCTCCAACTCGCACGGCTTCGGTATTCCGGACAGGACGCCGTTTCGGCTTTGATCAGCTGGGCCGCATCGAAGAAGAAGATCGAGCCCATCGTCAAGGAGAAGGATTACGGAACCGCCC
>Ga0111538_10008362_pt1 | contig 13891 bp, 6 predicted proteins | sample SoiMethybrSBSTD1_FD_79669 | JGI IMG/M metagenome (GOLD analysis project Ga0111538, IMG submission 79669) | Bulk soil microbial communities from a Populus tree surrounding site in Tennessee, USA - Soil MetaG P. TD hybrid SBSTD1 (version 2)... | ecosystem: Environmental > Terrestrial > Soil > Tree...
GCTCCTGATGGACGAGCGGGATCAATCGCTCGCGGGCGGCCTCGTCTCCCTTCCCCCATTGGAGAAGCAGCGCCGTGACATTCGTGGAGGGCGACGTAATCCATGCATTCTAGGCGCAACCACACTTTTGCGTCCCCATGTCTCTGCGGTAAAGTCTCAACCGACGATGTCGCTGAGCCCGGGGACCACCGTCGGCCGCTATCAGGTGCAGAGTCTCCTCGGCAGCGGTGGCATGGGCGAGGTCTACAAGGCGCTCGATGCCACCCTCAGACGGCCGGTGGCGCTCAAAGTCCTGCGCCGGGAGCTCAGTGTCGATCCAGAACGCCTCGGCCGTTTTCTTCACGAGGCTCGTGCCGCATCGGCGCTCAATCATCCCAACATCCTGACCATCCACGAGGTCGGCGAACACGACGGCTCGCGATTTCTGGTGTCGGAATTCGTCGAAGGCGAATCCGTGCGCCAGCGTCTCGAGCGCGGATCGCTGACGCTTCGCGAGATCCTCGACATCGGCATCCAGACCGCGTCGGCGCTGTCGGCGGCTCACGCCGCGTCGATCGTGCATCGCGACATCAAGCCCGACAACCTGATGCTGCGGCCCGACGGCTACATCAAGGTGCTCGACTTCGGCGTCGCGACGTTCGCGCGCCCGGCCGCAGGCTCCACCGATGCGATGATGACCATGGCCGCCAGCGTTGAGACGAGCCCCGGCATGATCGTCGGCACGATCGCCTACATGTCGCCGGAACAGGCGCGCGGTCTCTCAGTGGACGGCCGGTCGGATTGTTACAGCCTCGGCGTCGTGCTCTACGAGCTGGTCACCGGGCGCGCACCCTTCGCGGCGCCGACCACCAGCGACCTGCTGGTCGCCATCCTGGAACGCGAGCCGCCCTCACTCAGGCTCGCGGCGCGCGCGCTGCCGCCGCCGCTCGAATGGATCATCGAGAAGAGCCTCGAGAAAGATCCCAACCTTCGCTACCAGACCATCGCCGATCTTCGAGTCGACCTGCAACGGCTGAAGGCGGCGCTCGAGTCCGGCCGGCTGACCAATCCGGTGCCCGTCACCGGGGGCGCCGCCGTTGATGCGCCGCTCGAGCGCGACCTGACCGACGACAGCCCGGAGGTCGTCTCGGTCAGCGGACTGTCGTGGATCACCGCTGCCCTCGGAGCCATCGCCATCCTGACGTTGACCGCGGCGATGTCTTATTACCATCGGGCGCGGCCCGGCGCCGACCTTCCGCTCCAACTGCCCTACGGCGCGGTGATCACGAAGGCTCGCGATGCCATCGGCGGCTTTGGATACTCGAATGCCGGATCGAACACCGACATCGAATTCCGGACGGCGCTCGACGTCGACGACGTGACGGCGATGGCCGGCCTCGCCGCGGCACGCGACGCGATCCGCGAAGGCGCGGTTGCGGAGTGGCGGGTGGGGGTTGCGGACTCCGGTAATCCCAACGGTGACAATCAGGAGCCTCCGCCAGGCAGTTTCAGCGTCCGTCTCAGTCCGCGCGGACAGATTGCCAGCTTCGCTACCGGGACGGCACCTGATTCCGGGATCGTCGCCGCCGATCGTGCGCGCGCAGTGGCGCTCGGGCTCGACACACTAAGGAGAACGTACGGCATCGACGCCTCCGCCTACGAATTCGAGCTCATCCAGCGCTCGTTTCCGGCCGGCACTGTCGAAATGACCTGGCGCAACCCCACGCAGCGCTTCGGGCACGTCGAGCAGCTGCGCGTCAACCTGCAGGGCGAGCGTATCGTCCTCGTCGAGCGGACGCTGCAGAAGCCGCGAGGCTACACCGCCCCGAAATCATCGATTGCCGGCCGCGTCATGCAGCTGGGCGGCCCCGTGGTCATCGGCGGACTGTTCGTCGCCGGCTGGGTGTTCGGGTTGTACGTCCTGTTCAAGACGCGCAACTGGGATGCGTTGACCAGGCCTTTGCCGCTGGCGATCTGCACGCTCGTTCTCGTACAAGTGGCGCTGACGACGATCGGATCCGGCGCCCTGCAAAGCGCGCTCGCCATCGTCGCCATGTCCATCCTGCTCGTGGGCACGGTGCTGCCTGCCCTGAGCGGCGTCACCCTGTGGATAGGCCGGCGGAGTCCGGCGCGGCTGTGGGCCGCCGAGCAGCTGATTCGCGGAAAGATGCTGATCCGCGGTGTCGCCGCCTCCCTGGTCGACGGCGTCAGCGGCGGCGTCGTCATCGCGGCCGTCAGCGTTCTTGCTGACTGGGCCGCGCTGACGCTCCCCGGATTCGTACCGTCGATTTCACGTGAGATCAGTGCGGTCGAGGCCGGCATCGGTTCCACGATCGGCGAGACGATTGGCGGATCGAGTTTCATCGCGCTTGGCATTGCCCTGGCCGTCGAAGCGCTCGACCGGGCCCGGCTCCATGCGGCAGTCTCCACGCTCATCGTCGCGGTCGGCGCCGGCCTCGTGGCCGCATCGCATCAGCAAGCGATTCTGCCGGGGTTGACGCTCATCGCCGGTATGAGCGCCGCCGCTGCCCTCGCGGTGTGGCTCTATCGGTCCCGCGGCTTCCTCGCCGTCTGGACCGCGGCTATCGTTGCCGGGCTCGTCACCGACGCGATGGCGGCGCGCTCGCTCGAGGATCCCGCGTTGCTGCAGTTGAGCAACGGCGTGCTCACGATCGTCTTCGTGCTGGCGATTGCGGGATGCTGGGGGCTTTTCAAATCGCGCGTGCGAACGGCGCAACCCGCACAATGACCGTTGGGCCCGATGCCGCCCGGGTCATGCAGCTCTACGGGACATCCGACTCGACGCTGGCGTCGCGCTGATCGCCGGCGCCATTCCCGCGGGGCGCGCCGCGGTCATCGACCGGCGAGATCGAAGAGGACGATATCCGACTCCTCGCGAGTCCGATCGAAGATGATTTCCCGCCCGTCCCGGGATATGTCGAAGTCACCGATGACGAACCCACGGCGGAGTTCCGTGAGCTGCCGCTCACGGCCAGTCACGAGATCGACGGACCAGAACTCCTGGTGTGAGATGTCCCCCTTCATGACGATCAGGACGAGCTCGCTCAGGAAGACGAGACGCCTTGCGCCTCTGGTGAGAAGCAGGTGTGGCAGCTGCCGTGGCGAACCATCGGCGGTCACAGCCTTCACAGGAAACGTGGTACCGACATCTGCGCCCGAGTAGACGAGGAACTGTCCGCTCGGCGACCAGGTCGGATCCGTAGAGTATTCCTTCACGATTGGAAGCGGCGTGCCGCCGTCGAGAGGGATCCTGAAGATCTGCGGCTCGCCATTTCGATCGGCCGCGATGGCGAGGGATCGACCGTCCGGCGACCATGCGGGCGCGCCTCGTACGTCGAGCTCTCGAGCCACCCGCCGAGTACTGGTGCCGTCGGCGTTCATCACGTACAGTTGCGTCCGCTTCCCCTCCTGCACGGTGAACGCGAGCCGCTGACCGTCCGGCGCCAGCGCAGGACCGGCGACAGCACGCCCGTTGATGCCATTCCACAGTTCTGTCGGGGCGCCTTCGGCGCCGAGCTTCCAAAGGCCATCCCTTCCAGCGGTGGGGGCGCGATAGATGATGCCCGCGGGGCCCGTTCGGGGTGAAAGACCACCACCGGTTGGAAGCGGAATGGCCGTCGCGTGGGACTCGTCGACGACGTGGTCGGCAATCGGCACGCGCCAGAGCCGTTCCGTGGAGCGCGACAGGGTCGCCACGAGCCGGCCGCCATCAGCGCTGGCCGCCAACGACGTGTATTGCTCGAGGCCCGTGCTGATTCGCCGGGGGACTCGCCGGTTGACGTCGAGCGCGTAAATCCGCGGCCCGGATCCATCGGCGTCAGTCGCCAGGTAGAGCAGCATCCGGTTGTCCAGCAGGGTGGGGAACATCACCCGCGAGTCGTGAAACGTCAGCCGCTCCGGATCGCCGCCACTCGTGCGAATGCGCCAGATGTCACTCTTCTCGAGCGGGAGGCCGTGGACGAAGTAAATGTACGCGGCGTCAGGCGACCAGACCGGAAAGTGGTTGTGGAAGCCGGGCCGCGCAACGTAGATCTGGCGGCCGACCTTCTCGCCGGGTGCGGTCACGAACAAAGGATCCCCCTCTGCCGGCGGGTGGTAGACGATGCGTGTGCCGTCGGGAGACCAGTCGAGCTCGGAGACTCCTTTCAGGTAAGGCTGCAGCGGTCCGCCCAGCGTCGGCACCGCCCAGCCCGCGTCGACGGAACCCGGGTTCGACATGCGACTCCAGAGTGCGACCAGCGAACCATCCGGCGAGAAGCCCAGCGTTCGGGTTCCGGGGTTCCTCAGTTCCCGCCCGCTGCCCCTCGTAAGGTTGTAGATCTTGTCGGTCCCAACCTGGCTGACCCAGGCGTCCCACGGTCCGTCATGGTCGGAGAGAAAGGCCACGAACTTCCCGTCCCGCGAAATCGCCGCGTGCTGCTCCCCTCCCTCGAAGTCGGTCAATCGCATGGCCTTCGCGCCTTCGAGGGGATTCGGCAGCGACGGTTCCGATCGCAGCAGCGCCCATGTCACCCCGCTGCCGATCGCGACAGCGAGCACACCCGCCCCGGCAATGGCCCACCAGCCGGGTCGTGCGGGACGCATCTCCGGCTTTTCGTGATCGGCGCCTGCAATCGCCTCGTCGACCTCGATGCGCGCGTCGCCGATGTCGCGCAAACGCCGCTTCGGATCCTTTTCGAGACAGCGCTGAATCAGCCGCCGGATTGCCGGCGGTGTCCGCGGGGGCAGAAGGGTCCAGTCAGGCTCGTGTTCGAGAATCGCCGCGACGGTGTCCGGAGAGGTCTCACCGCCAAACGGCGGCCGCCCGGTCGCCATCTCATAGAACACGCAACCAAAAGCCCAGATGTCAGTGCGCTTGTCGACGGTCTTGCCTCGAGCCTGTTCCGGGCTCATGTAGGCGGCAGTCCCGGCGATCACGCCTTCCCGCGAAGGCTCGGCAGCGATCGGCCTGTGCGATTCGTCGCTGTCCGGCTCCTCGATCGCAAACACTTTTGCCAACCCGAAGTCGAGCACCTTCACCGTGCCGGCCGGGGTGATCTTGATGTTCGCGGGTTTCAGATCGCGGTGGATGATGCCCTTCTCGTGCGCCGCTTCGAGCGCGTCCGCGATCTGGCGCGCCATCTCACAGGTTTCTTGAAGCGACAAGGCCCCGGAGGCCAGACGCTCCGCGAGTGTCGGGCCTTCCACCAGCTCGAGGACGAGGCCGTGGATGCCGTCAGCCTCTTCCAGCCCGTAGATCGCGGCAATGTGCGGGTGGTTCAGCGTGGCCAGCACCCGCGCCTCGAGCTCGAAACGCGAGCGCCGCCCGGGGACGGCAAGCAAAGGATCTGCGACCACCTTGATGGCCACGTCGCGACCCAGCCTGGTATCGCGCGCGCGATACACCTCTCCCATTCCGCCGGCACCAAGGAACGACAGGATCTGGTACCCGCCGATCTGCCGGCCGGCGAGCGACGTTCGATCGTCGGCAAAAATCTCCGCCGCCACGGCGGTGATCGGCGTAGCCAGGAACCGTTCCGCCGCGTTCGCGTGCGCGAGCAGCTTCTCGACTTCCTGGCGCAGCGGCTGGTCTCCATGGCAGGCTGCGGCAAGGAATGCGACGCGTTCGTCTTCCGGGCGGTCGAGTGCCGCGTGGCAGAGGTCCTCGATCCGCTGCCGCCGCTCGGCGTCGATCATGGAGCGTCCCCTTCGATCTCGCGCAGCAGCCAGAGCTTGGCCAGGCGCCAGTCGCGCTTGACCGTGTCGGGCGAGACGTGGAGCACTTCGGCGGTTTCTTCCACGCTCAGGCCGCCAAAGAACCGCAGCTCGACGATCCGGCTCTTGCGAGGGTCGGCCTTCTCCAATGCTTCTAATGCGCGATCCAGCGCCACCACGTCGAACGCAGGGTCGGGAGAGGTGACGAGCCCCTCGTGCAGCGTCACCCGTTGTGCGCCGCCGCCCCGCTTGTGGTAGCCCCGCCGCCGGGCGTAGTCGACGAGGACACGTCGCATCAGGCGGGCGGAGATGCCGAGGAAGTGCGCGCGATCCTGCCAGCGGACCTGCCGGGCATCCGTCAGGCGAACGAAGGCCTCGTTCACCAGCGCTGTCGTCTGCAGCGTATGCCCGCGGCGCTCCCGCCCCATATAGGTCCGCGCGAGGCGGCGCAGCTCCGCCTCCATGAGCGGCACCAGCTGCTCGAGAGCCCCATCGTTGCCGTCGCTCCACGCCCGGAGGAGCTCGGTGACGGCTCCAGGTGACGGTGTTGTCACGACCTTGTCTGGCGAAGTATCGCTCAGTCCGACTGACGCGGGTTTTGGCTCCAGTTTCGTGGCCGTTCACCCTCCAAAGCGAGATTCGCGCATTCCATGGTGCGGGACCGCTTGTCGGTCGGCCGCGGAGGGGGCGAGCAATGAGAGCACATCTGCTGAAACGGCTGTTCGCGGGTATCGCGACGATCATGGCCATGGCGGCCGCCCTGGGGCTGGCCTCTGCCAGCCAGGAATCGGCCAGCGGATCCAACCAGGTTCTCGAGTGGAATCAGATCTTCGTCGACACGCTCGTGGCGACGAACACGCCAAATTCCTCGAGCCAGCGGCTCGGGGCGATCGTGCACACCGCAATCTTCGATGCGTATAACGGCATCGAGAGGAGGTACACGCCGATCTTCGTCAGCAACACCGCGCCTCCCGGAGCCTCTCGACGTGCCGCGGTCATCGCTGCCGCGTACACGGCACTGCTGAGCCTGTTCCCATCCCGCCAGCCGCAGCTCGATCTCAGCTATGCCGCCTCACTCGCGGCACTCAGCGATGACGGTGGCGATGGCGGCCAGTCGCGCGAACGTGGGGTCGCCTGGGGCATCGAGGTGGCGTCCGCGGTGGCGGCCTGGCGCGGAGCGGACGGGTTCGCCGGCACCTACCCGGCATTCCGAGGCGGCCCCGAGGTCGGCCGGTGGCGGCCGACGCCTCCCGCGTTCGCATCGATGAGCGCGCAGGGGCTGGCGTATACATCGCCATTTGTCGTCGTGAGCAACACGCAGTTTCAACCGGGTCCGCCGCGACCGCTGAACGGCAGCACGTACACGGATGATTTCAACACCGTCAAAGCGCTCGGCCGGATTACCCAATCCACGCGTACGGCAGAGCAGACGGCGCTCGCGCCGTTCTGGGAAGGCAACGCCAGTGTCCATTGGAATCAGGCCGCCAACCAGATGGCGCGTGCCCATGACCTTTCGATGTCGGACACCAATCGGCTGCTCGCCGTCCTGAACATCGCCATGGCCGACAGCGCTTTCACGATCTGGAGTGCAAAACGGCACTATGGCGCCAGTCTGACCGATGTAACCTGGCGGCCGGTGACCTCTATTCCGCTGGCCGACACCGACGGCAATCCCGACACGGCCCCCGATCCCGCGTGGATGCCGCTCGTGACGACCCCGGCCCACCCGGAATACCCAGCCGGGCATCCTGCCCAGAACGGCGCCGCCGCCACGGTCCTTCTCAGCTACTTCGACGACATCCAGACGTTCACCTTGACGACGAGGCTGGCGTCAGGACTCGACCTGCTGCCTCAGACGTACGGCAGCATCTCGCAGGCACGGACGGATGGAAACAACGCGCGTGTCTGGGGCGGGATGCACTATCCGAGCACCGTCGCCATCAGCGACCAGGTCGGCGAGGCGGTCGCCAACTATGTCAACGAAAACGCGATGCAGCGGATTCGAGGACAGCACTGAACAGCGCCGCCGACATCCTTCCGCGGACGGGGCACGAGCACGAGCAGTATCCGGGCCTCACCACGGAAGCCGCATTTTCCGACCTCGGTTCCCCGCTGGGCGCTCGAGCCCACACTTTGAGAGGACTGCCACCATGGGCACGCGCGTGACATTCGTTCTGACCCTGGCCATCGCCTGCGTCGTGCATGCGCACGCGGCTTGGGCACAGTCCCTCGGCGGAGCGTTGATCGGAACCGTCAAGGACGCCCAGGGGGCCGTCCTTGCCGGGGCCGTCGTCAGGGTCAGCTCGCCGGCACTCATCGGCGGAGCGCACGCCATGGCCACGAACGACAGGGGGCAGTTGCGGTTCCCGGCACTGCCCCCAGGCGTCTACGTCCTGGACATCGAGGTACATGGATTCAAGGCGTACCACGAAGACAGCGTGCGGATTGGGATTGGCGCTACCGTCGAGCGAACGGTCGTTCTCGATCTCGTCAACGTCAAGGAATCGGTGACCGTGCAAGGATCCGGCTCGCGCCTCGAGGCGCGCGGCAGTGGATTCGAGACCAGCTTCGGCCCTGAGGATCTCGAGACGATTCCGACCCGCCGCTTCAGCATGTTCGATTTCATCAGAGCCGCCCCTGGTATATCCCCGTCGTCCCCCGGCAGCGTGTCGACCAACAGCGTCTCCGCGTTCGGGTCCGGCACCAACGAGAACACGTTTCTGATCGATGGGACGAACTTCACATGCCCGTGCAGTGGCGAGGCTCGATCGGAGCCGGGCGTGGACTTCATACAGGAAGTGCAGGTTCAGTCGGTCGGCATGTCCGCCGAGTTCGGCAACATGCAAGGTGCTGTGGTCAACGTGATTACCAGGCAGGGGAGCGATCGTTTTCTGTACGACGCGGCTTACTACGGACAGGCCGCCGGCTTGACGAGTCAGCCGGTGCACCTGGCATACGCAGCCCCGGGGCAGCCCCGAAGCGGCTACGAGCGGGTGAAGTACCACGACTGGACGACGAATCTCGGCGGGCCGGTGGCTCGCGATCGCCTGTGGTTCTTTGCGGGATATCAGCACCTGCGCGACTACGACAGTCAGCCTGGGACCGACCCGGCTTTCCCGCGGACCTACGAACAGGACAAGTTCTTCGGCAAGCTCACCTGGCGACTGGCTCCCGGCCTGCAGCTGCTTCAGAGCTATCACCAGGAGTTGTGGGTCAACCCCGAGCTTCCCACGTTCGTGAAGCCCTTCGAGACAACTCAGCGCCGGCACGCCTCGGTCCCGGCCATCACGTTCGGCCACCTGACGCACACGCTGTCATCGAACACCGTGTGGGATGTCCGGGTTGGCCGTTTCGCCTACGTTCGCGAGGACGACACGAGCACGGGCAGCGTGACCGTCCCAAGCCGATTCGACCGGGTGACCGGGCTGTTCAGCGGAGCCCCACAAACCTTCGGCAAGCTGACCCTCGCTCGCACCACGACCAAGGGGACGCTGAATCACTATCGCCCCAATCTGCTCGGCGCCGATCATCAGTTCAGGATTGGCGTTCAGATCGAGAAGGGTGACCACAGCCTGTCCACCATCATCCCGACTGGGGTGAGGTACATAGATAACGCCGGGCAGCCATTTCAGGCGGTATCGAGCTCCCCTTCAATCGCCGGTGGTACCTTCATTACCGCCGCGGGCTTCGTCAGCGACGCCATCACGGTCGGCAGCTCGCTGACCATCAACGCCGGACTGCGCTTCGACCACAGCCGCGCCATCAGTCAGGATCTCCCCGTTCTCGATGCCCAGGGCGACGAAACCGACGACCAGGTCCGAGGCCTCGGTGCGCTTTATACGTGGAATGTGTGGTCGCCGCGTCTGGGTCTCACGCTGAGGCTCACCGGGGACGGCCGGACAATGCTGAGAGCGAGCTATGGAAGGTTCAATCAAGGCGTCCTCACGGGCGAACTTGCCCCGTTTCATCCGGCCGCGATGCCGGTGACAACGACGGCCTTCGATTCCGCAACCGGCGGCTACACGAGGATCGTTTCCGTAGTCGACCCCAGAAGGAACTTGCAGCTCGATCCCGCGACGCGAACGCCACGCACCGACGAGTACTCAGCCGGTGTGGATCGCGAGATTGGGCGCCGGCTGGCGGTCGCGATGGCCTACGTCCGGAAGGACGGACACGATTTCATCGGATGGACGGATGTCGGCGGCCAATACAGTGAGCAAACGCGGACGCTCCCTGATGGGCGCAGCCTGCCGGTGTTCGAAATCCTCAACTCCACGGCCGATCGCCGCTTCAGGTTGACGAATCCTGCAGGGTACTCGATGACCTACAACGGGCTCGTGCTGGCGGTCGAGAAGCGCCGGTCCGACCGATGGCAGGCTTTTGGCTCCTACACGTTCTCGAGGTCGTCAGGACTTCAGGTCTCGAGTGGCGCCACAGCCGCGGACTCTCAGGTGAGCACCATCTCCGGCTCGCCATACCTCACGTTCGGACAGGATCCGAACAGCCTCACGAACGCGCGCGGCCGGTTGCCCAACGATCGGCCACACATGCTGCGGATCATGGGCAGCGTCGACGTACCCTGGACCGGGCTGGTGGTCGCGGGGAATGCGCAGCACTTCAGCGGGAAGCCGTGGGGGGACACAGCACAGGTTTCTCTCCCGCAGGGGGACCAGCGCATCCTCCTCGAGCCGCGGGGCTCGCGTCGTCTGTCATCGCAGACGCTGGTCGATCTGCGGGTGTCGCGGGCGTTCACGATTGGCGCCACCCGCGTCGAACTGCTCGTGGATGTGCTGAACGTGCTCGATGACACAGCTGAAGAGCGTCTCGCCACGGACAATTTCTTCAGCCCGACATTCGGTCAGCCCAGCGCGTTCATCGATCCGCGTCGGGCGATGCTGGGCGTAAGGCTCGATCTGGGCCGGTGAGTTGAATCGTGACGATCGGCCTCACTGGTACAGGAGAACCGGCTTCCGCATCTCGCGGAACTCCGCGGCTTCACGGTCCCATTCCTCGAGCACTACCGGCAGCCGCCCCGCGTCGATGGCCAGGCGCGCCTTGTCTGATCCCGTCAGACGGTCGATGGTCTTGCCCCACGCGAACTCACCGGGATGCTGCCGGCGGATGGCGTCAATCAGCAACAACATCGTCCGGACCGGCCGGTAGGACTGCCGATCGGTGATGTCGAAACGGATGCCAGGGATCGTCTGGCCGGGAAATTTCGCGGCGGTCGAGGCGACCGCCATCGTCATCGCTTCGAAGGTGATTCCCGGGAGACGCATCGCGTTCATCGTCTTCGCGACTGCGGGCGCATCCAGCCACGGCGCGCCAATCTGTTCGAAGGGACGATCGGTGCCTCTGCCTTCAGTCAGGTTGGTGCCTTCGAAGTAGACGGAGCCCGGATAGCTGGTGACTGCAGCGAGCGACCGCAGGTTGGGCGACGGATTCACCCACGGCAGCCCGGTCTGGTCCTGCCACTGCGATCGGCGCCAGTTCAACGTCTGGACAACGATCAGCTCGGCGTTGAGACCGTATTTGGTGTTGAAGAGGACCGCGAGCTCTCCCACCGTCATCCCATGACGTGCCGGGATCGGATACATCCCGACGAACGACTTGAACTTCGGATCGAGCAGCGCCCCCTCGACAATCTCCCCGCCGATGGGATTCGGCCGATCGAGCACGACGAACGGAATCCCCTTCTTCTTCGCTGCTTCCATCGCCAGGACCATCGTCGAGACATAGGTCCAGGTGCGGCCGCCGACTTCCTGCAGGTCGTAGACGAGCACGTCCACATCACGCAGCATCTCCGGTGTCGGGCCATGGTCTTCCGACTTGTACAGCGAGAAAACCGGAACGCCGGTCTTCGGATCCTTCTCGTCTTCGATCTTCGCTCCCGCAGGCGCATCGCCGCGGATGCCGTGCTCCGGCGCGAGGAGCGCGACCAGCTTCAGCTGCTTGTGCTGCGCGATGAGATCGATGTCCGATGTTCGCGCGCGATCCACTGCGCTGGAATTGGTGATGAGCGCAACGCGCTTCCCGCGGAGAGCCTGCGGCACATTGCCGAGGAAGACCTCGATGCCGGGACGCACGGGTGCGACGCTCTGGGCAAACCCGGCAAGCGACAGCGAAGCGAGAATCAGTGCAGTGAAATATCTCATTAGATGCCTTAGATCTTCCGCCTAAAGGCGGAAGCTACCAGACTGACCTGTGGCTTCCGCCTTCAGGCGGAAGGCTGCGCATACCGTGCGAGCCTGAGCTCCAGATGCTTCCGCACATCCGGCCACTCGGTCGCCAGGATGCTGTACAGCACCGAGTCGCGCACGCTGCCGTCCCGCCGCATCGCGTGATGGCGCAGCACGCCGTCCTTCTTCGCTCCAAGCCCCTCGATGGCGCGCTGCGAGCGGAAGTTGAAATTGTCCGTCCGCAGCCCGACCACCTTGCAGCCGAGCGTGTCGAAGGCGTGCGCGAGCAGGAGCAGCTTGCAGGTGGTGTTGACGGCGGTCCGCTGACGGCTCTTCGCATACCACGTGTACCCGATCTCCACGCGGTCAATCGCGAGGACGATGTCGTGGTAGCGGGTCGAGCCGATGATGGTGTCGCTCTCGAGATCGCGGACGGCCCAGGGGAGCATGTGCCCGTCCCTCTGGCCGGCGAGCGCCGTGGCGATGTACGCCGCCATAGCCTCAGGGAAGGGGACGGTCGTGAACCACAGCTCCCACAATCGGCCGTCGGAGGCGGCCGAGACGAGGGCGGCCTCGTGTTCGGACGTCAGCGGCTCGAGCCGGATGCCGTCCCGCTCGAGGGTCACGGGCTGCACAGTGATCATCTGCGCAGCCTACACCGCAATCGATCCGATTACAGCTCCTCGAGGCGCGCCGCCGCGTCGCCGAAGCGATCGAGCTTGACGCCCATGCGGTCCATCAGCGAGAGGTGCAGGCTGCACGCCTTCCGCTGATCGTCCGGTCTCTCCAGGTAATCGAGGATCCGTCCGGTTTTGAGGGTTCCCTGTCCTTTGCCGGTGAGGAGGATCGGCAACTGGTTCGCGCCGTGGGCGTCGCCGTCGAACAGGCTCGACGCGCACATCAGGATCGAGTTGTCCAGCAGCGTGCCGTCGCCCTCCTTGATGTCCTTCATGCGCTGCGTCAGGTAGGCGAACTGCGCGATGTGGTACTGGTTCGTTTTCAGGTACATCGCTTCCTTGTCCGCCGCCTTGCCGTTGTGGGTCAGATCCAGGTGCAGCGCTCCCTGCACGCCCTCCAGGAACTTGAAGTTCATCTGCGACAGGTCGTTGTTCAGCATCACCGTCGCGATGCGGGTCTTGTCCATCTGGAACGCGAGCACGATCAGGTCGAGCATCAGCTTCATGTGATCGGGCACGTTCTGCGGCAGCTCGTTGGCCGGGCGCGGCATGTCCGGCTTCTCGAGCGTGGGACGCCACCCCTCGATACGCTCCTCCTTCGACGCCCGCTCGATGCGCTTCTCGATGTCCCGGATCGACTCGAAGTATTCACTCAGCTTGACGTTGTCGCCCTTGCTGATCCGCGGGCGCAGGCTCTGCGAGTCCTGCCGCACTGCGTCGAGGATGCTGCGATCGAGCCGGCGCGCCGTGCCGTCCCCCACCAGCCGGTCGAACGTCCGCGACGGATAGATCTCCTTGGTCGCGGGCTTGGTCGGAGAAATCCACGACAGGCTCGATCCGTAGATCATCGACAGGCCGTCTTCGAGCCGCAGCTCGTTCGGCTCGATGCCGAGCACCAGGCTCGGGATGGACGTGTGGCTGCCGATCTGCGAGGCCAGCACCTGGTCCATCGAGGTGCCGACGCGGATCTCCTTGGGATCCAGGCTGACGGTCGCACCCGAGAGCAGGTTCATGCGGCCAAGGTGCGGACTGGTCGAGGTGTGGGCCGTCTGGTTGAACAACCCGTTGATGAAGACCATGTCCTCCCGATGCGGCATCATCGGCGACAGCGCGGGACCGATTTCCATGGTGCTCCCGGCGCCCTTGGCCCACCAGTGAATCGGTTCGACGCCGTTCGAGAAGAAGACGATGCCGAACCGCAGCGGCGCCGCGCTCTGCTTCACCGCCGCGGCCGCCTGGCCGAAGACCGGCAGCGACTCCATCCAGGGCAGCGCCAGCGCGACCCCCATGCCGCGCAGGAAATGACGTCGCGACGTGTTACGGCTTGCCCGCCGTAGCGCA
>Ga0111538_10008363_pt1 | contig 13890 bp, 6 predicted proteins | sample SoiMethybrSBSTD1_FD_79669 | JGI IMG/M metagenome (GOLD analysis project Ga0111538, IMG submission 79669) | Bulk soil microbial communities from a Populus tree surrounding site in Tennessee, USA - Soil MetaG P. TD hybrid SBSTD1 (version 2)... | ecosystem: Environmental > Terrestrial > Soil > Tree...
AACTATCCACGTGACTTTCGCTACCAGTTCTTCTCCACGGCGCTCCCGCGCGGCACCAATTGCTTCATCTGTCGGGCGAGCGTGCTCGTCGGCCTCGAGGGACTGCCGGCGGGTGGTCACGTTGTCGCAGCCCCCTATGTCACCGCCGCGGCGGCCCGCCGTCCCCAGGGCGCGCTCGGCACGCCGCTGGTCAGCGACAACCCCGGACCGGAGATCGGCGCCGATGTGAAATGGACGCCCAACGCCGACGACGCCGTGGACTTCACCGCCAACCCCGACTTCTCGCAAATCGAGGCCGACACGGCGCAGATCTCCGCGAACGAACGATTCGCGCTCTCGTACCCCGAGAAGCGGCCGTTCTTCCTCGAGGGCGTCGAGCTGTTCTCGACGCCGTTCCGGGCGGTCTACACGCGAACCATCACGGCGCCGCGCTGGGGGGCCCGTGCCACCGGCAAGCAGGGTGCCGTCGGCTACACGGTGCTGGTTGCGGACGACGATGGCGGTGGAAGCGCGATCGTTCCTGGCGCGGCGGCGTCTTCACTGGTCCCGCAGGCATCCGGATCGCTGGTCTTCGTCGGGCGCGTCAAACGCAACATCTCCAGGCACTTCATCAGCGCGCTGGTGACCAGCCGCGAGGCACACGACGGGGCGGGTTACAGCCGCCTCGCCGGTCCGGATTTTCAGTGGCGCCCGACGTCCAGCGATATCGTCACCGGGCAATGGCTGTTCAGCGAGACGCGCACGCCGGACCGGCCCGATCTCTCACCAACGTGGACCGGGGCCACGCTCTCAGGCCAGGCAGCGCTCGTGCAGTGGCAGCGTGACACGCGCCATTTCGACGCCACCACGAGCTATCGCGACATCACCGACGACTTCAGAGCCGACACCGGCTTCATGCCGCAGGTCGGCATCCGTCAGGTCACCGCCCGCGGCGGATGGACGGTGCGGCCCTCGGGTCTCGTGTCACGGCAGCGGTCGTTCGCGGAGTTCGAACGGCAGATCGATCGCGACGGCGCGCTCATCGAGCGCGCGGCGACCATCGGCAGCAGCATGGACACGAAGCTGGGCGGCCAGATGGAGTTCAAATACCTCGACGACCGTTTGCGCAGCGGTGCGAGCACATTTCGGCGACAACGCTTCGGGTACGAGGTGCGATTCAACCCTTCGCGGCGATTCGCCAGCATTTCCGTCGACGGCACCGCCGGCGAGGAAATCGATTTCGCCAACTCTCGCCCGGGGCACGGCGCGACGGTGAACATCAGCGCGCAGCTCAATCCGACCGAGCATCTCGAAATCGCGGTCGTGCAGAATCAGCGGTGGGTCGATGTCGACGTCGCCGGAATGGGCGCGGGTCGTCTGTTCACCGCGCGCGTCTCCCGCATCCGCGGAACCTACGCGTTCAACCAAAAGAGCTTTGCGCGCATCATTTGGCAGTACGTCTCGACGGACCGCGATCCCGAGCGCTACCTGACCGCCGTTGCCGATCGATCCGGTGATTTCTCCGCCTCGGCGCTCTTCGCCTACAAGATCAATTGGCAATCCGTCATGTTCATCGGCTACGGCGACGACCGTGAGCTCTCTGACGCCCATCGGCTCGAACCTTTGGGCCGGCAGCTGTTCGTCAAGATGTCGTACGCCTTTCAGCGTTAGCTGCGTCCCGCGCCGACGTTCTCGTCGGGGCAACGAGGCGCTGGGGCGCAAGTCAGCCTAATGGAGCCTTTCGCCCGCGTTGTCGTTCGATCGCCCCCCAAAACGTCGTTACACGTTACTGTTCACCTCTATACTCTGAAGAGTCGGTCAATCGGAGCTTCCACACACATTCGAGGGCCCGTACCGAGTGCGCGCCGCAGGAGGGGTGATGTTCGCGATCCGTCGTGTTTTTTCGTTTGCGATCCTGTGTTCACTGTTCGGGACCCAGCCGGTCGTCGCGCAGAACGGGCTGTCATTCTTCAACAATTACTTCGTCACCGGTGATGTCGTCGTCGCTGGCGTCGGCCTGAAGGGCACGGGGAGTGGCGGAATCGCCGCCGCGACCATTACCGTGCCGGCAAACGCGTTTCCGTCCAACGCAACACCGGTGGCGGCGTTTCTCTACTGGTCGACCGTCGTCTCCGGCCCGAACTCAGTTGACGGTGTGACCGGGGCGCAATTCAAAACCCACGACCTAAACGCTCCGGCGATTACGAAAGTGCTGAACCCGTCGGGCACCTCGCCGTGCTGGAGCTCCGGCGGCGGCACCGGCGCGTCAAACGGCACGAAGACGCTGATCGTCCAGCGGGCCGACGTGCTGCGGTTCTTCGATCTGGACGCTAACGGTCGGCCGATTGTCGCTGGTAATCATGCCGTCCGGCTGCCCGACGCTGGTGGCAATGGCAACGCCACGCCGTTCACGCTTGGCGCGAGTCTCGTGATCATCTATCGGGCACCCGCGTCGCCGACCAATCCATTGCGCGCTGTCGTGCTGTACGACGGCGGCTTCACGATGGACAACGCCTCCGACAGCATCACGCAGGTGATGCAGGGGTTCTACCAGTCGGCAGCGGCCGCGGATCCAGTGCGTAATCACCTCACGATGATCGTCGGCGATGGCCAGAATAACTTTCCAGAGCGCGTGGTCGTCAACGGCACACCGATCGCGACCAATCCTTTCGTGTCATTCCTCGGTCAGTCGTGGGACAACCCGGATTTCACGCTCTCGTCATCGGTGTTTCCAGCCAACGTCCCGTCTGCGACCGTCGGCATCGATCACACCTCAGGATCTTACGATTGCCTGACCGGAGGCGCGTTCATTCTCAGCACAGTTGTTCAGGACACTGACCTCGATGGCCTCGTGGACCTCTGGGAGACGACCAGTGGACTCACCGACCCGAACGGCGAGCCGCTCCCTGATATTCACGCCATGAATGCCGACCGCCTCCGGAAGGATGTGTTCTTCGAGTTTGGCGGGATGTGGAGCAATGGCTGGAATCCGTCGACGACCGGTCAGATCCCGACGCCCGGCCCCCACAACCACCTGCCGCCGCCTGCCGTGCTGAAGTCGATCGGCGACGCACTCGCGGCCGCCCCGGTGACGAATCCCAACGGCTCAACCGGCATCACGGCGCATTTCGACGTGGGATCGCTGGCTGTCTACCACGCGCTCGGTCCAGCGTACGCGTCAACCGAGGCAGAGTCGTACTTGGTGCAGTCCGGCGCGAGAGGCGGCGAGCTCATCGAGGAAGTCGCCTGCGTCAGCACTGCGACGCTCGAGTGCCGCTTCCCGAAGTACCCGGGGACGGTGAGCTGGAAGATCGGGTATCAGCTGCTACGCGACGCTCCAGTCCAAAGCAACGGCCAGGAACTGCCCCAAGGTGCCTCCGACCCCTGCGCGAATGACGCCCCCTGTCGGCGCCGTTTCGATCCGGGTCGCAAAGACATTTTCCACTACATTTTGAACGCGCACGCGCGAGGCATTCCGAAGGACCAGTGCCTCAATCCCGATGGCAGTCCGAACGTCGCGTGCCGCAATGACCCCAACTCGGGATTCCACATTCCGCGCAGCACATCAGGTATTGCCGATCTGCCTGGCGGCGATGCGCTCGTGACGCTCGGCTACTGGGACGCGTTCGTGGGCTCGGATCACGTGCGAGCCTCGACGATGTTTCACGAGTTCGGACACAACCTCTGGCGAGGCCACAGCGGCAGCACGTTCAATGCGTTCGAGACGAACTGTAATCCGAACTACCTGAGCGTAATGAACTATCTCTTCCAGATTCAGGGGGTCACGAAAGACGGGTCGCCGAAGATTGACTTCTCGGGCCGACAGGTTCCGTCCATGACCGAAGCGTCGCTCCCAGCGGGCCTCGGCACGACCGACTACCGTCCCAGTTGGTACGCGCCACGGGCGTTCGTGCACCAGTCGATCAGCGCGACGCCGGTGACACGACACTGCAACGGTACCCCGCTGTCAGCGGCGGAACAGGCGGACGCAGATGGCGGCGGCGGATACGTGCGTGTCGACGGCACGAGCTTCATCACCTTTCCGGCGACCGGTGGCACGCGGATCGATTGGAACGGCGACCTCAATGTGAACAACGACGAGAACATCAGCCAGGATGTGACGTTCAATGGTGTCGTGAGCACGGGGACGCCGCTTTTGGGATCCGATGACTGGACGGCCATCGCGAACGGCGGGCTGCAGCAGATCGGCAGCCGGCGCAACATGGCCGGATTCTCAATGGGCGCCGATCTCACGGCCGCCGTCGACTACGGTGGCGGCCTCGATTTTGGGAACGGCCTGGATTTCGGCAACGGCCTGGATTTCGGCAACGGCCTGGACTTCGGCAACGGCCTGGACTTCGGCAACGGCCTCGATTTCGGCAATGGCCTCGACTTCGGCAATGGACTAGAGCAGGATTTCGAGACCGCGACCTCGGTCCCGCACCCGCCGAACACGCTGCGCGGCGTGGCCGGAACGTCAGGCAACCAACCGATCGTGATCCTGACCTGGAAAGGGCCGGCCGTGAAAGCGTCAGCCGTGTTGAACTACGAGGTGTACCGCGTCACGGCGGACAGTGTGACAAACGTGACGTTCTCGAAGCGCTCGCTTATCGGCCAGCCGACGACCTTGACGTTCACCGACACCAAAGTAAGCAAGGGTCAGACTTACACATATTGGGTGACGGCTCGCTACGCTGGCGCCCAGAGCCCCCAGAGCAGTTTCTCGAACTTCGAAACTGTGATAGTGCCAAAGTAGACGGCGGGTCGTTCGACGCGAACCAAGGACTAGCTGCCGACGCGCTTGCGGGCGTCGGCGGCGATGGCATCCTCTTTCGACTTGCCGCGCAGGCTGAGATACGCGCGATACGAATCGGCGAATCGGGTGCTCTTGAGCGCTTCCCGGACACGGCCTTGGTAGTAGAGGGTCGGCGGGAAGTAGGCGTAGGTCGGCTCTTCGTCGAGGCCCAGGGCGAGCGCTTCGCCGCGACGCTTCAAACAGCGATCGAATTCCGAATCCGCCTGGGGGTACTGTTCCGCGACGAGGTACGCCCGCCCGAGGTCCAGCCGGCCGATCCAGGTATCGAGGAGCGTGTTGGCTTCGGCGAGGACCTTAATCGCGCCGCGCGCGTCTTTCTGCTCGAGCAGCACGTTCCCCTCAATGATTTTGGCGTACGCCTGCGGCTCAGCCTGCGTTTCGGCGGCGAGCTCCGCTGAGAGGCGTCGAGCCTTCGCCGCCTCTCCCGCTTCTGCCATCGTCCGGCCGGCGAGGAACCGGATCTTGACCGAGTTGGCGGTCGTCACCGCCTTTTCGGCTGCGGCCACGGCCGGTGCTTTGTGCCCTCTCTGAAGATGAGCATTGGCCATCGCCACCAACTTGGCCGCGGCACGATCGGGATTTTTTGCCGCGAGATCAGCCGTCACACCCCGCTCCAGCGTCTGGATCGCTTCGGTGTAGAGGCCCTCATGAGCGGCTAGATCCCCGAGCCCCGAGACGGCCAGCGACGCTCCCTGGGCGTTGACGCGACTGAGTTGATCGTAGCTCTGACGCGCTTCGGCCAGCTGCCCTTGCCCGATCTGGGCGAAGGCCGTGGCGAGCATCGCGAACGGGTCCGGCTCTGGCCGTTCCTTCGATTCCTGTTCGGCCGTCGGGAAATCACCGGCGTAGGCCGCGTAAAGTGCCAGGTTGTCCCGGAACAGCGCGCGGTTCGGCAGAATCGCCACCAGCTTCCTGATGGCCTCGAGCGCCCGCGGGATGTCGCGAAGCTGCGTCGAGCACAAGGCCAGTTGATTGAGCGCCGCCGGATCGCCGGCAAACCTGGCCAGCAGGTCACTGTATTCCTTGACACACTGCTGATAGTCACCGGTGATCCGGTAGAACATGCCGCGCGTCGTGTAGCGCTCGCGCTGGGTCATGCCGTCGAGATGGCGCAGGGCCTCGTTGATATAGCGATCGGCGTCCTGGAGGCGCCCGAGATTTCGCGATGCAATGGCCATCAACTGATAGCCGAGGCCGAAGTCTGGATCCAGCTGGACGGCGCGGTCCGCCTGCTTCAACGAGTCCTCGAAGTTGCCGCGTGATGACGCCTCCACAGCCGCAGCGTACGCCCCGACGACGTCGAGGGACGTGGCTGAGAGGCTGACCATCGTCGCCATCTGCGCCGAGTCGGGCTTGCCCTCACCCAGCGCCTGACGGACGTTGGAGATGAGGCGCGCCGCAGCCGGCATGACCTCGTCTTTGCTGGAGGCCCGCGCTCGCGCGGTCGTGATGACGCCGCCGGCGACGGCGTGCGCGGCCTTGACGGCGATGGCGTAACCATCGCCCTGCCGTTCCACCGACCCGGACAACACGACGCCGAGACCCTGGTTGATCGCCACCTGGCTGGCAGCGGCTTCATCGAGCTTCTCGGGCACGCGGACGCCCAGGGTCCGGCTAATACCGCTGCGATCGTAGGCGCTGATGAAACCGACGTCCTCGAGCGCGCGCTTGAAGGTTGGCTCCAGCGTGCGATCGAAAGTTGCGTCGCCAGTCGTGTTCTCGAAGTCGGCGATCACGACGGACACCGGATCGTGCTGGACGACCGGCACCGGTCGCGTGTACCACCAGAAGCCACCGGACAGGGCGATTAGCGCGGCGGCCGCCGCGGCCGCGACCGGCAGCCCGACGGTGCGCTTGATCGGAATGAGCTTCCCTTGATCGTCGAGGCGATCGAGCGCGGCGGAGAGCTCGACGGTCGTCTGATAGCGTTGCGCGGCGTCGGGCTGAATGCAGCGGGTGATCAGGGCGTCGAGCGGCTCCGGCACTTGCCCGGCAACCGTTCGAACCGAGGGCAACCCATGCTGCATGCGGGCCTTCAGGTCGGCGATCGCGTTCCTGCCCGGTTCGTGCGGACGATCGGCCAGCAGGTCGTACAGAATCAAGCCGAACGCGTAGATGTCCGCGCGCTGATCGACGGTCTCGCCGCGCGCCTGCTCCGGCGCCATGTATTGGACCGTGCCGACGACGGCGCCGTGCATCGTGTCCTGGAGGCTCGTCGCGGACGTCCGCAGCCGCGCCGGCAGGGTCACCTGCGGCGCCTGGGGCATCGAAGCGACGCCGGTCGAATTCGCGATGCCGAAATCCATGATCAGCGCCTGATCCTCGGCGTCGATCATGATGTTGGCGGGCTTCAGATCGCGGTGCACCACGCCGGCCGTATGTGCCGCGACCAGGCCGGAGACGATCGAGCGTGCGATCTGCATCACCGTCTCGATCGGGGGATGGCCTTTCGTTCGGAGAATCGTCGCCAGGTCGGTGCCTTCGACGTACGACATCGTGATGTACTTCACGCGGTCGATTTCGCCGAGGTCGTGAATGCGGACGACGTTCTTGTGGGTCACCTGGCGGGCCAGGAGCAGCTCGCGCTTGAACCGCCGCTCGACTTCGGCGGCGGCACGCGGGTCGGCCATGATCTCGGTGCGGATGACTTTGATTGCCACCGCCACGCCGAGCTCGGCGTCCCACGCCTGGTAGACGGCGCCCATGCCGCCGATGCCGAGGAGCCGGAGGATGTGATACCGCCAGCCGAACGCCTGTCCGACCGACAGCGGACCGGTGGAGCCGTCGGCGCCGAGGGCGCCACCGACCGAGCCGGTTCCCAGCTCCGTGTCGGCGCCAGTGGGTGCTTCGTCAGAAGTGGGCCGCGGACCGGAGATGACGGTGGCGGCGTCGGATGGACCGATGGTGGCGCCCGCGCTGAGCGCCTCGGGCCTCGAACCAGCGAGCGTGACACCGGCGCCAATCGTCGCGCCGCTGTCAAACGGAGCGAAGGTCTGATCGGACAGAGCGGTGCCCGGTGGAGGCGTCAACACGCCGATGGCGGTCGGAGCCAGGCCGGCGCACACCGGACACCGACTCGCAGCGGCCGGCATTTCACTGCCGCAATGGGGACAGGGCATTCACTTGGAAACGGGCGTTTCGCGATAATAGCGCAGATTCCTGGGGCTTACGGCAACTACTGTTCGATAAACGACTTCGGACCAGGTCGGCAGCCGCCAGGAATCTGCAGCGGATTGATACGTTTCGACCTTATCTGTAGCTTGCCGGGTCACTCCGGTGCGCGCTCGCCGTCGACACGATCCCGCATCGCTCCGACCGACGAGGCAGTCGAAACCAGGTAGGGGACGCAGACGGTCAGCAGCATCCGGGCCAGCCTCGACGACGAGATATCGCCGCGCACCAGAGCGTCACCGTGATTGATCGCGATGAGTACCGTGCCTACTCCGGCCGCGTACTTCAGCGCGCGCCGCACGACGGAGCGTGAGCGGGCCAGGCGAAACCACTCCCGGGTGCCTCGGTTTGTCACCTCAGACCGCCTTTTCGAGTCACTCAACCCACAACCGCCGTGTCGTCCAGCGTCTGGGAAATGGTACAAGCTAAGCTGGACTCATGCGTCGACGATCCCGCCTCCCCCGAGAGGCCCGCGTTGCGGTCATCGATATCGGTTCGAACTCCGCCCGGGTAATGGTTTTCGAGCGTGACTCGTCCAACCACCTCCGCGTGCTCGCCGGCTCGCGCGCCGCGCTGCGGCTCGTTCACGACGTCGACGAGCGCGCGGCCCTGAGCGAAGCGACCATGTCGCACACCATGGAGGCGCTGAGAGACTTCCACGCGATTGCCACCGGCGCCGGCGCCACGCGCATTGTCGCGGTGGCGACGGCGGCAATGCGCGATGCCGGAAACGGCGCCTTGTTCGCCGAGCGCGTGCGCCGGGAGCTGGGCATCCACATCCGGATCATCGGCGGCCTGCCCGAGGCCCGGTACGGATTTGCCGGGGCCGTGAGGGGCCTGGCGATAACCGATGGGGTGCTGTTCGATCTCGGCGGCGGCAGCATCCAGATTTCCCGTTACGGACGCCAGCGGCTTATCGAGTCGGTGAGCCTGCCCCTTGGCGCGCTGCGCTTGAGTGAGAAGTTTCTCCTCTCAGACCCGCCGAGCGGCAAGCAGCTGCGCCGCCTGCGCGACCACGTTCGCAGCCATCTGGCCGGCGTACGTCTGGCCCGGCTGACCCCGGGCCATCGTCTGGTTGGGACGGGCGGCACGGTGCGCAACCTCGCCAAGATCGATCGCCAGATGCGCCAGTACCCCATCGACTGGCTGCATGGGTACGAGCTGTCAGTGGATCGGCTCACGGAGGTCGTGGAGCGTCTAGCCGCGACGCGGGAGAAGAAGCGCGATGAGATTCCAGGGCTGAGCGCCGAACGAGCGGATTCGATCGTTGGCGGCGGCATGGCGATTCTCACCCTGGCGAAGGCCGTGCGGGCGAAAGGCATTCTCGTGTCGGGGCAAGGCCTGCGCGAGGGAGTGGCGCTGGCCCTGCTCAAGATGCCGAGTGTCTCGGCCGAGACGGTGAAGGAAGCCTCAGTCGAGTCTCTCGTCTCCCGATTCACCGGTTGGCGGCGAGACGCTCCGCAGCAGCGCCGGGCGATTGCCGCCGTCCTTTGCCGATCGTTGCTGCCGCGGACCCAACCGGGTCTGTCACGCGCTGTGGATCAGGCCGCTCGGGTCCTGGACATCGGCCGGAGCATCGACGTGGTCAACCGCCACGAGCACGTGTCGGATATCCTGTTGCACTCTGAACTGAATGGCTTCACCCACGACGAGCTGATGCTGGTGGCGGCCATCGTGCGGCGGGCCGGCGATCGCCACGCGGACGTGCCGGCACTGACGCTTGCCGGCCAGGCCATCGACGTGTCTCAGCTCGATCGAGCCGCGATCATTCTCACGCTGGCCGACGAAATCGAAGCCCGCTGTCCGGTCGGCCGCCGCATTGCGGTCAGATGTGACGTGGGTCGTCGGGTGACTCTCACGGTACCCTCGCTTCGGTCGTGGCTGGCCAAGGATCTCGACAAGCGGTTCGAACGGGCCTTCGGGCGGCCGCTGTTCGTCAAGCATCCGAATTAGCGGCGGACGGACTCCATCTTCGGTCGAACAATGTCGACCGCGTCGCGCGTCGCATACATCATTCTCGCGGGTTGGAGCGAATGGCTGTCGCATACACCATCGACCCTGAACGTCGCTTGATCTACAACCGGATCTCGGGGCCGGTCATCCGAGGCGTGCTTGACGTCGTGCGTGAGGCAAACATCCGCGACGCGAGATTTGACGCGACGTTCGACATCATTCTGGATATCACCGACGCCGACGTCCGCGGCTTGCGGACGGCCGACGTGGTGAACCGGGCGCAGCGGAACGACTGGGCGTCGGGTGCGCGTCGCGTGCTGGTCACCTCGACGCCCGAGCAATTCGGCCTCGGACGGCTGTTCCAGTCGCATCGGACACTGGTGGACGGCAACGCGAAGATCTTCATCTGCTCGTCGATGTCTGCGGCGCTCGACTGGTTGGGAGTCGTAGACTTCGTGCCGTCGGACCTCGTGGTCGTCGAGGAAACCGATGACAATCGGTAAGTCACGAGAATAGGATCAACGTTACATGCGCCCGTAGCTCAGTTGGATAGAGCACCGGCCTTCTAAGCCGGGGGTCCCGCGTTCGAGTCGCGGCGGGCGCGCCATTTCCTAGAAAATTCGCTGATTTCGCTTTCAAGAAAATCTTCAGGCGAACATCCATCGAACAGAGTGATCAGTCTTGCGAGATTGCGCCATCATCTCGCGCATTCTGACGTGGCCATTTCCCTCAGTGTTCTGCGATCACAGGATTTTCTGGCCAGTGTCCAAGGTGGCAATCAGGCTCTGATCACCGGCCTGGTATTCCGGAGGTCGCTTTGCACTGGGGGCCACTGAATGGCAATGTGTGCGCGTGAACGAGCTTCGCCAGGTGCGACGCGGGGCGAATCTTTCGCAGCAAGAATTCGCGAGACTGCTTGGTGTTCCGGTGAACACGTTTCGGATGTGGGATAGCGGACTCCGACCGGCACCCGTGCCCATTGTGAAGCGGGCGCTTGAAGCGCTCGACGCATTCGCTCGACGACACGAGCTACTCCCGCTCGAACAACTTGCGAAGGAACTCGGGGTACACGTGCGGACGTTGCAGGCTGCGGCTCGGACCGGCAGGCTTGAGGCGCATTTCAGCGTACAGTCGGTCTTCGGACGTCCCATTCGCTCCGCCTCACGCGCCGCCGGGGACCAGTTCATGGCGAAGCACTATCGGTGCTTCAGTGGGCAGGCAGTGTGCCCGCTTCCCCTGCCGATCGTTCCTGCCGATTACGACGCGCACGTACGCGCGCTGCGGCGTCGCATGCGCCTGAAGACGCCTTGGCTCGACGCATTGGCGCAGCCGGGAAGGCCGTGGTGTATCAGTGGGAATCCAGGAAGCGAACGCCGTCACCGGTGTTGTGGGCGCGTATCAAGACGTTGAGCAGAACCAGTGCGGACGCGCGCCGCGCGCCGATGTCGTCGAAAGGCTCTTCGGACCTGGTCAAACCGCCTCCCAACCGGCGATATGAACAACCTGCGGCCGATCGGTAAACACTTGGCGACTACCGGCTAGTGAACGGCGCGGCGGCTCCCGGTCCGGCCGCGGCCATGATCGCACCGACGTTCTCGGGCGAGAAGAATTGCGCCCGGTGAGACTGCTGGTCTGGCGGGCGCTCCATCGTGGCTAATTGGCATGTGAACTCGTACATCGGTAACGCTTGCTCGTCGCGCTCGCGCTGATACCCACCCATCGCATCGTCGAACGGGCGCGCTCCCGACTAGCTGTTCGATTGTGCACACTTGTGGTGGATTCACGCATATAGTCAAAGCTTGAAGCGTTCTCGAACGAAGCCCGACCGCGTTCGCGTCGCCGCCAGCGTCAACCGTCCGTCGAGGCGGTCATCCGCACACCCCGATTTGCCGAGCGGCCGGCCAACGGCATCGAAGCAAGAGGGGGCGTTCGATGTCCAGGCCTTCCTCGACTCGACGGGAGTCGCGAGAGGGATCGTGGAGTATCGGCGAGCCGACGTCATCTTCGCCCAAGGCGATCCCTGTGAGAGTGTTCTGTACATCCAAAAGGGTGGCGTGAAAATCTCGGTGCTCTCGAAGACAGGGAGAGAGGCGGTCGTGGCGATGCTGGGCCCCGGCGACTTCTTTGGCGAGGGAGGCTTGGCGGGGCAACCCGTCCGGATGGGGACCGCGACCGCGAGCATTCGCAGCACCATCCTGTCTGTGGACCAGGATGAGATGGTTCGCCTACTCCACCAGCAGCGAGCGATGTCTGATCGGTTTATCGTGCACCTGCTGGCGCGCACCATCCGGATCGAGGAAGACCTCGTGGACCAGCTCTTTAGCTCCAGCGAGAAACGGCTGGCGCGAAAGCTGTTGCTGCTCGCGCAGTACGGCGAGCACCACAAACCAGAACGGGCCGTCCCGGCGATCTCCCAGGAGACGCTGGCGGAAATGGTCGGCACGACGCGATCGCGCGTGAATTTCTTTATGAAGAAATTCCAGCGACTGGGGTTCATCGACTACAAAGATGGGCTCAAGGTCAACACCTCGCTGCTCACGGTCCTCTTGTACGATTGAGGACACCGCGCCCGGCCGCTCAGACTGAGATCGCAACCGCGGGCGGCACCGCTGCCGTCAGACGCCCTGGCCGATAGACACGCTCGTAAAGCGGATGAGTTTGGAGCATCGTAGCTGGCTGGATTGGCGGCGAGCGCAAATATGCCTGGCCAACATTTTCCCACCGACACCCGAAATCTCGGCGCGGCATGAGGACCCGTGGAAACGCGGCGCTGCAGCAGCTCGCGCTTAGAGTGCTGGCGCAGCACGCGGGATCGGCTCCGGGGACGGAGGCTCTGGTGGCGGCGGTGCGCCGCGCCTACGATGACCTCGCGCGGGTGTCTGCTCCGCTGATTGGCCAGGTTGGCGTCGATGCGCTGACTGGGCGCGCGTTGCATCTTGCGCAACGGGCACACCCGTGGTTGGTCCACACGCGCGCGCCGGAGCAATGGAAAGGGCCATTTGATCAGATCATTTTCTGTCTGGAGCAACAGGATCCCGCCGTTGCCACGGAAGCCGCCGGAGCGGTGTTCGGCACATTGACGGGGTTGCTCGTGTCGTTCATCGGGGAACCCTTAACGGTGGGTTTGTTACGACAGGCGTGGCCCGATGCCTTCGACGACGCCAGGACAGAGGAGACATAAGGCATGACGGACCGGGTGGCGATTCGCCGACTTCTCACGGGCGTTCCGGGACTCGACCAGATCCTGGGCGGAGGCCTGCCGGAGTTCTCCTTCAATCTCATCGGCGGCGCTCCAGGCGCGGGGAAAACGACCCTGGCGCAGCAGATCATGTTCGCCCTCGCCGGCCCCGCTCGTCCTGCGCTGTACTTCACTGTCGTGGGGGAACCCCCTCTCAAGATGCTGCGCTATCAGCAGCAGTTCACCTTCTTCGATATCGCCCGCGTGAATCAAACGGTCCGCTACGTCAATCTGAGCCAGGACGTGATCAGCGGCACGTTGGAGAAGCTGCTGGGACGCATCGTTCAGGAAGTCGAAGCGACGAGCCCCGGCGTGGTGATTGTCGATTCCTTTCGAACCGTGACCCAGGCTGCCGAGCGGGCGCAGAATGGCGATCTCGATTTGCAGCACTTCGTGCAGCAATTGGCCATCCGGCTCACAAGCTGGCAAGCGACGACGTTTCTCGTCGGCGAATATCAATCCCCGGCGGCTGAAGAGAATCCGGTCTTCACCGTCGCGGACGGCCTGCTGTGGCTTGTGCAAAGCCTCGATCGGAATTCGATGGTGCGCAAGATACAAGTCATGAAGATGCGCGGACAGGCACCCATTCCTGGGTTGCATACATTCCGCATCACGAGCGACGGTCTGCAGGTGTTCCCCCGAGTCATCGTCGGGCCCGATGAGAAGTCGCGGCCGGCGGGGGCCGGCGCGGAGCGGAAAACGCGAGAACGGCTCTCGGTCGGGGTCAAGGGAT
>Ga0111538_10008364_pt1 | contig 13889 bp, 9 predicted proteins | sample SoiMethybrSBSTD1_FD_79669 | JGI IMG/M metagenome (GOLD analysis project Ga0111538, IMG submission 79669) | Bulk soil microbial communities from a Populus tree surrounding site in Tennessee, USA - Soil MetaG P. TD hybrid SBSTD1 (version 2)... | ecosystem: Environmental > Terrestrial > Soil > Tree...
GTCATCGAGAGCTGTAAACGACGTCCGCCGGTGAACGTGTGTCGCAGAATCTTTTGCCGAATGCGTTCCGCAACCTGGCCCGCCAGCTCGGTTCCCGTGTCAGGCAGCACGATCACAAACTCGTCACCGCCGTAACGAGCGACCGCGTCAGTGTCGCGAATCGACGAAAGAATCACCGCGGCCATTTCCATTAGCACATGCGATCCTACGAGGTGGCCATGTGCGTCGTTGACGTGTTTGAAGTCGTCGAGGTCGATGAACACTGCCGAGACGCTTGTTCCGTAACGACGTGCGCGACGGATCTCGTTGAGCAGGAACTGTCGCAGGTAACGCGCGTTGTGCAGCTTCGTCAAATCGTCCGTTTGCGAGAGACGCTCGGCTTCCGCGATGCGCACAGCGTTCGCCAGTGCCGACGCGATCGGCAACGACAGTGAATCGAGCAGCGCGACCTCCGGCTTTTTGAAAGCCCGCGAACCGGAGCCCTCACGAATGCCTTCGAGCACGCCGAGTATTCGCTCGCCACAGATCAACGGCACCGCGACGACAAACTGACCGCGCTCTTTCTTCTTCACGATTCCCATTCCGGCTGCGGCGCGTTTCGCAGATCGCGTTTCAGAACCCAGCGGCAGATCCGACTCGCCGGTGAGTCGTCGTCGCCACTCTTCCTCAGTCTTAACACTGCTTGGCTGTCCAGGTTTTCGAACCGCGATCGCTTCGAGTCGCGAAGCTTCGACGCCCTTTGCTTCCGAGAAGAGATAGATGGCCCAACGGTCAGCGCGAACGAGTCGTTCGAGTCCTGCGAGCGCGCTATTTGCCGCGCCGTTCTGATCCCCGATGAAGTGCAACGAGGCGACGAGGTCGAAAGCGGCGCGCAACTGGCTCGCCTTGATCTTCGCGGGAAGCGACGACGATTCGGTGTCGGCCGGCATGTCCTCCGGTTCGTCAAGACCCAGATCGACCGTGCCATTGGCTTCGATCTCGCGAAGCAGCGCGGGAAGGTCGGCCGACTTGTCGGCAATGGCGAGAAAACCCAAACGCCTCAACGTCGGACTATCAAGACTACGAAGATTAAGACTCTGGTAACCGTTCGTATGCCGGCGGCAGGCGACCAGCGGCGCGCCGGGCCAAAACGCCCGCGCGTGATCGATCGCGGTGTGCAGCTCGACCATGTCCGCACCCGGCACGACTTCGTAAAGCACGGCCAACGGTGGCGGGATCTCGGAGTTACCCGACGTTTGATTCTTCTTTTGTTGAGCTAGCGCGACCTCGACTTCAACTTCCCGCAGCCCTTCGATCAGCGTCTTCACACCAGCAGCGCGCAACGCCTCGATCAACTCGTAGGCAGGTGCTTCATGAGCATCCGTCAATAGAATTACGTGACTCGACACGCTCGCTGGTCCTCGCTAATCGCCGCGTGCCACGCGGCCGGAAAGTGCAACTTTGTACTGGCTGCTGTTCCCCTGTGAATCCTGCGCTTCGACCCCAATCTCTCGTGTCGCGCGGGCGGCACTGACCTGGATCTGGAATGTTCCGTCGCTCGCAACTGCCGTTTCGCGACCGCCGCAACGAATCGTCGTTCCCGGTTCCGCGCGTCCACGAATCAGATAGAGATTCCCACCCAACAGTTCGGCACTTAAACTCTGAACCGCCACTTGCGATCCGGTGCCGCGGTTCGTGACGATGAACTTCAACGGATCGCTCCAGTCACTCACCTGACCACTCGACGCGGTTGCTCTTATCCGCCAGAAGTAAACCCCAGGCCGCAAATCACTCGCGCCAAACTCCGTCGCGACCAATTGATCGCGCTCGATAACTTTTCCGTCGGCAACAAAGAACGGCGACGTCGCAACTTCAACCCGGTAATAAGCCGGAGTGCCTGACTGCGGACGCTGCCATTTCAACGCGACGCTCGCGGCGCCGTTTGCGCCTACGAAAACTTTCTCGAGATCGTGCGGCAGTGCTGGTTGCGGAACGTCGAGCAACTTCTGCGCGGGCGAAATGCGTCCGGAGTTGTTTACCGAAACGTATTGGCCGGCGCTAATCGAGGCCTTGTCGCCGGCGGCGTTCGTCGTCTCGATTGCACCAGTAGCGACCCGGATTTCTTCAGTACCTTCCGGGTTCACGCCGAAGCTCGCGTTGGTCTGTTCGCCCACGGTGTTCTTGGTTTTCGGAGTCTCGACAACGTTGGTCGTGCCATCACTCTGTTGTTCGGTTCGGACTGTTAACTGACCGCTGTCAACCTGGACGTGAACATTTGTTCGTTTGCCGTCGTCGCCCTTGGCGTTGTCGCGGACGATGATGGTGCTGTTGGGTTTGATTAACAGGGTCGAGCCGTCAGCGAGACCGATGCGAGCGCGGCCGTTCGCCTGCGTCTGCACCGTGTCCCCGGGGAACAGCTCGGTTTCCGAGCTGGCCGCGATGATCTCGCGGGTCGCCGCGCGGATTACCCTGACGTCTCCTTCAAACGATACAAACCGGGCGCCGGACGGATTCTTGAGTTCCGCGAAGCTTTTGAAGGGATTGCCGTAGATCTTGACGTACACGGCAGCCCCGATGCCCATCACGAAAACGAAGAAAATGGCGATTACCAGATACAGAAAGCGCTTCTGGATAATCCACCAATCAAAGGCAAAACGACTGGTTTTATTGGCAACCATCGGTTGATCTACTAGGAAGAGGACTGTCTGCTGAGAACATGTGCGGTTTTAAGGCACTATTTGGGCCGCACGGCAATGGGTGTGAGTCCGAATGGCGTTGACGGGGCGAAAACCCACCGTTTTCCAGGCAGCAACACTACCGGCTTGGAATTTAACATACGACCGAAGGCCGGTTCAAGCATGTTTATCGTTTGTAAACGGTTGTTTTTTGAGGCTAATCCTTGGCGGAGTCGAAATCGGGAGGAAGATCGACTTCGATGTGCGTCTTCTCGTCAGCGGGGAACAGCAACGAGGCGCCGATTGAGCCCAGGAGTACTGCCGCGACGACTGCCAAAGACAACCATGTCGGAATATGTACTCCCAAAGCCGTGATGAGCATTTTTATTCCGATAAAACTGAGGACGATGGCCAGTCCAAACCGCAAATAGCGGAATTTGTCCACCACGCCCGCCAGCAGAAAATACATCGACCGCAGGCCGAGAATGGCGAAAACGTTGGAGGTGTAAACGATGAACGTGTCGCGCGTAATCACGAAGATGGCGGGGATCGAGTCGACGGCGAAAACCAGGTCGGTGATTTCCACCACTACCAGCACCAGAAAGAGCAGCGTGGCCGTGCGCTTCCCGTTGACGGTCGTGAAAAACTTCTCCTCCTCATAATGCCGCGAGATCGGCAGAAACCGCGTGACCAGCCGGACCACGGGGTTCTGTTCCGGATGGATTTCGATTTCCTCCTGCTTGAACATCTTGATGCCGGTGTAAACGAGGAAGGCGCCGAAGATGTAGATAATCCAATGGAACCGCTGAATCAGAGCGGCGCCGATGAAGATCATCGTCAGACGCATGAACAGCGCGCCCATTACGCCCCAGAAAAGCACGCGGTGCTGAAACTTGGCGGGTACTTTGAAGTAGGAAAAGATCAGCAGGAAGACGAACAGGTTATCGACCGAAAGTGACAATTCGATCAGATAGCCGGTTACAAAATCGATTCCGGTTGAGCGACCCCGGTAATGGAAGACGAGTGCGGCAAAAATCCCCGCCAGCGTGACCCATACACCACTCCAGATCCACGCCTCTCGATACTTGATTGTGTGAGCTTTGCGGTTGAAGAGCCCGAGATCGAGGCTCAACATGGTCAAGATAAATAGACTAAAACCCGCCCACAGCCACGTTGAGCCGCTAATTGAATCCATGCAGCGAGGTAAAATAGCATCTGAGTCTTGCTCTAGCAATCAGCGGCTTCCGTGTCTTGACGAAACACTCGCTTCGCTGAGAGTTGCAGGCATTCATGCCTCTCCCGTACAATCCGCCCTTCGCCTGAAAGGTACTAAAACAATGCTCAAAGCACTCGGACGACTCGAACGAACCCGCAACATCGTCATTTTAGGCTTCGCCGTTTTGATGGCGGTAAGCTTGGTCATTTTCTACGCCCCGGGCCGCTCCGCCGGCAGCATCGACCCCTCCCGAAACACGGAAACCGTGGCGAAAGTCGGATCGAAGACGATCAGCGTGGCTGACATCGCGCGTGTCAGGCAAGGCTTCGCGCAATACGGCGCGCAGATGATGGCCCAGTTCGGTAACCGCGCCGTTCTCGAAGGGTTGATCAGAGACCACGTCATCATGGCGGAAGCCGAGCGGCTCGGATTGGCAGCGAGTGACGCCGAACTCGCCGAGGAGCTTCGATCACGCTACAAAGACCCGACGGGCAAATTGGATGTCGAGAAGTACAAGCAGTCGATCATGGACCGTTACGGCGACATCGAGAAGTTTGAGAGCGACACGCGCGCAGCTATTTCGCAGAAAAAGTTACAGGCGTTTCTGAATGCGAGCGTCAACGTTTCCGACGACGAGATCGAGGAAGAGTATAAGCGCCGGAACACGTCGTTTGACGTCAGCTACATCTCGCTGACGGCGGAGAAGCTGGCGGAGAAGATTCAACCGAGTGACGAAGAGATGCGCAGCTATTTCGAGAGTCACAAGAATGACTATCGTTTCGACGAGCCGCAGCGGAAAGTCCGTTACATCTTCGTCAACACCGAGAAAGCCGGTTCGAAACTCCAGATCTCCGACGCGGATCTAAAAAAGGAGTACGACGAACTCGCTCCGAAGTACAAAGAAGCCGGCATCAAGATCCAACAGATTCTTTTGAAAGTCGCGCGCAAAGATCTCGACGAACAGGTGGCACAAAAAGGTCGGGACCTGATCAAGAAGTTGCGTGGTCCGGATGGCAAGGGAACGGAAGCGGCGTTTGCTGAAGCAGCGAAAGGTCAGTCGGAAGATCCGGCAACGGCCAGAAATAACGGGTTCCTGCTGAAGCCATTCAAGGCGAACCCGAACAAAAAGGCGGAAGGTCTTTACGAACGCGCGGTGGACATGCAGGTCGGCGAGGTTTCCGACATTCCGATTCGCTTCGGTGGGAACTACTACATCCTGCGTCGTGGCGACGTTGTTCCCAAGACGTTTGCCGAAGCGAAGCCGGAGTTGCTGGTCTCGTTACGGAACCGTCGCGGCTATGGAATCGCGTTTCAGCTTGCGCAGAGGGTTGACGCTCGTCTGAAGGAAGTCAAGGATCCGCAGAAGGTGGCCCAGGAGTTCGCCGCAGAAGCAAACATGACGCCCGCTGAGATGGTGCGCGAAACCGGTTACATCAAGCCGTTCGACGACGTGCCCGAAGTGGGTGTCAACCAGCAGTTCGAATCGGCACTGACTACGCTGAACAACCCGAATGACGTCGGCGAAGTGACCAGTATCAAAAACGGTTTCGCGATCCCTATGCTTATCGACAAGAAGGAGCCGCGAGTTCCTGAATTCGACGAAGTGAAGACGAAAGTCGGCGACGCCATCAAACAGCAAAAAGCTAAAGAGCAGATCGAACAGAAGGCCAAAGACTTGATCGCCGGTTTGGCCGGTCCAGGCGACATCAAGGCGCTCGGCGAAAAGGAAGGGTTCGACTCCGGACTTGAAGAAGGGTTCCATCGTGAGTCGACACTCGGTAAAGCCGGCGCGGGCGAAGTGATCGACGATGCAATCTACAACTTGAAAGAAGGCGAGATCACGAAGGCGCCGCTCCGAGTTGACGACAAGTGGGTGATCCTGGGCATCGTCAAACGAGACAACGCGAACATGGCGACGTTCGGCGCCGAACGCGATCGCATCAAGCAGACGATGTTGAGAGATCGCCAGTCACAGGTGTTTGCGGATTACATCACCGCCGCACAGGAGCGGATGAAGCGCGACGGCAAGATCAAGATCTACAACGACGTGTTGGTCCGTTTGGATGCGACCGAGCCTGCCCCGGCCGCACTACCCGGTGGATTAAACTTCCCGAACCTCCCGCCGCAGTAAGCGTACCGTTCTCAATTGCCGCCCATCAGTGGACCAATGTCTGCTGATGGGACGGCGGTACGAATTTGCAGTTCGTTGGCGTTGGCGACAATCGTAAGGTTCGTCAACGCACTCTTCGCCAAAACTCCTCGCGCGCCGGACAAGCGTCCGACCAACAACGAGCCAACCCCTTTCAAGCCATTCAAAGTTTCGCCCAGGCTGCTTGCCGTTTCGGCATTGATCGCGCGAGCTGCGAGAAACAGTTCGAGGTCCTTCTCTGTCGTTCCGACTGAACCGTAAACCTGGCGCAGCTTCGCGAGGTCAGCCGCGATTGGCGCATTGGCGAGCACGTCGACGCTGTTAACCAACTGCTGCGACATGTTCACACCGAAGCCGATCACCGCGTTCGGATCGCGGCTCGCCAAAGCGATCAGTTCGGCATTGGCGCGTTTAGACGCGCGCGTCACGTCGATGACCGAGCGAACGCTGGTTGGATCGCCGAGTGCGAGTGTGTTCGCGTCGAGCGGGAGCACGGCGAGCTCGTTGATCCTGAAATCAAACACGCCGAGCATGGTAATAGTTTCGTCCAGCGTGAAAATGTAGATCGTCTTGTCCTTATATTTCTCCGTACGATATTTGCCGCTCGCCGCGAGAGTGCCGGCTGTAATCATCGCCGTCGAATTGTATGCACCCTTCGCCAGCGCGACTGTCTGAGCTCGCATCACGCCTTCGCCGGGATAAGTGAACCGGACGCCGACTGCGAGTTCGTCGAACATACGTGGGTCGAGTCCCGTCCGCGTTTTGAAGTCTTCAATCGAGGAATTGACCTGTGCGAGCCGCGTCGGATTGCTCGCGAGGATGCGCGGCATCGCTTCGTTGAACAGTTGCTTCATCTTGACCTGGACCACAGCGTCTGACTGCGGCAACGAGTTCATAAGGCTGGCGGGCGCCGGCGTCGTGTTGCGACTGCGAGTCTGCGCGGCGGCGTCGATTTGCAGGAGGCCGAGAACTGCGATTAAGGCAAGTGCGAAGTTAAGAAATCTGATGTTCATTCTGAAAAGCCTTTCTATAGCGAACTTCAGGGATTCAATCGGCGCTCTTTGAGTTGCTTTTGAATAATGCTAAAACCGACCTTTTTATAATCGGTCGGTATTTCAAAAAGTTGTTTATCCACCTCGAGCGTCACGCCGGACAGTTCCATCACGGTGCGGGTGCCGTCGGGCGATTTGGTTTCTGACCTGATTGGCATGTTTAAGCCCGCGTCGATCCACATCAACGTTTCATTAGGGGTGACGTTTTCAGCCGTCGGATTGTTAACAACGATGCGGTACTTTGAGGTGCTTCGTCCGGCGATCGTTTCGACGCCTAGAGATTGATACGTGGTGCTGATCGAGTCTGTGTGGAGCAGTCGATCGGGCGATTTTTCGTCCGCCTCTTCAGACTCTGAGCTCGAGGATGCGTTGTCGTTTGTGGCCGCCGCGTAGATCTTGTCCTCCGGGGATAAGACAAACCTGCCCTCGGGCAAGTCGAGATAAACGACTCGTGCTTCCTTTGACTGCGAGGCCTCGCGTCGTCTTGCCCCGTCTTTCGCGATCACCATACTGCTGAGGAGGGTTTCCCCGTTGGGGTTGAAGATTGTGATCGTGCGAGTTGCGGTGTAACGATCCGGTTCTTTCGTTTTGAACGGCGGAGTAGTTGAGACGACGGTGTCGGTTGTCGGGGTGTTGTTGGCGGCGGGTTCGTTTGCGGTCCGGCACGAAGCAACAGCCAGCACGCACAAGGAAAGCGCGCACAAACAAAGCGATCGCAACGCGGTCCGCTGCGTGCGCCGGCCAATCATACTCGTTCCAGCAACAGTGCGAGGCCCATCCCGCCGCTGACGCAGAGAGTCGCGAGTCCGAGCTTCGCCTGTCGCTTTTGCATTTCGTGAACGAGGCTTGTCGTGATGCGAACTCCGGTGCAGCCGATCGGATGGCCCAACGCGATCGCGCCGCCGTTGACGTTCAAACGATCCGCAGGAAACTTGAGTTCGCGATCGCAGGCGATCACTTGCGCGGCGAACGCTTCGTTTAGCTCGATCAGATCGATCTGGTCCATCGTGAGTTGTTGCCGTTTGAGTAGCGTGCGAACTGCCGGCACTGGTCCAATGCCCATGATCTCCGGTGCGACGCCGGCGATCTCGTAATCGACGATGCGCGCTTGCGGTGTCGCGCCGGATTGTTTCAAGCCTTCTTCACTGAAGACGACGAGGGCCGCGGCGCCGTCGGTTATACCTGACGAATTTCCGGCGGTGACTGTGCCGTCTTTCGAGAAGACCGGTGGCAGTTTCGCCAGGTCTTGCAGCGTCGTTCCGGGTCGATAGTGTTCGTCGCGAGTAAATTTTCTCGGAGCTTTTGGTCCGCCGACTCCGAACGACATCACTTCGTTGTCGAACCTGCCGGACTCAATTGCCGACTGCGCCTTTTGTTGCGATCGCAACGCGAACTCGTCCTGCTCTGCGCGGGAAATCTCATACTGCCGCGCAAGATTCTCCGCTGTCTCGCCCATCACCAGACCAGACAAAGGATCCTTGAAGCCATCGCGATACATGCCATCGACCAGTTGCGAAAATCCCATGCGCATGCCCCAACGCGCGCCTTCGGCGAAGTAGGGAACATTCGACATGCTTTCCGTTCCGCCCGCGAGCACTGCGTCGGCGCGGCCGAGCATGATCTCCTGCGCCGCGAGAATGATTGCTTTCAGACCCGAACCGCACGCCTGGTTGACGGTGTAGGCGGGCACTGTTTCCGGCATTCCCGCGCTGTATGTGATCTGGCGGGCGACGTTCGGACCGCCGCCGGCCTGACGCGCGCAACCCCAGATCGATTCGGCGATCTGTTCGGGCATTAATCCGGTGCGTCGCAAGCTTTCGGCGGCGACCAAAACGCCGAGATCAGCCGCCGACCATGACAACAGAGTTCCACCAAATTTGCCGATCGGAGTTCGTACTGCCCCTGCGAGATAAACGTTCTTCATGTTGACCAAAATGGTAGCACAGGGTAGAAGTGAAGACGCAAAGACGGTGATCCTCACAATGCTGCAACGCCTCACAACTCGCGCCTTACGCGAGACTGCGCGACAACACATTGACGCATTGCTTCGTCAACACGCGGAGTGGTTGTTCGTTTCGAGTAATGGACAATCGCAATCGTTGCGAAGATCCGAGATTGAAATCGTGTGTGCACACGACCGGCTTGTGCTCTCGTGCTGGACGGAGAAGGGGACGCGCACCTGGCGCATTCAGAGCTGGCAGTGGAACGGCGAAACGCTCGTCATGCAAGCATCGCGCAGGTTCGGCGCAGAGCAACCGCAACTCGAGCTCGTGCCGCGTGCTTCCGCGACCGCGATCGCTGCGACGATTCGCGCCGCACGTCAGCTCCGCTGCGAACGTCTCGCCGAACTCGCTTGCGATTCGCAATTGAAAACAACGATCGAGCGATGTGCGTTGAGTCCCGGCACACGTCCCGGACACCCTGGCCGCTACGCGCGTATCGTTCTGCGTTGGAAAGGCGAGCGCATCGCAGTCACCGCGCCAGTCGTCGCAAGTAATCCGTCGTCAGTCGATGAGTTTCTATCGTCGGCACTGTTGTGGTTTACGCGAATGCGAGATCGCGCGCGGTCGGCGTTTATCGAACAACTCTGGCTGATCGTGTCCGGAGAGTTGGCTAGCCGCATGTGCTATCGCGTCGCGCTGTTGCGTGAGAGTTTGAAGGAAGTCATTAATATCTTTGTCGTCGACGACGCGCTGAATTCGTTATTGCCGTTGACTTGTCCCGCGCGTCACGAGCTGTGGACCAAAAAGCTCGCTCGTTTTCCGCTAGTGCCGGCGGCGACGATGACCGAACAGACGCGCGCGATTCTCGCCGAAGCACCTGACGCGATCGACGTCGTGCATTCCCGTCATGGCGAGACGCTGCGATACTTTGGACTTCCATTTGCTCGCGTTCGCTCGTTACTCGGCACAGAGCGAGTGTGGTTCGGAATCGACAGTTCCCGCCGCCGCTTGCTCGATGAATCATGCTGGCGCGAGTGGCAGGACCTGCTACACGACTTGCGCGAGCATCGTTCATCCGCGACACGCGATCACCGGCACGCGTTCTATCGCACTGCTGCAGAAGCGTGGCTCGAATCGTTGTTGCGACGTGACATCACTCGACTCGACCCCGGTTTGATCATCGCGCCGCTGCACGCACAGTTCCGCACGGCGCAGAGCGGGAAGCTCGGCATCAGACCGATCGATCTGCTGGCGCTGCGTCAGGATGGACGTCTGGTCGTGATCGAATTGAAGGCTGCCGAAGATCGCGAGCACGTGTTGCAGGGCGCTGATTACTGGCGACGCGTCGAAGCACACCGCCGCCGCGGTCACATCGCGAAAGCAAAGCTTTTCGGCGACAAGAAGATCAAAGACGAACCGCCGCTGGTCTACCTCGTCGCGCCAACGTTACGCGTGCACCCCGCTTTCCACACACTTGCACGCTGCATCTCGAACGACATCGAGATCTATCGCTTCGACATCAACGAAGACTGGCGCTCTGGCGTCCGTGTCATGCGGCGCATGCGCGTGAATTAGTGTTTGACGAAGATGCTTTCCGGTTCTTTGCTCGGCGCAGGCGGAGGCGGTGTTGCGCTCATGGGCGTCGTGATGTGGTTCAGCGTATCGTCTCTCGCGTAGATACCCGAGATGCGCATCTTGAATTCATCCGGGTTCGTCGCGTTGTGCAGCGCTTCTTCCTGCGTGATGAGTCGCGACTGGAGCAGGTGAAACAGCGACTGATCGAACGTCTGCATGCCGTACTGTGAAGTGCCGGCCGCGATCGCTTCGCGAATCATGTAGGTTTTTTCTTCGTTGATGATGTGATCGCGAATGAACGCCGTCGACACCAGCACTTCGATCGCCGGCACGCGTCCGGGACCTTTCGCGGCGCGCACGAGTCGCATCGAGATGACTGCTTTCAAGATGCCGGACAACTGGATGCGGATCGTTTTCTGCTGATGCGACGGAAACGAAGAAACGATTCGCATGATCGTCTCGGTCGCGTCCAGCGTATGCAGCGTCGAAAGTACCAAGTGACCTGTTTCGGCAGCCGTCAACGCGGTCTCGATCGTCTCGTGGTCGCGCATTTCACCGACGAGGATCACGTCCGGATCCTGGCGCAGCGCACCACGCAGCGCTTGGGCAAACGATTGGGTATCGACGTCCACTTCGCGTTGCGTCACAAACGACTGCTTGTCGCGGTGCAGAAACTCGATCGGGTCTTCAATGGTGACGATGTGTCCGCTGCGCGTCGAGTTGATCGTGTCGATCATTGCCGCCAGCGTGGTCGACTTGCCTGAGCCGGTCGCGCCGGTGACGAGGATCAAACCACGTCGCTCTTCGGCGATTCTGTCGATGACTGGTGGCAGACCGAGTTGGGCCGTGCTCTTTGTGTGGTCCGGGATTACGCGCAGGACGATGCTGACGGTCCCGCGCTGCTGAAAGATGTTGGCGCGAAAACGCCCCAATCCCGAGACGCCGTAGCCGATATCAACTTCAGACACCTCTTTGAATCGCTGCTTTTGCCGGTTGGACATCATCGAAAACGCCATGTCCAGCGTGTCTTCGGGCTTCAAACGCGGCGCGTTTTCGACGGGGTGAAGTTCGCCTCCGATACGCATGACCGGGAACGCGCCCACCTTGAGGTGGAGGTCCGACGCGGCATGACCGCACGCAATTCGCAGTAGATCGTCAATTTTTACGGCCATCAGACGTACTGAAACCCTTTCGGGGACTTTGGAAAAGAGGTGGTTTTGGGAAAACTTCGCGCGGGAAGGAGCGCCGGGGCTTAATAACTTGCGCGTTGGTACTGCGCCGAACCGAATATACCACAGACTGCGCGGAGTCGCGCAATCTGTGGTTTTTCGTTGATAAACGTTTTGGCTTTAGTCGCGGGCGGCGGCTTGGAAAAGAATTGGCGCCGTGTCCTCGGTGTTGGTTTCGAGACTCCGTCGAGCAAACCCGTCCGGGTTCGGAGACGCTTCCTGTTTCTTGTTGACGTAGGTGAGCCAGTCACCGGGAGCGGGTCGTTCACCTTTCGTGATCTCGAAGAACAGCTTCTGAATTTTTGCGGTAATCGGGCCGCGTCCGCCGCTGCCGACCGTGATCCGGTCGACCGAACGAATCGGCGTCACCTCAGCAGCGGTGCCGCTGAAGAACAGCTCATCGGCGACATACAGCGCGGCGCGTTGAATCGTCCGCTCCTTAATAGTAAAGCCTAGCTCCTGGCAGATCTGGATGACGCTGTCGCGAGTAATACCCGGAAGAATCGACGATGAAAGCGGCGGAGTTAGTACGACGTCGCCGGTGACGAGGAAGATGTTCTCGCCGGAACCTTCGGAAACGTAACCACGATCGTCGAGCGCGATGCCTTCGGCGAAACCGTTCAATAGCGCTTCCATCTTGATGAGCTGCGAATTCATGTAGTTTGCGCCGCTCTTCGCCATCGGCGGCATCGAATTCGGCGTCAGACGGTTCCAGGTGGAAACGCAAACGTCCACACCCTGTTCGATCGCTTCGTCGCCGAGGTATTTGCCCCAATCCCACGCGCCCATGTAGCACGCGACCGGATTTGGAAACGGATTCACGCCAAACGCGGGATGCTCTTCATCGAGACTGCGAAACAGGATCGGGCGCAGGTAGCACTGGTCCATACCGCTGCGGCGCACGAGTTCAGCGGCGGCGTCGCAAAGCTGATCGAGCGTCCATTCATGGTCCATGCGGTAAATCTTGGCGGAGTTGAGAAAACGTTGCATGTGTTCGCGCAGACGGAACACAGCGGGACCTTGATTGGTCGAATAGCATCTGATGCCCTCAAAAATGCTGGAGCCATAGTGAAGCACGTGCGACATCACGTGCACCCTGGCGTCGTTCCATTGGATGAATTCGCCATCATGCCAAACGACGTCGCAGATACGTGGTGTCTTTACGTCTTTTATTTTTCCTTCTTTTGAGAACATATTTTTACTCCTCAAGAAATTACCGGATCGGGGGTGAGCCCTCACCGTGCCGCAGAACATCAAAATTCAAAACTCGGTCCTGTTTTAATGCGCTGAATGGTTGCCGGACATCGCACAATACAGTAGGTAAGGTTCGCTTGGCAAGAACGCTTGCCTGCTGTAATTATGCTTGCGTAACATCCAAAATGCGACCACGGAAACAATGGACTATTCAACATTCGATCAACCAACAGAATCTCACCGCATATCTCGTTTTAACGCTGGTTTTGTCGATCGTGTTCTCGGCCTGCACGCCTTATCAAAAGATGAACCAAAACAATCGGAACTCTCCATTGACTGAAACAACCAATAACGATCCACTTTCAATCCACCAGCGCGCCATTGCCATCGACATGCACGCCGACACGGCGCAAAGGCTGCTCGACGAAGACGTCGATATTCAGCAGGAACTTAGCGACGGCCATTTCGACGCGGTACGGGCGAAAGCCGGCGGTTTGGACGCGCAGTTTTTCTCAATCTGGGTCGAACCGCAATTGTTCGGCGCCACAGGCGCCAGGGCGATGAAGCGTGCCGACGACCAGATCGCCGCCGTGCGCGCATTGGCCGAAAAACACCCGCAAACATGGGCTTTGGCGACTTCCGCGGCGGACATTCGCGCGGCCGTTAAAGACGGGAAAATGGCCGCGTTGATGGGGCTTGAAGGTGGTTATGCGATCGACGAGCGACTGGAAAATGTTCAGCGTTACTACGACATGGGCGTGCGTTACATGTCGCCGGCGTGGAGCGTCAGCACCAGTTGGGCCGGATCTTCCGGCGACGACGTGGGCCGCACGCGCGGACTGAACGAGTTTGGCAAGAGCGTGGTGCGCGAGATGAA
>Ga0111538_10008367_pt1 | contig 13885 bp, 19 predicted proteins | sample SoiMethybrSBSTD1_FD_79669 | JGI IMG/M metagenome (GOLD analysis project Ga0111538, IMG submission 79669) | Bulk soil microbial communities from a Populus tree surrounding site in Tennessee, USA - Soil MetaG P. TD hybrid SBSTD1 (version 2)... | ecosystem: Environmental > Terrestrial > Soil >...
CCGACTCGCGGATGCGATGCCCGCGGACATGCCGCCCGAGGAAAAGAAAGACTTTCCGGCGTTGCGCGCGATTGCGCTGGCGGCTCGCAAGCACACCGGCAAGTCGGCACCGGCCGAGGTCGAAGCGGTGCTCGTTGCACTGTCGGCTTCCCGCACGTCGCTGACGGAGATGACCGCGCGCCTAGCCACACTCGAGGCCGACAACCGCACGACTCGTCTGCGCGAGATGTGCCGCGCGAACCCGAAGAAGGTCGCGAACGAGAAGCTCGAGAAGCTCGTCATGGATTGCCCGAGCATCGAAGCCGCTCAGGCGCTCGTTGATGCGCTGCCGGAGATTCCGGGCGCGAGCCCGAAGAAGCAGAACGAGAACCCGGGTGAGGCCGAGGTCACTCTGACCGATGCCGACCGCGAGGCTTGCAAGCTCACCGGCCAGAGCCCGGCGAAGATCCTCGAGTACAAGAAAAAGCAGGCGGCGCTTCGCGCGGTCTGATCGCAACCCACGAACCGCATAGGAGAATGACATGACCGCACTTGCTGCAAACCGCGACACGCCGAAGATGCTGTCGCCGTTCGAGATGGTCTGGGAGTACGTCGGCGTCGACTCTCTGACGTTCTACAAGGGCGCCATCATCATGTTCGACCGTTCGGACGGCAAGGTCCGCCCGGCCGGTGGAACCTCGCAGTCCGATGGCTGGTGCCTCGGGCGCTGCATGGAGAAGGTAGTCACCGGCGCATCGAACACGCTGACGGTGAAGGCCGAGAGCGGCATCTTTCGCTGGGTCAACGGCGAGTCGATCACGGTGGCGAGTCTCGGTTTGCCCGCGTACGCCGACGACGATCAAACCGTGTTCACCACGCAGGGCTCAACTCGCAGCAAGGTCGGCACGATCGTCGCGGTCGACTCGTCCGGTGTGTGGGTCGCAACGTATCCGGCGGGCGTCTGAAACTTTTCTGAGCTGAGCTGATAGGAGACATCGAACCATGATCATCACCACGGACAACCTGAACGCACTTCGCGTGCAGTTCGAGGCGCGCTTTCAGGAGGCCTACGACGCAACGGAGCCGTGGTGGCAAAAGCTCGCCACAGAGATCCCGTCGAGCGCGAAGAGCAACGTATACGGCTGGATCGCGCAGCAGGTGAAGATGCGCGAGTGGGTCGGCCCGCGCATCGCGCTCAACCTGAAAGAGCACGACTACACGCTGCGGAACAAGAGCTACGAGGCGACCATCGAGCTCGACCGCGACGAGGTCGAGGACGACAACCTCGGGCTCTTCACGAGCGTCACGGTGCCGCAGCTCGCGCAGGCCGCGAAGAAGCACCCGGACCAGCTGCTCAAGGCGATGATCCAGAGCAACTCGTTCGTGGGCCCGACCGCGTTCGACGGGCTCGCGCTGTTCCACGATGCGCACCTGACGTACGACTCCGCTGGCACGACGTACGATAACAAGTTCGCGCTGGCGCTCACGGCCGACAACTTCAACACGGTGTGGTCGACCATGGCCGCCTACACCGGTGAAGACGGCGAGCCACTGAACGTGATGCCGAACCTGCTCATCGTTCCGCCGCAGCTCAAGAAGACGGCGCTCGAGATCGTCAAGAACGAGATGATCTTGAAGATCGCTCAGAACGTCGCGGCAACGGAGAACGTCGCGGCGGCGGCCATCGGCAACGTCATGCAGGGCTGGGCCGAGGTGCTGGTGATTCCGGAGTTCGCGAACAACGCGGACCGCTGGTATCTGGCCGATGTGAGCAAGGTGATCAAGCCGTTCATTCTGCAAAACCGCAAGGCGGACCAGTTCGTGACGCGCGACAGCCCGCAAGATCCGAAAGTGTTCGACCTCAAGAAGTTCACCTACGGCGTCGAGAACCGCCGCAACGTCGGCGTCACGCTGCCGTTCCTGATCGCGACCAGCGACCCGACCTGATCCGAAGAAACGACAGCCATGGCCGAGTCGACCCTGCTGATCACGGACGCCGAGCTGCTTGCGCTCGGTCTCCCTTCAGACGCGCTATCCAGCGTGGATGTCGGGGTCCGTGATCAGCATCGGGCGGCCGCCAGCGACTTCGCGCTCTCGCACATCAAGAAGCGGCACAAGCTGCCGCTCGTCTCGTGGGGCAGCGACATCCGGCGCGCGGTGGCCGATGTTGCTTCGCTATCGATCATGCAAGTGCGCGGCTTCGACCCGTCGTCGAAGAGCGGCGAGGAGATCATCCTGCGCGCGACCATGGCTCAGGATTGGTTGCGCGACGTGGCAAAGGGAATCGTCGAGCCGGTCGATATCGTCGACTCGACCCCGGACACCGATGAGGAAGCGCCGCTCGTCGCGTCCGATGACACGGCAGGCTGGACATGGCCGACGTCGTCGAGTGATTGCGAAGACGATCGGACGGGGTTCTGATGGCCGGCACCGCAAAGCGTTTCGGCGAATTCGCCCGTGCGCTGGCCGCGCTGTCGAAGGTTCCGGCCGCTACCGCGCGCGATGCCGCGGGCGACATCGACAAGTTGCTCGATAAGCAATTCGCGACAGGCACGGACCCGTACGGCAAGCGATGGGCGCCGCTGCGCCCGGCATCTTTGCGGCGCGGCCGGAAGCCTCCGCCGCTGTCGCGCGGGCGAGTGCGGGCGTCCGCTCGAGCGTTCGCGCTCAGCGGCGCTGGCATCGGCCTCGAAGTCTCGGACGGGACGGCCGGGTTTCACAACACGGGAACAAGCCGAATGGCGAAGCGTCGGCTGCTCCCGGACCGAGCTCTACCGCGCGCGTGGCGCGATGCGATCGAGAAGCGTTATAAGGCGGCGCTGCGCCGCCAATTGGGTGCAGCGTGATGTCCGAGATCATTGCCGACTGGCAGGCGAATCTCGCTGACCCCAGCGTGCGCTTCACGTTCCTGCGCAAGGAGCGCGACCGGCATCACGACACGCCGCGCGTTGCCGTGATCCCCGTAGACGGAACGTTCGAGTCACCCGACCGCATCGGGCGGCAGGACTTGCCGGACGGTGCAACGCGCACGCTGTTCGATGATCACGGCAAGTACTTCGTCGAATGCTGGGCCGATGACTACGACGCGGCTAAGGATCTGATGTACCGTGTCGTAAACGCGATCCGGCTCTCGAATCTCGGTGCGTGCAAACTCATCGGCTACAGCTGGGTGTCGCAAGAAGAAGGCATTGCTGGCGACGACATCAGGGGCGAGTGCGCTCGCATCGAGCTGACAGTGATCGAGCCTGTTACCGACGCGAAGAAAACGCTGGCCGTGCCGTTCTTCGTATTCCCATGCAAGATCGAGTGGAAACCGCCGACCTACGGGATCGGCCTCACATACGGATCGGGCTGCGTCTATGGCCCGGGCGAGGCGGTGTGTTGTGACTGAACGAGACTTCGATGATGCCGTGGCAGACATGGCCGAGTTGCGCGCTCGCGAGACCGAGCCGCCCGCAGCTCCCACCAAAGCAGATCCGCTGGCGGACATTCTATCCGCCGGCCGCGCCGTCGCGCCGGTAGCGGACGCGCCGCCGCGCGACGACGGCCTGCGATCGCCCGACCACTGGCGCGTCGAGCTCAGTGTGCCGGCGTGGCTGCATGCGATGGCGCGTCAGCTTCACGCCTGGCACGAGCACGAGCACCACGAGGGGGCCCCGATGCGCCTGAGCCGCGAGGCGTACATCGACGCGCTGAACGCCGCCAACGAGACCGATCCGAAGCGCCAGGGCAAGCCCTCGCTCAACGCCGTTTCTCCGCACCGCGGAAAGGGACTGTGATCCATGGTGACCCCCGCTCAGACGATCACGATTCGCGACCCGGGTCTCGGCTTGGTCGAGCCCGCCGCGAATGCGGTGCTGTTGCTCGGCGTTTGCAGCGCCTCGCGGCAGAACGAATTCGCCGCAGTGAACTCGATCGCCGATCTCGCTTCGGGATGGGGCGACGGCCCGCTGGTCCAAGACGGCGCGCGAATTCTTTCCGAGCCCGGCCGTCCGCAGCTGTACGTGTGCCAGGTGACCGGCGGCGTCGTCGGCACTAACAGCGCCGTCACGCAAACCGGAGGCGGCCCTGTCGTCACGCTGACAGGCGCGCCGAATGACACTTACGACGGGCGCGTGGAAGTGATGGCCGGCGGTGCGCTCGGTGTCGGCAAGTTTCGCTACACGCTCGACCGTCAGACGCTGACAACTGGACCTGACGCGCCGACTCCGACGTGGTCGCCGACGATCACGATTCCCTCCGGTGGAACGTACCTGATTCCGAACACGGGCGTAACGCTCAACTTCGCGTCGGGCACGTACGTACTTGCGACCACATACGACTTCACGTGCACGGAGCCGTACTACAATGGCACGAACCTCTCGGACGCTTTTACCTCCGTGTTCCTCCAGAAGCAGCGACGTTGGCGCCTTGCTCACCTCGCGGGCAACGCCAGCACTGCGTCCGCGGCTGCCACGATTGCCTCTGCCTTCGGCACGCACATGGCTACGGCTCAAACGAATTTCCGCTACGTTCGCGGATTTCTGGACACTGGCTCAAAAGACACGACGAGCAATCTCGCGACGTCCTTCGGGTCTTTCGTCGATCCCCGCGTAGGCCCGTACTACGGCCAGATCGTTCGCAGCTCGCTGAAGCCGTTCGTTGGCTTCTCGACGCCGCGCCGTTCTGGTTTGGCGGAGCTCACGGCGCGCGCGGCGTCGCAGATGATCAGCACGAACCTGCTGCGCGTCGCGAGCGGGGCGCTCACCGGCGTGAAGTACATCGCGCAGGACGAGTATGCGAATCCCGTCGTCGACGATCTGCGCATCACATCGCTGCGCACGTGGCCGGGGCGTCCCGGGTTCTACATCAATCAGGCTCGCCTCGCGTCGCAGATCGGCAGTGACTTCGCGTACACACACAACGGCTTCATCATGGATGTGGCGTGCGCGACCGTCGTCAACGCGCAACAGTCGTGGGCCGGAAAGTCGTTTCGTCTCACGTCCGCGGGCACGCTCGATCCGCTCGACGCCGAGGACTTGCGGCAGGATGTGCTCAAGCAACTGCGCGCGCAACTAACCGAGCCGCTCAACGCCGAAGGCAAGCGCGGACACGTGAGCGCAATCAACTACCGCGTGGACCTCACCAACAACGTGCTCGTCACCAGTCAGATCCTGACGGAGGTTTCGATGCGCCCGCTCGGCTACGCGCGGGACTTCGTCACACAACTCGGGTTCGCTGTCGACGTGGGAGTAGTCTAATGGCTGTCGCATTCCCGATTGTTCGCGGTCGCAAGTACGACTGGAGCAACGTCGAGATCTCGCTCGTGCTTCCTGACAACAAGAGCGCGATCATCTTCGTCGAAACGACGGCCATCACGTGGGACGACGCCATCGAAGAGACGCTCGTCTATGGCACGAATGCCGCCCCAGTCGGCCGCACTCGCGGCGTATACAATCCGGGCGAGGGCTCGATCACGATGACGCGGCAGATGTGCGCGTTGCTCATCGAGACAATGGGCGACGGCTACATGGAGAAGGAGCTCGACATCAACGTGAAGTACTCGGACCCGCAGATCAACAACGGGCAACCGATCACTGACGCACTCGAGCGATGTCGCATCAAGGGCATCACGCCGTCTTACGCACAGGGTGGCGAAGCTCTGATGGATGAGGTAAAGTTCGGACCGATGACGGTGTTGCGAAACGGCAAGACTCCGATGCTCGACCACTTGCGCTGACGCTGGTAACCAGTAAGGCGCAGTCAGCTCGTAGTCCGATTCGCTAGTAGCAGCACCTTCTTTCCCAGAACGGAGAAGAAGGATGCTGGAGTTGAACGAGGAAAAAGCCCAGAAGCTGAAAGAGCAGTACGGCAACGTGGCTTACGTCGAGGCCACCAACGGCTACCTGTTCTTTCGACGCCCGACTCGAGTCGAGTACGAGCGCTACCAGGACAAGTACGCCAGCGACTCAACCAAGGTGCGAACGCACCTGAAGGAGCTCGCGGTGGCTTGCTTGGTCGAGCCCGATCTCGCTGGGTTCGAGGCGGCTTTGAACGCCGAGCCGACGATGCTCATGAGCGACGTCAGCCCGTTGCTTCATGACCTCGCTGGCGACGGACGCGAGAAGCGTAAGGGAAAACTCTAGCCCCGGGCCTGACGTTGGCGCGAATGGCAACCGGGGATATCGACCGCGCAGCTCGCTACCTGATGGCATTCGTCCGTGCTGAGGACGGACCAGAGGCAGAAGCCGGCGCATACCTGGTTGCCGATGCGCTCGTCTCCTTGCGATCGATTGAGGCGAGCAACGGCGAGGTCAAGCACGTGATTGACGGCGTTCCCGCGGCGAGGCCCGGTCTCTGATGGCGATCAGCGAAACACTCAAGCTTGCCGACGAGGTCAGTGGACCGGCGGCCACAATGGCGAAAGCCGTTGGCGGAGTCGACAAGGCAACGCAAGGTGCGCGCAAGTCGCTCGCTGCCCTCGAGAAGTCCAGCGGGCAAAGCGTCAAGGCTTCGGCAAACGTCCAGATCAAAGCACTGGAGAAGGTCGACCAAGCGCGCAGCAAGTCGGACGCGATCGCAAACCAGAAAGCGAAACACGAGCGCGACCGCATCGGTAAATTCACCAAAGGGATCAAGGTAGCCAAGGCAGCGCTCGGCCGTGAAGGCAACGCGGCCGAGCTTCTGGGTACCACCGGATCGCTAGCATTGGTTGGCGCAGCCCTGGGCGTTGGCCTGCTGGTCAAGGGAATCAGTAGCGCGGTTTCCGCGGCGGCAAAGCTTACCGCCGAATTCGCCGAGAGCTTTGCCGAAGCAGTCAAGCTCCGCGGCGAGTCCAAGGCGTTGATGGATACGCTCACCGGTGGGCGCGGCGACAAGGCTCTTGCGCTCATCAAGTCGCAAGCGATCGCCACGGGTCAATCCGTCGCTGACCTTCAAGACCAGTTCAAGCGGGCGCGTGACGCTGGCGCCAACAACAAGCAGGCGCTCGCGCTAGGAAACCTACGCGCCGACATCATCAATTCGGGGCGCTCGGCGCAGGAAGCTGACGCTGCGATCAACGAGATGCTCGGCAAGGTCAAGGCGGGCACCAAAGACGCGAGCAAAGGTGCGGCTGAACTCGCGGTGAAGTTCGGCGTGGCCGGCGACGGCGTCGCCGCGGTGAACAAGCAGGCGAAGACTTTCGGCGGTCTGATGAATCGACTCAAGGCGGCGCCCGCGAACTTCCTCGACAAGCTTGCCGCGGGGCCGGCCGGCAAGGAGCTCGACAAGCTTGGCGAGAAAGCAACCAAAGCGCTGAACAGTTTCTTGAAATCACCGCAAGCCGCAGCGGCGATGGATCAGATCGCTGGCGCGATTCAGTCTGTAATCGCCGCCATCGGCACAGCCAGCGAGCTCATTGGTCCGTTCTGGGAGGGGTTCAGGGCCGGCATCGGACCAGTGATCGACCTGCTGTCGCCGCTAGGTGACGCGCTCGGCGAGGCATTCTCTGGTGAGAACGCGGACAATATGAATACGCTGAAGACTGTAGCAACGGCCATGGGCGTTGCGTTCGGCGTTGCCGCCGTCGCCATCGGCGCAGTGGCCGCCGCGATCGGCGGCGTACTTGTCATGACCGGTGGTGCCATCGTGGCAATCGGCGCGCTGCTCGCTGCCATCCTGAAGATCAGCGCTGGCGCGGTGAAGGCCGGCGGTGACTTCATCATCGGACTCGTGAACGGAATCCGAAGTGGTTCATGGGACGCCGTCAAGGCCGTCAAGGATCTCGCGACAGGGATGATCTCGGCCTTCACTTCGATTCTTAAGATCGGCTCTCCGTCGAAAGTGTTCGAGGGGCTCGGCAAGTTCACAGCGCAGGGCTACGCACAGGGCATTGACCGCGGGTCCGCTGGAGTCGAGACCGCAGCGCGCGCGATGAGTGTTGCGGCGAAGCCGGTCAACGACAATGCGCAACCGTCGGCGCCATCGCGCTCGATCGCTATGGGCGGATTGACCGTGAACATCACGATTCAAGGCACCGGCTCTAGCGCGCAGGACGCGCAGAACATCGCCGAGAAAGTCTTCTCGATTCTCGAAGGCCAGCTAATAGAGGCGGCGGTATGAGCTATCCGTCTCCTCTTGCCCGCGCGCTTGAGTGGTCGACGTGCATCCTCGGTGGCGACGTGTTGCCCGGCGTGGTGACCGTCGAGTGCAACGTGAAGCGTGACATCGAGAAGCAAAAAAAGAAGGGTGACGACGGGGCATCGCTTGTGGACCAGGGCTACGAGCCAGCGACCGTGATGATCACGATGGTGCATTGGCTCGAGGAGCAGTGGGAATCTTGGATGGCAATCCTGCCCAAGATTCACCCGCGCACGAAGGGTGGCGTGCGCACGCCGTTGCAGATCGTGCACCCGGAGCCAAACCACAAGGGCGTCAACCAAATCTACATCGAGGAGATTCTTCCGACCGTTGTTGGCACCGGCGCCGAGTACGGCAAGTGGACGATTCCGATCAAGGCAACGCAGTGGTTCCCGCTCGCGAAGCCCGCCAACTCCAAGATGAAAGCACCGAGCAACGGCGGCGACTTGCCGGCCACGGCCACGCCTCCCAACACCGACTCCGCAATCGAATCGAACATCTTCTGATGGCAACCGTCGCTGGACTCAACCTGCTCAACGGCACAATCTCGATGCCGCTCACCGGGCGTTGGCATGCCGACGTGCGGCTCGCGCCGACGCAGGGCGAGGCGCCTGTTGCGCTCTCTGGTCAGGTGACGATTGACCTCGACGGCGTCGCGTTCTCCGGAACGGTGTTGCGCTCTGGCCCGAACGATGGGGCACTCGGCGCGCGCATCGTCGGCGGCAAAGGCGGGCTCGATAAGTTCCTGACGGACAAGTGGTACAAGGGATCGCCAACGGTCGGGCGCATCGTCGGCGACATCCTGCGCGAAACCGGGGAGGCGCTGTCGTCGCTGTCGGACCAATCGCTACTAACTGCGCCGCTCGCCGCATGGGAGCGCGCCTCGGGTTCCGGTGGCCGCGCCCTATCGCTGCTCCTCGAAACGCAGGGCGGTTCATGGCGCATGCTCGCCGACGGGACGGTGCTTGTCGTCCGGTCGGAAGCGTGGCCCGCGGTCTCGCCGCCGCACGTACAGATTGACGAGTCGCCGATCCCCGGCTCGTTCCTTGTTGCTCCGACTGGCAAGCCCGACCTCGTGCCAGGAGTGACGTTTCTCGGGCAGCGGATCAACTACGTCGAGCATCAGATAGACGAGGGGAAGATTCGCACGCGAGCTCGCTATGGGGCGCAGCCGCGCGCAATGTTGGACCGGTTGCGCGCAATGGATACCGGCGCTTCGTATCAACGCATGTACCCGGCGACCGTCGAGCGGCAGAATGCCGACAAGACGATCGATGTCGTCGTAAAAGCGGCGAGCGGATCTTTCGGGCTCACGCAGGTGCAGATTCGGCACGGTCTGCCCGGCTTCGTGGTCAATGTCACGCCGGGTTCTCGCGTGCTCATCGGGTTCGAGGGCGATGCGCCAGGCGTGCCCTACGCTGCGCTTTGGCCGAATGGGGAGAGCGTCGAGTCGATCGAATTCGACGGTGGGTCGCGCGCCTTTGCGCGCGTCGGAGATCCGGTGCAGGTTTTCTTTCCGCCGTCGATGGCTGTCACCGGAACGATCACACCTCCCGGCTCAGCGTTCGTCGGAACTCTCACGATTCTCACGCCAGGATCAGGGATCATCCAGGGCGGGAACGGAAAGTTTCTCGGATGAGCTTCGAGCTCCTCGGGTTCAAGTCTCTTGGTGAAGTGGTGCCTTTGGCGCTGGACGCGACAGTTGCACTCGACGCATCGATTGGGCTCGTGCTGCCAGAGATCCAGGCGAAGATCACGGGGATGATCGATCTCCAGGCGCAGCTCACGCTGAACCCTCCGTCGTTGGTAACAAGCCTGAATGCGCTGCTTGATCTTGCTGCTCAATTCCAAGCGGCGATTGCACTTGGGCTGCCGTCCGCTTCCCTAGACTTGACCGCCGTCGCTACTGCGCTCGCTGAATTGAACCTGCTGCTCGGTCAGCTCAACGCACAGATCGCGCTGTCTCTTGGATTCAAGGCGACTCTCGGCTCTCCCGGTGTCGCCCTCTATCGCTACTCAGGTTCACTCGAGCCGCTCGCTGGTCAACTCCAGGGTGGCAACCCGTTCCCTGGCGTGACACCATTGCCGCTGGGTGTGTTCGCGGTGGCTCAAGATCTCGGCGCGGTTGAGGCGCTCAGAAAGGTTTTCGGTATCTGATGGGCTTCCCCTGGTTGAGAGAGCTTCTTGGCTACAACGAGGCCCGTCAGAACGGCGGGGCAGCAGTTGCCACGCGCAACATCCTGAACTTCATCGGGGCCACCGTCGTCGACAACCCGATCACTGGCGCAACCGACATCTCGTTCGTTGCCGGCGAGGCCGCTGCGCGCGAATGGCACGTCGGGCAGGGGCCAGGGATGTATCCAACGATCGCCGCGGGTGTTGCGGCCGCGAGCGCCGACCCGGACCTTGCGGTAGATAACCGCGGCTCTGTTGTGATCCATCCGGGTTTCTACAACATGAGCGCAGGCGGCCGCATCGATGTGCCTTCTTACCTTTCGATCGGCGGAGTCCCCGGTGGTCGCGGCACCGTCCAGCTATTCAACAACGCAAGTGACATGTTCCGGGTGGTTGGCGACAACGTTTGGTTTCACGACTTTTTGATCGAGGGCAGCGCGACGTCGTTCTACGCCTTCGATTGCAATGACAAGAGCCGCGTGCACATTGAGCGCGTGGACATGTTCAACAATGGCGGCGTGGCCACGCAGAGATTCTTGACGCAATCCGGAGCGAATTGGTCAGTTCTAAAGATATGCGATTGCGAGGTCGACTTCCGCGGCACAAGCGATTATGCCTGTCATATCTTCAATACGAGCGGGTCTGCGCGCTTGGTTGATCTGTGGGTCGAGCACTGCTTCTCTGACGCATTCGCGCTCACTACATTCGGCGGTTCTTTCGATCTGTCGAAGCTGAGAGATGCGCGCTTTTGGTTCAATACGATTCGCGGCAACAACACGAACACCGCTGGAGTGTTTCACAACACTGGCGTCCGCGTGCGCAATGGTGGCAGCACCGGGATTACTTGCGAGTTTGGTCCGATGAACGCATTGGGCGTCGAAGCGGGAAGCGGCGGGCGCGCGACATCGGGCGACGCAAACACGACCATCACACTCGGCGGCGGTATCATGCGCGGGGCTAGTTCAGCCGGTACCCTCACTAACCCCGGTAACCTAACTTACATCACGCAATAAAACTGGAGCACGTAATGGCCGCGGAACTTTCGGACGAGTTGCTAGAGGTGCTGCGGGTCGAATCCGCTGCACAAGAGAAACCGGAGCTATCAGAGCTATGCGCCAAAGCGCTCGCCGGTGACGCGAGAGCGCGCACCAAAGTGGAGAAGCTCATCCGCAAACACGAGGACGAGGCGCGCGAAAAGCAATGACATTCGAGCTTGGTGTGTGATGGCTACAGAAGAAGAACTCGGCGTAGACCTCGGCGGCACAGTCGACGACCTAGACGCAAACCTGTCTTTCGTATCCGGTCGCCGCGCGCTGTTGCAGGCGCTCGCCGATCGACTGACAACTCCGCGCGGTTCGCTCTGGTACGCGCAGTCTTACGGCGACGACATCCGCCGATTCATCGGCTCTTCTGTAGATGCTCGCGTTATCGAGTCAGCCGTCGAGGCGGAATGCCTACAGGATGAGCGGGTTTCGGATGTGACGGCCACGATCGCAGAGACCGATGACCAGTTGCTTTTGACGTCGACGATCACGCTCGATATTGCCGTGACCGATGCTGACGGTCCGTTCGAGTTCACGCTACAGGTCGGCGCTCTGGGCGCTAAGATCATCGGGGGCCAGCAATGAGCTTGTCGCTAGAGTCGCTGCTGACGCCGTCCACCGAAGACGAATCGCTTCAGCTCATCCTCGACATTCTCGAGTCGCTCAACTTCAACACCACGAGCTGGCAAGACGGCTCGCGTCAACGCACGTTGATCCAGTTGCTGGCGCGCGTCCACTCGAACCTGACAACGACGGTCAGCAAGATTGCTGCAGGGGGCTACAACGGGCTAGCGACCGGGACCTACCTGAAGATCTTGAGCGAGTCCTTTTTCCAAAACTTCAAGGTTCAGGCGCAAGTCACTATCGGTACGTTTCACCTCGCGTCTTCCGCGACGGCACCGCCGCACACGATCGCGGCGGGCGACTTGCAGATCGCCACCACGCCGACGATGATCGAGGGCGTCACGCAGACCTACCGCAACACCACCGGCGATACGCTGAACACTGGCTCTTTCATCGACTTGACTTTTGAATCAGAGGTCGCTGGCGCAGCCGGAAACATCCCCAACAACACGACGCTCTACATGTGGACGCCATTGGTTGGCGTGACTGTGACGAATCCGCCGGTTGGCTCAAGTGGCTCGTGGGTAACCACTGCCGGGTTAGACGAAGAGAGCGATCCGCGGCTCACGCAACGGAACGTAGACAAGTGGGGGACGCTTTCGTATGCGTCGAGCGACGGCGCCTACCGATTCTGGGCGATGACGATTGAGCCGACCGTGACGCGCGTGAAGGTCCGCTCAAACAATCCGTTTGGGCCAGGGACAGTGGACGTGGTCTGCGCGACCGCGACCGGCGGCATCACTGCCCTGCAAGCACAAGCCATCCTCGATTACATCAACGGCACCGACGGTGTCGGCAGACGACCACTGAACGACATAGTGTCTGTGCAAAGTGCGCTGTCTTCCAATCCAGTCATGGCGTTCACCGCAAAGGTGCTGACTTCGTTTCAAACCACGAACGTGCTGCTTATTACTGAGACGATTCAGCAGTACCTCGGCGAACTTGACATCGGCGGAGCCATCATTCCTCCGTCTTCCACTGGCGTCGTCGTGATGAGCGAGATTATCGAGCGCGTCATGGCGCTACCCGGGATGGTCAACTTCACAGCCAACAATCCCGTAGACATACCGCTAGGCCCTCTGGACGTAGTCACGTCAACACCCTCGGTCACCTTGCAGTACGTCTGATGGCCAGCTTTCGCGCATACGTCGAGCAGCTCACCGCTGGCATCCAGTGGTTGCGCAACGAGTTTGGAGCGAAGTTCTCGGGCACGATCGGGTTGCTTGCGGACATGGTTTCTGAGGGTACGAACCAAGCTATCAAAGCGCGCTTCGTCACGTCGGACACGTGCCCCAATGATGCGCTGCCATACATCGGCGGAAACGTCGACATCGAGCGTTTCGTTGTCGATACGGACGACACTTACAAGGCAAGGCTTGCGCGGTCATTCGAGTTGAACTCGCAGCACGGGACGCGGCAGATCCTGCTGTTCATGCTGAGCGAGGCCGGTTGGCCTCTCGCTCAGGTGCTCGAGGATGAGGTATTTAAGGCGCTGCCGCAGCCGTGGTGGTCGCAGTTCGTAATCTACTTTCCGGAAGGATCACATTCCGTTCAGATCGGTACCGCTGTCTACGGTGACGGCACGACGTATGGTGACGGTACGCTTTACGGAATGAAAGGCATAACGGCCGAGCGGCTCAGCGAGATCAAGCGGCTCGTGCTGAAGTGGAAGCGACCAGCTTCGATCTGCCGCTATATCCTGTTCGTGATCGACGGAAATGTCTATGGCGACGGATCGCACTACGGCGACCCGGGCCTGGTTTATGGTGGCGTGTCTTTGCAAATCAACGTACAGTAGGAGAGCCCAATGCCGCAGACAGTTACCCCGGTCGCGAACACGTGGCCTTCGTCTTTCACGACAGCAGCAGATGGCGACTTGGTCAACGGCGCCGACTGCCTCGCGGAGATGCAGGACTATGCGAACGCGCTTCAGTACCTGAAGGACCGCGGCGAGGGGGTAAAGG
>Ga0111538_10008371_pt1 | contig 13881 bp, 12 predicted proteins | sample SoiMethybrSBSTD1_FD_79669 | JGI IMG/M metagenome (GOLD analysis project Ga0111538, IMG submission 79669) | Bulk soil microbial communities from a Populus tree surrounding site in Tennessee, USA - Soil MetaG P. TD hybrid SBSTD1 (version 2)... | ecosystem: Environmental > Terrestrial > Soil >...
CGACTGGAGGTCCTCGGTGGTGGCGGTCGAGTCGTCGTAGCGCGTGAGCCACTCGCGGGCCCCGGCGAAGAAGGCCTGGTCGCCGAGCTCGAGCCGCAGGGCGTGCAGCGTCGCCGCACCGCGGTCGTAGACGCCGCCGAGGAAGAGGCCGAGCGGGCCCGGGTCGGCGATGGCCAGGGCCCAGAACTCGTCGTCGGCGGGGATGCTCATGATCGCCTCGAAGTTGGCCTGCGCCGAGTCGCCGCCGGTGTGCTCGCTCCAGAGCCACTCGACGTAGGTGGCCCACCCCTCGTTGAGCCAGATGTCCTGCCAGCGCGCGGGGCTCACCGCGTTCCCGAACCACTGGTGGGCGAGCTCGTGCACGACGGTGGCCTGGCGGGCCGCCCGCGAGTACACGGGGCGGGTCTGCGTCTCGAGGGCGTAGCCGACGCTGTCGTCGTCGACGATGGCGCCGGCGGAGACGAACGGGTACGGCACGAACGTCTGCTCGATGAAGCCGATCATGTCGGCCTCGAGGGCGAGGCTGGCGTCGGTGGCGGCGGCGTTGGCCGGCGTGAGGCCGTCGTCGACGGCGTCGATGATCGGCAGCCCGCCACCCGTGGCGGAGCTGCGCAGCTCGTAGTCGCCGACCGAGGCCGTCGTCAGGTAGCTGGCCTGCGGGTCGGGTGCGTCCCAGAACCAGGTGGTCCGCCCGCCGGCGGTGACCGGGTCGCGGGCCGGGAGGCCGTTGGCGACCGCGACCTTGCCCTCGGGCACGCTGATCGCGAACCCGTAGGTGGCCTTGTCGCTCGGGTGGTCGCTGACCGGGTACCAGGTCATCGACCCCTCGGGCTCGCCCACCACCATGGCGCCGTCCCGGGTGGTCACCCAGCCGTAGAGGGCGCCCTCGATGTCCTCGGGGCGGGTGGTCTCGCCGGCGTAGGTGACGACGACCCGCGCCGCCTGGCCGGTCTTGAGCTTGGGGCGGGGCTGCACCGTCAGCTCCCACACGCGGGCGTCGTCGTCCTGGACCTGCCAGTACGCCGCGCCCTCGACGACGGCGCCGGCGGCGGGCGGGGCCACCTCGCGGGCCTGCTTCCCGTCGATCGTGATCGCCTGCACGGCCATGCCGCGGAGGTCGAGGTCGAAGCGGTCGAGGTCCTGGGTCGCCACGAGATCGATCGTCGCCACCCCGCTCAGCGAGCCGACGAGCGGCGCGGGGGCGGGCGCCGGCGGCGTGTACGTGAGGTCGAGGTCGTAGTGCCGGACGTCGTACCCACCGTTGCCTGCGTACGGGAAGTACGCGTCTCCCGCGCCGGCCGCGCCCGCGGTGTACCTCGGCCCGCCCTCACCGGTGCGGGCGGCCGTGGGCCCCGCCGACAGGACGAGCGCTCCCCCCGCCACCAGCACGGCCGCCATGGCCCCGGACACCTGCCTGCGCACTCGCACGGCGATCACCTCCACCCTCGGATGCCGCGACTGTACGGGTGGTGGGGGCCGGGCGACACCCCTGTCCGCCGTGGCGACACGGCCGTGGACGGGCGAGGAGGCGGCGCCCGATCGGAACATCTCCGGCCGCGCCCCGGTTGGGACCCGGCATGGAGCTCGCCGACGCCGTGACGTTCGCCCGCACCACCCGCCGGTCGGTCCTGACGACCATCCGCGGCAGCGGGCGCCCCCAGCTGTCGAACGTGCTGCACCACGTGTTCGACGACGGCATCATCCGCATCTCGACGACCGCGGACCGGGCCAAGTACCGCAACCTCGTGCGGGACCCGTGGGCGGCGCTGCACGTCACCCGCGACGACTTCTTCGCGTACGTCGTGCTCGAGGGCGAGGTCGAGCTCACCCCGGTGGCGAGCGCCCCCGACGACCCGACCGTCGACGAGCTGGTGCTGCACTACCGGGCGGTCATGGGCGAGCACGAGGACTGGGAGGCGTTCCGCGTGGGGTCGGTGTCCGAGCGTCGGGCGGTCGCACGGTTCCGGCCCGCCCGCGCCTACGGCATGCTCGACCTCCCGCCGCGGACCGGCTCGTGATCAGCACGGCCCGCGGGGCCCGGCGCCCCGGCGACCCGCCGCCCCACGCCCGCTCGCTCAGCGGGGCAGGCCCAGCACGCGCTCGGCGATGATGTTGCGCTGGATCTGCGAGGTCCCGCCGGCGATCGTGCCGGCGAAGCTGCGGAGGTAGCGCTCCCACCAGCTCGCCGTGAACCCCTCCTCGTGCAGCGGATCGAGGGGCGCGCTGCGGCGGTCGGGGTCGAGGCCGTCGGCGCCGAGCGTCTCCAGCATGGCGAGCGTCGCCGCCTGGGCGGCCTCGGAGCCGAAGAGCTTGAGGATCGACTGCTCGGTGGCCTCGACGCCCCGGCGGGCCTTGGCCAGCGTGCGGTAGCCGAGCAGCCGCAGGGCGTGGGCGTCGACGACGAGGTTGCCGAACCAGTCGAGCACCAGGGGGTCGTCGGCCAGGCCCCGGGCCACGATCTCGTCGCCGCCGTGCCGCACGAGGTCGTCGAGGCGGGAGGCGAAGCCCAGCCACAGCATCGCCCGCTCGTGGCCCAGCGAGCCGGTGGCCACCTGCCAGCCCTGGTGCAGCTCGCCGATCAGGTTCCCGGCCGGCACCGCGACGTCGTCGAAGAACACCTCGTTGAAGTCGAGGTCGTCGGGCCCCACGATCGACCCGAACGGGCGACGGGTCAGGCCGGGGCTGTCGGTGGGGATCACCAGGCAGCTCAGGCCCTTGTGCTTGGGGGCGTCGGGGTCGGTGCGGACGAACGCCAGGATGATGTCCGCGTCGTGGGCGCCCGACGTCCACACCTTCTGACCGTTCACGACGAACCGGTCGCCGTCGAGCACCGCCCGCGTGCGCAGTCCGGCGAGGTCGGAGCCGGCGTCGGGCTCGCTCATGCCCAGCGCCGCGGTGATCTCGGCCCGCAGGATCGGCACCGCCCACCGGCGCTTCTGCTCCTCGGTGCCGAACGCCAGCAGCGACGGGGCGATGATCGTGAGCCCCTGGGGGTTGTAGCTCGGGTAGATGTGCCGGCGGCTCAGCTCCTCCTGGTGCACGAACACCTCGAGCAGCGAGGCGTTCCGGCCGCCGTGCTCGGGCGGGTTGCCGGGCACCAGCCAGCCGGCGTCGAACAGGCTCCGCTGCCAGTCGCGGGCCCAGTCCGGGACGTGGGCGGTCGAGCGGGGCCGCTCGGACAGCGCCGTCGCGTCGTCGGGGGCGTGTGCGTCGAGCCACACCGCGAACTCGTGGCGGAAGGCCTCGGTCTGCTCGTCGAAGCGGAGCCGCATCACACCGCCTCCGTCGGTCGGCGCCCGGCGAGCACCCGCCGCGCCGCCCGGGCCCGGTGCTCGCTGGACGTCCCCAGCAGCGGCTCGCCGACCTTGGCGCGCCGCACGTAGATCTGCAGGTCGTTCTCCCAGGTGAAGCCCAGGCCGCCGAACAGCTGGACGCCGTGGCGGGTCACGAGCCGCTGGCAGTCGCCGGCGGCCGCCTTGGCCATCGAGGCGGCCAGACCGCGGCGGGTGTCGTCCTCGGCGATGGCGAGCCCGGCGAAGTGGCACAGGGCCCGGGCCCGCTCGATGGCCACGTACATGTCGACGGCCATGTGCTTGACCGCCTGGAACGACCCGATCGGCACGCCGAACTGCTTCCGTTCCTTCACGTGCTCCAGCACGAGCTCGAGGATCCGCTGCGAGGCGCCGACCATCTCCGCGGCCAGGCCCGCGACCGCCTCGTCGCGGGCCCGGCCGACCTCGGCCGCGACGGCGGGCCGGGCGAACGCCCGCTCGTCGCCGACCCGCACCTCGTCGAGGGTGAGGTCGGCGAGGTGGAACGCCGCATCGAAGGTGGGCGTCCGGGTCGCCTCCACCGCGGCCGCCGGCACCACGAAGACCCCTTCCCCGTCGCCGGTGGAGGCGACGACGGCCAGCTCGTCGGCCCGGTCGCCATCGACGACGTGGCGGGCGACGCCCGCGAGCACCCACCCGTCGCCGTCCCGCCGGGCCCGCACCGCGTCGGCGGCGAACGCCGCCGTGCCGGTGCCGCCCGAGCACACGGCGCCCAGCAGCTCGCGGCGCGCGCCGGCCGGGGCGCAGGCCCGCACCAGCGGCACGTACTGGCTGGTCGTGGCCAGGAACGGGGTCGGGTCGGCCACGCGGCCCAGCTCCTCGAGGGCGATGACCAGCTCGACCGCGGACATCCCCATGCCGCCGTCGTCGGCGGGCACGGTCAGGGCGGGCCAGTCGAGCTCGACGAGCGTCTTCCAGAGCCCGGCGGCGTCGTCGTCGCCGGCGACGACGGCGCGCACCAGGGCCGGCGGGCACTCGCGCGTGGCGATGTCGCGCACGACCCGCTGCAGCTCGACCTGCTCGTCGTCCAGTTCGAAGTCCACTCGGCTCCCTCGGTCAGGTGGTGCGGGACAGCAACCGGTCGAGGTTGGCCCGCAGCTCGGGCGACGTGAACGACCGGTCCTCGGCGGTCAACGCGAAGTCGAGCGTGGCCAGCACCGCCCGCTCGAGGTGCAGGTTCAGGATGCGCTTGGTGTCCTCGGTCGCCCGCGCGGGCAGTGCGGCGATGCGCCGGGCGCACGCCAGCGCCCGGTCGAGCACCTCGTCGTCGGGGCAGACGTGGTTGACCAGGCCGATGGCGGCCGCGCGCGCCGCGGGGATCGGGTCGCCGGTGAGGGCGTACTCCTTGGCCAGCTGCAGGCTCGTGAGCAGCGGCCACGTGACCGGACCGCCGTCGGCGGCGACGAGGCCCACCATCACGTGGGGATCGGCCAGGTGCGCGCTCTCGGCCATGTAGACGATGTCGGACAGGGCCACGATGCTGCAGCCCAACCCGACGGCCGGGCCATTGACCGCGGCGACCACGGGTACGCGGCAGGCGACCATGCCCGTGACGATCCGCCGGCCGTCGACCAGGGTCTGGCGTCGCAGCCCGGTGTCGTGGGTGAGCTCGTCGAGGTAGGCGAAGTCGCCGCCCGCCGAGAACGCCCGGCCGTTGCCGGTGATCACCGCGGCGCGGGCCTCGGTGTCGGCGTCGAGCTGGGGGAACAGGGAGGCGAGTCCCTGGTGCAGCTCGTGGTTGGTGGCGTTGAGCTGCTCGGGCCGGTTGAGGCGGACGATCCGGATCGGACCGTCGATCTCGACCTGCAGCACGTCGGGAAGCTCGTAGGTGCTCATCGGCTCGTGTCCGCGTTCCGCTCTCTCACGTCGGCAGCCCCAGGATGCGGCTCGCCACCAGGTTGCGCTGGATCTGCGAGGTGCCGCCCATGACGCTCTGGGCCCGGCTGTACAGGTACACCTTCAGCCACGTGTCGTCCCCGCCGCCGTGGGCGGCGCCGCCGACGGTCAGGGCGGCGTGGCCGACGGCCTGCTCGACCCGGGTCATGAGCAGCTTGTCGACCGAGCCCTCGGGCCCGTGCGAGATGCCGTCGAGGCGATCGGACAGGCGCCGGCACACGTGCAGCCGCAGCATCTCGGCCTCGACGATGGCCCAGCCCAGGTCGCGGACCTGCTCGGGCCCGTACCGGTCGGGGGCGGCGCGCACCGTGGCCGCCAGCTCCTCGACCACCTTCTTGTAGCGGGCGACGTAGCCGAGCTCGCCGGGCTCGCGCTCGTGGCTCACCACGGTCATCGCCAGCTTCCAGCCCTCGCCCGGGTCGCCGATCATGTCGGCCGCCGGCACGCGGGCGCCGTCGAAGAGCACCTCGCCGAACTCGCGGGTGATGCCGTTGATCATCTTGAGCGGGCGCTGTTCGATGCCGGGCTGGCGCATCGAGATGCGGAAGGCGGAGAGGCCCTTGTGCCGGGGCACGTCGTGATCGGTGCGGGCGAGCACGAGGCACCAGTCGGCGAGGTCGGAGTAGCTGGTCCAGACCTTGTGGCCGGTGATCACGTAGTCGTCGCCGTCGCGCTCGGCGCGGGTGCGCAGCGACGCCAGGTCGGAGCCGGCGTCGGGCTCGCTGAACCCCTGGCACCACCGGTCGCGACCGTTGACGATGCCGGGGAGGAAGCGGCGCCGGACGTCGTCGTTGCCGTGCTCGAGGATGCCCTGCACGAGGTAGCCGAGGCTGGGACGGGGCGGGGCGCCCGCCGCCGCCAGCTCCTCGTCGAGGATGACGTCGTACACGCTGGGGAGCGCGTGCCCGCCGATGTCCTCGGGCCACGACAGGCCGAAGAACCCGGCGTCGTAGAGCGACCGGTGCCACGCCGCCTGCCCGGCCCAGTACTCGTCGGAGGTCGACGAGGCGGGCAGCCCGGGGTCGTTGTCGCGCAGCCACCCGCGCAGCCGCGCCCGGAACGCGGCCTCGTCGGGCGAGTCACCGAAGTCCACGTGCGCCTCCGATGCCGTCGTGGTCGAGGACCCGGTCCAGGTTGGCGCCCACGCCTCCGAGGATGTCGCCCGACAGCAGGGCGCGCCGGAGGAAGACGTGGGCGAGGCACTCCCAGGTGTTGCCGATCCCCCCGTGCACCTGGATGGCGGTCTCGCACACCGTCCGCGCCGCCCGGGCGGCGTAGGCCTTGGCCACCGCCGCCGCGGCCAGCGCATCGGCCGCCGGCAGGGCGTCGACCGCCCAGGCGGCGTGGAGGGCGGCGCTGCGCGAGCCCTCCACGGCCACGAAGGCGTCGGCCAGCAGGTGCTGCACCGCCTGGAAGGACCCGATCGGCGTGCCGTACTGCCGGCGGTCCCTCGCGTAGTCGACGGCCAGGTCGACGGCACCCCGCATCGCGCCGACGAGGTCGGCGGCGGTCAGGGCCAGCCCGAGGGCGGTCCAGCGCGCCTCGCCCTCGTCGGAGACGACCGTCCCGCCGTCCGGCAGGGCGACGACCGCGGCCGACGGATCGAGGGCGACCGTCGGGCGCGTGAGGTCGAGCCGGGCGCGATCGCCGGCCAGCGCCACCCGCGCCACGGTGTGCCCGCCGGTCGCCGGCACGACGACCAGGGCCGCCGTCGCGCCGAGCGCGTCGACGGCCACGCCCGCGCCGGCGGGGGCGCCGTGCGGGCGGCAGGCGAGCGCGGCCAGGTCGGCCCCGAGCGCCACGGTCTCGGGGGCCGCCGCCGGGGCGGCACCGGCCAGGCGCCGGAGCTCCGCGGCCAGCGTGGGCCCGAGGAACGGGACGTCGGCGAGCCCGCGACCGAGCTCCTCGGCCACGAGGGCGACCTCGACGCCCGACGCCCACGGGCCGCCGGCGTGGGTGGCGGTGCGCAGCTCGCGCCAGCCCGACGCGGCGACGGCGGCGTCGAGCTTGGCGGACCGCTCGGCGTCGTCGAGCTCGCCGACCGCGTGTGGGCCCAACCGGTCGACGACCTGGGCCGCCGAGTCGCGCAGCGCCTGCTGCTCGGGGGAGAGGCGGACGTCCATCAGTCCTCCGGGCTCGCGGACACGAGGGGGGCCAGCTCGTCCCGGAGGGTGCGCCGGAGCACCTTGCCCGAGGGGAGGCGGGGGATGGCGTCGACCTCGACGACCCGGCGCAGGTGCTTGTAGGTCGCCAGCGAGTCGGCGACGAGCCGCTCGAGCTCGCCGGCGGCCACCGGCCGGGCGGGGTCGAGCTGGACGGCCGCCACCGGCACCTCGCCCGCCCGCTCGTCGGCCACGCCGAAGACGGCGCAGTCGACGACGGCCGGGTGTCCGTGCAGCACCGCCTCGACCTCGGCCGGCGCCACCTGGAAGCCGTTCACCTTGATCATCTCCTTGGAGCGGTCGGTGAGGTGCACCCAGCCCTCGGGCTCGACCCAGCCGACGTCGCCCGTGCGGTACCACCCGTCGGTGAACGCGTCGGCGTTCGCGTCGTCGGGCAGGTATCCCGCCATCACCGAGGGGCTGCGGGCCTGGATCTCGCCGATGCCGCCCGCAGGCAGCACCGCGCCGGAGTCGAGGTCGACCACGCGCAGCTCGACGTCCGCCGGGGGCAGGCCCGCGGAGTCGAGGCGCCAGGCCGACGGGTCGCCGACGGGGTTGGCGGCGATCACCGGCAGCTCGCTGGCGCCGTACGCCGCCAACCACCGGACGCCCGTGCGCTGCGTGACGACGTGGGCGACGCTCTCGGTCACGGGGGTCGCGCCCCACATGACGTAGCGCAGCGACGAGAGGTCGTGGTCCTCGAGCGCCGGGTGGTTGGCGAGCGCGAGCGCGATCGGCGCCACGGCCATCTCGAGCGTGATGCGGTCGGTCTCGATGCGCCGCAGGACCTCGTCGAGGTCGAACCGGGCGTGCAGGCGCACGGTGGCGCCGGCCTCGGCCGCGGCGAGCAGGTTGAGCAGGCCGAGGATGTGCGAGGGGGGAGTGGCGACCTGGAAGCGGTCGTCGGGCCCGAGCCCGAGGGCGGCGACCCAGTGCGCGGTGGCGTGGCCCATCGTGCGGTGCGTGTGGCGCACGGCCTTGGGGAGGCCGGTGGTGCCCGAGCTGAAGACGAGGATCACGTCGTCGTCGGCGCGTGCCCCCGACGGCGCCGGTCGGGCGCGGTCGTGGGCGCCGGCCGCAGCCACCGTCGCGAGGTCGTCGAGGTCGGTGACGCCGTCGCCGCCCAGCCGCTCGGCCAGCAGGGCCACGGCCGGTCCGTCGGCCACCGCGTGGCGGGGCGCCGTGAGCCCGAGGGCGTGGTCGACCTCGACGGCCTTCCACGCCGGGCTGAGCAGCACCGCGGCCGCACCGACCTTGCTGACGGCGTGGACGACGGCGACGAACTCGACCCGGTTCGTCGTCATGACCGCGACGCGGTCGCCGCGGCCCACGCCCCGCGCCAGCAGGTGGTGGGCGAAGGCGTTGGCGAGCCCGTCGAGGTCGCCGAACGACCACCGCTCGTCGCCCGCCCGCACGGCGTCCCGGTCGCCGAGGCCGTCGGCGGCCCGCTCGAGCCCCGCGTGCATCAGCCTCGGCGTCCGGTCCTGCGACACGGAAACATTGTTCTCCGCTGACGAGATCGACGTCAACACAGGCCGGGGGTACTGTTCGCGGGCATGCCGACAGCACCCCCTGCCGTCGCGGCGACCGATCCCGAGGTCCGGCGCGAGATCATCGAGACCGTCCACCGCTTCGTGGCCCGCGAGGTCGCGCCGGTCGCCGCCGACCTCGAGCGCGACGACCGGTTCCCCGTCGACATCGTCGACCGGATGCGCGGGCTGGGGCTGTTCGGCGTGACCATCCCCGAGCAGTACGGCGGCCTGGGCCTCGACCTGCTGACCTACGTCGGGGTCATCGAGGAGCTGGCCTACGGCTGGATGAGCCTGACCGGCATCGTCAACACCCACACCATGGCGGCCACGCTCGTCATGACCCACGGCACGGACGAGCAGAAGCAGCGCTGGCTGCCGTCGATGGCGACGGGCGAACGGCGGGGGGCCCTGTCGCTGTCCGAGCCCGACGCGGGCAGCGACACCCGCAACATCTCCTGCAAGGCGCAGCGCGACGGCGACGAGTACGTGGTCAACGGCACGAAGGCGTGGGTGACCAACGGCGAGCGGGCCGCGATCGTCGCCCTGGCCGCCCGCACCGACGAGGGCATCTCGACCTTCGTCGTCGAGAAGGAGCCCGGCCCGGCGTTCGAGGGCATCTCGGTCGGCGAGCACGTGGGCAAGCTCGGCTACCGGGGCGTCGAGACGGTCGAGATGGCCTACACCGACCACCGGGTCCCCGCGGACAACCTCGTCGGTGACCCCGGCCGCGGCCTGGCCCAGATCCTCGGCGTGCTCGAGGTCGGACGCATCAACATCGCCTCGCGGGCCGTGGGCGTGGCCCGCGCCGCCTTCGACGCCGCGCTGGCCTACGCCCGGCAGCGCACCACCTTCGGCAAGCCCATCGGCGAGCACCAGGCGATCCAGCTCAAGCTGGCCGACATGGCCACCCGGCTCGAGGCGGCCCGGCTGCTCACCCGCAACGCGGCCGAGCGCAAGGCCGCCGGCCTGCGCTGCGACGTCGAGGCGGGCATGGCGAAGCTGTTCGCCAGCGAGACCGCGCTCGAGCTGGCCACCGAGGCGATGCGCATCCACGGCGGCGTCGGCTACACGACCGACCTGCCGGTCGAGCGCTACTACCGCGACGCCCCCCTGATGGTGATCGGCGAGGGCACCAACGAGATCCAGCGGCTGGTCATCGCCCGGGGCCTGCTGGCGCGGGCCGGCCGTGCATGACACGGTCGTGACGAGCACGGTCGGGAGGACCTGACGTGAGCCCCACGACCGGTGACCCGCCCGGTGCCCGCCCCGCGACCGTCGTCGTCGTCGGCAACCCGAAGCCGGCCTCGCGCACCCGCCGCGCCGCCGAGCTCGTGGCCGAGCGGCTCACCGGGGCGCCGCCCACGGCCGTCGTCGAGCTGGCGGACCTCGGGGCCGCACTGCTCTCGTGGGGCGACCCCTCCGTCGACGCGGCCAAGCGCACGGTGCGGGACGCCGGGCTGGTGGTCTTCGCGTCGCCCACCTACAAGGCGACCTACACGGGCCTGCTCAAGCTGTTCCTCGACCAGTTCGCGGCGGGGGAGCTCCACGGCACCACCGCCGTCGCGCTCATGCTCGGCGGGTCGCCGCACCACGCGCTGGCGGGGGAGCTGACCCTCAAGCCCGTGCTGTCCGAGATCGGGTGCAGCTGCCCGACGCCGGCGCTGTTCCTGCTGGACTCGGCCTGGGAGGCGAGCCCCGAGCTCGACGCCTGGGTCGACCGTGCCCGCGACGTCCTGCGCCTGCCCGCCCGCGGGGAACAGGAGCGTCCGACCTCGTGAGTACGGTGCGCCCGATGCGGCACTTCGTGACCTATCCCCTCATCGCCCACCCGTACAGCCCCGAGCTGGTGACCAAGGGGGCGATCGTCCGCTTCGCCGCCCGGGCCGAGGAGCTGGGCTTCGACGGCATGGGCTTCACCGACCACCCGGCGCCGTCGCACCGCTGGTTGCAGGCCGGCGGCCACGACGCCCTCGACCCGTTCGTGGCGTTCGGCATCGTGGCCGCGGTGACCGAGCGGCTGCTGCTCGTGCCCAACATCCTGGTGCTGCCGTACCGCAACCCGTTCCTCGTCGCCAAGGCCGCGGCCACGCTCGACGCGCTGTCCGGCGGGCGGTTCGTGCTGGCGGTCGCCACCGGCTACCAGCGCGGCGAGTACCGCGCCCTCGGCGTCGACTTCGACGAGCGGAACCGGCTGTTCGACGAGGCGCTCGAGGTCGTCAAGGGCATCTGGACGACCGACGACCTCGCGTACGACGGGCTCCACTTCACCGCCCGCGGCCAGACCGCCAACCCCAAGCCGGCGCACGTCCCCGTGTGGATCGGGGGCAACAGCGCCCTCTCGCGGCGGCGCGTGGCGGCGGCCGGCGACGGCTGGACCCCGTTCGCGGCGCCAGCCACGCTCGCCCGGACGGCGAAGACCCCGGTGCTCGAGTCGGTCGACGACCTGACGCCGATGCTCGACCACCTCTGGCGGTGCGTCGACGAGGCGGGGCGCGACCGGTCGGCCATCGACATCTCGGTGCAGGCGCTGGGCTGCGCGTCCCCCGGCGACGAGGGGTTCGACCCGCAGCGCCACCTCGACACGCTGGCGACGCTGGCCGACCTCGGGGTCACGTGGACGAGCATCGGCGTGCCCGGCGACAGCCTCGACCGGGCCCTCGAGGCGCTCGAGCAGTACGCCACCACCGTGATCGCCCTGCAGCGCGGGGGCTGAGCGTCACCCGCGTCCGCCGCCCGGCTCCGGCTCGTGGCGGTCCGAGCCGCGCCACGGCGCCGGGCCGCCGGTCGGGAGCGCCCGGGGGTCGGCTCAGGGGGCGCCGGTGACGTAGTCGCCGGTGTCGGGGTGGTGGTACCAGCCGCCGGCGGCGGACGTGCCCCCGTCGACGTGCAGGGTCTGCCCCGTGACGTAGCTCGACAGGCTCGAGGCGAGGAACACCGCGGCACCGGCCAGGTCGTCGACGTGCCCGAGGCGGCCCAGCGGCACCGTGAGCGCCGTGCGGGCCTCGCGCTCGGCCGCACCCTCGCCGCCGTCGGACGTCGCCGCCAGCCGGGCGAGGCCCTCGGTCCAGGTGATGTCGGGGGCCAGGGCGTTGACGCGGATCCGGTGCGGGGCCAGCTCGAGGGCGGCGGTCTTGGTGAAGTTGACGACGCCGGCCTTGGCGGCGGCGTAGGCGGCGTAGCCGGGTGCGGCTCGCACCCCCTCGATCGACGTGACGTTGACGATGCTGCCGCCGTTCCCGGCGGCGACCATGACCCGCCCGACGCGCTGGGTGCACACGATCACGTGGCGCAGGTTCGCCCGGTAGAGCGCGTCGATGCCGTTCTCGGACACGTCGAGGATCGGCGAGGCGAACACGCCCCCGGCGTTGTTCACCAGCACGTCGATGCGGCCGTAGCGGTCGAGGGTGGTCGCGACGGCCCGGTCGACCTGGTCGGCCTCGCGCACGTCGGTGACGACCGCCAGCCCGCCGACGTCCTCGGCCGCGGACGCGCAGGTGTCGGCGTCGCGCTCCCAGACGGCGACCTGCGCACCGAAGGCCGCCAGCCCGGCGGCGATGCCCCGGCCGATGCCGGCCCCGCCGCCCGTCACCGCCGCGACCGTGCCGGACAGCGAGGCTGCATCGGGGTGCAGGGCCATCGGTCGGTCAGCTCTCGGCGGCGGCGACGACGGCGCGGGCCCGGGCGGCGACGACCTCGTCGACCATCTGGCCCTCGACGGCGATCGTGTCGCCGCCGGCGGCCTCGAACGCGGCGAGCAGCCGGCGGGCCGCGTCGACCTCGTCGGTCGTGGGGCGGAACGCCTCGTCGGCCAGGGGGACCTGTGCGGGGTGGATGCACATCTTCCCCGCGTACCCGAGCGCCCGCGCCTCGCGGGCCTCGGTGCGGAACCGGTCGTCGTCGTGGAAGTCGATGGTCACCATGTCGAGGGCGGGCACGCCGGCGAGGCGGGCGGCGACGGCGACGAGGGACCGGGCGGTCGCCACCTCGGCGTTGCCCGGGGTGCGCACGCCGCCGAGGTCGGCGATGTAGTCCTCGGCGCCGAAGTAGCACGCCGCGACCGGGGGCCGGAGCACGGCGCGGGCGTCGGCCACCCCGCGCACGGTCTCGAGCCCGGCGACCACGGGCCGGTCGCCGAGCGCCGCCGCCACGTCGGCGACCTGCGCCGGCGACTCGAGCTTGGGGACGACCACCGCGTCCAGTCCGGGCGGCAGGGCGGCCACGTCGTCGGCGAACCACGGCGAGGCCGGGGGGTTCACCCGCACGCACACGGGCACGACCCCGGCCAGGTCGGCCACCGCCTGCCGCACCGTGGCGCGGGCGCCGGGCTTGCCGGCCGGGGGCACGGCGTCCTCGAGGTCGAGCACCACGGCGTCGGGCCTCGACCGTGGGGCCTTGGCCGCCAGCTCGGGCCGGTTGCCGGGCACGAACAGCAGGCTGCGCCAGCGCCCGGTCACGTGCTCGCCGCCCGGGCCGGGGGGCCGCCCGGGTGGCCCGCGTCGGGGGTGGCGGGCAGGCTCATGCCGGGCGGTTGTGCATCAGCGCGGACCGGCGGCACCGCGCGACCAGCTCGTCGCGCTGGTTGTAGGCGCGGTGCTCGAACACGACGATGCCCTGACCGGGGCGCGACGCCGACGGTCGCGCCGAGACGACCTCGGTCCGGGCGTGGATCGAGTCGCCGGGGATCACAGGGGTCGGGAAGGCGATCTCCTCGAACCCGAGGTTGGCGACGGTGGTGCCGAGCGTGGTCTCGAACACCGACAGGCCGATCAGCAGCGACAACGTGAACAGGCTGTTGACGAGCCGGGTGCCGAACTCGGTCGACTCGGCGAACGACTCGTCGAGGTGCAGCGGCTGGGCGTTCATCGTGAGCACCGAGAACAGGGTGTTGTCGGCCTCGGTGATCGTGCGCGTGACGGCGTGGTCGATCACGGTGCCGGGCGTCAGATCCTCGAACCAGCG
>Ga0111538_10008374_pt1 | contig 13879 bp, 9 predicted proteins | sample SoiMethybrSBSTD1_FD_79669 | JGI IMG/M metagenome (GOLD analysis project Ga0111538, IMG submission 79669) | Bulk soil microbial communities from a Populus tree surrounding site in Tennessee, USA - Soil MetaG P. TD hybrid SBSTD1 (version 2)... | ecosystem: Environmental > Terrestrial > Soil > Tree...
AACGACGAGCGAGCAGTCCTGTATTTCCGCGCCCGGCGGGAGCGTCCTTACCCCAATGGTCTGCTGATTGACGGTTCGCCCGGCCATGGGCCGCAGATGGCCGCCGAAGGGATCACCGCCGAGCAGGCACACCACGACGGGCTCGCCGGAGGCGGGCATTCGCCCAGCCGGCCATTCGGTGTATTTCAGGAAGTTGTAGAGCATGCCTGCCTTGATCTGCTGCTCGACGAGCTGAAGATTTTCCGCCGCATAGACGGGCAGCGCGATCGCGGCCGCGACAATCGAGGCAATCAGCGAGAAGCGGCGGCGGTTCACGGTGTTAGAATTCCCAGGTGAGACGTCCGAAGACGCTGCGTTGGACTTCGGAGGCATTGAGGCCCGTCGCGGGACCCATTTCCCGGTGTGCGGCGTCCGTCAGGTTCTGTGCGATCAAATTCAATCTCAGCCGCTCGTTGATTCGCCAACCGAGATTAGCATCTACGCGAAAATAGGCGCCTACATCGTTGGCCCTGAGCCGGTCGACGAAATAACCCGTCGTATCCAGCGTCCAGTTGTCGCTGATATTCCATGAGGCCCGTATGTTGGCCTGGTGATAGGGATTGGTGTATTGCGCGCCCTCCTGCGGAAGCTGGCTGTTATCGGCCCGCAACGACACATGCAGGTAGCTGTAGTTGGCCGTCAGTTTCAGGTTCGCGCTGACGTTCCAGGTGACCGACGCCTCGAGGCCCAGCGCCTCTCCCGTCATCTCATTCTGAAATTCGACCGGGATGAAAAGATGCGGAGGATCGATGCCGTTGTTGACAGGATAGGGCGTGAGCAACGCGAGCGTCGAGAGCCTGTCATAGTCATTGTAGAACGCGGTCAGGTCCGCCGATAGCGTCGGCGTGATCTGCTTGCGATAGCCGATCTCGTATGCGGTGAGCTCCTCGGAATCGAAGTTCTTGTTTCCGACGATCGCAGCCTGAACGCCTGGGCCTGCGCCGAGCGTGGCCTGGACGTCCTGCTCGAGCGGTGTCGGGGTTCGTACGGCGCGGGACACAGCGGCCCAGATCGCCTGCGTCTGATCCGGCTGCCAAAGGAGTCTGGCGTTCGGCTGTATCTCGAGGCCCGAAAACGGGTTGTGCTCCAGTTTGGTGCCGACGGTCAGGAACAAGCGCTCCGGAGAGAGCGTGATCTTGTCCTGCAGGAATGCGTTGTAAATGCTGTCGTGGCGCTCTTCGGGCGAAAAGAAGATGTCCCGCGTCCCCTCGTTGTCTTCTTCCGCGCGCGAGTATCGATAACCCGCGCCGGCGACCAATTCGTGCCGGCCCAAGGTCATGTTGTACTGCGCTTCGAGGTCGAACATCAGCCGATCATCGATGAAGTTGAAGGGTTCGTCCCTGCGCGCCCAATCCAGATAAGCCTGGACCGTGAGCAGCGAGCCGTCATCGCGGCGATCGGTCCATCGGCCAAGCAGATTCGCACCCGTGTATCGGAGGTTCTGCTGGTTGACGGCAAGATAAGGCGGCAGCAACGAATAATCCGCCCGCATGTAATCGGCATCGGTGCGAAACGCGTCGCCCTGGATCGTGAAGCGATCGCCCCAGTCCGCGCGAAAACCGCCTCTGTAGGACGACCAGCTGTCGTATGCGTCGCCCCCGGCAGGCTGACGCGATGAGTCGCGCTTGAGAACTTTCGCGTAGATTCGATAGGACCCGTCTTCTCCGAACGCTCCGCCGTGGCGCGCACTCGCGGTCCCGCGCTCCTCGTTGCCGTAGATTGCGCTGACGAGGCTGCCCTGAGTGTCCCGGGTGTGCTTGGTGATGATGTTGATGACGCCGTTGACCGCATTGGCGCCCCACAGCGTGCCGCCGGGCCCGCGTATCACCTCGATGCGATCGATGTCTTCGAGCACAAGATCGTGAGCTTCCCAGAAGACGCCGCCGAAGACCGGATTGTAGACGGTCCGCCCGTCGACCATCACGAGCAGTTTGTTGGCGAAGAAGCTGTTGAAGCCGCGGATGCTGATGGCCCAGATGTGGGATGCAAGCTGCGCGACGTTGACGCCGGGCACAATGCGCAAGGCGTCCGGGATGTTGGTAACGCCCGAGCGCGCGATGTCTTCCTGCGTGATGATGTAGGCCGCCGCCGCCGTGTCGCCGAGCCTTTCGGGCATCCGCGAGGCCGAGACCACGGTGGCGTCGAAGAGCTGTTCCGGCGAGAGCAGGAAGGGATCGACTTCCGCCGCTGACGCGTCGCCGGCAGCAATGATCAGGCCCAGAGCCGTCGTGATGTGCAGGACTGCGCGCTTGCGCCAGCGTTGATCGCGCGCTGCGTGCGCGTCAAGACGCGGCGATGAAGGCGTCATTGGCTGCTCCTCCCGGCAGCCACGATGAACAAGTTTGGCTAACGTTCGATTAAGCCGGAAGACTAGCGCGTTAAACGCCAAGTCTTCGCGGTCGCGGCGGGAGGACGATTGGACCTTCCCAGTTTTGGAATGATCAGTCTTGATCGATGACGATTACTTGATCGGAGCGTCGCAAACTCTTTGTTAGCCTCGGTACGCTAATAAATGCAGCAGCTTCGCGAGTTGATCGCCGCGGAGGCCGTTTCTTACGGAGGGGCGCGATCATGACTACAAACGCCAAGACAATACTTGTTGTCGATGACGACAAGCTTGTTCTTGCCATGTACAAATTTGCTTTCGAGGACCAGGGCTACCGGGTTCTCGTGGCTGACGACGGCAACGTCGCGCTGAAGGTTCTCGACGCCCAGCCGATCGATGTCGTGTTCCTCGACATCATCATGCCCGAGAAGGAAGGCCTCGAGACGCTGCTGGAGATCAAGCAGCGCTTCCCCCAGGTCGCCGTGTTCGTGATGAGCGGCGGCGGCATGCGCGGCAAGCATGATTTTCTCACGGTCGCGAAGAAATTCGGCGCCACCGGCGTGGTCAAGAAGCCCGCGACCCCAAAGGAGCTCATCGCCCTCATCGAAGCGTTGCCCGACGCTTCAGAGGCCGGCCAGAAAATCGCGTGACCGCCGAAATCCACTCGATCCTTCAGGAGCGCGGGCTGGTTTCCGCGGCCAAGGTGGCCGTGTTGAACCTGGAGGCGGTCAAGGTCTATCTCGGACCCAAATGGGACAAGCTCGCAGGCCTGGTGTGCGCGTTTTTCGAGGCCGCGATCAAGCAGACCTTCAAACCCGGCGATGCATTCTTCAAGTCCGGCGAACTCGGTTACATCCTGATCTACCGCGATCTCTCGGTGGAAGAAGCGCAACGCAAATGCGCCGAGCTGTCGCAAGACGTGTGCCGGAAGCTGTTCGGCGCGGAAGGGATCGAGTTCGCCGTCCGAAACGTCGTCGGACAGGTCGATAGCAGCCTCTTGAAGAACTACCAGAATGTCACCGCAGCGATCGATCAGTCGCTGGAGCAGCATGGCAAAGAGACCGTGATCTTCGCCGATCGCGGCCCGCCGCCGGCCGAAATCGAGACGGCGGCCGCTCCTCTCAACCTCAACTTCACACAGCATCGGGAGCGAAGCTTCGCCTGCACGGAGAGCGGGCTTTCGTTCGCATACCGCCCGATCTGGGACTGCGTATCGCGAGTGATCCTCACCTATCTGTGCCAGCCGATTCCGTCTCAGGGCGTCGACACGGCGCTTCTGAGCACGACCGGCTTTTGCTCGGTGTCGACCGGGGATGCGGACTGCGCGCTGCTTGACCGCACCATCCTTGCGCACTGCGCAAAGCGGATCGACACACTGCGCAAAGACGGCGTGCGTCTTCTGCTGGGCGTGCCCGTACACTTCTCGACGCTTTCGCGTCCTCGGCCGTGGAAGATGTTCAACGACCTCTATTCCCAGATCCCGCCCGCCCTTCTGCGCGAGCTCGTGTTCGTTATCTTCGGGTTGGAGGGCGTGCCGAATGTCAGACTGGTCCAGGAGATGTCGAAGCTCGCCACCTCGCGACATGTCTTCTGCGTGACGGAGCCGGACAACACGGTCGCTGCGCGGTTCGCCTATGTCAGGGCGCATGCCGTCGGACTCGAATTGCCGAGAACGCGCGGGCGGGAGCGCCAGGTCCTCGAGTCCGTCAAAACGCTGGCGGGCGATGCGCGCAAGAACGGGCACGAATCCTTTGTGCTTGGCGTGACCAATACGAGCCGCGCGGTGAATGCGATGGCAGCGGGCGTGCGCTATCTCGAGGGACCGGCCATCCATCCCGTGATCGCCGATCCGCGTTGCGCCTTCATCCACGAACTCGAAGACCTCTACGCCCCCAAGACCGCGTAACCGCGCGAGGCGTCCAGCCCGTTAGATGTCTGGGATTTCCGCGGCCGCGTTTACTTCCGCTGGGGGGCGCTGCCGGTTCTTGTAGTATATAGGCGCCAGCCGCCGCGATCCGTGATTTCGGCAGCATCCTCGACCGCATGCGCTTCGCAGAGAAAGCCGTTGACCGTCTGACCATTCTCCAGAGTCACCTTGCCTATTCCAAGTGGTGCTGGAATCTGATCAACGAACGATCCGAGACGCGATGCTGGGAGCGCCCAGACTTCGCCAGGGATGCCCGGGCCACGAAAGCCGCGTGCGCGCACAAGTCCCGGTCTTGCGGGCTTCGCGTCGGGCAACACGAAGAGCCGATAGTCGGGGGCCGTCGTGGCTTCACGACGAAACACGGCGCCGAGCGTCGTCAGCTGAGGGTTCAGCGGCAACCCCGAGAGATGTGCACCGACGACAAAAATCTCGATCCAATTCTTGCTAGCCGTGCTCGCGGGGCCGATCACAGACTGCATTGGGAGGGACACGCTGCGCGCGCCTCCCATCGCGTTCGGGCCCACGCGATGGAAGCGGTCAGCGATTGCTGCAAGACTTGCGTCCGAAAAGGACGGCGCAACCAGCGTGATCCCGAATGGCAGACCGTCGCTGCGGAAACCCGCGGGCACCGCGATTGCAGCACAATCCAGCAGGTTTACGAAATTCGTGTAGTGCCCGAGTCGCCGATTGAGCGCGATGGGATCGGCATTGACTTCGCCCACCGTGTATTGCGTCGGCGCGGTGGGCATCAAGAGAACGTCCATCCGTGACCATGCAGCGTCGGCGGCACGCTTGGACGCGGCAAGCGCGTACTGCGCTTCGAACGCGTCGACGGCCGAGAATCGTGCGGCTCCGGTGATGATCGCGCGCACGGATTCGTCCATGTCGTCCGCGTAGCTCGGGATGAAGGCCTTGAGCGCAGCGAGGCGTTCCGCTACCCAGGCGCCTTCGTAGAGCAGGGCGCCCGCTTTGCGAAACGGTGCGAAATCAATCTCGACGGGCGTGGCGCCGAGCTTCGCCAATCGTGCGATCGCGCGTTCGTAGAGTCCCGCGTTCTCGGCGTCGCCGAAGAATTCACGGTCGGCGGGCGCCAGGACGCCGACACGGAGCTCGGTCTCGGAGACAGGTATGACTGCTTCCGGCCTGGAGTAGTCGTCGTCCGAGTCGAAGCCCACTGTGACGCGCATGACGTCGAGCGCGTCGCCCGCGGTATGCGCAAAGATGGAAACACAATCGAGACTGCGGCAAGCCGGAACGACACCCTTTGTGCTCAGTAACCCGCGCGTCGGCTTCAGTCCGACGATGTTGTTGAAAGCGGCGGGCACACGCCCCGAACCTGCCGTGTCCGTTCCAAGGGCGAACGCGACAAGGCCCGCGGCAACTGCAACGGCCGAACCGGAGCTCGATCCACCGGAAATATAGAGCGAGTTGAAGACGCTGCGCGGCGCGCCGTACGGCGAGCGGGTGCCGACGAGGCCGGTCGCGAATTGATCGAGATTGGTCTTGCCGAGGAGGATGGCACCCGCTGCGATCAAGCGTTCCACGACATGAGCATTTCGCGCCGGGGTGTAGGCAAAGGTAGGGCACGCGGCGGTCGTGGGCAGTCCGGCGCAGTCGATATTGTCTTTCACCGCGAACGGAATTCCGAAAAGCTTCATGCTCTCGGGATCGGTCTCGGCTAGCGCCTTGGCGCGCGCCATGACTGCGGAGTCGGGCACGCGAGTGATCCACACGGCCGGGTCAGGATAAGCCGCGATGCGGCGCAGGGCCTCGGCCGCAACCTCGACCGGCGACACGCGGCGCCTGTGATAGGCCTCACGAAGACCTGCGACGTCGAAAGGACCGGAGATCATGCGGCGTCACCGATCACGGCGACAATCTGCCCGGCCTTCACGACGCGCCCGGGTTGGCAGCGCATCTCGCGCACGACACCGGCGCGCGCGCTCGGGATGATCGTTTCCATTTTCATGGTCTCGACCACGAGGACGGGTTGGCCCGCAACCACGCGCTGGCCGGGCTCAGCCTCCAGTTTCCAGACCGTGCCGGTGACGGGCGCATAGATCGGATGCGTGCCATCAGGCACCGTTTCTTCCGTTGAGTCCGTCGGCAACTCGGTATCGGCCACATACGCGTCGAGGCCGAGGTCCTTCCATCGTTGGCGCTCGGCTTCGAAGGCGCGTTGCTGAGTGGTCTTGAACGCAGCGATGTCTTTCGCATTGGCGTCGAGAGTGCGGCGATGCTCCGCTAGCGTGAACCGGCCTTCTTCGATCTTGATCGGATAGCGGCCGTGGGGAAACGCTTCGCGCGCCTCCATCAGCTCGTCGCTCGAGACGGGAAAAAAGCGGATGCGATCGAAGAACCGCAGCAGCCACGGCTTCTGGAAACACTCCGTCGTTCGCCAGCGGTTCCACATCTGGATGGTGCGCCCGAAGAGCTGATACCCGCCGGGGCCTTCCATGCCGTAGATGCAGAGATAGGCGCCCCCGATGCCGACTGCGTTCTCGGGCGTCCAGGTGCGTGCAGGATTATATTTTGTCGTGACCAGGCGATGGCGCGGATCGAGCGGCGTCGCGACTGGCGCGCCGAGATAGACGTCGCCGAGACCCAGCACGAGATAGTCCGCATCGAACACAATGCGCTTGACGTCGTCGTCCGATCGAAGGCCGTTGATGCGCCGGATGAACTCGATGTTCGACGGGCACCAGGGCGCGTTCGGGCGGACGAGCTCCTGGTACTTGCGCATCGCAAGTTGGGCCTGCGGGTCGTTCCACGAGAGCGGCAGGTGCACGACGCGGCTCTCGACGGACACGGTTTCCGGATCGGGCAGATTGCGCTCCAGCGAGAACAACGCCGAGAGCAAACGGTCTTCGCTCACCACGTCATTGTCGTAGTGCACCTGCAGCGAGCGGATGCCGGGCGTGAGGTCGAGAATGCCCGGAAGCTTGTTCTGCCGGATTGTCTGCATCAAACTATGCGCGCGCAATCGGAGCCTGAAGTCGAGCGCCATCGGACCGTACTCGACGAGGACATTGTCGTCGCCCGCGCGGCGATAGACGATGCCGTCCTCGTCGTCGAACGTCATAAGCACGTCGCCCTTCGGCGCGGCACGCGAGAAGACCACCGGCGCGTTCTGCTTCAGCTGCGCGGCCTGCTCGAGCGAGACGGCACGGAAGCGGACCTTGTCACCGGGCTTGAGCTGACCGAGCTTCCACAGCTCGCCCTGCGCAACCGCTGCGGGCGAGACGAACCCGCCGAGGCTCGGGCCGTCGGGCCCCAGGATGATCGGCATGTCACCGGTGAAGTCGATGGCGCCCACGGCATAAGCGTTGTCGTGGATGTTGGAGGGATGCAGGCCGGCTTCGGCGCCGTCGGTGCGCGCCCATTGCGGTTTCGGACCGACCAGGCGCACGCCGGTGCGCGCACTGTTGAAGTGGACTTCATACTCGGCGCTGAAAAGCGTTTCGATGTCGGCTTCAGTCAGGTAATCCGGCGCGCCATGCGGCCCGTAGAGGACTCCGATTTCCCAGCTGTGCGTGAGGGCGGGAATCTCGGCGTGCTCGACGGAGCGCCCGGTTTGTTCGCAGTCGTTGCCGATGCGCAGCATGTCGCCGGCTTTGATCGTCCCCGTCGCATGCCCGCCGAACCCACCGAGCGCAAAGGTCGATCGCGATCCCAGATAGAGCGGCGCATCGAACCCGCCGCGTATGGCGAGATAGGTGCGCAGACCCGGTCCTGCGATGCGGCCGAGCGACAGCACTTGACCTGCTGCAACGGCGACCTTCTGCCAGTAGGGCACAGACACGCCGTCGAGTGACGCGTCCATGATCGCGCCGCCCAACGCGATTTCCGTGGGCGCGACAAACCGCAATGCGGGACCTGAGAGTGTGCACTCCAGCGTCGCGGCGCCATCCGTATTTCCGAGAATGCGATTGACCAGCCGATGCGAGCGGTCATCCATCGGACCCGATGGCGGGATGCCTACATCCCAGTACCCAATTCGCCCGGGCCAATCCTGCAGGCTCGAATGCGTACCGGGCTCGACAACCTCGACGCGCGCGGGCTGATAGACGAGCGAGCCCAGGCTTGCCGTCGTTGCTTTGCCGGATTGGAAGAAGGGCGCCGCAGCAATGGCCGAGAGATAGTCAAGATTGGTTTCGATGCCCGCAACCGTGGTTGCATCAAGCGCCTGGCGGAGTTTCACCAGTGCATCCTTGCGGTCGGCGCCCTTGACCACGAGCTTCGCCAACAGCGGATCGTAGTGCGAGGTGATCTCGGAGCCGCGTTCGATCCAGCTCTCGACGCGCGCATCCGGCGGGAACGCGAGCTCAGTGATCACGCCGGTGGAAGGCCGGAAGTTGCGCGCAGGGTCTTCCGCGTAGAGGCGCAACTCGATCGCGTGGCCGCGCGGTTTGAGATCGGCGGGGTTCGGCAGCGTGAACTCGTCCGCCGCTTGCCGGATCATCCATTCGACCAGATCGACGCCGAACACCTCTTCGGTCACCGGATGCTCGACCTGGAGACGCGTGTTCACTTCGAGGAAGTACGCTTCTTGGCGCTCGACGTCGTAGAGGAATTCGACCGTACCCGCGGACTCGTAGTTGACCGCTTTGCCGAGCGCGACCGCGGCTTCATGCAGGCGCGTGCGGATCGCATCGCTGAGGTCGGGCGGGGGTGTTTCTTCGACCACTTTCTGATTGCGGCGCTGGACCGAGCAATCACGCTCGCCGAGCGCGATGACCCCACCCTTGCCGTCGCCGAAGATCTGCACCTCGACGTGGCGGGCGCGCGCAACGAAGCGCTCGAGGAAGAGACGCGCGTCGCCGAAATTGTTGGCGGCGAGCCGCGCGATCTTCGTGAAGCGATCCGCGAGCTCGTCGGCATTGGCGCATAGCTTCATGCCGATGCCGCCGCCACCCGCCGTGCTCTTGAGCATGACGGAATAAGAAATCCGCTCAGCCTCCGCGAGCGCGTGCTCGACACTGTCGAGCAGACCGCTCCCGGGGAGCAGCGGAACGCCGCTCTTTTCCGCGATGGCACGGGCACCGTGCTTCGTCCCGAAGTCGCGGATGTGTTCGGGCCGGGGGCCGATGAACACGATACCTTCGCGCGCGAGCCGCTCGGCAAACGCGGCGTTCTCCGAGAGGAACCCGTAGCCCGGATGGATCGCCTGCGCGCCGCTCTCCTGCGCCGCGGCGACGATCTTGTCGACATCCAGATAGGTCTGCGCCACTGCGCCCGCACCGAGACGCATCACGCGATCGGCTGCCCGCATCGGCGGCGTGAAGCGATCAGAATCCGACGCGACGCCGATCGCCTCGATGCCGAGGCGCTTCAAGGACCGGATGATGCGCGCGGCGATCTCGCCCCGGTTGCCAACAAGTACTGAATTGAACATCCGCTCAGGCGTCCCAGATCATGACGCGCACCGGTGTAGGCTTGAAGCCGTTGCAGGGATTGTTGACCTGCGGACAGTTGGAGATCACACAGAGCACGTCCATCTCGGCGCGAAGCACCACATAGTCGCCAGGCTTCGACGCGCCGTCGACGATGGCAAGCTCGCCATCGGGCAGGATCGGCACGTTCATGAAGAAATTGATGTTGGAGACGATGTCGCGCTTGGTCATGCCGTATTTTGCCAGTTCGACGACGAAATTCTCCCGGCAGGCGTGCATGTAGCGCGTGTGATGGCCGAACCGGACCGTGTTGGCCTCGCAACTGCAAGCGCCGGCCGACGTGTCGTGCGTGCCGACGCTGTCGTCCAGCATCGTTGCCATCACGCGCCCTCGGTTGGAGAGGATGCGCGTTCCTACGCCAACATAGGCCGAGCCTTGGGCCGCCAGCGTCGCCTGGGCGCAGTAGCGCTCGGCAACGTCGTCTGCGGCATAGAACAGTGTATCTACGGCCTGCTGGCCCTCCAGATCGACGATGCACAACGTCTGATCTTCGCGAATGATGCGGGACCATGGCGTGCGCGCGGCAATAATGCGGTCGTAAATCGCCGTCTCCAGGTCAAGGTCGCTTATCTTCACTTTCATATCCGCACCTCAGCCCGCAGAGCTTCCATCGGTGTTCTCGAAGGCGCGGACGGCTTCTTCGGTCGCCGTGCGACAGAAATCCGAGGCGGCCGGCGGCGGCGAGCGCCAGATCACGGCGCGCACCGGCGACGCTTCGAAGCGGCGGCTCGAAGCGATGGGATGCGGACAATTCGAGAGCGCGACAAGAATGTCCATCTCGGCGCGGAGATCGACATGATGTTTGCCCACCGGTCCGCTCTTCCAGACGAGGCGTCCGGTCTCATCGGTCGCCACGCCGGCGAAGAAGGTGATGCAGGGGCCGACATCGCGCGGACCAAGTCCGAGCTTTGCCGCGGCGAGCAGGAAATTGTCGCGCGTGTTGCGGTGGCCGCTCCCCTCTCCGTATTTGCGCGCATTGGATTCGGGCGTGCTTCCGCCGGCGATGCAGTCGTGCAGGCCGCTGTTGTCGGCCGTGATCGAGGCGAGCACGCGGCCCATATCGGAGAGAAGCAGCTTGCCGAGGCCGATGCGCGCGGTCCACTGCACCTTCACGGAGTCGGCGGGATTGAGCCGCTCGGTCGTGTCGCGGGCATTCCACATGAGGACCGATATGCCCTCGGTGCCGGCTTCGCTCTCGATGCGCAGCGTGTGGCCGCGTTCGATGCGATGCGTCCAGTACCAGCCGCCCGGGATGCTTTCCTCGACACGGATCGCGTCTTTCGGAATCGCGACGGGCTTGGCCGTGAGCGACGCACTCGGACGGCGCGTGTTGCCTTCCTGAGCGCGCGCTTTCAGCTCAAGGTAACGCTGCCGGTAGAACTCCGGACTCTCTTCGCGTGTCTCCACGGCGTTCACCGCGCGTCAGAACAGGTGACTGTAGCGCTCGATTTCCCACGGGCTGACCGTGAGGTGATACGCCTCCCATTCGGCGGTCTTGTAGCGAATGAATTCATCGCGAAGCTCCTTCCCTAGCGTTTTCTCCACGAGCGGATCGGCCGCAAAGGCCATGACCGCTTCTTGCAGTGTTTGTGGCAGGAACTCGATCCTGCGATCGCGCCGTTCGGCGTCGGACATCATGTACAAATTGTCTTCATTCGGCTCGCCCGGATCGAGCTTCTGCCGGATGCCTTCGAGTCCCGCCGCAAGAGCGAGCGTCGCGGCGAGATACGGATTGACCGCGCCGTCGGCGTTGCGCGATTCGCAACGCCCGCCGCCCATCGGCACGCGCACCGAGTTCGTGCGATTGTTCGAGCCGTAGGAATTGAACACGGGCGCCCAGGAGAAATAGGTCATGCTACCCTGGCGCACGAGACGCTTGTAGCTGTTGACGGTCGGCGCGAACGCCGCGCAGAGCGCGCGCCCGTGCTTCAGGATGCCACCGATGAAGTGGTAGCCCATCTCGGTCAGTCCAAGCCCAAGCTTGTCCTCGCCCGGATCGCAGGCGAAGAGATTTCGCCCGCTCTTCAGATCGCGCAGCGACATGTTGAAATGCGCACCCGTGCCCGTCTTGTCCGCGAAGGGCTTGGGCATCGTGGTCGCGATCAGGCCCACTTCCTTGGCGTAGTGCTTCGCCATGTAGCGGAAGAAGATGAAACGGTCGCACATGGTGAGCGCGTCGGCGTAATGGAAGTCGAACTCGTACTGACCATTGCCGTCCTCGTGATCGAATGAATAGAGGTCCCAGCCGAGGTCGTTCATGCACGTCGCGACCTTGTCGAGCCAGGTGAAATTGTCGAGGAAGCCGCTCACGTCGTAACAGGGCTTGACGAGCTTGTCGTCGGGATTGGGCACTGAAAGCGTGCCGTCCGGGTTCTTCTTGAGCAGATAGACTTCGCACTCGATGCCGAGATTGAAGCCGAGACCCATCGCGGCCGCCTGCTCGAGAACGGACTTGAGGGCGACGCGCGTGTTCAATGCGTAGGGCTTGCCTTTGAACGCGTTGTCCGCCGGCATCCACGCGACCTTGGGTTCCCAGGGGAGCTGGATGATGTGGCCGAGATCGGGCACGGACGTGATCTCGTCGTCGTGCGGCTCCTGACCGAGTCCATCGAGAGCATAGCCGGTGTAGCGCTCGGAGCCGCTCGCCATCTGCTCGAGATGATCGATGGGCACGACCTTGCCCTTGGGCACGCCGTGGATATCGACATAGGCGCCGATGCAGTATTTGACGCCCTTGCCGCGCAGCTCCTCTTGCGTCCGTTTGATCGCTTCTGCGGTATACATTCGACGTTCCCTCTTCAGTCCCAATCACCCAAAGCGGCTGAAATACGAGTGTTCGAGCGGCGGCCTTTCGTTCATGCCGCGGCGGATGAGCACGCTCAAATCCTCGACCATCCAATCGAACCAGAGGCGGCCTTTGTCCGCGGTTGCGCGGCTCGGGCTCCCGGTGACGCCATTGGCACTCGTGCGATTGACCGGGTGCGCGAACACGCAATCGGTCGTGCGATCAGGGTCGTCGGCGACGCCGATCTTTTCGGCGCGTACGTAGTTCGGCGCAATGGCGAGCATCAGCGAGGTCTCAGCGTCGTTCGCGTGCCAATCCTCGGCATCGGCGAAGTGCGCTTTTCGGACGCGCGCGCTCAAGGTGCCGGAGTTGAACAGCGCGACCATCATGTCGTCGTGCTCGGCGCGCAGCATCTCGAGCGCGCAGCGCAAGGGCGATGCATTGCCGACATGGCCGTTGACGATGAAGAGCCGGCGCACGCCGCTGTGATAGGCCCAGTCGCCGATCTGCTTCACGAGCTCGATCATGGTGACGGGCTGAACGGCAAGCGTCCCGGGCCAACGGCGGCTATGGCCGAGCGAGCAGCCGTAGGCAAGCGTCGGTAGAAGCGGGATGTTCAGTTTCTCCGCCACAGCGGAGGCGAGGCGCTCGGCGATCACCGCATCCACACCGCAGCCGAGATGCGGTCCATGCTGTTCGGTCGCGCCCACGGGCAGAATCGCGGATTGGCCGGCGGCCGAAAGATCGGCCGGCAATTCGTCCCAAGTCCGCTCCAGCCAGTTCATGCTCTATTCCACGTTGTCGGCGGCTTCGGCGAGACGGGGGACGACCGGATATTCGCTCTCGTCTTCCGGTTCGGCCGAATAGATCAACTCCTCCAGACGCGCTTTCGTGGCGATGAACTCGGGCGAGAAGCATTGTGTCGTGTTGCGCGGTCGCACGACGGGGACCTCGATCAGCTCCTGTACGCGCCCTGGATGCGCCGAGAGCACGAGGATCCGATCCGAGAGGAAGATTGCCTCGTCCAGATCGTGCGTGATGAAGACGATCGTGACGTCGATCTTGCGCCAGATTTCGAGCAGGTGGGCCTGCATCCGCGCGCGCGTTTGCGCATCGAGCGCGCCGAATGGCTCGTCCATCAACAGGATACGCGGCTGCGTAGCGAGCGCGCGCACGATCGCGACGCGCTGCTTCATGCCGCCCGAGAGTTGATGCGGATACGAGTCGGCGAACTTCTCGAGACCCACGAGCTGCAGCCATTGCAGGGCCTGACGCTCGGATTCGACGGGGCCGTATTTGTTGATCTCAAGCCCGAACATCACGTTCTTCTTGACCGTCAACCAAGGGAA
>Ga0111538_10008375_pt1 | contig 13878 bp, 10 predicted proteins | sample SoiMethybrSBSTD1_FD_79669 | JGI IMG/M metagenome (GOLD analysis project Ga0111538, IMG submission 79669) | Bulk soil microbial communities from a Populus tree surrounding site in Tennessee, USA - Soil MetaG P. TD hybrid SBSTD1 (version 2)... | ecosystem: Environmental > Terrestrial > Soil >...
AAAGGGTATTCGTTGCCTCATATAAAAATCTACTCGAAAAAGTAGACACTGCCGCGGCCCGGAAAGGGCTGGAGGCAGAAGATGAGGCTGACGATGAAGCAACGACAAGCGGTCACGGCGGTGACGGTCCAGCGCTACCGCCAAGGCAGTAAGAAAGTGAAGCGACAGATACTGGATGAGTTCTGCAAGACCACTGGTTACAGTCGTGGGTATGCGCGGTTTGTGTTGCGTAATCATGGCCGGCAAGTGTGGCTGCGCGGAAAAAAAGTGGTAGTGGGAGATGCGCGCCAACGACAGCCGCGGCTGAAGCCCAGGTACTATGATGAGCCGGTAGTGACGGAGTTAATCAAACTGTGGGAACTGTTGAATTATCTTTGTGGCAAACGCCTGGTGGCCATCATGCCTGAGTTGATCGCCAAGCTCGAGCAGTTCGGCGAACTGCGACTCACTCCCCTCACCAAAGAGAAACTGCTACGCATTAGTGCCGCCTCCATCGATCGCCTGCTGCAAGCAGAGCGGCGCAAGCACCAATTACGAGGCCGCTCTCACACTAAGCCTGGCACTTTACTCAAACACCAGATACCGATTCGTACCTTCGCGGAGTGGGATGAGCAACGGCCCGGTTTTGCGGAGATCGATCTAGTCGCGCACGATGGTGGCCTGGCCCTCGGTGACTATTGCCAAACGCTTGATCTGACAGATGTTTGCACGGGCTGGACCGAGACTGAGGCGGTACCCAATAAAGCTCAGGTCTGGGTGTTTGAAGCGATTCAGACAATCCGCCAGCGGCTGCCCTTCCCGTTGCTGGGTCTGGACTCTGACAATGGCTCAGAATTCATCAACAACGATTTGCTGCGCTATTGCCAGCAACAGCGCATCACCTTCACGCGCGCTCGTCCCTATCGCAAGAATGACAACTGTTACGTCGAGCAAAAGAACTATTCGGTGGTCCGGCAGACAGTCGGTTATCAACGCTTCGACACCACGGCGGAGTTAATAGTGTTGAAGCAACTGTACGCGACGCTCCGCCTGTACACCAATTTCTTTCAACCGACAATGAAGCTCAAGAGCAAAGAACGGTTTGGTAGTCGCGTGCTGAAGAGTTACCACGCTCCGCAAACCCCTTATCAACGAGTGCTGGCTTGCGCTGAAGTTGCACCAGCAGATAAAAAGAAATTAAAGCGACAGTATCAAACGCTCAATCCGGCCGCCCTGAAACGAGCGCTCGACAAATATCGCAAGGAACTCTTTCGCCTGGCCGCCAAAAGACGACCAGTCCGGCCAAAGCGACATGCGAACCAGAAATCAATGCACCTCAAACCTGATTTAGTGATATGAAAACCAGTATCGTTTCGAGTAGATTTTTATATGCGGCAACGAATCAGCTTTGGAGTAGATTTTTATATGCGGCAACGAATCAGCTTTGGAGTAGATTTTTACATGAGGCAACAAGCCGACGCCAAGCCACAAAGCAGCACAAACCGCCCAAAAAGAAAGCTTTTGCTGATTGGGCTCGCACCTCGTGCGATAATTTCACAATGTAGTTACTGAATGCTGTGTTCTAGATTAACTGTTACATCTGCGCAGGCGGAACCAGCAGATTGTAGATGCGATCCAGATCCTGAGTATTGAAAAAACTGATCTCCAACTTCCCTTTCCCATCAGCAGCCTGAAGGATTTTTACCTGAGTACCCAGAGCTCGTCGCAGCTTTGTCTCGGCCGCCTTGATGTTGGGATCGATCGGAAGGGGCGGCCGCCTCGCCGGTTTCTCTTCAGTTGCTTTCTGCACTAACTGTTCAGTTACTCGAACCGAGAGGCCGCCGTCAACTACCTGGCGCGCTATGCGCCGCTGCAGATCAGGATGATTCAACGCCAGTAGCGCCCGGGCATGTCCGGTTGAAAGCCGTGCTTCCTTCACTAGCTGCTGAACATCATCTGTCAGCTTCAAAAGCCGCAAGTAATTAGTTATATAGGAACGATCGCGTCCGACCCGCGAGGCCAGTGCCTCTTGTGTCAACCCGACGGTTTCGATCAGCTTCCTGTAGGCCTGCGCCTCTTCAATCGGGTTCAGGTTCTCCCGTTGAATGTTCTCGATCAACGCGATCTCAAGGAGGCTCTCGTCAGGGACTTCCCTTACCACGACCGGCACCCGCGCGATTCCGGCCAGTTTTGCCGCACGCCAACGCCGTTCCCCCGCGACTAGCTCATAACCATCCCCCTTACGTCTGACCAGCAACGGCTGTACGATTCCATGACTTCGAATCGATTCCGCAAGACTCTCCAGAGCCGTTTCATCGAAATGAGTTCGGGGCTGCATCGGCCCGGGCACAATCGAGTCGAGATCAACTTCCGATGGTTCTGCACCTAGATCGATCGTGCTGTCAGACGACAGGAGCGCTCCCAGCCCCCGTCCCAGCGCTTTTCGATTCATGAATAATCTCCCTGGCTAATTGTGAGTAGGCCTCAGCTCCTTTGGAGTGCGCGTCGTAATCGATAATTGGCTTGCCGTAGCTTGGCGCCTCGGCGAGCCTGACGTTTCTGGGAATAACGGTCTGGAACACTTGTAATCCGTAGAAATCCCGCAGATCCGCCGCGACCGCTGCTGATAAGTTGGTCCGCTCGTCGTACATCGTGAGCAACAACCCCTCGATCATCAGACCGGGATTGTGAATGCGGCGTATCCGTGCGAGGGTATCGAAGAGCTCAGTGACGCCTTCCAGCGCGTAATACTCACATTGGATTGGAACCAGCAACGACTTCGCGGCGGTCAAAGCGTTGAGAGTTAGTAGCCCCAGCGAGGGCGGACAGTCGATGATGATATGGTCATAGTCGGCCTCGACTGTAGCGAGCGCGTTCTTTAGCCGGAATTCTCGTTGCCCAACCTCGACCAGCTCGATCTCCGCTCCCGCCAAGTCTTTATTTGAAGGAACCACTTTGAGTGACGGGATGGATGTCGGCAGTGCGACTGATGAGATGGGCTGATCAAGAACCATGCTGTGGTAGAGGCCGCGACGAAAACTGCCTCGCTGAATGCCGATTCCGGAGGTTGCGTTTCCCTGCGGATCTGCGTCGACCAGAAGAACCCGATGCCCCCACGAGGCAATTACTGCCGCGAGATTCACAGCGGTAGTGGTCTTTCCGACCCCGCCTTTTTGGTTGGCGACGGCTATAGACTTAGCCATTATTCAGTGTTTTCCTCGTCGGCTCCGGCGGTCGCGTTAACCTAACACACCCCGGAGTCCCCGACAAAATGTTTCACGTGAAACATTTGATGTAATGGGACACGTGAAACATGTTTGTAGGGGCGGCACTCCGTGGCCGCCCCTCGCTCGCCAACTCCGGTTCCTTGCAAGAGCACTCGGTGCCACGCGAGGGGCGGCCACGGAGTGCCGCCCCTACAATCCTTTTGGTGTTGATAAATATGCGAGAAGGGTTGAGAGCGCACCGGGCGTCAGGCCCGGGAGGCGTCGAGCTTCTCCAAAGGTCAGAGGCTGGGCGCGGTCGAGACGCTCAACGATTTCATTCGAGAGACCACTGATCGTCGAAAACGCCGTCTGACGCGGGATCTTCAGAGTGTCGTGTTGATATAGCTTTGCGACCGCCGCCTTCTGTGTTTCAAGATAGCCAGCATAGAGCGAGTCGGCCAGCACTGAGTTAAGGTCGGTCTCTGCGACTGGTTTCAGCCCGGCTGGCAAGAGTGACATTATCAACTCTGGAGTCACTTTTGGACGCTTCGCCAACTGTGATAGCGAAATCGAATCGCCTAAGTCGCTACCGATCAGAGCGCTCACTGCCGCATGCTGAGCATCGGCTCGCCGCAGCCGAACGTTGTCGAGCGCATTTCTCAGACATGCGAGTCGCGCCTGACGCGCGTTGAAACGATCCCAATCGGAATCGCCGACCAATCCGAGTTCCCTGCCGTATTGCTCGAGCCGTGCATCCGCGTTGTCATAACGCAGTGCGAGCCGGTATTCGGCGCGCGAAGTGAAAATTCGATACGGCTCATCGACTCCTTGTTTGATAAGGTCCTCGACCAGAACACCGATGTACGACTCTTCCCGCCGGAGCCGCAGCGACTCCCGCTTTTGCGTGTAGAGCGCTGCGTTGATTCCCGCGAGCAATCCCTGACAGCCCGCTTCCTCATACCCCGTTGTGCCGTTGATCTGGCCAGCATGAAAGAGACCCGGCACTCTACGCGTTTGAAGATCCGGTCCGAGCTCGCGAGGATCAACAAAGTCGTACTCAATCGCATAGCCAGGTCGAATGACTCGTGCTTCCCATAAACCGGGAATCATCCTCACCAGCTCTTGCTGCAACTCGGCGGGTAGCGAAGTCGAGAAGCCATTTAAATAGACTTCGTTTGTGTCGTGTCCTTCCGGCTCGAGAAAAAGCTGGTGGCGCGACTTATCGGAGAATTTGACAACCTTGTCTTCTATTGAAGGACAATACCGGGGACCGATGCCTTTAATCTTTCCGGAATACAGTGGAGACTCGGCAATGTTTTCGCGAATCGCGTCGTGCACCGCCTGCGTGGTGTAGCCGATATAGCACTTGATCTGTTCCTGTTCGAGGCTGTCTGTAGAAAACGAAAACGGTACCGGAACTTCGTCGCCCGGTTGTGGCTCAAAAGAACTCCAATCGATCGTTCTTCCGTCAAGCCGCGGCGGAGTTCCTGTTTTGAGCCGGCCGACCGGAAATCCCAGCCGCTTGAGCGAGTCGGATAGCTCGACCGAAGCGGGCTCACCCGCACGTCCGCCGGAATACGTCCGACGTCCCGTATGAATTAAGCCATTTAGAAACGTACCGGTAGCAACGACAACAGCCTGTGCACCAAATCTGCGGCCATCTTCCAACAGGACCCCCGCAAGCTGTCCATGTTCAAGGATAAAATCGACGACCTTTCCCTGTCGCAGATGGAGATTCGATGTGGCTTCAAGCGTCCGGCGCATCTCGCTTCGATATCTCATCCGGTCTGCTTGCGCTCTTGGCGACTGAACTGCCGGCCCGCGCGAACGATTCAGCAGGCGAAACTGAATACCGGTGCGATCGATAACGCGGCCCATAATACCGCCGAGCGCATCCATCTCCCGAACAAGATGGCCTTTCGCAATCCCGCCGATGGCGGGGTTGCAGGACATTTGACCGACGAGATCGAGATTCAACGTGATCAGTCCCGTTTCAGCGCCGAGGCGAGCTGCCGCGGACGCGGCCTCACAACCAGCATGGCCGGCGCCGATCACGACTACATTGAACACCTCATCAAAGGTCATAACTACTTCCCAATACAAAACGTCGCGAAGATCTCTGACAATATATCTTCCGTCGTGGTCTCTCCAGTGATCTGTCCCAAAAACTTCAATGCATTGTGGAGCGGCACCAGCACCAACTCCTCGCTATGACGTTCGCTCAAAGCCGCTCGCGCAGCTTCGAGTTCGCGCCCGGTGCTGCACAACAGATCGTAGTGGCGAGCGTTTGTGATCAGCAGACCGCCGTCTTCAACACCATTGTTGTTTACACTCGCAAGGATCGCAGCGCGTAGCGCGTCCAAACCTTCGCCCGTGTGTGCCGATACCTTAATCGGTTGAAGCGCTTGAATACAACTTCGCGAGCTGTTGAAACCGGGCAAGTCACTCTTGTTCATAACAACAAGACGATGTGTTTTCTCTGTCTGGTCCAACAACTCACGATCGGATGGTCCAAACTCATCAGCGCCATCAAGCACGACCAGCACCAGATCCGAGTCGCTCATCGCCTGGAGCGTTCGTTCGATGCCGAGGGACTCGATATTGTCGGACGTCTGCCGAAGCCCGGCTGTGTCCGTTAGGATCACAGGGATGCCATCAAGATCGATCGTTTCGGTCAATGTGTCTCGTGTGGTGCCGGGAATTTCCGTCACGATGGCTCGCTCACGCTCAACTAAACCATTGAAAAGGCTTGACTTACCGACATTCGGACGCCCCGTGATCGTGACCCTGATGCCATCCTGAATTAACCTGCCCGCGCCATAACTCCGGGCCAGCTTTTCAACACCGGCAGCGACGGACGTCAGTTCGGTGTCGATCTCCTTCGCGCGCACCGGAGGAAGATCGTCTTCAACAAACTCGAGTGCCGACTCCAACAACACGATCACTTCAAGAAGTTTTTCTTTGAATGGACCAAGCGCATTGGAAAGCTCCCCATTCAATTGCCGTGACGCTTGCTTCACCGCAGCGTCAGTTTGCGCCGCAATCAGATCTCGAATCGCCTCCGCCTGGGCCAGGTTTATCTTTCCATTCGACAGGGCCCGAAGCGTGAACTCGCCTGGGCCAGCCAGCACCGCACCTGACTCGAGTGTCGAATCGATGATGCTCCGCACGACCGCCGGCGAACCGTGACAACTGATCTCAACCACGTCCTCTCCAGTGAGAGAGTGGGGCGCTTGAAAACACGTCAACACAACCTGGTCCAGGATCTCTTTTTCTCCAGGACGGCGTAGGGTGACTAGCGTTGCGCGTCGCGCTTCAACTTCATCGAGATCACACATCCGCCGTGCGATCGCGATCGCGGTTGGACCACTCAGACGTATGACAGCGAGAGCTCCGCGTCCTCTGGGTGTAGAAAGTGCGACGATCGTATTCATCGTGATCTGCGGGTTATGTACTGCTGGAGGGTTCTTACGAGTCCTTGCGGGCAGAACTCTTTGGGCCGACTTTTAACTTGCGATCTGCGCCTTCACCGATCGACTCGGTGAAGAGATCTTCACTGTCGGCAAGCGTCAGGTGAATGATTCGTCTTTCGTTGGCGCTCATCGGTTCAAACGTAAAAGGCTTGCCGGTCTGTCGCACTCTGCTTGCTGCCAGGTTGGCCATGGCCTGAAGCTCCGCTTCGCGAGTGGCGCGAAACCCGTTCACATCGCAAACCAGCCTGGCGCCGCCAGTCAGACTTCTTCCGAAGACCTGATTCAGCAAGTGCTGCAACGCCTCGAGCAACTCTCCCGTTTGCGCCTGTAGTAACTCAGCGTCATTGCCTTCGATGTCCAGCACCTCGCCGGCAATACCCTGCTTCACTCCAACGCGTAATTGGAGACCGGTCATTTCGAAGACGTTTCGGAGAAACTCCGCTGCTTGTTCGGAAACCTCGGTCATCGATACGATCCTTCACTAACCGCCTTCAACTATCCAGTCGCCGGCGCATTTAGCTTTTTCTTCTGTCCCGCTTTTCCCTTTGCCGTCGGCGGCTCCGGGACCTCCTCATCGTCAGACTTAGTCCAACGGTTGATCAAAAACTGTTGCGTGAACCCGACGATATTACCAACGAGCCAGTACAAAACTAAACCGGAGGGAGCACTCCATAAAACGTAAAGCATGACGAGCGGCATACCGACCGCCATCATTTTTCGTTGCAATGGGTCTGCAGAAGGAGCCGGCGTGACCAGTTGCAGGACGACCATCGTGCCCGTCATCAGGATCGGAAGCAGGTGGATAAGGTATGGCTCGGCCGCCGATAAATCAGGTATCCACAGAAAACTAGCCTGGCGAAAATCCAGCGAGATCGTGATAGCTCGATACAACGCGAAGAGAAACGGCATCTGGATCAGCAACGGCAAACAGCCACCCAGCGGATTGCCTTCTTTCATCAGTCGCAGTTGGTCCATCTGCAACTCTTTCATGCGGGGATCATTTTGCTTCATCCCCTTCATCTTCTCCTGCAGCTCTTTCATCTTCGGCGCGAGCTTCTGCGCCTTCTTCATCGCTTTCGAAGAGCGCCACTTCAGCGGGAAGAAGAGCGAGTAGATGATGATCGTGAAGAAAATGATCGCGAGACCATAACTGCCGGTTACCTGGAACAGAAAAGTGATCGCGCGCAAAATCGGAACGGCAAGCGGGCGTGAAAGCCAACTGAGAAAACCATAATCGATCAATCCATCGAGATCGATAGGTTTTTCTCGTTGGACCAAACCACCCAAATCTTTACTGGCTTCCTGGAGCAGGTCATGATCTTTGGGACCCGCGTAGATCACAACACGCGATCCGTCGGTGGGAACCGGTATCAGCGCCGTGGTCAGGAATCTTTTTTCCGGAGTTCCCTTCGCTGGTTTATATTCGTAGGCGGCAGTGCGATATTCAAGGCCCTCTGTTGGCTTGTAGGGCACGGCCACCATGCCGAAATACGTATCAGCAACTCCGGCCCAGTCTATCGGTCCGTTTAGTACAAGCTTATCGGGACTGCTGCTGTTGCCATTAATTCCGGCAGGCGGATGACGTTCTATTTTGCCGTTGACGTAAGAGATCGCTTCGGGCGCCACCGAGTAGAACGTGTGATGTGGCACGCCTTGATCTCCAATGCTGGGCCCGATCGCCAGCTTTACCTGCGGTATCGCTTCATCGCCTCGCTTAACCATTAACGACAGATCGGTTGCGTAATAGTCGGCGTCGAAGACGATCTTTTTTCGCACCTGAACCCGGTTGGCATCTTCGAATACAAACGTTAGCTCTTTCTGACCTTTTGTAAGGTCTATCGCTACGTCGCCCGTTTCCTGTTGAACGCCTTCCACTTTATAGGTTGACGTTGCGAGGGCCGCATCCAGTGCAGCGTCGCCTGTTTGCAGTTGAAATGGAACGGCGCGCGGCTGTCGCTGCAAACCTTCCGGCGAGATTAGGTCGAGGGGAACCCTGTCACGCTTGCGGCCGGAAACGGAAAAGATCTCACTGTTCGTGATTTTATTTTTCTTTATTACCCAACTGATTGGCTCGGCGCCAAGCGTATCGAACTTCGCCTCATACAGCGGTGTCTTGATCGTGATTATTCGTTTAGCCGCGGCACTGACATTAGGAGCTGAGGCGAGCTGTGCGGTAGTCGCCTGAGGGCTCGTCGCGGCAGCAGGTGTTGTTGTCGAGGTCGCTGACGGTGACGGCGTGGCGCCTGGGTTTGGTTTCGGCGGCGAAACTGGATAGAAATAACTCCACAGGAACAGGATCGCCGAGGAGAGCACTAACGCCAGTAAAAGTCTTTTTTGTTGCATCGCCTATAAGAGGTATCAACCTCCGGTATAACAATTCACCAGTTCACTTAACAGGATCGTATCCACCTGGATGGAACGGATGACAACGAAGCAGTCGACGTACAGCCATGCCACTTCCGCGCAATGCGCCGTAGCGGGAGATTGCGTCAACAGCATATTCCGAACAGGTGGGAATGAATCTGCACGAAGGGGGTAGAAGCGGTGAAATCGCCAACTTATAAAACTTGAGTAATGAGATCAGAACGCTCTTCACAGCTAGCGCTTTTCAATGATACCGCGCGTTTCCAACCGTCCAACCTTTTCGATGATTCCCCTCAACTCCTGGCGCGGCGCCTCCAGCTTTTGACTCAGAACCGATGCTTTTGCGTTCAGTACCCAGTCGTATTTCCGTGCCAGCTCGCACAACAACGTTTCGTTTGAGCGGAACGTTTCTCTTAACAAACGCTTCGCGCGATTACGTTGCACCGCCTTGCCGAGGGCTTTCTTTGAAGCCGTCACTCCGAGGCGATGGTTCAATTCCTGGTTTTCAATAACAAACGCGGTGATAAATACGCCTTCATACCGCTTGCCGTTCCGATAGACGTGCTGGAATTCTCGGCTATCCCGCAAATTCTTGCGCATGCACACAGAGACGCGCTCATTTTAGTAATGCGCAGGAGTCAACCGCTTTCGACCTTTGGCGCGACGTCTCTTCAAAACGAGGCGTCCGTTCTTGGTGGCCATGCGAGCCCGGAAGCCGTGAGTCTTTGCGCGCCGGCGGTTGTTAGGTTGGAAAGTGCGCTTCGACATAGAAATGAATTCTCCTTAAAAACGAAAACGCTAAGACTAACACGGATCTAAAGGATCCGCCAAACCAGATCTACCCCGATAGGTCCGCGAAAACCACGGTTCTGATTCGTCCTATCCGGGGCATATGATCAACAATGATGTGTACCAGAAGCTTACTGAAGTTGTGCAGAACTCAGATTACCCGGGAGGCGATCATTTGGTGTTGTGTTTTTTGTTCGGACTTGCTTGATCAATATGAATCTTCATGTTAGGCTCCGCTCGCTTCGAAAGTCGCCGTCCTGTAAACAATTGATAGACAAGGGCTTTAAAGCAATACTTTAACACGGCAGAGTTTTTCCACTAGATGTGGAAAACGTTGTGGAAAACTCTCCGGCGGGTGGCTTTTTGGTGTTTGGATTAATGAATAGCAGGGTAGGAAGAGGTTAGAGTGCTGCGCGTGGATCGCTTGTCTGTAGCGTACGGTTCCACTACGTGGTCTTTAGTCAAATTGACGGCCTTCCCTAGACGGGTTTTTCAATGAGCGCATCTGTAGAGACGACGAATGTTTGGGGTAGGATCCTTCACTCGCTAAAAGGCCGGCTTAATCAACAAACACTGGATACCTGGTTTAGCCCGATCCAATTTGAGAGCCTGGATAGTTCGCAGCACGTCATTCGTTTACGTGCGCCAAACGAGGTAATCAAAGACACGGTCGTCACCAACTACGGCAAGGTACTGGCCGAATCGTTGAATGAACTGCGGCTGTCGGGTTACTCCGTTGGTTGGGTTGTGGGAAAGGTTTCCGACTGGGTTCCCGAGAATCTCACGTTGCCGGTTGTGAGTGCTGAATTAGAACTGGCGAATGCGGCCTCAGCTAGCCCGACTACATCAACTACGGTTACTGAAGTCTCTCAGGCGCAGCCGTCCGAACCTCCACTCAGTTCGAAATACACCTACGATAGTTTCGTTGTTGGCTCCTGCAATCAGTTTGCACACGCTGCATCGCTCGCAGTCGCTGAAGCTCCGGGACGCACTTACAACCCGCTCTATCTGTACGGTGGTGTCGGACTCGGCAAGACTCATTTGATGCATGCCTGTGGTCATGCGATCAAGTCACGCAATCAACATCTCAAACTCTGCTACATCTCTTCAGAGCGTTTCATGAACGATCTGATCAACGCCATTCGTTACGACAAGACACAGAGTTTTCGTGAGAAGTATCGCTCGGTCGATGTGTTGCTGATTGATGACGTTCAGTTCATGGCCGGCAAGGAGCGCACTCAGGAAGAGTTCTTCCATACCTTCAACGCGCTTTACGATCAGCAAAAACAGATTGTAATAAGTTCCGATTGTCCGCCTCGTGAGATACCAACACTCGAGGAACGTCTTCACTCTCGTTTCGAGTGGGGTTTGATCGCAGACATCGAGCCGCCTGATCTGGAAACAAAGATCGCGATCGTGAAACGAAAAGGCGATCAGATGGGAGTAGCGATTGCCGACGACGTTGCGATGTTTATCGCGAGTCGAGTGAAGAGCAACATTCGCGAGTTGGAAGGATCGTTAGTTCGGTTAATTGCAATTGCTTCTCTTCGCGGAGAGCCGATCTCGAAGAGTCTGGCCCAGGACGCGATCAGGAATATTGCTAAAGAAGAAGAGTCGGGCGTTATCACGATTCAGCAGATTCAAAAAGCAGTTGCGCAAACGTACAGGCTGACAAATGAAGAGTTGCTTTCGAAAAACAATGCCCGGCAAATCTCACATCCTCGCCAGGTAGCAATGTATCTCTGCAAGCACCTGACAAAGCATAGCTATCCCGAGATCGGTCGCGCGTTTGGTGGAAAGCATCACACCACGGTTATGCATTCGGTGGAAAAGATTGAGGCTCAAGTCACGACCGATGAAACTCTACAGAGACTCATCAGTGAACTCTCGGAATCGCTTCAAAAATAGTTTCAAACAATGCGTCAAGCATTCGGCTCCTACAGAGCCGCTCTTTAATTTTATGAATGAAGCTATAAACATCTGGTCCCTACGGGACCGATATTTGTTCGCTGCCTGGCCGCAATTTTATGAATAGCGCTATAAACATCTGGTCTCTCCGCGATCGATATTTGTTCGCTGCTTGGCCGCAGAGCGGCCGTATGTTTATAGCACTTCAACGGCCACAATCTGCGCTCCGGCGGAGCGCTATGTAATGCGAGTTTTTCACAGTCCACTAAGGATGTTTTGTGGAAATATGTTAATGTTCACGTCTTCTAAAATTTTCCGAAACTGCAGCCGGAGCTTTGAACAGGCATCCACAGGCTGGCTGGCATTGTAAGTACTTTGATTAGTGGGATTAGGTCTTTATTCACATATTCACAGGCACCTACTACTACTACTGAAAATAAATATTGGATATTAATTCTGGAGTAGAAGAATAGCGCGGGCGGTTTGTGGATTGTTCGAAGGAGTGATTAGCAATGCAATTTGTCGTGAGTAAGCAGAACCTGCAAAAAGAACTCGGCTTCGTGCAAGGTGTCGTCGAAAAGAAAAATACGATACCAGTGCTCTCAAACATTCTGATCGAGTCAGTTGGTGAGAGTTCGATCAGAATCACGGGAACCGATCTTGACGTCACGATTCGTTGTGACATGGACGCCGAGGAGATCACGACGCCGGGATCGATGTGTGTTCAGGCGCGAAAACTTTTTGAGATCGCGCGCTTGCTTCCGGATGCGCCCGTGAGTTTCAAAAAGGAAGATAACGAATGGGTGACGGTGAAATGCGATCGCGCACGATTCAAAATGGTCGGCGTAGCGCGAGATGCGTTTCCCGAAGTTCCATCGTTCAAATCTGCTCCGACGAAGCTTGCGGCCGGCATCATCAAGACATTTATTGACCGGACAATCTTTGCCATCACGCAGGAGGAATCCCGTTATACGCTTTCCGGAGCCAAGTTTGTTTTGGACGACGTAGGCGCAAGAATGGTTACCACCGACGGCCATCGTCTGGCGTATGTGGAAAAGAAAGGACTCACCAGTAATGGCGCCAAGCAAAGTATCGACACGTTGATTCCACGAAAAACATTGGCCGAGCTCACCAAACTCACAACCGGTTTCGATGAAGAAGTCAGCTTGGGAATGGATGAAAATCACATTTATTTCCAAGTTGGACCACGCCTCCTGATTTCGCGCATGCTCTATGGACAGTTTCCAAACTATGAAATGGTGATGCCGAAGAACAACGACAAGTCAGTCGAGTTCAATAGTAGCTTGCTGAACCATGCAATCAGGCGCGTGGCTTTGATGGCTGACGAAAGATCTCACGCGATTCGTTTTCATCTCGAGCCGAATCAATTGGTGATTAGCTCGCAAAACGCTGAAGAAGGCGAAGCGAACGAAACGATCCAAACTGACTACGCCGGCGAGGAAACAGACATCGGCTTTAATGCTCAATACCTGCAGGAATTTCTAAACGTAATCGGCGATGCGAAGATTGCGTTTGAATTCAAAGACGGAAATTCACAGGCCCAACTCAAGCCTGCGGAAAACGGCGACTACGAATACAAGTATGTCGTAATGCCGATGCGAATCTGATCTCCTCGGGCATCCGTTACTAGTCAGTTTGATCCGTGGCCCTTGTGTTAGTATCGCTTGATGCTGCTCGCTGCAATTGAAGCGACTAACTTCAGGAACCTGAGTGGGAGAATCGAGTGGGGCCCGCGGCTGAATATCATTTACGGAAATAATGGCCAGGGTAAAACAAATTGGCTGGAGGCCATTTATCTCTTAGCAAGGACCAAGTCGTTTCGCACGCAGCGTCTTCAGGAGGCAATCAGGTTCGGTGAAGAACTCGCCGTCGTTAGAGGTAAGGTTACAATCGGATCGGATCTCGAAAGAGATTTACAAGTCAGTCTTCACGATAACTCCAAGACAATCTTCGTCAACTCCAAACGGGAAACCCTCGCAAGGTATCTAACTCAACTACAAGTCTTCTCCTTCACCGCCGCAGACCTCGACGTTGTGCGCGGTATGCCCGAAGCTCGCCGGCGCTTTCTCGATCGCGGTATCTCATCACTTAAGCCCGCATATCTGAGAACGATTTCCGACTACAACAAAGTACTAAAA
>Ga0111538_10008377_pt1 | contig 13878 bp, 11 predicted proteins | sample SoiMethybrSBSTD1_FD_79669 | JGI IMG/M metagenome (GOLD analysis project Ga0111538, IMG submission 79669) | Bulk soil microbial communities from a Populus tree surrounding site in Tennessee, USA - Soil MetaG P. TD hybrid SBSTD1 (version 2)... | ecosystem: Environmental > Terrestrial > Soil >...
CCGCGAGCCGGTCGCGGCCCAGGCCGACGACAGGACCGAATGGAGGCACCCGACCCAGAGCGATATCTCCTCCCGCGAGCTTTCGCCTGCAAGGAAGCGTCGGAGCTGCCTCGCCAGATCGCTCAAGTTCACCTCGAGCGGGCCGCAGGGCGCGGTGGCAAGCCGCTCGCAGAGCTCCGCGATGCTCGATACGTCGAGGCGCCGTGCGGCAGCTTCGAGGTCCGCTGCCGTCGTCTCCCCTTGGAGAAAGCGCCGGAGCACTTCCTCAGCTGCGTTATCAGTATCGTCCTTCAATGGCGACCTCCTTGGCCTGCGAAGAGTCGCGCTCTTCTCTCTCTCTGCTCTTTCGAAGGCTGCTCAGTCACAAGCTACTCTCTCGGATGGGGCTCTCGGCCGCGCAAACTTCGCTTCCGGGAAATCGTCCATCCCGGGCGCCGACGTAGGGGTGCCGGGCCCGCTCTTCTGCGTCGGGTCCCGGTTTTTCTCGAGACCCTGAGGAATCCCGAGACCCATTCGACTCGTGCATTGTAGGTTCCGCCCCAGGCAACTCCAACGAGATTTGCGCGCCGCAATCCGCGCAGTCGATGGCGCGCGTCGAACTCTCGCCATCGGCGTTGCCGGAGGAGGATGTCCGCCTTAGAATCTTCGGCCGCGTTGGGGCGACCTGGTTGCCCGCGCTGGAAAGAGAGGCCGCATGCTCGACCCGAAGAGAATCCGTGAGGCGCCGGATGCCGTCAAAGCCGGCGCGCGCAAGAAACGCATCCCCGCCGACGCGCTCGTTGACCGCTTTATCGAGCTCGACGAGAAGCGCCGCAAGCTTGCTTTCGAGCGCGACGAGCTCAAGGCCAACCAGAACCGCGCGGGGAAAGATATGGCGCGGCTCCAGGGAGAAGAACGCGACAAGCTGCGCAAGGAGATGGGAGCGCTCTCCGCGCGCGCCAAAGAGCTCGACGCGGAGCTGCAGGTCCTCGAGACCGAGATCGAGGGATGCTTGCTCAGGATCCCGAACCTGCCCGACCCCGAGGTGCCCGAAGGGGCGTCGGACAAAGAGAACGTTGAAGTGCGGAAGTGGGGGGAGCCTCCGCGATTTGACTTCGCCCCGCGCGACCACATCCAGCTCGGGGAAGCGCTCGACCTGGTCGATTTTCGCCGCGCCGCCCAGCTCGCCGGCTCGAGGAACTACATCCTGAAGAACGAAGGCGCGCTCCTCGAGCTCGCGGTGCTACGCTTCGCGCTCGACGAGCTGGTGAAAAAGGGCTTCGCGCCGATGATCGTCCCCACGCTCGTGAACCGGGAACCCCTCGTGGGCACGGCGTACTTTCCAGGGGGCGAGGAGCAGGCCTACGCCTGCGAGAAGGACGGTCTCTACTTGATCGGCACTTCCGAAGTGCCCGTCACCGCGTTCCACACGGACGAGATGCTCGAGGAGAGCCAGTTGCCCCGCCTCTACGCGGGGTACTCCGCCTGCTACCGGCGCGAGGCCGGCGCCGCGGGGAAAGACACGAAAGGACTCTACCGGATCCACCAGTTCTCGAAAGTCGAGCAGGTCGTGGTCTGCAAGGCCGACGAGGCGGAGTCGAAGCAGTTCCACCAGTTCATCCTCGCGAACTCCGAGGAGCTCCTCCAGAAGCTCGGCCTCCCTTACCGCGTGGTGAACGTCTGTGGCGGGGACCTCGGCGGCCCGCAGATCCAGAAGTTCGACATCGAGACGTGGATGCCGTCCCGCGGTGGCTACGGCGAGACCCACAGCGCCTCGCGGTTCTACGACTACCAGGCGCGGAGGCTCAACCTCCGTTACCGCGACGCGCAGGGGAAGGCCCGCTTCTGCCACACGCTCAACAACACGGCCGTGGCGAGTCCCCGCATCCTAATCCCCATCCTCGAAAACTATCAGCAGGCCGACGGATCCGTCACGATCCCCGAGGCCCTAAGGCCCTACCTCGGGGGGCGGTCGAGGATTGCGCCCCGCTGAAAACGGCGGGCTGCGGTGCTCTTCCACGGGGGGCGGAGCCGGTGAACGCGAGCTCGGACCCGGCGTGGCCAGAGAAGCCGCCTCGGACGATGGCCCCCGAGTGCCCCCCCTGCTATAATCCGCCGGGTTTTTCCCAAGGAGTCGTTACAGTTGTCCCGATCTATCGCCAAGCTGGCGCTCGAAAATGGAACCGTGTTCCGGGGGCTGCCCATCGGCGCCCCGGGCGTGTCGGTGGGGGAGGTTGTCTTCAACACCTCGCTCTCGGGGTACCAGGAGATCTTCACCGACCCCTCCTACAACGGCCAGATGGTCGTCATGACCAATCCCCTCATCGGGAACTACGGGATCAATCCCGACGATGAGGAATCCGTGCGGCCGTACGTGCGCGGCGTGATCGTCAAGGAATTGAGCCGCAGGCCGTCCAACTTTCGATCGCGCCTCGACCTCAGGACCTACCTGGAGAAGTCCGGGATCGTGGGGATCGAGGGGATCGACACGCGCGCGATCACGAAGCTGCTCCGCGTCGACGGATCGCTGAAAGGCGTGATTGCATCTGGGGATCCAGGGAATCCCGACCTCGCGGATGACACGCTCGTCGAGCGAGCTCGCGCATGGCCCGGCATGGGCGGCGTCGACATGGTCGCGGAGGTTTCGTGCAAGGAGCCCTACGAATGGAAGAAGGGCTTCTCCACGCCGTTTGCGTCCTGCTTCCGCGACCACCGCCCCGACGGGCGCTCGGGAGAGGGCCTGCGGATCGCGGCATTCGACTTCGGGATCAAGCACAACATTCTGCGCATCTTCCGCGATATGGGCTTCGAGGTGCACGTCCTGCCGGCGAAAAGCCGTGCGGAGGACGCGCGGGCTCTCAAGCCGGATGGAATTTTCCTCTCGAATGGCCCGGGCGACCCGGCCGGTCTCCCTTACGCTGTGAAAGCGGTGAAGTCCCTCGCGAACGACTATCCGACGTTCGGGATCTGCCTCGGGCATCAGCTCCTGGGGCTCGCGCTCGGCGGAGAGACTTTCAAGCTCCGCTTTGGACACCACGGGGGGAACCATCCGGTCAAAAACTTGATGACCAACAAGGTCGAGATCTCGGTGCAGAACCATAACTACGCGGTGCGGCCGGAATCCCTCCCCAGCGTGGTGAAGCCCTACTTCAAAAACCTGAACGATGGCACCAACGAGGGGCTGATCCACACCGAGCTCCCGATTTTCTCTGTGCAGTTCCATCCCGAAGCGGCTCCCGGCCCCAACGACTTCACGTTCCTGTTCGACCGGTTCGCGCGGATGCTGCGGGAGCGCGCGCCGCTTCCGGCCTGCGGGACCTGAGAAGGCACGGCCGCGCTTTCGCCATGCCCAACCAATCGAAGCACCTTTGCGTCGTCGGGATCCAGTGGGGGGATGAAGGCAAAGGCAAAGTCGTCGACGTGCTGTCGAGCGAGTTCGACGTCGTGGTCCGCTACCAGGGGGGCGCCAACGCGGGGCACACGGTCAAAATCGGCGAGAAGGAGTACGTCTTCCACCTCCTTCCGTCAGGCATCCTGCAGGCGGACAAAGTCTGCGTGATCGGGAACGGCGTCGTGATTGACCCGCGTGCGCTGATCGAGGAGCTCGACCAGCTGCGGAAATCCGGCATCGAGCACGAGGACAACCTCTGGATCAGCGATCGAGCCCACGTCGTGCTTCCCTACCACAGGGCCCTCGACCAGGCCCGTGAGACCGCCGCCAGCGCTGGAGGCAAAATTGGCACGACGCTGCGAGGCATCGGGCCGTGCTACACGGACAAGGCCGCGCGGCTCGGAATCCGCATGATCGATCTCATCGACGCGGAGCGCTTTCGAACGATGCTCCAGCGGAACCTCGCGCTCAAGAACGCCGAGCTCTCGAAAGTGTACGGCGGGCAGACTCTCGAGTTCGAGCCGATCCTCGAGGAATACCTGCGCTACGCCGACCGCTTGCGGCCGCGTGTGCGCGACATCTCGGAGCTCCTCTTGCGAGCCGAGCGGGAGGGCCGGCGCATCCTGTTCGAGGGAGCTCAAGGGTCTCTCCTCGACGTCGACCTGGGCACCTATCCCTACGTGACGTCATCGAACACATCGTTCCTGGGGCTCGGCGCCGGGACGGGGTTCTCGCAGCGCAGGGTGGGCACTGTGCTCGGGATCACGAAGGCCTACTCGACCCGCGTGGGGGAAGGGCCGTTCCCCACGGAGCTCAAAGACGCGACCGGGGATCGGCTGCGCGCGATCGGCAACGAGTTCGGCGCAACGACCGGCAGGCCGCGGCGGTGCGGCTGGCTCGACATGGTCGCGATCCGCTACGCGGTCCAGCTCGGCGACATCGACGCGCTCGCCATCACGAAGCTCGACGTCCTGGACGGCTTTGAGGAAGTCCGCGTCGCGATGAGCTACCAGCTGAGCGGAAAGCCGATCGAGAGCTTCCCCACGGTGCTCGATCCCGGGCTCGAGCCCAACTACGTCGCCTTGCCCGGCTGGAAGAAGCCGATCACAGACGCGAAGAAGCTCGAGGACCTGCCGCGCCCCACGCGCGACTACCTGCAGTTCATCGCGGATGAAAGCGGCTGTCCGATCTCCATGGTCTCCGTGGGCAAGGATCGCTCGGCGACGATCCAGCTTCGACCCTGGCTCGAGCCCGGACCGGGGCGCGCAGCGCGAGGCGTCCATGCCTGATGACCCTCGTTTCCCGCCGGAGAAGCTGCCGCGTCACATCGCTTTCATCATGGACGGCAACGGTCGCTGGGCGAGCGCCCGCGGCCTCCAGCGCCTCCTCGGGCACGAGAGTGGGGCCGAGTCACTCCGCCGGATCACGCGCTTCTGCCGTTCGATCGGCATCTCGCAGATCACTTTCTACGCACTCTCCACGGAGAACTACCTGCGCCGGCCGAGGACCGAAGTCGGCTTCCTGCTGCGCCTGCTGAAGAACTATCTCGTGGGCGAGCGCGAGGAGCTCCTCGAGAACGGCATCCGCCTCACGCACATTGGCCGCGTGGAGACTTTCCCCGCCGACGTGCTCACCGCGCTCCTGGAGACCGAACGGCTGACGCGCGACGGGCGGGGCATGGTGATGCGGCTCGCGCTCAACTACGGAAGCCGGCAGGAGCTCGCCGAGGCGGTCGCTGCGATCGCACTGGATGCCGCTGAGGGAAAAATCACTCCGGCGCAGGCTCGCGCGATCAGCGAGGCCGACATCCAGCGCTACCTGCAGGATCCGTCCATGCCCGACCCCGATCTGGTGATCCGCACCGCAGGGGAATACCGCCTGTCGAACTTTCTTCTCTGGCAGGCGTCCTACTCGGAGATCTGGGTGACGAAAGCGCTCTGGCCCGACTTCGACGTCGAGGACCTCGAGGCGGCGCTGCGGGATTACTCCTCGCGCGAACGAAAGTACGGTGCGCTTGGCGCCCCGCAGGCGGACTCCCGGCGGCTCGGCTCGGATGCCGCGCGGCTGCCTGCGGGCGGAGCGGATTGATCGCCGACGCATGCGGACGCGCATTACGGTCGGCATCACTCTGATCGCAGCCATCGCCGGCCTTTTCGTGCTGGACTATTGCCTCGACGAACGCTGGTTCATCTCGGCGCTCGTCGTCTTGCTCGGCTTCGCCGGCTGGTGCGAGCTCGCAAAGCTGGCGGGGATCGCGTCGAGAGAGCGCGGCGGCAGCGCGCTGCTTTTTCTCGTCGGCTCCGCAGCGACCGCCTGGCTCCTAGGTCTCGGGTGGTGGGAGGGGGCTCGTGGCCTGGCGCCTCCGTGGGCGGCAGCTCTCGGGCTTTTTGGCGTCTGCCTGGGCGCGGCCGTCGCGGTCGTTTTCCGCCGCGACTACACGAAAGGGTTCGAGCCGCTCTTGATGACGATCCTCGGCACGCTCCTCTACGGGTATTTCTTCTCGTACCTCCTGAGGATTTATCACCTCGAGGGGGGCATGCTGAAAGGTGTCGTCTTCATCCTGGGCGTCAAGGGCAACGACATCTCCGCATACTTCGTCGGCCGCACCTGGGGACGCGTAAGATGTATCGCCGTCAGCCCGAAGAAGACGCTCGAAGGCTGTGCCGCCGCCGTAATCTTCTGCGCAGTGTGGTTTTGCCTGGCGGGTTGGATCTGGCCGGAAAGCTTTTTTCCCTGGCCCGTGGCGGCGCCGCTGGGGATAATTCTCTCGTTCACGACGCAGGTGGGAGACCTCACCGAGTCGCTCTTGAAGCGCCGATTTGGGGTGAAGGACTCCTCCTCGCTCCTCCCCGAATTCGGCGGAATTCTCGACCTGACCGACAGCGTGCTCTTCAGTGGGTACCTTTACTGGCTTCTCGAAACGACCGCCCCGCTGGGGGGGCGGTAGTGGGCATCTTCAGCTCGATCCGTTCCTTTTTTCATGGAGCTGACGATTCAGGTGGCTTCCCCCGAAGAGGCCATGGCGCTCTTCGGGCCAGGTGACAGGAACCTGAAGATCCTTCGGGACGCATTCAAGGTCCAGTTGACGGGACGTGGCACCACGCTCCGGCTTTCCGGGGAGAAGGAGCCTCTCGAGAAAGTGGCCGGCCTGCTGAACGGACTCGTCAGCCTGCACCGTAGCGGAGCCCGCATCCCACGAGACTACCTCGAGCAGCTCTGCGCCCAGGGAGGGGCCGCTGCGCCGGCGGTTTTTTCTTCGCGGAATGGAGGCGAGCCCGGCCGCGCCCTTGACGGTGGCGCGAGCTCCGCGCTCGCTCACGACGGGCCGGAAACGGGCTCGACCGACGTCCCCGCGGCGGCATCGCCTCGGGGCAGTGAAGCCGGAGCGCCTCCCACGAGCTTGCAGGGTCTCGCCCGCTCGCGTGGCCAGGAGGTGTACGTGCAGGCGATGCTCCACAACGAGATGGTCTTCTGCATCGGCCCGGCCGGGACCGGCAAGACCTTCCTTGCCGTGCGCATGGCGGTGAGTTTCTTGAGGCAGGGTGGGATACGAAAAATCATCCTCTGCCGCCCCGCGGTGGAAGCCGGCGAGAAGCTCGGTTTCCTGCCGGGCGACTTCCAGGCGAAGATCAATCCCTACCTGCGACCTCTCTACGATGCCCTCAACGACATCCTCGACTACGACCAGGTGAAGCGATACCTCGAGCGGGAGATCATCGAGATCCTGCCCCTGGCTTACATGCGCGGGCGGACCCTCAATAATTCCTTTATCATCCTCGACGAAGGTCAGAACACTTCCGTTTCACAGATGAAGATGTTTCTGACCCGTATGGGCACCAACTCGAGAATCGTCGTCAATGGCGACATCACCCAGCTCGATTTACCGGATGATATGCAGTCAGGGCTGATTCACGCCCGCAGAATCATCCGAGATATCCCGGGGATCTCCTGGGTGGAGCTGGAACGTGCCGATATCGTCCGCCACCCCCTGGTGAAGAGGATCGTCGAAGCCTACGAGGGATCGGAGAGCTCCGCTCGCTGATCCCGACGTCCGCCATGGCCAAGAAGAAACGCAGGCTGGAACAGTACGTGAACACCCGCCGGAAGAACCCGGAAGTGGTGCTCGCGGAGAGAGCGCAGCTCTCGAACCGGATCTTCCGGCTGTTCGTGGGCGTCGCGCTCACGATCCTTTTGGCGTTTCTGATCCGGCCGCCGGATGTGCCCCAGTCAGCGGGCCTCGCGATTTTCCTCGTCGTCGTGACGCTGCTCGGCGGCTTCTGTCTGCATCGCTTGCAGCCCGGCGCCTTCGAGCGCCCATCGAGCTTCAACAAGTTCGTGCTCCTCCTCTGCTTCGAGGTGGGGCTTTGCCGCTTCCTCCAGTTCATGGGATGGTCGCCGCTCCTTGCGCCGCTCGCACTGTTCGCCATGGTCGTCACTCTGGCCTACTCGCAGACAACGGCGCTTTTGGCCGTATTCGGCCTTGCGTTCATCCATGGGCTCACGAGCCCGCGCCTCGATGAGATGCAACTCCCCGTCGACGCCACGCTTTCGCTCCCCAGCCTGTTGCGCGTCGATTTGCCGCTCGTCCTCGTGCTGACTGCCGGCGCTCTGACGTCGAGCCTGGGAGTCCGACGGGTTCGCGAGCAGTCGAAGCCGGTTTTCGTGGGGCTCTACGCGGGCGTCGTCCAGGCCCTCATGGTGCTCGCCATGGAGCTCATGAGCCGGAACTTCGATCCCTCGTGCCTGAGCGATCCTTTCCAGGTCCGAGCGCTGCTGCGGGACCCCGGCTGGGCTTTCCTCGGTGGGCTGGTTTCCGGCGGCATGCTCACGTGCCTGCTGCCGCAGGTCGAGCGCTTCTTCGATTTCGTGACAGAACGGCGGCTCCTCGAGCTGGCCGATCCGTCGAACGAGCTCTTGCGCGTGCTGCGTGACCGTGCTCCCGGCACGTACCAGCACACGCTGCAGGTTGCGCAGCTCGCAGGTAACGCGGCCGAGGCGATCGGCGGCGACCGGCTCCTGACGGAAGTCGGGACTTTCTATCACGACATCGGAAAAATCGAAAAGCCGGAGTACTTCGTCGAGAACATGGGGGAGGACAAGACGATTCACGACCGCCTCCGTCCCAGCATGTCGAAGATGATCATCGTGAGCCACGTGAAAGAAGGGATCCTGCTCGCGAAAGACGAGAAGCTCCCGCGAAAGATCATCGACATGATTCCCATGCACCACGGCACGACCGTAGTCGAGTACTTCTACCAGAAAGCGCGGCGGGCGGCGGAGCCCGAGGAAGGCGCGCCGAGCGAGACCGAGTTCCGCTACCCGGGGCCCAAACCGCGCTTCCGCGAGGCCGGCATCTTGATGCTCTCGGACATGGTCGAGGCGATCGCCAAAGGCGAGGTCGATCCCAACCCGAGCCGATTCCGCGCCATGGTGCACGAACAGATCCTGAAGCGTCTCCTCGACGGACAGCTGGACGAGAGCGACCTCACGCTGAACGACCTCCGCGTGATCGAGGACAGCTTCGTTAAGACGCTCACGACGATGTACCACCATCGGATCAAGTATCCCGGCCAGGGCGTGCCGGCGACTCCGGTGCCAGGTGCTCCCTCGGGCCGAGCGCAGCACGGCGCACCAGCCCACGACGCGGCGCACGAGAAAGAGGCCGCGCCGGCTGTCGCCCCGGAATCCTCCGAAGCTCTCTCCGCCGTCGCGGGGCCGCAGCGGAGCTCACGATCCACGCCGCAGTGACCTCGGCCAAGCCTCTTCGAGCCGCTCGCGTCGTGCTCGCGCGGGGTGCCGTTTCGTCCGCGCTGCGCTGGAGGCCGCTGCGAAAGACGCTATGGCGCATTCTCGAGGATCACGGCGCGACCGGCACGCTCAGCGTTGCCGTCGTGGACGCTCGGGAGATCCAGAGGGTGCATCGTGAGTTCCTCGGAGAGGACTCGCCCACGGACGTAATCTCTTTTCCGCTCCGCGAGGGCGTCCGCTTCGACCATGACGCGACGCTCGGTGAAGTCATCGTCAGCGCTGACGCGGCGGCCCGCGAGGCGCGCCGGAGGAAGGTTCCGGCGGCGCGCGAGCTTGCGCTCTACGCGATCCACGGAACTCTCCACCTCGTGGGTTACGACGACCTCGTGCCCGAGAAGAAACGTGCGATGCGCCGCGCCGAGCGGCGCTACCTCGACGTCCTCGAGGAGCTCACCTCGCAGCTTCGATCCAGCCGCCGCCGAGCACCACATCGCCGCAGTAGAAAACTGCCGCCTGCCCGGGCGTCACGGCGTCTTGAGGCTCGTCGAATCGCAGCACGGCGCGGCCGCGCGCGCCGGCGGTGACGGTTCCCGGTCGGGCCGTGGCGCGGTGGCGGATCTGGGCCTCGACGCGCACTTCTTCGCCGGGTGCAGGCGCGGCACGCGACGTCCACTGCACGTCGGTGACGTCGACTTCGCTCCGCCGGAGGTCTTCCCGGCTCCCGATCGTCACCGTGTTGGTTGCCGGGTCAATGGCGGTCACGTAGACGGGCTTGCCCGCCGCGACGCCGATCCCGCGCCGCTGACCGATCGTGAAGCTCTGGTAACCCGGGTGCTCCCCGAGCCGGCGGCCCTCCGCGTCGACGAGGCTACCGGGCCGGAGCCGATCGGGAGTCCGAGCCCGCAGGACTTCCCGGTAATCGTTTCCTGGCACGAAGCAGATCTCCTGGCTCTCCGGCTTCTCGGCGACCGGCAGGCCGGCGGACCGGGCGATCTCTCGCACCTCGGGCTTCGTGAGGCCTCCCACGGGGAACAGAGTGTCCTGAAGACTGTCGCGCGGCATGAGGAAGAGGAAGTAGCTCTGGTCCTTGGCGCGATCGCTTCCCCGCAGCAGGCGCCATTCTTCCCGGTCCCGGTCGATGCGCGCGTAGTGACCCGTGGCGACGGCGTCGCATCCCAGGAGGCGCGCTTTCTCGCGGAGCGAGCCGAACTTGATCCACTGATTGCAAAGGACGCAGGGGTTCGGGGTGCGGCCTCGATGGTACTCGTCGACGAAGTGGTCGATAATCCGCGTGAACTCGCCCTCGGAATTGAGCGCGTAGTAGGGGATTCCGAGCCGGCTGGCGACTCGGGCGGCGTCGCGAGAGTCCTCGATAGAGCAGCAGCCGCGGTGCGCCCCGCGAGGCTCGGCCGCACCGCTTGGGCCCAGCCGCAGGAAGACGCCGGTCACTTCGTGCCCCGCTTCTCGCAAAAGGTGAGCGGCGACGCTCGAGTCGACGCCGCCTGACATTGCGCAGAGGACTTTGGCCATAGTGAACGCTCGAGCTTCCTTTCCGGCGGTCGCTGGACATTTTCAGCGGAATTCGCCGAATGGACATCCTACTCTTCCGCCATGGATGTCGTCGACATCGCGATCTCCGTGGCGCTGATCGTCCTCAACGGCGCCGGCGTGCTCCTGACGGCGATGAGCCTGCCGGGGACTTGGCTGATCCTCTTGGCGACGAGCCTCGCCGCCTGGTGGAGGTGGGACCATGGCCTCCTCAGCGGCTCGACGCTCATCGCCCTCGCCGTCCTCGCGGTGCTCGGCGAAATCGTGGAGCTGGTCGCAGGCGCGGTTGGCTCGAAGCGAGCTGGTGGCACCGCGTGGGGAGCCGTCGGCGCCTTGGCGGGAAGCCTCGTCGGCGGCATCAGCGGCACGATGATCCTACCCATCATCGGCTCGGTGCTCGGCGCCGCGATCGGGGCGTTCGCCGGAGCCCTCCTGGGAGAGCGGATCGCGGGGCGCGACCTGCCCGCGGCCGCGGCGTCGGGACGTGGAGCGTTCTTCGGGCGGCTCGTCGGCACGCTGTCCAAGCTGCTCATCGCGACGAGCATGTGGATCCTTGTTGCGTTCGCCTGTTTTCTTTAGGAGAATTCGACGCTTTCCAGGCAGTCCTCGATCTGCACAGCCCTCGATCTGCAGCAGACCGGAGCCCGAGTTGGAGAACGACCTGGGGACCGCAGAGACCGTCGTTTGCTACTGCTTTCACAAGACGGCCGCCGAGCTTCGCTCGGAAATCCTGAAGCTTTGCATCCAGACTTCCGAGGAAGCTGCCCGCAAACTGTGTGCGGGAAACGGCTGCACCCTCTGCCGGCCCTCGATCGATGCGATTCTGCGCGAGGTTCGTCGAGGAGGCAGAAGCTCTCCGTGAGCTCCATCACGCGATAGATGCCCAGCGCCGCCTTCATCTCGGACGTCCATGGAAATCTCGAGGCGCTTACGGCGGTGCTCGCTGACATCGATCGCCACGGGTACGAGGAGATCTTCTGCCTGGGCGATGTTGTTGGCTATGGTCCGGACCCCGTGGCGTCGACCAACCTCGTCCGCGAGCGCTGCAAGGTCACGATCCTCGGCAACCACGACGAGGCGCTCGTGAAGGGCGCCTGGGGCTTCAACCAGGTCGCCCGGGCCGCAATGGACTGGACCCAGCGGCAGCTCCGGCCGAGCATTTTTCGGCCTGGGTCGCGGGAGCGGTGGCGCTTCCTCGCCGAGCTGCCGCTCAAGTACGAGTGGCACACTTTCCTGCTCGTCCACGGCTCGCCGCGCGAGCCTACCTCCGAGTACATCCTGCCCCGCGACGCGGAGTGGTCCCCGCCCGGCATGTTTCAGGAGCTTTTCGACGCGTTCAGCTCGGTCTGCTTGGTGGGGCACACGCACATGGCGGGTTTGTTCGAGCCCGGCCCGCGGTTCGTGCCGCAGAAAGAGCTGACCGAGACGTTCCGGAAGCCCGAGGGCAAAGTGATCATCAACGTGGGCTCGGTGGGGCAGCCTCGCGACCAGGATTGGCGCGCCTGCTACCTCTCCGTCGAGGACGACCTCTTCCGCTTCCACCGCGTCGAATACGACGTGGAAACCACGCAGAAAAAGATCCGCGCCGTGCCGGAGCTCGACAATCGACTCGCGGATCGGCTCGCCGAAGGGATCTGATCCGGGCCACTGGTCAGCGGGGGGGGATCTTGTATCATGAGTGCGTCACGGTTCGGGACGTGGATCGGATCTCCAACCCCTCGAGCTGCGTCTCACCTCTGGCGCAGTCTGGGCTCTGCGTGCGCCATCCCGCCAGTCGAACCTGGGGACTCAACACACTCGACCCTTCCTGGAGGTAACGCATGGCGTCCAGAACCCCGGGGAATATCCGCAACATTGTCTTCTGCGGACACTCTAGCTGCGGCAAGACGACCTTAGTGGAGAGTGTCCTTTTCAAAGCAGGGGCGATCGCGCGCAAGGGGCGGATCGAGGACGGAACGACGGTCACAGATTTTGACACGCAGGAGCGGGCCCACAAGCATTCGATTGACCTCACCTGGGCGCACGCCGAGTCGAAAGGCGTAACGATCAACATCGTCGACAGTCCGGGGTATAGAGATTTCCTGGGGCAGGTGTACTGCGCGGTGCCGGTGGTCGAAGGCGCGGTCCTCGTGGTGGACGCCGACGAGGGCGTGCGGTCGAACACGCGGAAGATCTGGGAGATCCTGGAGGCGAACCAGCTGCCGTGCATCATCGCCATCAATCGCTGCGACCGTGACCAGGCGCGACTGGACGATGCTCTCGCGCAGCTGCAGGAGCAGCTGAGCTCCAAGTGCATCCCCATGGTGTTGCCGTCGGGTGCAGGCCACTCGTTCACCAGCGTGCAGATGCTGCTTGGGGCCAAGGACGCGAGCGGGCCGGCGAAAGACGCCAGCGCAACCCTGCTCGAGGCGATCGTCGAATCGAACGATGTGCTGATGGAGCGTTACCTCGGGGGCGAGGCGATCAGTGACGAGGAGATCCTGGAGCAGGCCAAGATCGCCGTCATGCAACGCTCGCTCTTTCCAGTCCTCTACACGAGCGGAGACAAAGACATCGGCGTGCCAGAGCTTACGGAGACAATCGTCCAGCTTTCACCGCCGGCGACGACCGCGCGGGGCCGGACGCTCCACGCGCCGGGCCACGACGACGGCAGGATGGATCTCAAGACAGGTTTCGATGACCCTTTCTGCGCCTTCGTCTTTCGCGTCGTGAGCGATCCCTACGTCGGCAAGCTTTCTTACCTTCGAGTTTTCTCCGGCACGCTGGCGCACAACGGGACGTTCCTCAACCCTCACAGCGGCAAGCTGGACAAAGTGGGCAAGCTCGTCCGGCTCCAAGGAAAAGAGCAGGAGCCGGTCACTGCGGCCGGCGCCGGCGATTTCGTGGCTGTCGCGAAACTCGAGGGCCTCAAGACTTTCGACACTCTAACGTCCGACAAGAAGCTCGTGATGGACCACCCCAAGCTGCCCACGCCGATGTACAGCCGGGCGGTGGAGCCGAAGAGCAAAGCCGACGAGAAGAAATTCGCCGAATCGATCCCCAAAGTGATCGACGAGGACGTGATGGTGCGCGCGACGCGCGACTCGCGCACCCACGAGATGGTCATATCGGGCATCAGCCAGCTGCACCTCGGCACGGTGTGGGAGCGCCTCAAGACACGCTTCGGCGTGGAAGTTGCCACGAAGGAGCCGAAGACGCCCTACCTCGAGACC
>Ga0111538_10008378_pt1 | contig 13877 bp, 12 predicted proteins | sample SoiMethybrSBSTD1_FD_79669 | JGI IMG/M metagenome (GOLD analysis project Ga0111538, IMG submission 79669) | Bulk soil microbial communities from a Populus tree surrounding site in Tennessee, USA - Soil MetaG P. TD hybrid SBSTD1 (version 2)... | ecosystem: Environmental > Terrestrial > Soil >...
ACGGCGCTCGTCACCGCGCTCGCGAACTCGCGGGCGCGAGCCGGGTCGAGGAGCGCCCGCGCGGCGCTCAGGCGGTCGAGTGCGATCTCCTCGGGAGGGGGCACGCGCACCGTCCGCCGGCGCGACCGCCAGCGCCGCCAGGCGAGGGAGGCGAGCGCGACAGCCAGCAGAGCCGCGACCGCGAGAAGCGCCGGCACGAGCCACTCGTTCCGGATCGGGATCGGGCCGCGGATGTCGCGGATGTCGGTGGCCGTCTCGACGGATGCGGCGGCCGGCGTCGCCGTCGGGCTCATGCCGCGCGTCGCGCCCGGGCTCGAAAGAAGCGCCGCAGCGCGGCGAGATAGGGCTCCGTCGTGCCCAGCTCGAGCACGTCGACACCGGCGCCGCGCAGCATCTGGAGCCTTTCCCGCAGGCGGCGCGCGGCCGCCGCTGCGTAGTCGCGGCGGACGCGCGGGTCGCGCGTGTCGACCTCGACGAGCTCGCCGCGCTCGGCGTCCTCGAAGACGACGCGCCCCACCGGGGGGAGATCCCTCTCGCGCGGATCCGAGATCGCGAGCGCCACGAGGTCGTGACGGCGCCCGGTTCGCTCGAGCGCGCGACGGAGCGCCTCGGCTCCCGTCGGCCCCGTCGCAGGGACCAGGAAGTCCGACAGGAGAAAGGTGACCGCGCGCCGACGGACGACGCGGTTCACGAAATCGAGCGCGGTGACGACGTCGGTGCCGGTCCGCTCCGGCTCGAAGAAGAGGATCTCGCGCACTACCCGCAGCACGTGGCGGCGGCCCTTCTTCGCCGGCACGTAGTGCTCGATCCCGTCGGTGAAGAGCACGAGCCCGACCTTGTCCTCGTTCCGGATCGCCGAGAATGCCAGGACGCTCGCGATCTCGGCTGCCAGCTCGCGCTTGCTCTGCGCGCTCGAGCCGAAATGCCCGGAGGCGCTCAGATCGACGACGAGCACGATCGTCAGCTCGCGCTCCTCGGTGAACTTCTTGACGAAGGGACGCCCCGAGCGCGCGGTCACGTTCCAATCGATCGAGCGGACCTCGTCACCGGGGACGTACTCGCGCACCTCCTCGAAGTCCATGCCGCGGCCCTTGAACACGGAGTGGTACTGTCCGGCGAACGTCTCCTGCGCGAGTCGGTTGGTGCGGATCTCGATCTGGCGCACCTTCGCCAGGATCTCGCGAGTCCGCTCGGGATTGACTTCTCGGACCGGCACGGGAGCGGGCGCCGCTTCCTAGGGAACGGGGACGGCGTCGAGGACGCGCTGGACGAGGTCCTCGCTCCGGAGCCCTTCCGCCTCGGCCTCGTAGGTCACCATGACGCGGTGGCGGAGCACGTCCATGGCGATGCTCTTGACATCCTGCGGAGTGACGTATCCGCGCCGTTGCAGGAACGCGCGTGCCTTCGCGGCCAGGGTCAGATAGATGGTCGCGCGCGGCGAGGCGCCGTACTGGACGAGCGAGCCGAGATCGAGGCCGTGACCCCTCGGCTCGCGCGTCGCGAAGACGAGCTCGACGACGTAGTCCTTCACCTTGTCGTCCATGTAGATGCGGTCGACGATGCGGCGCGACTCGAGCACGTGGCGGGTCTCGAGCACGGGCTGTACCGGCCGCGGCGGCTCCGAGGTCGCCATGCGGTCGAGGATCGCGCGCTCCTCCTCGCGGCTCGGGTAGCTCACGATCACCTTCAGCATGAAGCGGTCGACCTGCGCCTCGGGAAGCGGATAGGTGCCTTCTTGCTCGATCGGGTTCTGGGTCGCCATGACCAGGAACGGATCGGGGAGCGGATACGACTCCTCTCCGATCGTGACCTGGTGCTCCTGCATCGCTTCGAGGAGAGCGCTCTGCACCTTCGCGGGCGCTCGATTGATCTCGTCCGCGAGGATCAGGTTCGCGAAGATCGGGCCGTGCTTGGTGACGAAGCCGCCGTCCTTCTGGTTGTAGATCAGCGTGCCGACGATGTCCGCGGGGAGCATGTCGGGCGTGAACTGGAGGCGGTGAAAGCGAGCCCGCGTCGCCCCCGCAAGGGTCTTCAGCGAGAGTGTCTTGGCGAGGCCGGGGACGCCCTCCAGCAGGATGTGCCCGCCGGCGACCAGAGCGATGAGGAGGCGCTCGACGAGATGAGCCTGTCCGACGATCGTATGGCCGATCTCGGTGCGGAGGGGCTCGACCCAGGCCGAGGCGCGCTCGACCGCTTCGTTGATCTCTTGGATGTTCTGGTGCATGCCAATCCCCCACCGTTGCGGCGAAGGTGCCGGTTGTCAAATCCGGGCCGACCCGCGGCCCGAGATCGATCCTGGAGGAATGGAGCTCCGACACGATGCGAACGATTGCGATGACCGGCTCTGCCTCGGGCATCGGCGCGGCGACACGGAAGCTGCTGGAGCGCGGGGGCGCGCGCGTGATCGGCTGCGACGTCCGGGATGCGGAGGTGATCGCCGATCTCTCGACTCCGGAAGGCCGCGCGGGAGCCATCGACGGGATCCGTGAGGCGGCATCGGGCGCGCTCGACGGCCTGGTTCTCTGCGCGGGGCTCGGCCCCCAGGTGGAGCCGACCGCGAAGATCGTGGCGGTCAACTACTTCGGCGCCGCCGGGCTGCTGAACGGTCTCCGCGATGCGCTCGCCGGCGGCCGCAACGCTGCCGCCGTCGCGATCTCGTCCAACTCGGCGACGATCTCGCCCGGCCTCGACGCGGCCCTGGTCGACGCGTGCCTCGCCGGCGACGAGGCGGCGGCCCAGGGCCGCGCCGCGGCGCTCGGAGGCGCCGCCGTGTACGCGGCGTCCAAGCTCGCGCTCGCACGCTTCGTCCGCCGGAGCGCCGTCTCCGCGGCGTGGGCCGGAAGCGGCATCCGCCTGAATGCCGTCGCGCCGGGCGCCGTCGCGACGCCGCTCCTGCAGGGCGGCCTCGAGCACGCAGAGCTGGGCGCGGCCATTCGCGCGCTCCCGATCCCGCTCGGTGGGTTCGGAAGGCCCGAGCAGATCGCCGCCGCCATCGCCTTCCTGGTCGGTCCGGATTCCGGATTCTGCTGCGGCACGATCTTCTTTGCGGACGGTGGCTCGGACGCGCTGCTCCGCCCCGACGCGCTCTGATCGCGTCCGGCTCCCATCTCGGGAGATGCTGCTGCCAGAGCGTCGGGACGACGGATCCGGAAGCTTGACGGACCGGAGACCCACGTCGTATCAAGGGCCTGCCCCCCGCGGTTCTCGTCCGTCAAACCAGGAGATCGGCCATGAACGACAACACTCCGAGGCGGATTCTCATCGCTGCCGCGGCGCTCGCGGCGCTCGCGAGCGCGCGCTCCGACGCGGCCGTGATCACCGTGCCCCACGGGCCCGGCACCCCCCTGCAGGACGCGATCGATGCCGCGAGCCCGGGAGACCTCCTCCGTCTCGAGGGCGGCATCTTCAACGAGGCCGTGATCGTCGACAAGCCCCTCAAGCTGACCAGCAGGACCGCGAACCCGGCGATCATCAACGGAGGGTGCGGCGCCCCGAGCAGCGTCGAGATCGCGTCGGACGGCGTCACGATCGACAACGTCGCCGTCAACGGAGCCGCCGAGTACGCCGTGGACGTGGTCGGACGTGCCAACGTGAAGCTGCGGTGGATCCTGATGCAGAGCCAGTGCCCGGGGGCCGAATACGGGGTCAATGTGTTCCAGAGCAGCCGCGTCAAGATCCTCCGCTGCGACAGCGTCGACTTCACCGACGCGGGATTCTACATCGGCGGGATCGCTGCGGGTGCCGGAGTTCAGGTGAGCAAGGGCTCCGCGCAGCTGAACGTGCGCGGCGTTCTCCTCGAGGACTCGTCTCCGGGACTTCGCGTCCGCGGAGTCCGCGTCTTGAACAACTCCCTCGCCGGGATCTTCGTCCGCAACACCGACGGCGCACTGGTCGCGGGGAACGAGGTGAGCGGCAATCCGACGGGCATCGCTCTCGACGGCACCTCGGACGAGAACCGGATCAAGGGAAACCGGCTGAGCGACAATGGCGTCGACGGCGACGACCAGGGAACGGGCAATTGCTGGCGAGGGAACCGCAATCCGACGGGAGCGGCCCTGACCGGGACCATCCCGGCGACCGGCTGTCCCTGAGCCTCCGCGAGGTCCTCGTCGCGGGAGATCGTTCGCCCTCCCTCGACGAGATCTCCGCCGGGAATGGCGTCGGGGGTGGCTGACGCGTGCTCGACCACGTCTCGATCCCGGTCGCGGACATCGACCGTGCGGCGTCGTTCTACGACGCTGTGCTCGCGACCATCGGGCTCCGCAGGAGAAAGGAACGCCCCGGTGCGATCGGATACGGGCCGGAGACACGAGCGGCCCCGATCTTCTGGATCCTCCAGCGCGAGCACGCCGCGGCCGCGACTGCAGGCATCGGTTTGCACGTGAGCTTCGAAGCTCCGGATCGTCCCAGCGTGGAAGCATTCCACGCGGTCGCTCTTCACTGTGGCGGTCGAGACGCAGGTACCCCGGGAATGCGACCCGAGTACACGATGCCGTTCTTCGGCGCCTTCGTGCTCGACCTCGACGGCTTCAAGATCGAAGCCGTCTGCCGCCGCCCGAGGTGACTAGTGCACGAGCGCCAGCGGTGCATCGAGACGTGGAACGTCCGCGTTTCGCGCCTCAATACGGTCGCTGGCCGGTGACGTTCCCCGGCGGCGCGTAGTTGCAGACGACGATGATCCAGTTCGGGAAGCCCGGTCCCCCGGGCGAGTTCGTCGTACACTTCTTGGTGCCGCAGCCTACGAACGTGCTGTCACGCCAGACGATCTGCGTGTAGTGCCCGCACTGCGCGGGTGCCGGGGCGCAGGTATTGGTCGAGTAGTCGTAGTCGGCGGCCTCCGCCGCCCAGGCCGGCTCGGCATCCAGCGTGGGATCCGGTGGGAAGCCCCCGTCGCTCGCGACGGCGTAGATGTTCTGCCCCTCGTGGAGATCGCCGAGGTCCGGGTCGTGGCTGAAGTCGCAACGGTTGGCCCACGCCTGGGCATGCCTTGCGAGGAGATGACTCCAGCACATGGGATCGAGCGCGGGGCTCGGGGCCGGGCTCGCCTTGGCGCGCGTGTCGTTGTGCTGCGCGGTGATGCCTGCGAACGATCCCGGCTCGCGGCACAGCACCGGGACCGGCAACGGCAACGCTTCGACCAACTGGCTGACGCAGTCGTCGACGATCGACTCGACCGTGGCGGCGTCGCCCGCCGTGTAGCAGTCGGCCTTGAGCTCGGCCTTTCCGAAGGCGGTCATGAACTTCGTCTCGGTCTTCGAGAGACAGGCCGGGTCGACCGGTTCGAACTTCTTCGCGGCCTTGGCGTAACAGTTCATCTTTCCGAAGAGCTTCTTGCCGGTGGCCTTGAGCTCGCTCGACGAGCAGAGCGATCGCGACGCCGGGTCGCCGGCAATGCCGAGCTGGGTGCGAATCCGGCCGACGCAGACGTCGACGGACGCTTCGATCGTCGCGGCGTCGCTCGTGGCGAGGCAGCCGCCCTTGTCGTCGGCCTTCGTGAACGCGAGATCGAACTTGTCTTCGGCCTTTGTCATGCAGGTCGGATCGACGGGCGGGTTCTCCTTCGATGCCGCCGCCTTGGCGACGCACTTGAGCTTTGCGTTCGCCTTCTTCCCGGCCGCCTTGCGCTTCGACGCGGAGCAGACGGCCGCGGGGTCTTTGGTGGCGGCCGCCGGAAGCGCCGCCAGAACCATTCCGACGATGATCAGAGCCGAAACGAACCTGGCACCGATCCGGAAAACAGGCATGTTTGCTCCCCCCGCCTCGGGGCGTACACCCTTTCGTCGGCGGGGCTCAAGGGAATCGCCATTCCGAGCGCCGGGATGGGGAGCTCCTCGGCTCGGCGCCGAGGTCCCGATCTCGTGCTCCGAAGCCCGAGAACAAAGTTCGTTTCGTGGATTTGGTCATTGACGACGAGCCGATGCCCGTGCAAACGCAGAGGCCAGCCATCCTCGAATGCCATCTGAGAAATCCGACTGAAAGCGACTTTCAATTTCATTGAATGATGGGATTGACGAACCCCTTGGGCCGGCCAGAGCGCCGTGGTAGCATCGCTTCCGGCACCGAACGGGAGAGGGTTGCAGGCCGAACGGGACAGGGTCGCAGGATCGACCGGGGGAGGACGCGATGAAGGGCAACAAGAAGATGATCGAGGCTCTGAACGACATCCTCACCGGCGAGCTCACCGGCGTGAACCAGTACTTCGTGCACTACAAGATGTGCGAAAACTGGGGCTACGAGCGGCTCGCCAAGAAGAGCAAGGACGAGTCGATCGGCGAGATGAAGCACGCCGACGATCTGATCGAGCGCGTTCTCTTCCTCGGCGGCGTCCCCAACGTGCAGCGCCTCTGGAAGGTGAACGTCGGCGAGACCGTCCCGGAGCAGCTGAAGCTCGACCTCGAGCTCGAGATGGATGCGGTGAAGCGCCTGAACGAAGCGATCGCGCTCGCCCGTGAGGTCGGCGACAACGGCAGCCGAGACCTGCTCGAGGACATGCTCGAGGACGAGGAGGAGCACGTCAACTGGCTCGAAGCGCAGCTCCACCAGCTCGAGCAGCTCGGCGACAAGCTCTACCTCTCCCAGCAGATCCGCGAAGAGGACGACTGAGATCACGCGTCGACCGAGCGGCGGGGACGAGGGTCTGGTAGAGGATCGGTGCCTCGACCGATGAAACCTCGAGCGACACCGAGTCCTCCCTCCGCCGCACTGCTCGCTCTCGAGGGTCGTGCCTGGATCGAGGCGAGCTGGCTGGTCCCCGCCCTGCCGGCGCTCTCCCGGGCACCGCGCGGCGACGGCCATCCCGTGCTCGTCTTGCCCGGTTTCCTCGCCGACGACGCCTCGACGTTTCCGCTTCGCCGCTTTCTCCGCGACCGCGGCTACTTCGTTCACGGCTGGCGCCTCGGGCGCAATCGCGGCCCGTCGCCGGAGATCGTCCGGCGCCTGGTCGAGCGGTTCGACGCGATCCAGCGGCGTCATGGCCGTGCGATGAGCGTGGTCGGCTGGAGCCTCGGCGGCATCTACGCTCGGGAGCTCGCGCGCGCCTTCCCGGAGAAGGTCCGGATGGTGATCACGCTCGCGAGCCCGCTCCGCGATCTCGATGCGACGAACGTCGCGCGGCTCTCCTGGCTCCGCTTCGGAGAGCGGCTGCCCCCGCCGCCCGACGGACTCGGTGAGCGGCTGGCGGCTCCGCTTCCGGTGCCCTGCACGTCCTTCTACAGCGAGACGGACGGGATCGTGTCCTGGCGGTGTTGCGTCGCCGAGAGCGGACCGCAGAGCGAGAGCCTGGCGGTCCGGAGCAGCCACTGCGGGATGGGCCACCACCCCACCGTCCTGCTCGCGATCGCCGATCGTCTCGCGCAGCCCGAGGGCGCCTGGCGCCCGCTCGTCCCCCGCCCGTCCGGCTGGTGGCCCTTCGCTCCGCGAGTGGCCACGAAGCCGGATCTCTGAGGCTCGCCGGCGCGCGAGCGAGCCGCCGCTGTTGCCGCACGGGCCCCCGCGACCGCTCGCTCGCGGGCGGGATCAGGGCAGGAAGCCCATGTCGAGATTGATGCCGTTCGCGACCGACCAGTACTCGCCCGGAAGCGTGTCGGGGACGAGGACGCTCGAGAGGATCTGCACCTGGCTCATGTTGAGCCAGTGCTTGAGGATCGTGCCGAAGACGTCGCGGAAGTCGGTCGACCGGAACGCGTTCGGAGTCTGCCGGTAGATCGTGTTGCCGTTGCCGTCCTGATCGATGTCGAGAGCGGCGATGTTGGGATGGTTGCCGTACACGCCGCCGTTCAAGGCCGGGCCGCCGATCACGAACATCGGGCCCTGCGAGCCGTGATCGGTCCCGTTCTCGTTCTGCTCGATGCGCCGCGAGAACTCGCTCCACACGACGGTCAGCACCTTGTCGGCCACACCCATGTCGGCCAGGTCGTCGTAGAAGACCTTGAGCGAATCTCCGACCTCGCGGTGGAGATCGTAGTGCTGGCCGTCCGCGCCGCCCTGATCGGAGTGCGTGTCGTAGCCGCCGTTGCTGAGCTGGAAGAAGCGCGCCTGGACGCCCGAGACGCCCGAGCTCACGCCGTAGATGATCTTGGCGATCTCGCGGAGGTCATTCGCCGTGCTGCGGTCGATCGCATCGTATTGCTGGCTGAAGCTCGCACGGTCGTTCTCGTAGAGACCGTGGAGGCCGGGATAGCTCTGCGTGCTCTGGAGAGTCGCATTGCCGGCGTTGCCGATGAACTTCTGGGTCGGGTGGCTCCCGGCGCTCGCCGCGTCGTGGAGCGCGCCGAAGGCGAGTGCCTTCCGCGCTTCGTCCGAGCCGAAGTCGTCCCACGGGAAGCCGAAATCCTCGAGGCGGCGCAGCGCGAGGACGCTCGTGGTGCTCTGCCGGAAGTCGGGCTCGATCGAGTCGGAGAGACACACCGCCGGGATCTGGCTGCCGCCGTAAGTCGCAGCGAGGTGCCGGCCGACCCATCCGCTCCCCGACAGCGAGCTCAGCCTGAGCGGGTTCCCGGTCTGCCAGATGAGGCGCGACTCCTCGTGCGAGAGGCTGTACTCCGGGTACCCGCAGCCCTGGATGACGGCGAGCTGCCCTGCGTCGTAGAGCTGCTTGAGCCCGATCAGGCCGGGGTGCAGGCCGAGCTGGGCACCGGTGTTCGGGTCGTTTCCAATGAGCGTCTAGCCGAGCTCCCCCGGTGTCACGCGGATCCCGCCGCCGCCGCCGAAGCGGTTCGCCTCGTAGTCGGACCTGAGCGATCCGCCCCCGTTGTCGGCCGGGATGACGGTGTTCTGGCCGTCGTTGCCGCCGTCGAGGAAGATGACCACGAGGTAGCGGTCGCCCAGATCGGCGAAGGCCCGGCGGACGAGCGGGTTGCCGAAGAGGCCGGGACCGATGAGGGTGCCCGCGGTCGCGAGGCCGGTGCGGGTGATGAACTGTCTTCGTGTGATCGCCATCGGATCTCTCCTCCGCGCCTCAGTAGACCTGGTAGGCTGGCGACTTGATCACCAGCTCGAATAGTCCGTGAATCTTCGTATTGACATAGTCGTAGTCGCCGAGATCCGGGGTCGTCGCGCCATCGTCGGTGATGTAGTCGATGCACTCCTGGCGGTCGGCCGTCGTGAAATTGTGGCCGACGTCCAGGGCGTCGAGCACCGCGTCGACGATGTCGCCGGCATCGGTCAAGCCGAAGTCGATGACCTTGTCGGGCCGGAACCGGCCGCCACCGCGCGCGTTGACGATGTCGCGCGCGAGGCCGTAGCGGGCGAGCAGGGTCGAGCTCGACAGCCAGTTCGTCTCCCAGTCCCACCCAAAGACGCTCGGGGGATCGATAATGATCTGCCCCATGTTCTCGAGCTGGTTGAAGATCCCGTTGAAGCTCCCGCCCGGGACGTACTTCTCGCGGCCCTTGAGCTTCACCCCGAGGAGCCGCAGCGTCGAGACCGTGAAGTCGACCGGCCACTTGACCGATTTCGTCACGCCGGGGCCGAAGGGAAGTGCGGTCGCGTAGAAGGTGTCGTGACAGAAGATCGCACGCACGAGCGCCTGGACGCTCCACGTCGAGACGAAGCTCGAGCTCGCGACCACCGCGTCGATGACGCCGAGCGAGGGGTCGGGTCCCACGTAGTATTCGAGGAGACGCCGCGCGGTCCGCCGCGCCACCGTGTTGAACCCATTCGTGTCGGTCAGCGTGAAGAGGATGTCGATGACCGTGTCGGCCTCGGCCTCGCCCTCGCCATTCACGTCGAAGGCCTGGCCGCCGAAGATCTCCTTGGGGCCACGCTCGGGGAAGTCCGCCTCGAAATCGTGGTCGTCCTGGTCGAGGAAGGCGTTGCCCCGATCGTCGTAGCGCCATCCCGTGAAGGCACGGGCGATCTGGACGATGTCGGCCTGGGTGTAGTTCTCGTTTCCCGCGCTGTCGAAGACGCCGAGCGTGAAGAGCTCCATCAGCTCGCGGGCGAAGTTCTCGTTCGGGATCTCCTTCCGGTTGCGGACGGTGTCGAGGAACTCCATCATCGCGGCGTCCTTCGCGATCGCCTTGACGAGATCCTTCATGCTCCCCTTCGCGGAGAGCCGAAGGAGCTGGTTCTGGACAGCCATGAGCTTGATCGCGGCGTCGAAGTTCGTCGCGAAGAGCTTCGCGATCCCGGTCGAGAAGTGGTCGTGCCAGAACAGCACGAGCTTCTCCTGGGCCGGATTCTTGGCCTTGATCATGTAGTTGATCCACTTGTTGTGCTGGGCCTCCTGATCGCGGCCCTTCGGCTTGAAGGCGGACGGCGGGTAGCCGAGCAACCGGTCCGCCGCGTTCCCGCGCGAGAGGCCGACGATGCCGCTCCGGTCGAGCTCCACTCGCGTCGCTCCGAAGCCCGCGCGCCGCAGCAGATGGCGCGCATCGGGCTCGCTCAGGATCGTGTTCTCGTCACCCATGTCTCTCCTCCCGCCATTCCTGGACGCATCGCCGGCCCGCGATCGTCGTCCGGTCGCGCGCGTGCTCGCTCGTCACGGGGGGCTCGTCAGATGACCCGGCTCGGGCTCACCGCGTCGCGGCGCGGGGTCGCCCACGCCGGTGTCGGCGAGGGGCGAGGCCGAGAGGACGGCTGCCATGTCCAAACGGCCCGGACGAGTCAGAATCGTGGTTGAGCACTCCGTATGATGTCCGCGGCCACGCGATCCCCGGTCCTCGAAGGTCCGACGGAATTGCGCGGCCGGGCCCGTATAGAACGATGGTCGGAGACGGGCAAGACTCGAATCGCCCGAGCGTCTCGATCCGTGGATCGACTGTCGCTCGGCGGCTCCACCTCGCGCCGCCTGGACCCCACCCGTCGCGCTCAAGTAGGAATGGCGCGCCATGACGGTACTGCCCAGCCGGATCGATCACGCGGCGGAAGCATTCCGCGCCAACCGCGAAGCGATGCTCGCGGCCCTGGCCGAGCTCGAGGCCGCGCACGATCGGGCTCGGGCCGGGGGCGGGCCGCGCTACGTCGAACGGCATCGGGCGCGCGGCAAGCTCCTCGCCCGGGAGCGCGTGGAAGCCCTCCTGGATCGCGACGCTCCTTTCCTCGAGCTCTCGCCGCTCGCGGCGCACGGGACCGAGTACACGACCGGGGCGAGCCTGGTGACCGGGGTCGGCGTCGTCGAGGGGGTCGAGTGCGTGATCGTCGCCAACGATCCGACCGTCCGAGGTGGGGCCACGAATCCCTACGGGCTCCGGAAGTCGCTCCGTGCGATGGACATCGCGCGGGAGAACCGGCTTCCGCTCCTCCATCTGGTCGAGTCCGGAGGCGCCGATCTCCCACGTCAGGCCGAGATCTTCGTCCCCGGCGGCGCGAGCTTCCGGAACCTCACGCAGCTCTCGGCCGCGGGGATCCCGACGATCGCACTGGTCTTCGGCAACGCCACGGCGGGCGGTGCTTACCTCCCGGGCCTCTGCGACTACGCGGTCTTCGTGCGCGAGCGCGCCAAGGTCTTCCTCGGCGGTCCTCCCCTCGTCCGCATGGCGACCGGCGAGGTGGCGACCGACGAGGAGCTCGGGGGCGCCGAGATGCATTCACGGGTCTCGGGAGTCGCCGACTACCTCGCCGCCGACGAGCTCGACGCGCTGCGCCTCGGGCGCGAGATCGTCGGCCAGCTCCACTGGCGAAAGCGCGGGCCCGGCCCGAGCGAGCCTGCGGACGAGCCGCTCTACGACGTCGAGGACCTCCTCGGGCTCGCGTCCTTCGACCTCAAGCGCCCGATCGAGGTACGCGAGGTGCTCGCCCGCATCCTGGACGGCAGCCGCCTCGCCGAGTTCAAGCTTCTCTACGGCGCGAACCTCGTGACCGGATGGGGATCGATCCACGGCTTCCCGATCGGTGTCCTCGCCAACCATCGCGGAGTGCTCTTCTCGGAGGAAGCGGAGAAGGCGGCGCAGTTCATCCAGCTCACCAACCAGAAGGATCTGCCGCTGGTCTTCGTGCAGAACACGACCGGCTACATGGTCGGGAAGGACTACGAGCAGCGCGGCATGATCAAGGACGGCGCCAAGATGATCAACGCCGTCGCCAACAGCGGCGTCCCGCACGTGACTCTCCTGATCGGCGCGAGCTACGGTGCCGGAAACTACGGCATGTGCGGCCGCGCCTACGACCCGCGCTTCCTCTTCACCTGGCCGAACAGCCGGACCGCCGTCATGGGACCGCAGCAGCTCGCCGGCGTGCTCTCGATCGTCGCGCGCGGCTCGGCCGAGGCAGCGGGCCAGAGCTTCGACGAAGCCGCGGATGCGGCGCTCAAGCGCGCCGTCGAGGAGCAGATCGAGCGCGAGTCTCTCGCGCCCTTCAACAGCGCGCTCCTCTATGACGACGGGATCATCGACCCGCGCGACAGCCGGACCGTCCTCGGCATGGCGCTCTCCGCCTGCCACTCGGCCGAGGTGCGGGGCGCGCCCGGCTACGGCGTCTTCCGGATGTGAGGCGAGAAGGGCCGGGGATGGAGCGGCGGGACGAGCGGCGAGCGGCGCGCGGAGCGCGGCGGATCGAGAAGCTCCTGGTGGCGAATCGCGGCGAGATCGCCCGGCGGATCATGCGCACGTGTCGCGACCTCGGGATCGCGACGGTCGCGGTCGCCTCGGACGCCGATCGCGACGCTCCCTTCGTCCGGGAAGCAGACGAGGCGGTCGCGATCGGCGGGTTCACCCCCGCGGACTCGTACCTGCGGAGCGATCTCCTCGTCGCGGCCGCGCGTCGGACCGGTGCCGACGCGGTCCACCCGGGCTACGGCTTCCTCGCGGAGGACGCCAGTTTCGCGGCGGCCTGCGGCGAAGCGGGATTGACCTTCGTCGGACCCACGCCCGAGGTGATCGCGCGCATGGGGTCGAAGCTCGAGGCGAAGGCCGTCGCGCAGGCGGCCGGAGTTCCGGTGCTCGCGGCGGCGCCGGCCCCGGCGGACGCGAGCGACGCCGAGCTCGCAGGTCGCGCCCGGGAGCTCGGGTTTCCAATCCTCGTCAAAGCCTCGGCCGGAGGCGGCGGCCGCGGCATGCGCGAGGTCCGTCGCGAGGACGAGCTCGCCCGCGCGGTCGCGGCCGCCCGCCGCGAAGCCGCTCGCGCCTTCGGCGACGACACGATCTTTCTCGAGCCGTGGCTCGAAGGAGTCCGCCACGTCGAGGTTCAGATCCTCGGTGACGCTCACGGCGAGGTCGTCCATCTCTTCGAGCGCGAGTGCTCGGTCCAGCGCCGTCATCAGAAGATCATCGAGGAGGCGCCGTCGCCGATCGTCGATTCCGACCTGCGCCAGCGCTTGACGGACGCCGCCGTCGCCCTCGGCAGCGCTCTCGGCTACCGGAGCGCGGGCACGGTCGAGTTCCTCCTCGCGGACGACGGGCGCTTTTTCCTCCTCGAGGTGAACACGCGGCTCCAGGTCGAGCACGCCGTGACCGAGTGCATCACCGGGCTCGATCTGGTCCGCCTCCAGATCCGCGTCGCCGAAGGCCATCCGCTTGACCACGAGGTGCGGAGCGCGCGCGCGCGCGGTCACGCGATCGAGGCGCGGCTCTGCGCCGAGGACCCGGAGCGCGACCTGCTCCCCTCGAGCGGCCGGGTGGCGCGCTTCCGGGTGCCTCGCGGCGACGGGATTCGCGTCGACGCGGACATCGAGGACGGCTCCGAGGTGAGCCCGTACTACGACTCCATGCTCGCCAAGGTGATCGCGCACGCGCCGACGCGCGAGGAAGCGATCCGCGCGCTCACGGGCGCGCTCAAGCGGCTCCGCCTCCACGGCGTCCGCCACAACCGCGATCTCCTCGTCGGCGTGCTCTCCCATCCCGAGTTCGTCGCGGGGCGTGCCGACACCGGCTTTCTCGGCGCGCACCCGGCGTTCGAGCTCGCGCGGGAAGCGCGCGACCCGAGCGCGGATCGCATCCATG
>Ga0111538_10008379_pt1 | contig 13876 bp, 14 predicted proteins | sample SoiMethybrSBSTD1_FD_79669 | JGI IMG/M metagenome (GOLD analysis project Ga0111538, IMG submission 79669) | Bulk soil microbial communities from a Populus tree surrounding site in Tennessee, USA - Soil MetaG P. TD hybrid SBSTD1 (version 2)... | ecosystem: Environmental > Terrestrial > Soil >...
CGCTCGCGTGCTGGGCCACCAGCGCGTCGATCGCCTCGTCGTCGATCCCACGCAGGTAGCCGGCCTTGAAGTAGCTGTGGGCGCCGGGGCCCCACAGCGGGTCGATCAGGCTCTGCATCGCGACGTAGGGCATCGGGCCGAAGAGGTCCGCCACCGGTGCGCCGAGCTCGCGCATCGGCCGCAGGTCGCGCTCGGCGACGTCGGCCGGGCCCTTGTGCATGCCGACGACCGCGACGAGCGGGCGGCCGTGCCACTCCTCTGGGAGGAACGGCGCCGGCGGGCACGTCAGCAGGTTCACCAGCGTGGTCAGCTCGTCCGGCACGCCGCCGACCCAGTCGCGGTACGCGCGCAGCACGTCGCCGGCGCGATCGCCCGGGTAGAAGACGGCGCCGCCGGTGATCGTCGGCCCCACCTCGTGCAGGCGGAACGCGAGCGAGGTGACGATGCCGAAGTTGCCGCCGCCGCCGCGCAGGCCCCAGAACAGCTCGCCGTTCTCGTGCTCGGTCGCGTGGACGAAGCGGCCGTCGGCGGTCACGACGTCGGCGGCGATCAGGTTGTCGGCGGCGAGCCCGTGCTTGCGCATCAGCCAGCCGATGCCGCCACCGAGCGTGAAGCCGGCGACGCCGGTGCTCGAAACGAGCCCGCCGGTCGTGGCGAGGCCGAACGCCTGCGTTTCGTGGTCGAGCTCCGCCCAGGTCACCCCGGGCTGCACGCGCGCGGTGCGGCGCCGCGGATCGACCTGGATGCCCTTCATCGGCGACAGGTCGATGACGATGCCGCCGTCGACGCTGGAGAAGCCGGGGATGCTGTGGCCGCCGGCGCGCACCGCGACCTGCAGCTCCTCGCTGCGGGCGAACTCGAGCGCGCGGATGACGTCGGCGACGCCCGCGCAGCGGGCGATCAGCGCGGGTCGGCGGTCGTGTGCGCCGTTCCAGATCGCGCGCCGCTCGTCATAGTCGTCGTCGCTCGGGCGGACGAGTCTGCCGCGCAGCGACTGTTCGAGCTCGCTCACCGAGCCCTCCGCCAGGATGGGGATTTCGTGCGTGGTCATGGCGGCCAAGCTACGGCGGGGCACTCAACATCCACTCATCATGCGTTCAAGGCGGCCCTGGAGCGCGTGGACGTAGCGCACGCCGCGGGCCTCTCCGAGCTCCTCGAAGCGGGCCAGCGCGGCGGCGAGCGCCGGCTGCGCGCGGTCGGCGGCGTCGATCATGATCGCCGCCTCGGCCAGCTCCGCGGCGGCCCAGCCGCGGCTGCGCACGAGCGCGTGGTCGTCCGGGATGGCGACGCGCTGGAGCAGCTCGCAGGCGCGCCGCGGATCGCCGCGATCGAGCTCGTAAGCGGCGAGGTTGAGCGGCATCAGCTGCTGTCCGGGGCCGTCCTCCGTGCGGTCGAAGATCCGCACCGCCTGCTCGATCAGCCCACGGCCGGACTCGTCGCCCGCGTACAGCGCGAGCGTGCCCATGCCCGAGAGGCTCGTCGCGATCTCGCGCCGGTCGCCGGACGCGCGGCGCAGCACCAGTGCCTCGGCGAAGTGGCGGCGGCCGGCGTCGTAGTCGCCCATCGAGCGGGCGAGGTTGCCGAGCGCGTTGAGCGCCACCCCGGCGCCCTGGTGGTCGCCGATGCTGCGGAACAGGTCGAGCGCCCGCTCGAGCGGATCGCGCGCGACGTCGAACTCGCCGTCCGACCGCCACGCCTCGGCGACGTTGCAGAGCACGTAGCCGATGCCGGCCGTGCGGGCGACCGTCCGCATCAGCACGAACGTGTCCTCGAAGTACGCCCGCGGTGCGCGGCCGTGACCGGTCGGGGTCACCACGGGCGAGACGTGGCACGCCCAGAACTGCAGGTCCCGCTCGTCCTCGAGCAGCGCCAGGCACTCCTCGAACAAGCCGCGTGCCGCCGCGTTGTCGCCGCGGCAGGCCGCCAGCACTCCCTGAGCGTGCTTGATCGCCGGCACGAGCGACTCGTCGCCGATCTCGATGATCAACGTGAGCGCCTCGGCGAACGCGCGATCGGCGACCGTGAAGCCGAACGCGCCCATCGCCAGCATGCCCTGCCGCTCCAGCGCCTGGGCGATGGCGCGGCGGTCGCCGCCCGCGCGCGCGATGTCGAGCGCCTCGTCGCCGAACGCGAGGATCCGCACGAAGCTGCCGGTCCGCAGGCGGACGGTGATCCCGGCGGCGGCGAACAGCGCGCGCATCCGCTCGGGCGTCGGCTCGGGGGCGGCGGCGAGCGCGTCGTCGAGCCGCCGCGAGGCCTCGGCGAAGTAGCCGCGGGCCATCCAGAACCACCACAGCGCGGCGGCGAGGCGGAGCGCCACGGGCGGGTCGGAGCGGATCGCCGACGCGAGCGCGGCGCGCAGGTCGTCGTGCTCGGCTTCGACGCGGTCGGCCGGCCAGGCGGCGGCGACGGCCGGGTCGCGATCGCGGTCGGCGGCCTCGGCGAGCCCGAGGTACCAGATGCGGTGGGCGGCCTCGAGCCGCTCCTCCTCGCCCGAGGCGGCGAGCTGCTCGCAGGCGTGCTGGGAGATCGTGTCGAGCATCCGGTAGCGGTGGCCGGACGGCGCGGCGTCGACATGCACGAGCGACTTGTCGGCGAGTCGCGCCAGCGCGTCGAGATCGCCGCCGCAGATGCCCTCGACGGCCTCGACGGTGAAGCTGCCGGCGAACACGCCGAGCCGCCGGTACAGCAGCCGCTCGCGGTCGCTCAGCAGGTCGTGGCTCCACTCGAGCGTCGCCCGCAGCGACTGCTGGCGCGTGAGCGCGGTCCGGCTCTCGGCCCGCAGCAGCGCGAGCGCGTCGCCGAGCCGGCCGGCAATCTGGGCCGGCGACAGGACGTCGGCCCGCGCCGCCGCCAGTTCGAGCGCGAGCGGCATGCCGTCGAGCCGCCGGCAGATCTCCGCCACCACCGGGGCGTTGTCGTCGGTCAGCACGAACGTGCGCGACGCCTCGGCCGCCCGTTCGCAGAACAGGCGAACGGCCTCGGAGTCGGCCGTGTCGGCGGCCGGGAGCGAGAGCGACGGCACGCGCCAGGCGCTCTCGCCGCCGATCCGCAGGCGCTCGCGGCTGGTCGCCACGATGCGGGCGTTCGCGCACGCGCGCAGGAGCGTGTCGGCGAGCGCCGCCGCGGCGTCGACGAGGTGCTCGCAGTTGTCGAGCACGAGCAGCACGCCGGCGTCGCCGATCTGGCTTGCGATCGCGGCGACGGGATCCTCGCCCGAGCGCAGCTGCACGCCGAGTGCGCGGGCGGTCTCGCCGACCACCAGTGCCGGATCGCGGATCGGGGCGAGCTCGACCAGCCGCGCGCCGAGCGCGAAGTCGGCTTCCTGCCGCGCAGCCAGCTCGAGCGCCAGACGCGTCTTCCCGCAGCCACCGGGGCCGGTGAGCGTGATCAGGCGTGCGCGGCCCGCGAGCAGCCGTTCGAGCTCGGCCAGCTCGCGCTCGCGGCCGACGAACGTCGTCAGCCGGCGCGGCAGGCCGCTCTCCCGTTTGTCGTCGTGCTGGCCGGCCAGGATCTCGCGGTACAGCTCGCGTGTGGCCGGATCGGGGTCCGCGCCGAGCTCGGCACGCAGCGCGTCGCGCAGCTGCTGATACTGCGCCAAGGCCTGCTGGCCGCGCCCGTCGTCCGCGAACAGCCGCATCAACTCGCGGTGGGCGGCCTCGTGCAGCGGGTCCTCGACGACGGCGCGCTGCAGCGTTTCGACGGCGCCGGCGCGATCGCCTTCGGTGGCCTGCAGCGCCGCGAGCTCGACCCGCAGCGCGAGCTGCGTCTCGTGCAGCGCGGCCCGGCGGTTCTGCGCCCACTCCTCGTAGCGGTCCTCCGGCAGCAGCTCGCCCGCATACAGCTCGAGCGCTTCCCGATACACGGCGGTGGTCCGCAGCACGCGCGCCTCGGCGGCCTGCGCCTCGAACGCGTCGACGTCCACCCACACGTCGCCGGCGAGCGTGACGACGCCGTCGTGCATCTCCACGCACGTGCCCGCCTCGCCGAGCGCGCGGCGCGCCGTGTACACGACCTGGTGGAAGCTGTTCCCGCCCGGCGGCTCGTCCGGCCACATGAGCTCCACGAGCAGCTCGCGGTGCAGGCGGCGCTCGGGCGCCAGCGCGAGCAGCTTGATCAGGGTCCGCGCTCGCCGCAGGCGCCAGGCCTGCTCTTCGACGTCCCGTCCGGCGACCCGGACGGAAAATCCTCCGAGGAGGCGGACTTCCACGCCACCGAGCGTACGCCAGTCCCGAGCGACGACGCAAGCTCCGGAATGTGGCAGGCTCAGCACGATGGCCAAGCATCCCGTCAGGCGAAGAGTGCGACGGGCCGCGGCGCGCGCGTCGAGCCAGCTCGGGCGCGGTGCCGCCTCCCGCGGCTCGGATCTGGCGCGCCAGATGCGCAAGCTCGACGTGGCCTGGGCCCGCTCGGCGCCCGCGCAGCTGGTCCGCGCCGGCCTGCTGGCGTTCGTGCTCGGCCCGATGATCGCCTACTACGTGTACGCCCGGCGGCGCGGCCACGAGATCTTCCGCGAGCTCGAACCGCCCGTGGTGCTGGTCGCCAACCACGCCAGTCACCTCGACACGCCGACGATCCTGCACGCGATGCCGCGCGCATGGCGGCGGCGGACGATCGTCGCGGCCGCCGCCGATCACTTCTACCAGCGCCGGTCGACCGCCAGCGGCGTGTCGCTGCTGCTCAACACGGTGCCGGTCGCGCGCTCCGGCGGTGGCGCGGATGCCCTCGAGCACGTCGCCGAGCTCGTCGGCGACGGCTGGAACCTCCTGATCTACGCGGAAGGCACGCGGTCTCGGGACGGCAGTCTCGGGCGGATGCGGTCGGGTGCCGCACTGATCGCGCAGCGGCACGGGATCCCGATCGTGCCCGTGCGCGTCACGGGCACCCACGCCGCGATGCCGCCGGACGCGTCATGGCCCCGGCGCGTGCGGGGGCAGCTGGTCAGCCGCCGGCACCGGGTCGAGGTCGAGTTCGGAGAGCCGGTCGTGCCGCTCGATTCGGAGACGCCCGGTGAGACCATGGCTCGCGTCAGCACGTTCTTCACCGGCGAACCCGCCGTCGACTGATCAGAGCAGCCCGTGCTCGCGGGCGGCGGCGACCATCCCCGCGAGCGTCTCGGTCGCGTCATGACGCGGGCGCCAGCGGAGCTCCTTGCGGGCGCGCTCCGGTGACATGAGCACGGCGGTGTGGAACGCGTTGAGCCACTGCGCCTGCGCGGGAACGAGCGGGAGCGCGGTCGCGGCGGCGGCGAGCGCGACGGTGGCGCGCGGAATCGGGAAGCTGTGCCAGCCGAGCGCGTGGGCGAGGTCGCGCGCGGTCAGCTCGCCGGGGCCGGCGAGGTTGTAGATGCCCGGTGACCCGGCCCCGCGGGCGGCGGCGACCAGTGCGCTGGCCACGTCGTCGTGGTGCACGAGCTGGAACCGGGTGCCGGGATCCGGGAGCACCGTGACCGGAGCGCGGCGCAGCAGCCCCGGGATCTCGCGGATCGGCATCAGCGCGTCGGGCCCGGCGACGATGCACGGCCGGAACACGTAGGCGTCGAGGTCGCCGATCGTCTCCCACAGCGTCGCCTCGAGCTCGGCCTTCTCGGCCGAGTAGTAGTGCGCGTCGGTGCCGCGCGGCGGGACGTCCTCGGTGAGCGGCTGCGGGTTGTCGCGGTGGAAGCCGTACGCGGCGACCGACGACGTGTAGACGAGCCGCTGCACGCGCTCCGCGGCGCGCGCGGCGGCGAAGACGTTCGCGGAGCCCTCGAGGTTGATCCGCCGGCCCTCGTCGTGCCCGCCCATGATGATGAAGGCGAGGTGGACGACGACGTCGGCGTCGGCGACCAGCGCGTCCACCGCCGCGCGATCGAGGATGTCGCCCTGCCGGTACTCGGTCTTGCGCAGCCCGAGCTCGGCGGGATCGAACGGCCGCCGCGCCATCCCCAGCACGCGGCCGATCGCGCGCGAGCGGTCGCACGCCCGCAGGAACGCCCGGCCGATGTCGCCGGTCGGGCCGGTGACGGCGACGGTGAGCGCCTCAGTCGCGATAGCCCGGCTCTCCCGGGAGCACGATCCGCGCGATCTCGCCCTCGACGACCACCTGCGGCTCGATCGGCTCGACCGTGCGGCCGTCCGCCCAGCTCAGCAGCTCGGTCGCCGTCGCGAAGCCGGTGAGCTGCTCGAGCGTCTTGATGGTCGGGAACACGAGCTCGAGCTCGCCGCGCTCGTTGGCGGCGAGGGCGTCGCGCGGAGCGTGCCAGCCGACGCCGACGGTCTCGCCGCCGTCGGGCCGCGGGTCGGCGTCCGGCGGCGCGGGCGCGAGCAGGAACAGCGTGTCGAACCGGATCCGCACCTCCTTCGGCGTGATCCAGCGGCTGAACGCCACGAGTGCGCCGGGATCCGGGAGCGTGACGCCGGCTTCCTCCTCGACCTCGCGCACGCCGGCCGTTCGGGCATCCTCGGAGCCGTCCAACGCACCACCGGGAAAGACCCAGGCGCCCGGCATGAAGCGGGCGGCGGGATTGCGCTGCACGAGCAGCACTTCCAGGCGCTCGCCGCCCCCTCGCAGGACGATCACGGTGGCGGCGGGGCGGGGCTCCGTCGGCGCCCCGGTGTTGAGTTCCTCTCCCGGCGCGGGACGGTCAACCTCCACAGGAATAAGGGTACCCTCATGGCCCATGGTCACGAGCACAGTTCAGAAGTGGATCTGCGAGTCGTGTGGGTTCATCTACGATCCCGCCGAGGGCGACCCCGACGGCGGAATCCCGCCCGGCACGGCCTTCGACGACATCCCCAGTGATTGGTTCTGCCCGGTCTGCGGCGCCCGAAAGGCCGATTTCTCACCCTACGAGGAGTAGCCCTCCGCTAGAGCTCCTCGTCTTCGCCGTCGGCATCGCGACCCTCGGGGCGGAGATCGCGGCCGCACGGCTGATGGCGCCGTTCTTCGGCGCCTCGACGATCGTGTGGGCGAACACGATCGCGATCGTGTTGGTGGCGCTCTCGATCGGCTACTGGTTCGGGGGTCGGATGGCGGACCGCCATCCGACGCTGCGCGCGTTGTGCGCGACGGTGCTGGCTGCCTCGGTGCTGATGGCCCTGGTGCCGTTCGTGGCGGATCCGTTCCTGTCCCTGAGCGTCGAGGCGTTCGACGAGTACTCGATCGGCGCGTTCGCGGGCTCGCTGTTCGGGGTGCTCGTGCTCGTGGCGGTGCCGGTGCTGATGCTCGGCTCGGTGTCGCCGTGGGCGATCCGGCTGAAGATGCACGCGGTCGAGGACTCGGGCGAGATGGCGGGCCGGATGTACGCGATCTCGACCGTCGGCTCGCTGGTCGGCACGTTCGCCGCCTCGCTGCTGCTGATCCCGCTGGTGGGGACGCAGCGCACGTTCCTGACGTTCGCGCTGATCACCGCGCTGGTCGCGGCGATCGGAATGGGGCGGCGCTGGTGGCTGGTTCCGCTGGCGATCGCTGCGCTCATGGCGCTGCCGGTGGGGACGGTCAAGGGGGCGGAGGACGGCGACCGCGTGATCCACGAGGCCGACACCGAGTACCAGTACGCGCGGGTCGTCCAGGAGCCCGACGGCGTGCGCAAGCTCGAGCTCAACGAAGGGCTCGCGATCCACTCGCTGATCAAGCCCGGCAGCTACCTGACCGGCGGCTACTGGGACGCCTTCCTCGTCGATCCGCTGACCGTGCTGCCACGGCCGCCGGCGCACCTGGCGATCCTCGGCAACGGCGCCGGGACGACCGCGCGTGCGTACGGCCACTACTTCCCGGACACGGTGATCGATGCGGTGGAGATCGACGGCGAGCTGCTCGACATCGGGCGCGAGTACTTCGACCTGCGGCCGCGGCCGCAGCTGCGCCTGCACACCGCCGACGCCCGCCCGTACCTGCGCCGTACCGACGAGCGCTTCGACGCGATCTTCCTCGACACCTACCGTCAGCCGTACATCCCGTTCTACCTGACGACCAAGGAGTTCTTCGCGCTGGCGCACGATCGGCTACGGCCGGGCGGGGCGGTGTTCATCAACGTCGGGCATCCGAAAGATTCCGACCGTCTGGAGAAGGTGCTCACCGCAACGGCCGGCTCGGTGTTCAAGTACGTGGCGCGCGACCCGGTCAAGCACACGAACACGATCCTGATGGCGTCCGACTCGCCGTTCTCGGCCAACGCGTTGCGGTCCGCGACGCTGCCGCCGGACCTGCGGCCGATCGCGAACCTGGCCGCCGACCGGCTAGCCGAGCCGTTGCCGGGCGGCGACGTCTACACCGACGACCACGCGCCGGTCGAGTGGCTCGTCGATGCCTCGATCGTGCAGGAGGCGGCCGGCGGCAACGGCGGGAACTAGACGCCGACGTCGTACATCGAGTACTGCCCGTCGGCCGTGCAGTGCCACAGGTAGACCGCGGCGCCGGCCAGCGGGCCGCCGCCGTTCGCGACGTCGAGCAGCGTCATCTCGATCGTGGTCGGGACGCCGTCGGCGGTGCCGCTCGCGCCGCCGAAGCTGCTCGTGATGTCCTTGCGCACGACGCCGCTCTCGGTCAACGCGTTGGGGCCGTTGGAGCCGTCGCCGGGATACGGGCCCGCGGTCTCGTCCGGGATCTCCGCGGTGGTCTTCGCGGGCGCGTCGCTGCTCCCGCCGCACGCGGCGAGGAACGCCGATGCGGCCCCGCCGGTCAGGACGGTCAGCGCGCAGCGGCGATTGATCGGCTGGGCCATGCGGACATTGTCGGGCGGTCGACTGGGATTAGTCTGAGAGGTGCCATGCCGACGTTCGACGATGTCCGACGGATCGCGCTCGCCCTGCCCGAGACGAGCGAGAAGGAGTCGTGGGGTCACGCAAGCTGGCGGGTCAAGGACAAGGGATTCGTGTGGGAGCGGCCGCTGCGCAAGTCCGACCTCGAGGCGCTCGGCGACAGCGCACCCGATGGGCGGATCCTCGGCGCCCGCGTCGAGAACCTCATGGCCAAGGAGTCGCTGCTCCAGAGCGACCCCGGCGTCTACTTCACGACCCCGCACTTCGACGGCTACCCGGCCGTGCTCGTGCAGCTGGAGAAGATCTCCGAGGACGAGCTGACCGAGCTGATCGTCGAGGCCTGGCTCAACCGCGCGCCGGCGAAGCTGGCCCAGAAGTACCTCGACGAGGCCGAGTGAGCTCGCGCTGGCTCACGCTCGGCGTCCCACCGCCGGCCGATCGCGCGAACCGCGTCGACGTCCTCCGGTTCCTGCGCGACCTGATGGTCCGGAGCCTGGTCGTGAGCGTCGTCTTTGGTGCGATCGTCGTCGCGGTGCTGCAGAGCACCACGTGGACGATCGTCATCGTCGCGGTGGTCGCGCTTACGGCGCTCGACGCGCTATTCCTGGCGTGGCAGCTGCGGCGCGAGGAGCGCAAGTGAGCGAGCTGCGCACGGCCCACACGGCCGACCTCGACGCCGACGTGCTGCGAGCCGCGCGCATGCTGCTCGAGGATGTCTTCGGCGACGAGTGGGAGGACGAGGACTGGGAGCACTCGCTCGGTGGTGTGCACGCCCTGATCTGGGAGGGCGACGACCTTGTCGGTCACGGATCGGTCGTCATGCGGCGGCTGCTGCACGACGGCCGCGCGCTGCGCTGCGGCTACGTCGAGGGCGTCGCCGTGCGTCCCGACCACCAGCGCCGCGGCCACGGGGGCGCGCTGATGGACGCGCTCGAGCGAGTCATCCACGGCGGCTACGACCTCGGCGCGCTCGGCGGAACCGACGACGGGGCGCGGCTCTATCTGCAGCGGGGCTGGAAGCGCTGGGAGGGTCCGCTGTTCGCGCTCACGCCGTCCGGCGTCGTCCGCACGGCCGACGTCGACGGCGCGGTCTACGTGCTCACAACGTCCGCTCCGCTCGACCTCGCGGGCGAGCTGACGTGCGACTGGCGCGACGGCGATGTCTGGTGACGCGGATCCTGTTCACGTGTCGGCCGCTGGCGGGTCACTTCGAGCCGCTGCGTCCGCTGGCGGCCGTCGCGCTCGCGGAGGGTCACGACGTCGCGTTCGCGACCGGCGAGCCGCTGGTCGCCACCGCCCGGGAGCGCGGGTTCGAGGCGTTCGCGGCCGGGCCGCCCGCGAGCCTGCGTGACACCTGGGCGACGCGCGTCCCGGCGCCCGAGGTCCTGGCGACCGACGCCGGCCGCACGTGGTTCTTCACCGAGATCTTCGCCGGGCTCGAGCTCGGGCCTCGCGCCGCGGACCTCGCCTCCGTCGTCGCGAGCTGGCGCCCGGAGCTCGTCGTCCACGAGCTTGCGGAGCTCGCCGGCCCGCTCGTCGCCACGGCGGCGGGATTGCCGTACGCCACTGCCGGATACGGCATCCTGCCACCGCAGGGCGTGCTCCGGGCAGCGGCGGCGGCCGCCGCGCCGCACTGGGAGGGCCGCGCCCTGTCCGCACCGGCGTATGCGGGGCTGTTCACGCACCTGTATCTCGACGTGTGCCCGTCGGGCCTGCAGGTTCCGTGGGCCGCGGAGCTTCCCGCCCGGACGCTGATGCGGCCGGGGCACGAGACCCATCCGCCGCCACCGTGGTTGTCAGAGCTCCCGCACCGGCGGACCGTGTACGTCACGTTCGGGACCGTCTGGAACCGCGATCCGGCGCGGTTCACGACCGTGATCGACGCGCTGGCCGGAGATCCTCTGAACCTGGTCGTCACGACCGGTGGGGTGGAGGTTGAGTCGTCGCGTCCAGGTGTGCACGTCGAGTCGTTCATCCCCCAGGCGGCGATCCTTCCCCACTGCGACGCGGTGATCTGCCACGGCGGATCGGGCACGATCCTCGGCGCGCTCGCCCACGGCCGGCCGTTGCTGGTGCTCCCCCAAGGAGCCGACCAGTTCGACAACGCGAGGCGCATCGTGGCGGTTGGCGCCGGCCTCAGCGTGCCGCCGGGCGACCAGGTTCGCGAGGCCACGTTCGCGCTGCTCGAGGACGACCGCTACGCGCGCACGGCCGCCGCGCTCGCCGACGAGATCGCCGCGATGCCGGACGCCGGCAGCGCCGTGTGCGCTCTCGAGGAGCTTGCGGAACGGCACGCGTAGCCTCCAGGGCGAGGTCTCCCACGCTGCGCGGTTAGTGTCTGCCCGTGAAGGGTCTCGGGCGTTGGGTGCCGGGGTTGGCGTTGCTGCGCCGCGCGCGCGGCGGTGAGCTGCGGCACGATCTGATCGCGGGCGTCGTGCTCGCGGCGCTGCTCGTGCCGCAGGGCATGGCGTACGGCGCGCTGGCCGGCCTGCCGCCGGTGACGGGCCTGTACGCGACGATCGTCCCGCTCGTCGTGTACTTCCTGTTCGGGCCGTCGCGGATCCTCGTGCTCGGGCCCGACTCGGCGGTGTCGCCGCTCGTGGCGGCGGCGATCATCCCGCTGGCCGCGGCCGGTGCCGAGTCGGAGCGGATCGCGCTCGCGGGCATGCTCGCGATCCTCGTCGGCGGGCTGATGTTCGCCGGCGGGCTGGCGCGGTTCGGGTTCGTGACCGAGCTGCTGTCGATGCCGGTCCGGCTCGGCTACCTGATGGGCATCGCGGTGACCGTCATCGTCTCGCAGCTCCCGAAGCTGTTCGGGTTCTCTGTCGAGTCGGAGAGCTTCCTCCCCGCGGTGCGGGACTTCGTGCAGGCGCTCGACGAGACCAACACCACGGCGCTCGTCATCGGCATCGGCTCGCTGGCCGTGATCCTGGGATTCAGGCGGCTCGCGCCACGCGTGCCCGGCGTGTTCGTCGCGGTGGTCCTCGCGACCGCCGTGGTCGCGATCTTCGGACTCGCCGACGAGGTTCCGGTCGTCGGCGACGTCCCGGCGGGCCTGCCGTCGTTCGGCATCCCCGACGTGGCGTTCGACGACCTCAAGAGGTTGATCCCGGCGGCGATCGGAATCGCGTTCGTCGCGTTCACCGACACGAGCATCCTGTCGCGCAGCTACGCCGCGCGGATGCGCCAGGAGGTCGACCAGAACCAGGAGCTGGCGGTGCTCGGCGTCGCGAACATCGCGACCGGGCTGTTCCAGGGGTTCCCCCTGTCCACGAGCAGCTCGCGCACCGCGGTGGCGGAGGACATCGGCGCCCGCAGCCAGTTCGCCGGGCTCGCCGGCGCGGCCGTGCTCGCGCTGCTGCTGGTCCTCGGCACCGGCCTCGTGCACGACCTGCCGACGTCCTCGCTCGCCGCCGTCGTGATCGTCGCCGTGATCGGGCTGATCGACATCGTCGCCGCGCGGCGGCTGCGGCGCTGGCGCCGGTCGGAGTTCACGCTCGCGATGGCCGCGTTCGTCGGCGTCGCGGTGCTCGGCGTGCTGTGGGGGGTCGGGATCGCGATCGCGCTGTCGCTGCTCAATTTCATCCGCCGCGCCTGGCGGCCGCACGACGCGGTGCTCGGGCGGGTCGACAACCTCAAGGGCTACCACGACACCGAGCGCCACCCGGACGCCCGCCTCATCCCCGGCCTCGTCCTGTATCGGTTCGACGCTCCGCTCTTCTTCGCCAACGCCGACTACTTCCGCGCGCATGTGCGCGCGCTCGCCCGCGCCGACGGCACCCGCCGGATCGTCGTCGCCGCCGAGCCGATCACCGACATCGACGCGACCGCCGGCGAGACGCTGCGCGCGCTCCACGACGAGCTCGCGGCCGACGGCGTCGAGCTGGCCTTCGCCGAGCTCAAGGATCCCGTTCGCGATCGGCTCCGCCGCTATGGCATCTACGAGCTGATCGGCGACGATCACTTCTTCCCGACGATCGGCGTCGCCGTGTCCGCTTATGTATCCGACGCCGGCGTCGACTGGTTCGACTGGGAGGATCGCTCGGCGCGACCGAAGCCGTGACGCGCGATCGCCAGCGTCGCGAGCCAGGCGAAGAACACGACGACGATGGCCGACGGGATGCGCGTGAAGCTCCCGGCGCTGCTCGCGACGATGTCGGGGCCGAACAGCGCGACGGCGAAGACGACGAGCCAGATCACGGCGATGGCCAGTGACGGCCACATCTCGGGGACGAAAGCACGCGTGCGCCCGCGGCTCTCCGCCATGGCGTGAGAGGGAACAGCAGCCACTGTCAACACCTCCTTTCCAGCACCAAGCCTCCCGCGCAGGCGCCGCCGGCGCATCCGTGCGGCTCCGCGCTCACGCGGGCGCGAAGTACGGATCAGTCGCAGACGTCGTCGAAGAACGGCTGATCGAAGCGGCCGCCGCCGAGGACCGGGAGAGTTGCTGAGTCGTGCGCCTCGTTGAGAGGATCGCCACATGGCCATTCCCAACATCAGCGTGCGGCACCCACGTCCAGACGACATCGTCGACGATCCCGTGGAGGTGGCCGGCGTCGGAACCGGCTTCGAGGGCGTGCTCGTCGCCCGCCTTCGCAACGCGACCGGCCAGGAGATCGCCAAGCGCTCCTTCCAGGCAGGCGGGACGGGGATCTGGGGCAGCTTCTTCTTCCGCATCGACGTGCCGGGCATCCCGAACCGGCCGCGCGGCACGCTCGAGGTGTTCGAGGTGTCAGCGAAGGACGGCAGCGAGATCCACAAGCGGGTGGTCCCGATCCTCTTCGGCCGCGCGCTGGAGAACCCGTTCCACGGGTTCGCGGTCCACACCGTCGAGGCGGGCGAGACGCTGTCGTCGATCGCCCAGGACTTCTACGGCGACCCCGACCGCTTCCGCACGATCTTCCAGGCCAACCGCAATGTGCTCGATGACCCCGACGAGATCTTCCCGGGGCAGGAGCTGCGCATCCCGCAGTGATCAGCGCAGCGGCTCGCGGGACATGGTGATGCTGCGGACGGGGTCGTACCCGAACCACAGGTACCGCCGCGGAGCCACGCGCAGCGTGCAGTAGTCGAACTGCGTGTACTCGGTGCCCTCGTTGGCCGTGCCGCACTCGGCGTCGGGGTAGGCCGCGCGC
>Ga0111538_10008380_pt1 | contig 13876 bp, 9 predicted proteins | sample SoiMethybrSBSTD1_FD_79669 | JGI IMG/M metagenome (GOLD analysis project Ga0111538, IMG submission 79669) | Bulk soil microbial communities from a Populus tree surrounding site in Tennessee, USA - Soil MetaG P. TD hybrid SBSTD1 (version 2)... | ecosystem: Environmental > Terrestrial > Soil > Tree...
ACCCCGTGGAGTCGACGAGGTCGGTAAAGAGAATCGTCGCGGTACCAGTCTGCGACGCTGCCGCCTCGGACACCATCGGCGCAATCTGTCTAGCCGATGTGGCTTCCAGGACGCAACGCCGTTCCGCGATGAAGGCGTCCGGTCGAAGAGAACAAATGTGCCATGGTCGTGCGTGCGCGGGTGCACCCGCGCGCCGGTTGGTGGTCGTGTCACGCGGAGTCGTGGTAGCCATCCCGGCGACATGTCCGCCGCCGGTGAGGATGGCGAGGGCCCGGGCGCGACGGTGGGGAGCCGACGCTCCGCGACCACGCACACGTTTCTGTTCACCGACATCGAGGGCAGTACTCGCACTTGGCAACGGGACCCCGAGGCGATGGCCGGCTGGCTCGCGTCCCACGACGGCATCGTCACGGACGCGATCCGCGGCCATGGCGGGCGGGTGTTCAAGCACACCGGCGACGGCGTGTGCGCGGTGTTTCCATCGGCGGCCGGTGCTGCTCGCGCCGCACGGCACATCCAGGTCTCGTTGGCGGCGAGCGGCGAGCGCACGGGCTCGCTCCGCGCACGCATCGCCGTACACACGGGTGACGCGTTCGAGCGTGACGGCGATTTCTTCGGCCCGACGCTGAATCGCTGCGTGCGGCTGCTCGGTGTGGGACACGGCGGTCAAATTCTCCTCTCCGCGGCGACGGTAGCGCTCCTCCGGACCGGAAGCGTCGGTGAGGAGATCGTGGCGATCGATCTCGGACGGCATCGACTGCGAGATCTGCAGGAGCCGGAGCAGATCTGGCAGCTCGTCGCCCCCGACCTCGACACGGCGTTTCCGCCACTCAAGTCGCTCGATGCCTTCCAGCACAACCTTCCATTCCAGCGTTCGTCGTTCGTCGGGCGCGCGGCGGAGATGCGGATCCTCCACGACATGCTCGCCGCGCATCGGCTGGTCACCGTCACGGGTGTCGGCGGCTGCGGGAAGACGCGTCTCAGCCTAGAGGTCGCGGCCCGAGAGATCGAGCGCTTCGTCGACGGCGTGTTCCTGATCGACCTCTCGAGCGTGCTTGAGCCGAGCCTGATCTGGTCGACGATCGCGGCAGCGGTGCGAGTGCCGCCGGGACCCGGGACTGACGAGGAGCGCGTCACGCGGCTCCTGTCCGACCGGCATACGCTGCTCCTCGTCGACAACTGCGAGCACCTCCTCGATGGGTGCGCCGCGATCGTCGACCGTCTGCTGCTCGGGTGCGCCGGTCTCACGGTTCTGGCCACCAGCCGCGAGCCCCTCGCGCTCGAAGGGGAGCACGTGTGGCGCGTTCCGTCGCTCGGCCTTCCCGATGGGGACCGGGCCGAGGAGGTCGCGGGCGCCGAATCGGTGCGGCTGTTCCTCGATCGCGCCGCGGCCGTGCGGCCGGGATTCGCGCTCACCAGCGACAATGCCGCCGCCGTCGCCGCGATCTGTCGGCGGCTGGACGGCATCCCGCTGGCGCTCGAGCTGGCTGCGGCCCGGATCGCTCACCTCGCCCCTCGGGAGATCGTCGCGCTGCTGAACGATCGCTTCCGTCTGCTCACCGCCGGCCGGCGCGGTCTGCAACGGCAGCAGACGCTACAGGCCGTTCTCGATTGGAGCCACGACCTGCTCACCGAGGCCGAGCGCGTCCTGCTCCGGCGGCTGTCCGTGTTTTCTGGCGGGTGGACCCTCGATGCCGCACGTGCCGTGTGCGCCGGACAGTCCCTCGACCCCGACCAGGTCGTCGACCTCCTCGGTACGCTGGTGCGGCGTTCGCTCGTCGACGCCGAACACCGCGAGGAGCATACGCGGTACCGGCTCCTCGAAACGGTCCGCATCTATGCGCAGGAGCGGCTCATCCGGGCGGAGGAGGCACCGTCCGTCCGCAACGCCCATGCCGAGTGGTTCCTCCACCGCGCCGAAACCCCGCCTGATGGAGCCGCCATCGGCATCCGATGCTGGTTCGGCTTCCAGTCGCCGGACCTCGCCGACGATCTGGACAACCTGCGCGACGCCGCCGAGTGGAGCCTCGCGGAGGGTCGGCGGGACGTCATGGTGCGCATCGCCGCCGCGACGACGCGAGCGTTCGAGTCCCAGGGGCGGATCGACGAGGCGGACGCCTGGCTCGCGCTGGCGATCCCAGACGCCGCGGAGATGCCATCGACGCTGCGGGCGCGCTGCCACGCCGCCTGGGCCGAAGCCGCCGAGATGCGTGGCGACTTCGCGCTCGCGAACGAGCGCGCGCGCGCGGGCATCGCCATGGCGGAGCGCGACGAGGACGCCGGCGGTGCCTACTCGATTCTGGTCGCGAACCTGATCTGGATGGATCCGAACGAGGCTGAGCGCCTGCTCGCACGAGCGCCTGCATGGACGCGGAGCCTGGGACCGCTAGCGGAGAGTTACCTGCTGACCGCCCGCGGCTCGCTGGCATGTGCACGCCACGACTATGATCAGGCGGTCGACCTACTGTCGCGGGCGGTTGCCCTCGGCGGCAACGTTCTCTCCTTCCTGAGAAAGTTCGAGCTGTGCGTCGCCCATCTGATGCGGGGAGACACTTCGGCGGCGACCGCCGTGCTCGATGCTCGACGGCCCGACGAGCGGACCGAGGCTCGCACATGGTCCGCCTACTACGAACCATATCTGCGCGCACACATCGCCGCGGTCCGCGGTGATGCTGTCGGTGCACGAGCGAAGCTGCTGGAGACCGCCGGCCTGGTACGGCGCTGGAAAATCTCGCTCGGCGTCGCGGACTGCGTCGTCGGCTGTGCGGTGCTCGCCTACCACGGTGGAGACTCCGCGCGCGCGTCGGAGCTGCTGGCCAGTATACAGGCCGCCACGGGTGGCGGGCTGCGATCGCCGATGTCCATGTGCGTCTACCGCCACTACGTCCGCGCCGTCCGCAGCAGGCTGACGAGACAGGACCGGATCGACGCGCGCGCCGCCGGGGCGGCGTTGACGTTGGAAGCCGCCCTCGCACGCGAGCTTCCCATGCCCTGAGCGTCATTCGCCTTGCCCCGCCTCCCGACCGCTGCTAAGAGACCCCATGGCACGACAGAAAGGGCTCAGGCGGGCGACCGGCTGGGCCCTTTTGCGTTTCGGGAGGAGGGGCAATGCCGCTCGATGAGCTGCGCGAGGGGCTCACCTTCGACGACGTCCTCCTGGTCCCCGCGGCGTCGGAGATCCTACCGCGGGACACCGACGTCGCGACGCAGCTGAGCCGGACGATTCGCCTGCACATCCCGCTCCTGAGCGCCGCCATGGACACCGTGACCGAGGCGCGCACGGCCATCGCCATGGCCCAGGAAGGCGGGATCGGCATCATCCATCGGAACCTCGGCATCGCGGAGCAGGCGCTCGAGGTCGAGAAGGTGAAGAAGTCCGAGAGCGGGATGATCGTCGATCCGGTGACCGTGCATCCCGAGCAGCCGATCGCGGAGGCGCTCGAGATCATGCAGCGCTTCCGCATCTCGGGGCTGCCCGTCACGCGCGGCGGCCAGCTGGTCGGGATCCTCACCAACCGCGACCTCCGCTTCGAGAAACGGACCGACCGCACTGTCGCCGACGTGATGACGCGCGAGAAGCTGGTGACGGCCCAGCCGGGCGTGACCCTCGAGGAGGCGAAGGAGATCCTCCACCGCTACCGCATCGAGAAACTGCCCGTGGTCGACGAGCGGAACCAGCTCCGCGGTCTCATCACGGTGAAGGACATCGAGAAGGCGGCGCGCTATCCGAACGCGGCCAAGGACGACTTCGGGCGGCTCCGCTGCGGGGCAGCGATCGGCACCGGGCCCGACCGCGAGCAGCGGGCCGAGGCGCTCGTCCGCGCCGGGGTGGACGTGCTCGTCGTGGACACCGCGCACGGGCACTCGCGCTCGGTCATCGACACGGTCGCGAGCCTGAAGCGCGCGTTCCCGAAGGTGGATCTCATCGCGGGCAACATCGCCACCGAGGAAGGCTCGGCCGAGCTCGTGAAGGCGGGAGCCGACGGCATCAAGGTCGGGATGGGACCGGCGTCGATCTGCACCACGCGGGTCGTGTCGGGCGTCGGCATGCCGCAGCTCACGGCCATCGCCGACGCGGCGCGCCCGGCCGCACGAGCCGGCGTCCCCATCATCGCCGACGGCGGCATCAAGTTCTCGGGCGATCTCACCAAGGCACTCGCCGCGGGCGCGCAGACGGTGATGATCGGCGGGCTCTTCGCGGGCACCGAGGAGAGCCCAGGCGAGACGATCCTGTACCAGGGGCGCACCTACAAGCTCTACCGCGGCATGGGCTCCCTCGAGGCGATGCGCGAGCGCGAGGGGAGCCGGAACCGCTACTTCCAGGACGAGGATCCGGCCGAGTTCGGCATGAAGCTCGTCCCCGAGGGCATCGAGGGCCGCGTCCCTTACAAGGGCGCGCTCTCCTTCATCGTGCAGCAGCTGGTCGGCGGGCTCCGCGCCGGCATGGGATACGTCGGCGCCCGGACGCTGCCGGAGCTGATGCGTGCCCGCTTCGTCCGCGTCTCCTCGGCCGGCCTGAAAGAGAGCCACGTCCACGACGTGTACATCACGAAGGAGGCCCCGAATTACCGGCTGGAGTAGGGTGGGGCGGCGGCCGTGATCCTGATCCTCGACTTCGGATCGCAGTACACGCAGCTGATCGCGCGCCGCATCCGCGAGCTGCACGTCTACTGCGAGATCCACCCCTACGATCTCCCGCGCGCCGCCATCGAGCGCATGGCGCCCGAGGGCATCATCCTCTCGGGCGGGCCCGCGAGCGTCTACGCCGACGGCGCGCCCATGCCGGGCGACGACGTGATCGACCTCCTCCGTGCGGCGAAGCCGCCCGTGCTCGGCATCTGCTACGGGATGAACGTGCTCAACGTCGCCTTCGGCGGCGAGGTGGCGCGCGGCGAGAAGAAGGAGTTCGGGCCGGCGGACGTACGCATCCAGCGCGTCGACCCGCTGCTCGCGATCGGAGGCCGGACGACGCGCGTCTGGATGAGTCACGGCGATCGCATGACGAAGCTCGGGCCCGAGCTCGAGGCGCTCGCCACCAGCGACAACTCGCCCTACGCCGCGGTCCGCCACCGCGAGCGGCCGATCTACGGCCTCCAGTTCCACCCTGAGGTCACGCACTCCGTCGAGGGGAAGGACATCCTGCGGAACTTCGTGCTCCGCGTCTGCGGCGCGGCCCCGAGCTGGACCATGGCGGGCTTCGTCGACTCGACGGTGAAGGCCATCGAGGCCCGCGTCGGCGCCAAGCGCGTCATCTGCGGGCTCTCCGGCGGCGTCGACTCGACCGTCGTCGCGGCGCTCATCCACCGCGCCATCGGCGACCGCCTCACCTGCATCTTCGTGGACAACGGGCTCCTCCGGCACGGCGAGGCCGAGCAGGTCGTCGGCCTCTTCCGCGAGCACATGGGGCTCGACGTCCGCGCCGTCGACGCGTCGGCGAAGTTCCTGAAGAACCTCCGTGACGTCGAGGATCCGGAGCGGAAGCGGCGCATCATCGGCGTGACGTTCATCGAGGTCTTCGAGGAGCAGGCCGCGAAGCTCGGCGACGTCGGCTTCCTCGCGCAGGGGACGCTCTATCCGGACGTCATCGAGTCCGTGTCGGTGCGCGGCCCATCCGCGGTCATCAAGAGCCACCACAACGTCGGCGGCCTCCCCGAGCGCATGAAGCTCGAGCTGCTGGAGCCGCTCCGCGAGCTGTTCAAGGACGAGGTGCGCGAGGTGGGCCGGGTGCTCGAGGTGCCCGACGAGATCGTCGGCCGCCAGCCGTTCCCCGGCCCCGGGCTCGCGATCCGCGTGATCGGCGCGGTCGACGCCGACCGGCTCGCGATCGTGCGGGCCGCCGACGTCGTCGTGCAGGAAGAGGTCCGCGCCGCCGAGCTCTACGACAGCCTCTGGCAGGCGTTCGCGGTGCTCCTCCCGGTGCGTACCGTCGGTGTCATGGGCGACGAGCGCACCTACGAGCACGTCGTGGCCATCCGCGCCGTCCGCTCGACGGACGGCATGACGGCCGACTGGGCCCGCCTGCCCGACGAGGTCCTGGCGCGCATGTCGGCGCGCATCATCAACGAGGTGCGCGGCGTGAACCGCGTCGTGTACGACATCTCGTCGAAGCCGCCGGCGACGATCGAGTGGGAATAGCCGCCTGTCGGGAAGCCACGGCAGCCGACCAGGGACGCGTGGTCGAGCTGCTCACGGCCCAGCTCGGCGAGCACTCGCTCGCGCCGGCGCAGGCGGCCCTGGAAGCGGCGGCGGCCGCGCTCATCGCCGAGCCGCGGCTCGGTCGCATCTTCGTCGCGGAAGCCGGCGGGCGCATCGTCGGCGTCGCGGCGATGTCATGGAGCTTCTCGCTCGAGCACGGCGGACGCGCGGCATGGCTCGACGAGCTCTACGTGATGCCCGAGCATCGCGGCAGCGGTATCGGAACGATGCTCCTACAGGCGGTGCGCGTCGCCGCCAGGGCGGGCGGGGCGCTGGCCATGGACCTCGAAGTGGAGGCGGGGCACGAGCGCGTGTCCAGCCTGTACGAGCGGCACGGCTTCTCGCGCCACCAGCGGCAGCGCTGGTTCCTGCGGCTCTAGTTGTTCTGCGGCTCGGGGTTTCGGCCGTCGGTCAGGCGCTTCGTAGCGTCACCCCGCTGGAGCTTCTCGATCTGATCGACGCCCTCCGCGGTGAGCGCCAGCATGCCGGTCTCCAGGCGCTGGATCCAGCCCTTCTCCCGGAGGTACCAGATGTGGAACTCCACGTGCTCGACCGGGACACCGACGAGACGCGCGAGCTCCAGCTCTCCGATGCCCGGCTGTCGCATGCTGCGGCGGCGCTTCACGTAGAAGAGCGTCAGCATGCGGTCCCGCATGCTGACGTCGTCGAACAGGGTCTCGCCATCGGCGGCCTCGGATGCGACCTTCCAGGTCTGGCTCCAGTACCGCTGATACTTGGCGTCGTAGGCGGCGCGCGCCTGGGGGTCCGTCAACGTGGCATGGGCCTCGACGAGGCGGTCGAACTGCTTGCGATCGCCGCCGCCTGGGGCATCCGGGTGGTGCCTCTTGGCGAGATGGCGGAACACCCGACGAATCGTGTCTTCGTCGGCGTTCACGCTGAGCTGCAGGAGCTCGTAGTAGTCTACGAAGGGTTCTTCGGCCACGTCCGGCTCTCCTGCGTCGCTTTGTCGGCGGGACGGCGCGCGAACTTGAACGGCGGCGGGAACGGTCAGGTTTCTGACAGGCCGATCATGGTCGCCCTAGTTCCCGACGACCACCTTGGGCGCCCCATGCTCCAGAAGCCATCGCTCCACCCTCGTCACCAGGTCCCCCTGTACGACGATGCACCCCTCATCGACGCTCGCGCCGCATCCGAGCGCCCGCCGCATCTCGCGCGCCATGCGCTCGAGGGCCGAGGGCGAAACGCGGATGCCCTCGACCACCGTCGCCGTCTTCCCGCCGCGGCCCTTGCGCTCGCGGCGGACGACGAGCTTCTTCGCGCCGCCGAAGTCGATCGCCGCGGCCGTGGGGTCGGCGGGAGGGGAGGGCGGCGTCTCCGGGTTCACCTTCACGCCGGCGCCGGTCAGGAGATCGCCGAGCTTCCGCGACACACGGCTCTCCTGCACTCGCGCGCCGGTCGTCGTCAAGCGATCCGCGATTTTCCTCGCTTTCTCTGTTGACCCCTCGTGGGACGCGCGGTACGGTGCGCGTCTCCGTTCAGGCGGACGGATCGGTGAGGAGGCGGCCCGCGGGATGTCTTTCGTCCACCTGCATCTGCACACGCAGTACTCGCTGCTCGACGGCGCGAACAAGATCCGGGAGCTGATCCCTCGGGTGCGCGCCGCGGGCATGCCGGCGTGCGGCATCACGGACCACGGGAACATGTTCGGCGTGGTCCAGTTCCATCAGGAGGCCGTACGCGCCGGCATCCAGCCGATCATCGGCTGCGAGATGTACGTCGCGCCACAGAGCCGCTTCGAGAAGGCGGGGCGCATCGACGACTACGAGGCGGGCGGGAACTACCACATGATCCTCCTCGCGACGAACCGCGAGGGGTACCGCCACCTCTGCCAGCTGGTGACGGCGGGCTACCGCGAGGGCTTCCACTACAAGCCGCGCGTCGACAAGGATCTCCTGCGGGAGCTGAACGGCGGCCTGATCGCGCTCTCGGGCTGCCTCCGCGGCGAGGTGGCGCACAGCCTCATGACGAACCAGCCGGAGAAGGCGCGCTCGGCGGCCGAGGAGCTGGCCAGCATCTTCGACGGGCGCTTCTACGTCGAGATCCAGGACAACCGCCTTCCGGCGCAGGAGCGGGTCAACGGCCAGCTCGTCACGCTGGCGCGGGAGCTCGGCCTCCCGATCGTGGGCACCAACGACTGCCACTACCTCGCCCCCGAGGACGCGGCGGCGCACGAGGTGCTCCTCTGCATCCAGACCGGCAAGACGTTCTCCGACGCTCATCGCTGGAAGTTCGAGACGGACCAGCTCTACGTGAAGAGCCCGGCGGAGATGGCGGCGGCGTTCGCGCACGTCCCCGAGGCCGTCGCCAACACGCTCGAGATCGCCCGGCGCTGCGACCTCGAGCTGAAGCAGCAGTGGCAGTTCCCGGTCTACCAGACGCCGGCGGGCGAGACGCTCGAGGCGGCGCTCGAGCGCGAGGTCCGGCGCGGGCTCGACGAGCGGCTGAACGCGCGGCGGACGCTCGACTGGAGCCCGGAGCGCGAGAAGGAGTACGAGGACCGGCTCGCGCTCGAGCTCGCCACCATCGTCTCGATGGGCTTCGCGGGCTACTTCCTCATCGTCGCCGACTTCATCAACTGGGCGAAGGAGCGCGGCATCCCCGTCGGGCCTGGGCGCGGCTCGGCCGCGGGCAGCGTCGTGGCCTGGGCGCTCCGCATCACCGACCTCGACCCGATCGAGCACGGCCTCCTCTTCGAGCGCTTCCTCAACCCGGAGCGGAAGTCGATGCCCGACATCGACGTCGATTTCTGCTTCGTCCGCCGCGACGAGGTGATCCGCTACGTGCGCGAGAAGTACGGCGCCGACCGCGTGGCGCAGATCATCACGTTCGGGACGCTCAAGGGGAAGGCGGCCATCAAGGACGTCGGCCGCGTGCTCGACTTCACCTTCGCCGAGACCGATCGCATCGCGAAGCTCTATCCCGAGCCGAAGCAGGGCAAGGACTTCCCGCTGGAGAAGGCGCTCGAGATGGAGCCGCGGCTGGCGGCGCTCCGCGACGGCGAGGAGCGCGAGCGGCGCCTCATCGACCTGGCGCTCCGTCTCGAAGGACTCCTCCGCCACGCGTCCAAGCACGCGGCCGGCATCGTCATCTCGAACCGCGCGCTCACCGACGACGTGCCGCTCTGGGTCGACAAGGACGGCGCCGTCGTCACGCAGTACACCTTCACCGACGTCGAATCGATCGGCCTCATCAAGTTCGACTTCCTCGGCCTGAAGACCCTGACGCTGATCGCGGGCATCGTGCAGCGCATCCGCGAGGGACTCGGCGTCGAGGTGGCGGTCGACGGGCTGCCGCTCGACGACGCGGCCACCTACAAGCTGCTCGCGGCCGCGGACACGGTGGGCGTGTTCCAGCTCGAGTCGGGCGGCATCCGCCGGCTCCTCATGCAGCTGAAGCCGTCCTGCTTCGCCGACCTGGTCGCCATCCTCGCGCTCTACCGCCCGGGTCCGCTCGACGCCAAGCTCGACGACGGCAGCACGATGGTCGACCGCTTCATCCGCCGGAAGCACGGGCGGGAGAAGCTCAGCTATCTCCATCCCGCGCTCGAGCCGATCCTGCGCGAGACCTACGGCGTGATCGTCTACCAGGAGCAGGTGATGCAGATCGCCCAGGCGCTCGCCGGCTACTCGCTCGGCGACGCCGACAACCTGCGCCGCGCCATGGGCAAGAAGAAGAAGGAGGTCATGCAGGACGAGCGGCGGCGCTTCCTCGAGGGCGTCGCGGCCCAGGGCAGCGCCGACGCGCGCGTCGCGGGCGAGATCTTCGACCAGATGGAGACCTTCGCGGCCTACGGCTTCAACAAGAGCCACTCCGCCGCGTACGCGCTCATCACGTACCAGACGGCCTACCTGAAGGCGCACTACCCGACGGAGTTCATGGCCGGGCTCCTGTCGCTCGAGGCGGGCGACATCGACAGCACCTACAAGAACATGGCCGAGTGCCGCGACCGCGGGATCCCGGTCCTCCAGCCCGACGTGAACGAGAGCCGGGACGACTTCACCGCGCGCGGCGAGACCATCCGCTTCGGGCTCGGCGCGGTGAAGGGCGTCGGCTCGAAGGCGATCGAGGCGATCATCGCCGCACGCGAGGACGGGCCCTTCTCGAGCCTGCACGACTTCTGCCTCCGCATCCGGAGCCAGCTCGTGAACCGGCGCGTGATCGAGAGCCTCGTCAAGTGTGGGGCGTTCGATTCCGTCGAGCGCAATCGGGCGCGGCTCCTCTCCGGGCTGGAGGACGTCATGCGCTGGGCGGCGAGCCGCGCCGAGGAGCGCTCGACGAACCAGATCGGCCTCTTCGGGGCGGTCGGCGGCTTCGACACCCCGCCGCCGCTGGCCGAGGCCGCGGCGTGGCACCCGGACGACGAGCTGCGCGCCGAACGCGAGGCGATCGGGTTCTTCATCACCGGCCACCCGCTCGACCGCTACGCGCACGACCTCCGCCGCTTCACCAACGTCACCATCGGCACCCTGCGGACGCGCGGCCCCGAGCTGCCGCCCGGACCGGAGCGGCACGGCCGGCCGGACCCGCGCCCGCGCGTCCGGGTCGGCGGCGTCATCCACACGGTGAAGCTCCGCAACAGCAAGAAGGGCGACCGCTACGCCACCTTCGTCATCGAGGACAAGGAGGGCGTGGCCGAGGTGATCGCCTGGCCCGACACCTACCGCAAGCACGAGAACATCGTCCGCAGCGGCGAGCCCGTCGTGATCGCCGGCGCGCTCGAGGTCTCGGCCGAGCGCTGTCAGATCATCGCCGAGGAGGTGACGCCGCTGGCCGAGGCGCGCGCCGATGCGATCAGCCAGGTGCACGTGCGCGTCGAGGTGGACGTCGGCCGCGACCTCCTGGCGACCCTGCGCGGGGTCCTTGCCGAGCATCCGGGGCCGTGCGACGCCTTCCTCCACCTCGTCCGCGTGGATCACAGCGAGACGGTGCTGGCGCTCCCCCAGAATCTCCGGGTTGCGGCGAGCGACCAGATCGTAAATGCTGTTGAGGCCATTCTCGGTAGCGGGGTACTGTCGTTTCGGTGAGTCGACGCCTGCAGTCCACGGCCGCAGAGCCGGAGCGCGCGGTGCTGGTCGGGACCGACCGGCCGCGGATGCTCATCCCGGTCGAGGAGTCGTTGGCCGAGCTCGGACGACTCGCCGACACCGCGGGCGTCACCGTGGCGGCCACCACGGTGCAGCCGCTCCGGCGGGTCCACCCGGCCACCTTCATCGGTCAGGGGAAGGTCGAAGCGGTGCGGGCCCTGGCCGACGAGTCGAAGGCGAACGTCGTCATCTTCGACGACGCGCTCTCGCCCGCGCAGCAGCGGAACGTCGAGAAGGAGACCAACCGGAAGGTCATCGACCGGAGCGCCCTCATCCTGGACATCTTCGCCCAGCGCGCGCGGAGCCTCGAGGGTAAGCTCCAGGTCGAGCTGGCCCAGCTCCAGTACCTGTCGCCGCGCCTCACCCGGCAGTGGACGCACCTGTCGCGCCTCGGCGGCGGCGTCGGGACGCGCGGACCCGGCGAGACGCAGCTCGAGGTCGACCGCCGGCGTGTCCGCGAGCGCATCGCCGTGCTGCGGAAGCGCCTCGAGGAGGTCGAGCGGACGCGGCGCCTCCATCGTGACGAGCGCCGGAGCGTGCCGTTCCCGACGGTGGCGCTGGTCGGCTACACGAACGCCGGGAAGTCGACGCTCATGAACACCCTCACGAACGCGGGTGTCCTGGTGGAAGACCGCCTGTTCGCGACGCTCGATCCGACGGTGCGCCGGCTCCGCCTCCCCGAGGGGCTCGGCGTGCTCATCGCCGACACCGTCGGGTTCATCCACAAGCTGCCGCACCAGCTCGTCGACGCGTTCAAGAGCACCCTCGAGGAGGTACGCTCCGCGAACGTCCTGGTGCACGTCATCGACGCCTCCCATCCGAACTGGCCGGAGCATGCGCGCGTCGTGCGCGAGGTGCTGAGCGAGATCGACGCGGGCGGCATCCCGGTCGTGGAGGCGCTCAACAAGATCGACCTGCTGCGCGGGGCGCTGCCGCCCGGCGCCGAGTCGAGCGCGGTGCCGGTGTCGGCGCGAACGGGCCGCGGCATCCCGCGGCTCCTCGGCGCCATCGAGGCCGAGCTCACGCGCGGGCTCGAGCGCGTGCGCTGCGCGCTGCCTTCGGGAAGCGGCGACGTCATCGCGTGGCTCCGCGAGGCGGGGCGGATCGTCGAGGAGTACTATCGTGACGGCACCGTGACGGTCACGGCGCTGGTGCCGCCGAAGGTCGCGGGGCAGCTGCGGAAGCGCATCCCTGCCGAGGCGGAGCGTCCATGCTGACCGTCCTCAACGTGCCGAACACGCTGACGCTGCTCCGGCTCGTCGCGATCCCGTGCTTCCTGATCCTGCTCGAGGACCATCGCTACACCGAGGCGCTCGGCGTGTTCGTCGCGGCCGGGGTGACGGACGGGCTCGACGGCGCCATCGCGCGCCTGACGCACACCAAGACGCGCCTCGGCGCCTTCCTGGATCCGGCGGCGGACAAGGCGCTTCTGGTGTCGGCCTTCATCGCGCTCGGATTCATGCACGAGGTGCCGCGCTGGCTCGTCGTCGTCGTCATCTCGCGCGACGTGATGATCGTCTGCGGCTATTTCATGCTCTTCATGATGACCGGCGAGACGATGGAGGTGCGCCCGAGCTTCTGGGGGAAGCTCTCGACGGCGCTCCAGCTCCTCGCGGTGTCCGTCGTGCTGGTGGCGCTCGTGAACCCGAGCCTCGCGGGGCCGGCCATCGAGAACCTCGTCTTCCCGCTGAGCGGGGTCGTGACGGCGATCGCGGGCCTGCAGTACATGTACCGCGGGCTCGTGTGGCTGCATCGCTCGGGACAGAAGCCGGCGGCGGCTGCGCCGCCCGCGCGGGACGACCTGGCGGACGAGCAGGCGCGGCGGCGCGCGCAGGGCCGATAGCCGGCCGCCCGCGAGGCTGCTATGAGGCGCCTCGATGCGGCTCCCGGCGCTGGTGCTCCTCGGCCTTTTCGGGCTGACGCCCTTCGTCCACGGCGCGGAGAGCGCCCGCGCGATTCTCGACCGTAGGAAGGCGCTCGACGACACGACGCGCCACTGGACCGATCGCCAGCAGCGCATGCGCTTCGTCATCGTCGGGTCGTCGGGCGGGGAGCGGCGCCGCGAGCTGTCGGTCTACGAGCGCCGCTATCCCGAGGACGAGATCAAGTCGGTGGTCTTCTTCCACGCCCCGGCGGAGGTGAAGGGCACGGCGCTCCTGGCCTTCACGCACAAGCGCCGGCAGGGCGAGCAGTGGCTCTACCTTCCCGCGCTCGCGCGCGTGCGCGTCATCTCGGGGAGCGCCCGGCGCGAGAAGTTCGTCGGGACCGATCTCACCTACCACGATCTCGATCTCATCCAGGAGATGACCTCCTGGACCGAGGAGGACGCGAAGTCGTCGCTCCTCGGCGAGGGTGACGTCGGCGGCGTCCCGGTGCACAACATCGAGCTTCGGCCGCAGCGCGAGGACATCGGCTACCAGAAGGTGGTCGTGGCGCTCGGCCGCGACGACCTGGTGCCGCGCCTGATCGAGTTCTACGAGGACGGTGACGAGCCGCTGAAGCGCATCACGCAGTCGGACGTGAAGAGCGTCGGGCCGATCCCCGTCGCGCACAAGATCGAGGTGCAGACGCCCGCC
>Ga0111538_10008382_pt1 | contig 13873 bp, 9 predicted proteins | sample SoiMethybrSBSTD1_FD_79669 | JGI IMG/M metagenome (GOLD analysis project Ga0111538, IMG submission 79669) | Bulk soil microbial communities from a Populus tree surrounding site in Tennessee, USA - Soil MetaG P. TD hybrid SBSTD1 (version 2)... | ecosystem: Environmental > Terrestrial > Soil > Tree...
GACTTCCCCTTCGCGATGCAGTCCTCGATCGCTCCGAGCCCCGGCTGCGTGCCCGGGATCTTGACGTAGAGGTTCTTCCGGTCGACGTCCTCGTGGAAGCGCATCGCCTGGTCGTACGACGCCTCGCGGTCGTAGGCGAGCCGCGGGTCGACCTCCAGGGAGACGTAGCCGTCGACTCCACCCGTGCGCTCCCAGACGGGCGCCAGCAGGTCGCAGGCGTCGCGGATGTCCTCCTGCGCGAGCGCGAGGAAGAGCTCGATGGGGTCGTCGATCTCCTTTGCCGCGATCTCGAGCTGCTCGTCGTACCAGTCGCCCTCGGCGAGCGCCTTCTGGAAGATCGTCGGGTTCGAGGTGACGCCGACGACGGCGTCCTCCTCCATCAGCCGGGCGAGCTCGCCCGTCTCGAGCATCTCGCGCGAGAGCGAGTCGATCCAGACGCTCACGCCGTGCTCGCTCAGCTCGTGCAGCCTCGATGTGGCCATGTCGTGCCTCGCTTTCAGCCGTCGCGGAGCCGTTCCAGCTCCTCGACCTTCTCCAACCGTGCCAGATACCGTCCTTCGCCCGCGAACGCCGCGGTGAGGAAGCTCCGCACGAGCTCGCCCGCGAGCGACGGCCCCACGACCTCGGAGCCGAGGCAGAGGACGTTCATGTTGTCGTGCTCGACGCCCTGGTGGGCGGAGTACGAGTCGTGGCAGATCGCCGCGCGGATGCCGGGGATCTTGCAGGCGGCGACCGACGCGCCCACGCCGGAGCCGCAGACGATCACGCCGCGCTCCGCGCGCGCGGAGCGGATCGCCATGCCCACGTCCTTCGAGATGTCGGGGTAATCGACGCGCACCGCGTCCGTGTCGACGCCGAGGTCGATGGCCTCGTGGCCGAGCGACGCGACGGCCTCGAACACCGCGTCACGGAGCCGCACCCCCCGGTGGTCGAAGCCGAGGGCGACCTTCATGCGAGGAGGCGCTCGACCGCGGCCGCGACGGCCCCGGCGGTGACGCCGAGCTCCTCGTAGATCCGCTCGGCCGGCGCGGAGGCGCCGAAGCGGTCGACCCCGATGCTCGCACCGCGCGGGCCGACCCAGCGCTCCCAGCCGAACGTGATCCCGGCCTCGACCGAGACGCGCGCCGTGACGGTCGGCGGCAGCACCTCGTCGCGGTAGCCCTGCGGCTGGGCGTCGAACACCTCCCAGCAGGGCAGCGACACCACGCGGACGTTCGCCTCCAGCGAGCGAGCGCCGTCGAGCGCGATCGGCACCTCCGACCCCGTTGCGATGACGATCGCGTCTGGCTCGGCCCCTGGGTCGCGCTGCCAGAGGACGTAGCCGCCCCGGAGCGGCCCCTCGCGCGTGTCGGCGATGCCGTCCCCGCCGAGCACCGGGAGCTTCTGACGACTGAGCGCGAACGCCACGGGGCCGCCGTCCCGTTCGAGTGCGAGCCGCCAGGCGCCGACCGTCTCGTTCGGGTCGCCCGGCCGGACGACCCACAGGTTCGGGATCGCGCGCAACGACATCAGGTGCTCGACCGGCTGATGGGTCGGGCCGTCCTCGCCGAGCCCGATCGAATCGTGCGTCCAGACCCAGAGGACGTCGAGCCCGGAGAGCGCCGAGAGGCGCACCGCGGGCCGCATGTAGTCGGAGAAGACGAGGAACGTCGAGCCGTACGGCTTCAGCATTCCCGGCTCGAGGACGATCCCGTTCACGATCGCGCCCATCCCGTGCTCTCGGATCCCGAACGCGATGTTGCGGCCGGCGTGCGTCCGCGCGAAGACGCCGCCGCCCTCGAACTCGGTGTACGTCGACTCGGCGAGGTCGGCCGCGCCGCCGATGAGCGTCGGCGTGAAGCGCTTGAGCGCCTGCATCACGGTCTTGCCCGCCTGGCGCGTCGCGAGCTGCTCGCCGACCTCGAAGGTCGGGAGCGCGTCGTGCCAGCCGGCGCGCGGGGAGCGCTCGAGGTCGAGGTCCCGCTCCGCCGCCGCGTCCGGGTGCGCCTCCGTCCACGCGGCGAGGCGCTCCTCCCAGGCGCTGCGAGCGGCTGCGCCACGCTCCCGAACGCCGGCCATGTGCTCTCGGACGGCGTCGGGGACGACGAAGGCCTCGTCGGGATCGAAGCCGAGCACCTCCTTCGTCAGCCGCACCTCGTCCTCGCCGAGCGGGGAGCCGTGTGCCTTCGCCGTGTCGATCGCGTTGGGCGCGGGGTAGGCGATGTGCGAGCGAAGGACGATCAGCGAGGGCCGCTCGTTCTCCTCTCGCGCCGAGACGAACGCGCCGCGGAGCGCGTCGAGGTCGTTCGGGTCGTCGACGTGCTGGACGTGCCAGCCCTGCGCCTCGAACCGCTCACCCTTGTCCTCACGGGCGAAGCTGATCGACGTCGACCCGTCGATCGTGATGTGGTTGTCGTCGTAGACGTAGACCAGGCGGCCGAGGCCGAGGTTGCCCGCGATCGACGCGGCCTCCTGCGAGACGCCCTCCATCAGGTCGCCGTCCGAGCAGATGGCGTAGACCCACGAGTCGACGATGGCGTGTCGCGGCCGGTTCCAGCGCTCCGCGAGGAACGCCTGCGCGATCGCGAGCCCGACGCCGTTCCCGAAGCCCTGCCCGAGCGGCCCCGTCGTCGTCTCGATGCCCGGCGTGTGGTGGAGCTCGGGATGGCCGGGCGTCCGCGACCCCCACTGGCGGAACTGCTTCAGGTCGTCGAGCGTCAGGTCGTAGCCCGAGAGGTGGAGGGCGACGTACTGGAGGATGCACGCGTGCCCGGCGGAGAGGACGAACCGGTCGCGCCCGGGCCATTTCGGCTCGGCCGGATCGTGTCGCATCTCCTCGGCGTAGAGCAGGTACGCGACGGGGGCGAGCGCCATCGCCGTGCCCGGGTGGCCGGCGTTCGCCTTCTGCACCGCGTCCATCGCGAGCACGCGGATGGTGTCGATCGTGAGGCGGACGGGGTCGGTCGCGGCGCTCACCCGGCCAACACTACGCCGCGGGAGGGTTTCGCTACGCGACAACGGCCTCGGCCGGGCGGAGGTTCCCGTCGAGGAGGCGGGTCGGATCGTCGACCACGGGCTGTTCCCTGATCAGCTCCTCGAGCTCGGTCGCGACGTCCGCCGCCTGACCGTGGATCACGGCGCCGACGAGCTTGCCGTCCTCGGTGAGGTGGAAGCCGATCAGCCGGCCCTCGGCGAGCGAGCCGCGCAGGAAGCACTCCACAGATGGCTCGACGTCGCCGAGCACCTGGAGCTTGCGGCCGAAGAGCTGCGTGAAGAAGACCGGCAGCACGTCGTACGCGACTTTCGAGCCCGCCAGCTGCCGCCCGAGATGGGCACCCTGCGCGTCCGCGTTCGACCAGTGCTCGATCCGGCGCCGCCGTCCTGTCGTCGGGTCGGGATAGCGCGCGACGTCGCCGATCGCGTAGACGTCCGGGAGCGAGGTTCGGAAGCGCTCGTCGACGACGATGCCGTCGTCCACCTCCGCCCCGGCGGCCTCGGCGAGCTCGACGTTCGGGACGACACCGACCCCGACGATCGCGAGGTAGCCCTCGACCGTCCGTCCGTCGTTCGTTCGCGCGCCCGTGAGCAGCCTGCCGTTGCCGGTGAGCTCTTCGATCTGGGTCTCGAGCAGCACGTCGACGCCCTCCTCGCGATAGAGCTCGACGAGCTCCGCGGAGAGGGCGGGACAGCGCAGCTGCGGCATCAGCGTCGGGCCCATCTCGACCTGCGTGACGGCGAGCCCTCGGGACCGGAGCGACGCGGCGGTCTCCGAGCCGATGAAGCTGCCTCCGATCACGATCGCGGAGTGGGCCTCCTCCGCCGCGGCGGAGACGGCCTCCGCGTCGGCGAGCGACCGGTACGTGTGGACGCCGACGAGGTCGGCGCCCGGGATCTGGAGCGCACGAGGCCGGGCGCCCGTCGCCACGACGAGCTTCCCGTAACTCACCCGCTCTCCGCCGGCCAGCTCGACCTCGTGCTCGTCCGGGTGAATCGCCTCAACGGGCGTCTCCAGCCGGACGTCGACGACGGCCTCCTCCCACTCGGGCGGAGGCTGCAGCAGCGTGGAGTCGCGGTCCTGTTCCTTGCGGAGGAACCCCTTGGTGAGCGGTGGTCGGTGATACGGCGGGTCGGGCTCGGCGGACAGGATCGTGACGTCCGCCTCCCCACCGCTCTCCCGGTACTCGGCGGCGAGCCGACCGCCCGCGAGGCCCCCTCCGACGATGACGATCGAGTCGTTTGCCATGGTGGATCAGTACCCGATTCGTGTCGCGCCGACACCCGCTTCTTACCCCGGCGGGGCCGGCGCCCCGTGCAGTCGGCTAGCGCGGGAGGGGTGCTTCGGCGACGGTGGTGAAGCCCTTGCGGCGCATCTCGCCCCAGTCGCCGCGGCGGCGAACCAGGTCGAAGAAGGCCAGGAACCGCCAGAACGAGACGATCTGCCGGTAGCCGACGTTCTCGACGACGGAGAAGCCGATCAGGCGGACGACGTCGCGCCCGTCGCGGTGACGTCGGAAGCTGTGCTCCTCGAGCGTCAGCGCGGCGAGGCTCAGGACGACACCGAGCAGCATCGCGACGACGAGGAAGGCCGCCACGAAGACGCCGGAGAGGTCACCGAGGAGCCACCAGACGAGGATCGCGGGCAGGCCGAGCACCTCGACGAGGGGACCGAGGAACTCGAAGAACAGGAAGTAGGGCACGGCTGCCGTGCCGAGAGCTCCGTAGCGGCCGTTCGCGGCGAGCCGCCGGTGGCGCCAAAGGGTCTCGCCGAGACCGCGGTGCCACCTCCTCCGCTGACGCGAGAGCTGACGGAACGTCTCGGGCGCCTCCGTCCAGCAGACCGGGTCCGGGACGAACTCGATGCGATATGGCTCGTCGCGCTCGCGCAGGTGCCGGTGGAGGCGGACGACGAGCTCGATGTCCTCGCCAACGGTGTCGCTCGAGTAGCCGCCGACCTCCTCGACGAGCGACCGCCGGAAGAGACCGAACGCTCCCGAGACGATGAGGAGCGCGTTCATCCGGCTCCACCCGACGCGTCCGATCAGGAACGCGCGAAAGTACTCGAGGACCTGGAGCGTCGCCAGGCGACTTTTCGGGAGGCGCACGTCGACGACGCGTCCGCGGTCGACGCGGCAGCCGTTTGCGATCCGCACGATCCCGCCCGTCGCGACGACGACGTCGGGCTCTGCGACGACGGGCCTGACGACGCGCAGGAGCGAGTCCTCTTCGAGGATCGCGTCGGCGTCGATCGCGAGGACATAGGGGTACCGCGACGCGTTGACGCCCGCGTTCAGGGCGTCGGCCTTGCCGCCGTTCTCCTTGTCGACCACCCACAGGTGCCGGTGACGGCGTGAGACGTAGACGCCTCTGATCGGCGCGGTCGGCACGACGACACGCAACGCCTTCCGCACCGGGACGAGGTCGAAGGCGTCTCTCAGGCGCTCCAGTGTCCGGTCCCGTGAGCCGTCGTTGACGACGATCACCTCGTGCTCGGGGTAGCGCAGGGCGAGAAGCGAGTGCACGCTGTCGACGATCGTCGGCTCCTCGTCGTAGGCGGGCACGAGCACCGACACCGGTGGCGTCACGGGAGACGAGAACACCTCCTCGTCGGGAGCGTGCCCGCGCGCACGTAGATGTCGGTTGAGGCTGCGCCACGCGACGCCGGTGAACGCCAGGTAGACGAGGTTGAGAGCCGTGAAGTAGACGAGCGTGACCGTGGCGACGACGAGCGCCACGTCGTGGAGCGCGGTCATACGCGGAGGAGGTCCGCGGCCTCGTGGAGGTGTGGGCCGGCGTCGCTGCTCGCGGCCGCCTCAAGCAGGGCGTCGGGATCGACGCGCGCGACCGCGTCGGCCGCGGCACGCGCCGACTCGAAACGGTCCTCGCGTGCCTGGCGGAGGAGTCGCGGGACGGCGTCCCGCTCCCCGACGTGCCCGAGCGCCCGGGCCGCATGGAGCCGCACGAAGTAGACACGATCGTCGAGCGCGCGCGTGAGCGCCTCGGCGCCGTCCGCCGACGCGAGGCGGCCGAGCGCGGCCGCCGCACGCGCGCGGACCTCCGCGGACGGGTCGTCGACGGCGTCGATGAGCAGCGCGTCGTCCGACGCGTCGCCGAGCCAGCCGAGCAGCTCGACCGCCGCGGCGCGGAGGGCCGGATCGGGATCTGCCGCGAGGCGCCGGACGTCGCGCAGTGCGTCCGGTCCCACGTCGAGGATTGCCCGGAAGGCGATCGCCCGCGGGACGGAGCTCGCGACGAGCGCCTCGACGAGGGCGCCGGAAGCCTCCCCGGCTCCGAGCCGTCCGAGGCTGCGCGCGGCGGCGGCGCGGACGTCCGCGTCGCTGTCGGCGAGGGCGTCGAGGAGCGCCGGCGTCGCATCTCCGCAGGCCATGTCGCCAAGCCGGTAGGCCGCCGTCGCACGCCGCCATGCCCTCCGGTCGCGAAGCGCGCGCAGCTCCGCGTCGAACGGGGTCGTCCCCGCGAAGTAGGCGGCGACGCGCCGGCGGGCGTCGCCCGTCACGCGCCGCGAGAGGCGACCGATCGCCTCGGCGAGCATCGCTCGCTCGTCGGCCTCGAGCTCGGGCAGCTCGACGTCGTCGCCGGCGACGAGCGCGAGCGCGAGCGGGCGCAACCGCGCCTCGAGCTCGGAACGCCGTCGCTCCTCCCGAGCCAGTGCGCCACGCCGTGCGACGAGGGCGATCAGGAACCCGGCGCTCAACGCCGCGAGGGTCAGCGCGGCGATCCCGAGCGCCTCGAGCACTCGTTACCTCCGCCCGAGGACGGCCTGGACGCGGGCGCTGAGCTCTCGCGGGCTGAACGGCTTGCGAATGTAGTCGTCGGCTCCCGCGTCGAAGCCCTGCTGGACGTCGGCCTCCTGCGCCTTGGCGGTCAACAGGATCACGGGGATCCGGGCCGTCTCGGGCGCCTCGCGCAGCCGGCGCGTGACCTCGAACCCGTTGAGCGAAGGCATCATGACGTCGACGACGGCGAGCGCCGGCCCGAGCTCGCCGGCGAGCCGCACGGCCTCGGCACCGTCGCTCGCGGTCGCCACTGCATAGCCCGACCGCTCGAGCCGGTAGCGCACGAGATCGAGGATGTCCGGGTCGTCGTCGGCGACGAGGACGAGGGGTGGAGAGTGCGAGACGCTCACTCGAATGGGCTATCGGCCGCGTAAGGGCCACTCTTGAGGAGGACGACGTTGGACGGCGGAGCGGCGAGCGGCAGAATCAGGCGGAACGTCGTGCCCACGCCGTTGCCCTCGACGTGCTCGAGGGCGCCGCCGTGGGCCTCCGCGATGCGACGCGAGACGACGAGCCCGAGGCCCGTGCCGGGGATCGAGCGGGCGACGGCGTCGCGGCTGCGGAAGAAGCGCTCGAACAGGCGTCCCCGCTCGTGCTCGGGGATCCCAGGCCCGGTGTCCTCCACCTCGATCGCGCACGCGTGCGCAAGGCGGCTCACGCGGATCTCGACGCTGCCGCCGTCCGGTGTGAACTTGACGGCGTTCGAGAGGAGGTTGTCGAGCACCTGGCCGACCCGCATCGCGTCGGCGTGAACGACGAGGCCGTCGTCGCCGCGCAGGGTGATCGAGATCGCCTTCCGGTTCGCGGCGGGCTCGACGCGCTCGACGCTCTGCGCGACGACGTCCCCGACTGCCACGTCCGTCGGGTGCACCGTGACACCGTCCGTCTCCGACTGCTGGAGGAGCAGGAGGTCGTCGACGAGCCGAGCGAGCCTGCTCGCGTTCCGCTGTAGCACCTCGAGGAACTGCCGGCTCTCCTCGCCGAGCGCGGCGACGTCTTCTTCGAGCAGCTCTGCGTAACCCGTGATCGCCGCGAGCGGCGTCCGCAGCTCGTGCGAGACCGTCGCGACGAACTCGTCCTTGGCCCGCGCCGCGGCACGTTCGGGAGTCGTCTCCCGCAGCGAGAAGATGCGGCCCATCAGCACACCGTGCGAGCCGCGCACCGGCGCGGTCCGACCGACGAACGAGCGCCCGCTGTCCGCAAGCGTGAACTCGCCCACGTGCTCGCCCTCGGGATCGCGCGCAATCGTCTCGAGCAGCCGGTTGTAGGTCTCCTGCGACGATGTGCGCCGGGAGAGCTGCGCGATCCGCTCCCAGATGGTTCCCACACCGTCGAGGCCGACGTCCGCCCAGAAGGCGCTCATCGCCGCGTTCGAGAACAGGACTTCGCCGACGAGGTCCGTCATCAGGATGCCGTCCGTCGAGGCGTCGAGCACCGCCCTGCTCTGGGCGAGGAGCTGCTCGCGTTGCGCCTCCGCGGCGCGTCGTTGCGTGACGTCGAGGATCGTCCCGAGATAGCCGCTCGCCTCGCCCTGCTCCCCGTGCATGCCCACAGCACGGCCCGCGACCCAGACGGTCGTCCCGTCCGGGAGCAGAAACCGGTACTCGACCGCGAAGTGGCTCTCCCCCGCGACGAACGACGCCCAGGCGCTCGTGACGCGGTCGGCGTCGTCGGGGTGCAGCGCCGCCGTCCATCCGTCGCCGAGCGCCTCCTGGTCCGAGAGCCCGGTCAGCTCGCGCCATTTCGCGTTCACGAAGATGCAGGCGCCCGTCGTATCGGTCGCGAAGATCCCGACCGGCGCGCTGCCGACCAGCGTGCCGGTGAAGTGCGCCTGCCGGCGGAGCTCCCGCTCGAGCTCCTTGCGGGCGCTCAGGTCGAATGCCATCGCCATGAAGCCGGACTGGTCGCCCGTGCTCGTGCGCATCGCGGTGACCGTCAGCGACACGGGGACGCGACCGCCGTCCTTGCGGACGTACGTCCACTCGCGTGTCTCGGCCTCGTTGCGCCGCGCGGCCGCGACTAGCACGTCGAAGCCCGGACGCACGCCGAGCTCGGCGGCACGCCCCGCGATCTCCTGGGGGTCGTGGATCAGCGTCAGCGTCTCGCGTCCGACGACGTCCGCCGCGCGGTAGCCGAGCATCCGCTCGGCACCCTCGTTGAAGACGGTGACGCGGCCGTCGACGTCGGTGCCGATGATCGACTGCTCCGTCGCGGCGCGGAGGACGCTCGAGAACCGCTCGGCCTCCTCCCGGGCCCGCGCCTCGGCGACGTCGATCGAGCGTGCCGTCCAGAGCAGCACCGGCAGGGAGACGGCAACCGTCCCGATCAGGAACAGGAGCACGCCGACGTCGAAGCCGAACCACCCGGCGTTGGCGCCGCGGCCGATCGGGATCAGGAACGCCGCAGGGACGAGGACGACGACGGGCAGCAGCCGTCGCAGGAGGCGGCCGCCGGGCGAGGGGCGCAGGACGATCGCGATTACGCCCTCGACGGGCGCGAGCACGAGCGCGGACGCGACGAGGAGGAGGATGCCGGCGCCCGTCGGCACGGCGAGTGACGTGGCCTCCGAGTGCCAGTAGAGGTCGTCGAGCGCCGACGCGTAGCCGACGAGCCCGACGAGCCCGATCCCGGCGGCGACGAGGAGTGGAACGTGCGATGCGACGCGCACGGGACGACGCAGGCTGTCGAGACCGAGCATCCCGATCGCCGTCAGGAGCAGCGCGATCGACGCGCCGAGCGACATGCGCCCCGGCGTGGCCGTCGAGAAGGGGTCGTCGAGCACCAGCTCGTCGAACCCGAGGGAAAAGTGCCGCAGATGCTCGAAGAGCGTGGCGGCCGCGATCAGCGCGGCGGTCACCTCGAGCACCGTCCGGAGCCGCTCGTGGTGCGTGCGCCGGATGACGCACGCGGTGCCGAGGAAGACCAGGCAGAGCGCGGTGTTGACCTTCAGCGAGGTCGACCCGGGGACGATCCGGGTCAGCGCCTCGTTCTCGATCGTCCAGCCGACGAGCACAACGACGCCGAGCGCCACGGCACCGGCGCCGAGGACCCGGCCGACGAAGACCGACATGCAGCATTCATCGGCGCGGCAACGTCCGGGGATGAGGTCGGCCCGCACGGAACGCCCGTTCTCCGCGATCCTTCGGACATGGCGGTGCTCATCGCGTCCGGCCTCCGCAAGGAGCTCTCCGGCGATTCCCTCTTCGACGGGGTCTCGTTCCGCCTGCGTCGCGGCGACAGGCTCGCGCTCGCCGGGCCGAACGGGGCGGGCAAGACGACGCTGCTGCGGGCGATCATGGGCGAGACGTCGCTGCAGGGTGGCGAGCTCGCGTTCGCAAAGGACACGCGCGTCGCTCTGCACGACCAGCGCCCGCCACGCGGCCAGGGGCTCACGCTCCGGGAGTACTCGCTCTCGGGCGCGGGCGACCTCGTCGCGATCGAGGAGGACCTCCGCCGGCTCGAGGAGGCGATGGCGGCGGGCGACCATGCTGACGCGACATTGCGCCGCTACAGCGAGGCGCAGGCGCGGCTCGAGCACGCCGGCGGTTGGGCGTGGCGCGACCGCGCGGCGTCGATCGTGCGAGGCCTCGGCTTCGCCGACGACGATCTCGACCGGGCGCTCGACACGTTCTCCGGCGGGGAGCTGACGCGGGCCTCGCTCGCGCGCGCGCTCTCCTCCGATCCCGACCTGCTCCTACTCGACGAGCCGACGAACCACCTCGACGTCGAGAGCCTGGAGTGGCTCGAGCGCGAGCTGACGTCGCTCGACGCGGCGGTGATCCTCGTCGCCCACGACCGCTGGTTCCTCGAGGCGGTCACGACGGCGGTGCTCGAGCTCGGCGGCCCGAAGCCCTTCTTCTTCGACGGCCCCTGGCACGAGTGGCGCCGCGAGAAGGTGGCCCGGGCGTCGGCTGCGGCGACGCAGCTCGGCCGCGTCACGGACGACATCGAGCGCCTCGAGCGTTTCGTCGCCCGGTTCCGCTACAAGAAGTCGAAGGCGAAGCAGGCGCAGGCCAAGCTCTCGCAGATCGGGCGGCTCGAGAAGGAGCGTCGCGCGGCCTCACAGGAGCTCGAGGCGATGACGAAGCGCCGTCGCACCCTCGGCTTCGAGTTCCTGAAGCCCGAGCGGTCGGGCCGGATCGTCCTCGAGGCCGAGGGGCTCGTCGTCTCCGCGGGGGACAAGCTGCTGCTCGACGGGGCAGCGCTCGTGCTCGAGCGGGGCGAGCACGTCGCGCTCGTCGGCCCGAACGGCTCCGGCAAGACGACTCTGCTCGAGACCCTCCTCGGGCAGCGCGAGCCGGACGAGGGACGCATCAAGGTAGGCCACGGCGTCGTGCCCGCCTACTTCTCGCAACACGAGGCGGAGCTCCCCGAGCACGGGTCGATCCTCGACGTCACCGTCGCCGAGACGAGGCTGCAGCGCCCCCAGGCGCAGAACCTGCTCGGCCGGTTCCTCTTCTCCGGCTGGGAGACGCACGAGAAGCAGGTCTCGGTCCTCTCGGGCGGCGAGCGACGCCGTCTCGCGCTCGCACTCGTCGTGGCCTCGGGCGCGAACCTACTCGTCCTCGACGAGCCGACGAACCACCTCGACCTCGAGAGCCGCGAGGCGCTCGAAGCCGCGCTCGAGGCGTTTCCCGGAACGGTGCTCCTCGTCTCGCACGACCGGGCCGTGCTCGACGCGGTGCCCGACCGGATCGTGGCGGTCGAGGACCTGGCGCTCCGCTCCTACGACGGTGGCTGGGCCGATCTCGTCCGCGAGCGGGAATCGACGGAGGCATCGATTCCCGCCAACCCCGTGCGCAGGCGTGTCGCGAAGCCGACGCCGAAGGCCGCGCCGGCCCCGCCCCGGAACCGCGAGCTCGACCGGGTGGAGAAGCGGATCGCCGAGCTCGAGCCGCGCGTCGCGGAGCTGGAGCTGCGTCTCGCAGAAAGCTGGACGGACATGGACCTCCTCGCGTCCTACACCGCGAGCCGCGAGGAGCTCGACCAGCTCCTCGCGCGCTGGGAGGTCCTGTTCGGCGAGGCGCAGGCCGACGCGGCCTCGCACGTGGAATCGGGATGAGCGACACTTCGCACCGCCACCACCGCCGGTAGGAGCGTCCGTGTCCTCACACAGCCGGTTTTCGAGCTACGACGAGGCCGTCGCCGCCCACGAGTGGGTCGTCCCAGAGCGCTACAACATCGCGGAGGACGTCTGCGACAAGCACCCGCCCGACAAGCTCGCGATGCTGTGGGAGGACTACCGTCGCAACGAGCGGCAGGTCACTTGGGGGGAGCTGCAGGAATGGAGCAGCCGGCTCGCGAGCGTCCTCGGACGGCACGGCGTGGCGCCCGGCGACCGCGTCGCGATGCTCCTCACCCCCCGGCCGGAGACGGCGGCCGCGTTCCTGGGGACGTTCAAGGCGGGTGCGATCCTGCTCTCCCTGTCGGTGCTGTACGGCGACGACGGCATCCACCACCGCGTGAGCGACTCGCAGGCGAAGGTGCTGCTCACGAACGCCGAGAACGCCGAACGCGTCCGTGGGCTCGGCCTCCCCGTCGAGCACGTCCTCGTCCTCGACGACGACCTGATCGCCTCCGGCGATCCGGTGTTCGCGCGGGTGGACACGGCGGCCGACGACCCGGCGCAGCTCTATTACACGTCGGGGACCACGGGTCTCGCGAAGGGGATCCTCCACGCGCACCGGTACCTGCTCGGTCACAACGAGTTCGAGCTCTGCCACGACGTCCAGGACGGCGAGCTGTTCCACGGGATGGGCGAATGGGCCTGGGTTGCGGGGATCGCGCCCCTCCTCGGCCCGTGGCGGTACGGGGCCGTTCAGGTCGTCTACGAGCGCGAGGGCGGCTTCGACGCCCACAGGCAGCTCGCGTTCCTCTCCAAGTACCAGGTGACGAACGTCTTCTCGACCCCGACCGCGATCCGCTCGATGATGTCGATCGACGACGCAGGCGAGCGCTACCCGCAACGGTTCCGCATCGTCTGCGCCGCAGGGGAGCCGCTCAACCCCGAGGCGATCCGCTGGTTCCGGCAGCAGTACGGGGTCACGATCCTCGACTTCTACGGGCTCTCGGAGAGCTACCCGCTGTGCGCGAACTTCCCGTTCATGGAGGTGCGAGAAGGGTCGATGGGCCGGCCGACGCCGGGGTGGGACGTCGCGATCCTCGACGAGGACGAGCGGCCTCTGGCCACCGGGGAGCGCGGCGAGATCTGCCTGCGCGCCCGCAGCAACCCGCACTACCCGCTCGGATACTGGAACAACGAGGCCGCGGCACGTGAGACCTTCGGTGGCGAGTGGTTCCACACGAAGGACGCGGCGCACATGGACGACGACGGGTACGTCTGGTACGAGGGCCGTGCCGACGACGTGATCATCGCCGCCGGCTACCGGATCGGCCCGTTCGAGGTCGAGTCGGCGTGCCTCGAGCACCCGGCCGTCGCCGAGGCGGCCGCGGTCGCCTCGCCCGACGAGCGGCGCGGGCACGTCGTCAAGGCCTTCGTCGTCCTTGCCGACGGCGAGGAGCCGAGCGACGAGACCGCGAAGTCGATCCAGCAGCACGTGCGGACGCGCCTCTCCGCCTACCACTACCCGCGGCGGATCGAGTTCGTGGAATCGCTTCCGAAGACGCTCACCGGGAAGATCCGCCGGATCGAGCTGCGAGAGGCCGAGGCGCAGCGCGTCCGCGAGGCTGCCGAGGCGCCTTAAGCGGCGAAGGTGTGACGGAAGGGTCGAACGGCGGCGTAGAGAAGGCGTGCACGCGATGACGCTCGAGCAGCCGCTCGCCACGCGCCCGCCGGCGAGCCTCGCGGAGGCCGCGGAGGCGCACCTCGACGACGTCTACGGCTACCTGCTCTACCTCACCCGCGACCGCGAGACCGCCGAGGACCTCGCCAACTCGACCTTCGAGAAGGCGCTTCGCCTCTGGAGCCGGTTCGACGCGCGGCGAGGCAGCGCACGAACCTGGCTGCTCGGGATCGCACGGACGACGGCGCTCGACTGGTTCCGCTCGGAGTCCCGGCGGCGGCGGCGCGAGGAGGCGGCTGCACTCGCCGAGCGCGTGGAGGAGACATTCGTCGAGGGCCTCTCCCCCGAGCTCGAGAC
>Ga0111538_10008383_pt1 | contig 13871 bp, 5 predicted proteins | sample SoiMethybrSBSTD1_FD_79669 | JGI IMG/M metagenome (GOLD analysis project Ga0111538, IMG submission 79669) | Bulk soil microbial communities from a Populus tree surrounding site in Tennessee, USA - Soil MetaG P. TD hybrid SBSTD1 (version 2)... | ecosystem: Environmental > Terrestrial > Soil > Tree...
ACCTTGGCGATCCACGGGTAGACCTTGTGCCCCGGCAGCTGGCCGCCTTCACCCGGCTTCGCGCCCTGCGCCATCTTGATCTGGAGGTCCTCGGCGCTGACCAGGTACTCGCTGGTGACGCCGAAGCGCGCGGATGCGACCTGCTTGATCGCGCTCTTCCGCGAGTCGCCGTTCGCGTCGGGCTTGTAGCGCGCCGGATCCTCGCCCCCCTCGCCGGTGTTCGACTTGCCGCCGAGGCGGTTCATCGCGATCGCCAGCGTCTCGTGCGCCTCCTGGCTGATCGAGCCGTAGGACATCGCGCCGGTGGCGAAGCGCTTGACGATCGACTCGACCGGCTCGACCTCGTCGAGCGGCACCGGCGTGTCGGCCGCCTTCAATTCCAGCAGGCCGCGCAGCGTCGCCAGGCGCTTGTTCTGGTCGTCGACCAGCCGCGTGTACTCCTTGAAGATCGAGTACTGGCCGCTCCGCGTCGCGTGCTGCAGCTTGTAGACGGTCTCGGGGTTGAAGAGGTGGTACTCACCCTCGCGCCGCCACTGGTACTCGCCGCCGCAGTCGAGGTCGTTCGAGTCGCGGGCGGCGAACGCCTTGCGGTGCCGCCGGACGATCTCTTCGGCGATGACCGGCGCGCCGACGCCGCCGATCCGCGACGAGGTGCGGGTGAAGTAGTGATCGACGAACGCGCGATCGAGCCCCACGGCCTCGAAGACCTGCGCGCCGCAGTAGCTCTGCAGCGTGGAGATGCCCATCTTGGACATCACCTTGAGGATCCCCTTGTTCAGCGCGTGGATGTAGTTGATGACCGCCTGTTCGTGGGTGACGCCCGCCAGCAGCCGCTGGCGGATCATGTCGTCGAGCGTCTCGAACGCCAGGTAGGGGTTCACCGCGCCGGCGCCGTAGCCGAGGAGCAGCGCGCAGTGGTGCACCTCGCGCGCGTCGCCCGACTCGACGACCAGCGCGCAGCGCGTCCGCTTGCCGAGCCGCACCAGGTGATGGTGGACGCCGGCGGTGGCGAGCAGGCTCGGCATCGGCGCGCGATCGCGATCGGCGGCGCGGTCCGAGAGGATCAGGATCGTGTAGCCGGCGTCGACCGCGTCGCTCGCCTCGCGCATCAGCGCCGCCAGCGCCCACTCCATCCCCGGGCCGTCCTGGCGCGGATCGAACAGCATCGGCAGCGTGATCGATCGGAAGCCCGGCTCGTAGACGTAGCGCAGCTTCGCCAGCTGGTCGTTGTCGATGACCGGGTACTCGATCTTGATCTGCCGGCACGATTCGGGCCGCGGATCGAGCAGGTTGCCCTCGGGCCCAATCGTCGACCCCATCGAGGTGACGAGCTCCTCGCGGATCGCGTCGAGCGGCGGGTTGGTCACCTGCGCGAACAGCTGCTTGAAATAGTCGTAGAGCAGCCGCGGCCGATCCGACAGCGCCGCCAGCGACGTGTCGGTGCCCATCGACCCCAGCGGCTCCTCGCCGGTCGTCCCCATGGCGGCCAGCAGCACGCGCAGATCTTCGTCGGTATACCCGAACAGCTGCTGGCGCCGGCGGACGGTCTCGTGGCTCGGCAGCGGCAGGTGCGGCGCCGGCGGCAGGTCTTCGATGTCGATGAGGTGCGACAGCCACTCGCCGTAGGGCTGCGCCGACGACAGCTCCCGCTTGATCTCCTCGTCCGAGACGATCCGGCCGCGCGCCGTGTCGACCAGGAAGATGCGCCCCGGATGCAGGCGTTCCTTGATCAGGATGTTCTCGGCCGGAATGTCGAGCACGCCGACCTCGGACGCCATGATCACGAGGTCGTCCTTGGTCACGTAATAGCGCGACGGCCGCAGGCCGTTGCGATCGAGCACCGCGCCGATGACCGTGCCGTCGGTGAAGGCGATCGACGCCGGGCCGTCCCACGGCTCCATCAGCGACGAGTGGTACTCGTAGAAATCCCGCAGCGCCGGCGGCATGCTCTCGTGGCCCGCCCACGGCTCGGGGATCATCATCAGCACCGCGTGCGGCAGCGAACGGCCCGTCATCACCAGGAACTCGAGCACGTTGTCGAACGTCGCCGTGTCGCTGCCTCCCTCGCGAATGACAGGCAGCACCTTCTGGAGGTCTTCGCCGAGCAGATTCGACTGCAGCAACCCCTCGCGGGCGCGCATCCAGTTGATGTTGCCCGTCAGCGTGTTGATTTCGCCGTTGTGGGCGACGTAGCGATAGGGGTGGGCGAGCGGCCACGAGGGAAATGTGTTGGTGCTGAAGCGCTGGTGCACCAGTGCCAGGGCCGACTCGACGTCCGGATCGGCCAGATCCGGGAACATCGGCTGGATCTGCTCCGCCGTCAGCATCCCCTTGTAGATCACCGTGTTGCACGACAGGCTGACGACGTAGCTGCACGCCTTCGCGTCGGCGGCGATCGCCAGCGCTTCGACGGCGCGCTCGAACCGTTTCCGGATCACGTACAGCTTGCGCTCGAACCGGGCCCGCGCTTCCGGCCCCCCGGCGAGTGACCAGCGGCCGACGAAGGCCTGCCGGAAGACCGGTTCGACCGCCACTGCGCTCGGCCCGACCTCGCGATCGTCGGTCGGCACGTCGCGCCAGCCGAGGAACTGCTGCCCCTCTTCGGCGACGATCTGCTCGAACAGGCGCTCTACTTCGTCGCGCGCCGCCGCCTGACGCGGCAGGAACACCAGGCCAACGCCGTACGCGCCTTCGCCCGGCAGGGCGAAGGGGACGACTTTCCGGAAGAAACGGTCGGGAATCTGCAGCAGGATGCCGGCGCCGTCGCCGGTGTTCGCCTCGCAGCCGCACGCGCCGCGGTGACGCAGGTTCATCAGCACCTGCAGCGCCTGCTGGACGATGGCGTGCGAACGCTGTCCCTTGATGTGGACGACGAAACCGACGCCGCAGGCGTCGTGCTCGTGGAGCGGATCGTAGAGACCGGCCGGGGGAGGCGGGCCTGCGACAGGCGTCATGACATAGCGTTTATCGCAGACCCTGACTCAGAAGGGAAATACAATGATCACATCACGTCAATCACATTACGGCATGGGTAGTTTATGGCCTCCCGTCAGTTGCTGGATGCTCGTTGCTGGTTGCTAGCTGTCTGATGCGCGCAACCTGCCACGCCTTGGGCAACCGGGCAGCCAGCAACTAGCACCGAGCAACCAGCAACTACTCGACTTCGCGTTCACCGGTTCTTATCTTGTAGCTTTCTTCCACGGGCATCACGAACACCCGTCCATCGCCGATCTCCCCGGTCCGCGCCGCCTCCATCACCGCCTTGATGCAGTCGTGCACCATCCGATCCGGCACGACGACCTCGATCTCCATCTTCGGCAGCAGGCTGACGTTGTACTCCTTGCCGCGATAAATCGCGGTGTGCCCCTTCTGCTTGCCATGGCCGCGCACCTCGGACACCGTCATCCCCGACACGCTCAGCTTCGTCAGCGCGTCCTTCACTTCGTCCACCTTGTTCGGCCGGACGATGCACTTGATCAGCTTCAACTCAATCCTCCTCGAGGAGCCGCTGCAGGCTCGCGACCAGCGCGTCCTGCGCCGCGGGCGACAGCTTGGCGCCCGCCTGGGTGATGTGAAAGACGTCGATCGCCTTGTGCCCTTCGGTGGCGATCAGCACGAGGTCGACGCCGCATCCCTGCTGCGACATCACCCGGCTGACCCGGTACAGCAGCCCCAGCCGATCGTCGGCCACGATTTCGACGATGGTGTAACGCTGCGAGGCGTGGTTGTCGCAGTAGACGACGGGCGTCACGCGCCGCGGGCGCGCATGCACCGGGCTCTCCTGCCGGCGGCGCAGCCGGCTGGTGACGTCGACGCGCCCCGACACGACCTGCTCGAGGACGCCGACAAACTCGTCGCGCGCGCCCGGGTTGAGCTCGAAGAAGCGCTCGCGGTCGGTGAACTGGAAGACGTCGAGCACCAGGCCGTGCGGGCTGGTCATCGCGTGGCCGCGCAGGATGTCCATGCCGAACGACGACAGCACGCCGGAAATGTTCGAAAACAGGAACGGCTTGTCGAGCGTGACGACGGTCAGCTCCCACGCGGAACCCTTGGGCTCGAGCGACACGTGCACCGTGTCGGGGTGGATGTCGCGCGCGAGCCGGACGTGCCGCGCGATCGCCGCCTGATCGAAGAGCTGCAGGTAGCGGCGGGGCAGCCCTTCGAGGAAGCGCGCGAGCTCGGCGGCCGGCAGGTCCGGATGGCGCGCCGCGACCGCCTGCGCCGCCGACTGGCTCTGGTCGATCAGCTCGTCGCCGTAGCCGAGCGTCAGCTGGTTGTAGGTGTCGACGTAGAGGCGCCACAGCAGCTCCGCCTTCCACGGCGTCAGCGTCTCGAGGCTGACCGCGTCGACGTCGGCGAGCGTCAGCAGCGTCAGCATCTTCAGCCGCTCCTCGACGCCGACCACCGCGGCAAAGCGGCGCACGGTCTCGGGGTCCTCGGTGTCGCGGCGAAAGGCGACCGTCGACATCTGCAGATGGTTGGCGATCAGGAACTCGACCACCTCGCGCGCGTCGGAGGGCAGCGCCAGCCGGTCGAAGACGCCGTTGGCCAGCCGCACGCTCTCGGCGACGTGCTCCTCGTCGCCCGACTTGCCGACGTCGTGGAGCAGCAGCGCCAGCACCAGCAGCTCCGGCCGCTCGAGATCCTGCATCAACGACGCGAAGCGCTCGCGTCCGTTCGGCGGCGTACCGGGCGATGGCGGCGTCGCCAGGCGCTCCAGCGTCCGGATCGCGAGCAGCGTGTGCTCGTCGACCGTGTACTTGTGGTAGAAGTCGCGGACCACCCGGCAGGTGATCGCGCCGAACTCCGGCAGGATGCGGCCGAGCAGGCCGCAGTCGTGCATCTGCGACAGCCGCGCGTAGAGGCCGGGGCGCGGTTTCAGGAACTCGAGCCACGCCGACTGCCGCGCCGCGTCGGGAAAGAAATCGCCGGCATCGTAGCGGTCCGCATGCTGCTGGATCACCGCGAGCGTGTCATCGGACACGGCGGCGCCGGCCTCGATCGCCGCCTGGAAGGCCGCGATCCATCGCTCGGGCTGATTGAGCGCGGCGGCCGGATCGGTGAAGCGCACGCCGTCGCTGCCGCTGACCAGCTGCGGCCCGACCGGCGCCGGCGCGACGCGGCGCACCCGTTCGAGCCAGCGCGCGACGCCGCGGGCGTGGCGGAAGTAATCGCCCATCAGGTGCTCGACCCGCGCCTGGGGCTGCGCGCCGGGGTAGGCGAGCAGCGCCGCCACCCGCTCCTGCATGGCATGGCTCAGCACGTTCTGGTTCCGCCGCGCGTCGAGGTGCAGGATCGACCGCACCTGCAGCAGGAACTCCTCGGCATCGTCGAGCCGGGCCGCGTCCGATGGTCCCTGCTGGAGCAGCGACGGATCGGTCAGCCGCGCAATCGCGCGCACCGCCGCGACATCGCGCAGGCCGCCCGGCGCTTCTTTCACGTCCGGTTCGAGCTGATAGAAGGTGTTGTTGAACGGGGCGTGCCGCTCGTCGGTCAGCGCCTCGAGCGCCGCCATCACGTGCGCGCGCAGGTCCGCGCGATCGACGCGGGCCATGAAGCGGTCGCAGAGGTCGCGATCGCCGGCGATCGGCCGCGCGTCGACCAGCGCAAGGAGGAACTCGGGATTGTCGGTTTCGATGCGCGCGAAGTCGTCGAGCTCGCGCACCTGGTGGCCGACCGCCAGGCCGAGATCCCACAGCGGGTGCAGGAGCCCGGCGAGCGCGCTCTCGTGCGAGGCGCTCAGCGGCCCGCCGAAGAGCGCGAGGAGATCGACATCCGAATGCAGGCAGAGATGCCGCCGGCCGTAGCCGCCGAGCGCGAGCACGACCGCCTGCGGCGTCGCGCCGAGCGCATCCGTGAACAGCTCGGAGACGAGATCGTCGACGGCGCCGGCGTAAGCCGCCAGCGCCGCGCGGCCGCCCTCGCCGCGCAAGGTCGCGGCCGCAAGCGTGTCGCGAGCGGCGTCGAGCCGCGCGCGCAGCGACGGCTGGCTGGTCGCCGGGCCTCGAGCAGGGTTCGACATCGGAGAGCCTGCGAAAGCATACCCGAGGCGGCGCAGGGCGGGGCTTCAGCCCCGCCGTGACCAGGCGTGCTTCAGACGATTTCGCCGGCGACGCTGCCGGCGATGATGGTGCAGACGAGGGGACGAATGAGATCCGCGAAGTCGCCGTAGTGCATGCGGATCGCGTCGGTGTGGGTGCCGGCGCTGAACACCATCTCGGGCTCCCCGACCAGGGTGCGATCGACGAACACGCGCAGCGTCGTCCTGGTGGTGAACGGCGAGACCGCGCCGAGCTCGCAGTCGGGACACAACTCCGCCAGCTCCTGCTCGACCGCCAGCCGCAGCGCCGGCGCCTGGGCCGCCGCCCGCAGCAGATCGAGATCGACCTTGCAGTGCGCCGGCACCACCGCGGCGATCGGCTCGTCGCCGGCGAAGCAGATCACCGTCTTGGCCCACGAGCGGCCGGGCACGTGCGACCGCGCCGCTTCGTGCTGCGCGCCGAACGCGGCCTCATGGCGGAACGCCGTGAAGGGAATGTGCGACTTCCTGAGGAACTCGTCGAGGGATCGCGGTCTCACGGGACCCTCCTGCGGGCGCGCGCCCGGAATAGCCATGGGTCTCCGACGGACGAAGAGCAACGAGCGACGGTCGCGATGTAGTGTCCGGTTCAGGCGGACCGCAACGCGGTGCGCCTGAATCCGGAGACTACGGGAAAGTACGGAAGTGAGGCGACAGTATAGCGTGGCCGGGCTGGCGAAAACGGGCGCCTGCGCCAAAAGTTTGAAGTTCGAGCACGGAGGCTGAAGGATGGGGTGGCTTACAGCGGCGGGCGGGTTGCGGGGGACGCGAACCGGGCAGTAGAATGCGGCCAACTTCGACAAACTGCTCTCAAACCTAACGGCCTCGGGGGGACCAACTTATGGCGGTTCGACCACGCTACCCCGGTATCCGCATCACGGCCAACGGCAACCAGCTCGTTTCCTATCACACCGAAACTCGGATTGCAGACGGGGGAATCTTCTATCCGATTACGCCGTCCACCGAGGGCGGCGAGCTCTATCAGCAGGCGTACGCCGAGGGCAAGCTCAACGTCTTCGGGCACAACACCATCGCCGTCGAAGCCGAAGGCGAGCACGCCGCCCAGGGCGGGGCCATCGCCTACTCGGTCTGCGGCAAGCGGGTCGTCAACTACACCTCGGGCCAGGGCGTCGTCTACGGCGTGGAGCAGTACTACCACGCGCCCGGCAAGTGCTCGACGATGGTGCTGGAGGTAGCGGCGCGGGCGCTGACCAAGCACGCGTTGAACGTTCACTGCGGCCACGACGACATCTACGGCGCGCTCGACACCGGCTGGATCATGGTCTTCGGCAAGGACGCGCAGCAGACGGCGGATCAAGCGCTGATCCTGCGCCGCGTCACCGAGCTGAGCCTGACGCCCGGGATGAACATCCAGGACGGCTTCCTCACCTCGCACCTCGAGCGCACCTTCTATAAACACGAGTCGCAGCTGATTCGCGACTACCTCGGGGCGCCGGACGACATCATCGACTGCCCGACCGAGAGCCAGCGGGTGCTGTTCGGCCCGCGCCGCCGCCGCGTCCCGCGGATGATCGATCTCCGGAACCCCGTGCTCCTCGGCCCGGTCGAGAACCAGGAGCACTACATGCAGGGCGTGGTCGCACGCCGGAACAATTTCACCGAGCCGATCCTCGAGTTCCTCGAGGCGGCCTACGAAGACTTCGGCCGGCTGACCGGCCGGCATTACGGCCTGCTCACCGAATACAAGACCAGCGACGCCGACACCGTGTTCGTCTCGCTCGGATCGGCGGCGGAGAACATCGAAGCCGCCGTCGACTACATGCGCGAGCGATCGGGCGCGAAGGTCGGCTCGATTCACCTCAACGTCATCCGCCCATTCCCCGAAGCGGCGGTCGTCAAGGCCCTGGCGGGGAAGAAGAACGTCATCATCCTCGAGCGCACCGACGAGCCGATGGCCGGCGACAACCCGATGGGGCGCGACATCCGCACGGCGCTGAACAAGGCGGTGCAGCACGAGGCGGGGATCCCGCCGCTGATGGCGGACGAGATGCCGCGGCTGTTCGCGGGCGTCTACGGGCTGGGCTCGCGCGATTTCCGGCCCGAGCACACCCTCGGCGCCTACGAGTTCGCCACCGGCGCCATCCGGCGCAAGGACGGCAAGGGCGCCGAGGATGGCGTGTCGTTCTTCGTCCTCGGGGTCGATCACCCCTACGAGGTGAAATCGGCCGACACGCCGTCGCTCCTGCCGGACCACGCGATTGCCGTGCGCTTCCACTCGGTCGGCGGCTGGGGCGCGATCACCACCGGCAAGAACCTCGGCGCGATCATCGGCGACTTCAACGACTTCCTCTACGAGCGCGACAAGATCCTCGACGAGTTCGGCAACCCGAAGGAGATCATCCACGTCAGCGCCAACCCGAAGTACGGGTCGGAGAAGAAGGGCGCGCCGACCGCGTATTTCATGGTCGCGGCGCCCGAGCGCATCCGCATGAACTGCGACCTGCGCCACGTCACCGTCGTGCTGTGCTGCGACCCGAAGGCCTTCACCCACACCAACCCGCTCGACGGCATGGCCGAGGGCGGCTGCCTGGTGTGGGAGTCGGAGGAGGAAGGCGAGCAGGCCTGGGAACGGCTGCCGATGTGGGCGCGCGCCAAGATCATCGAGAAGAACATCCGGGTGTTCACGCTGCCCGGGTTCCAGATCGCCCGACGCGCCACCGATCGCGCCGACCTGCAGCTGCGCATGCAGGGCAACGCGTTCCTCGGCGCCTTCTTCGCCGTCTCGCCGCTGCTCGACGAGTTCCGGATCAGCCGCGAGCAGTTCCACGAGGTCGTGCACCGGCAGTACGTCAAGAAGTTCGGCCGCCTCGGCGACGCGGTCGTCGCCTCGAACATGGAGGTGATGACGCAGGGCTTCGAGCGGGTGCGCGAGATCGAGATCGGCGCGCTCAGCGCCGCCGACAGGTCAACGCTGCGCGGCCAGGCGCTGCTGCCGGTGCTGGCCGGCAACGGCGGCGGCGGTGGCTGCGGATCGGGCTGCCGGTCGCACGAGATTCCGGAGGGGCAGGAAGAGCGTACCCCGTTGACGCGGATCGCGTCGTTCGACCGCGAGTTCCGCGCCGGGCTCGGCTACCAGCAGGCGTCGACGCCGTTCATTTCGCTCGGCATCATGGCCGCCGGCAGCGGCGACACGGCGTCGAAGTACGTGGCGCGGCGCGAGACGCCGCTCTACATCCCGGAAAACTGCACCCAGTGCATGGAGTGCATCGCGGTCTGTCCCGACACCGCGCTGCCGAACTGTTCGCAGGATCTGGAGACCATCCTGCGGACCGCGGTCACCAACTACGTCACCGACGCCGGCGAGCGGCAGAAGATGCTGCAGCTGATGCCGGAGATCGAGCAGCGGACGCGGACGATGATGCGGGATGGGCTGAACGCCAGCCCGCCGCCGCGGCTGCCGCAGATCATCGAGAAGGTCACCAACGAGGTGAACGGCTTCTCGCCGCAGGCCAAGCGCGAGTTCTTCGACATCATCAACCGCGTGCCGATGGCCTACGAGAAGACCAACGCCATCTTCGCCACGCCGGAGAAGAAGAAGCCGGGCGGCGGCGGCGTGTTCTCGATCTTCGTCTCCGACCTCTGCAAGGGGTGCGCGGCGTGCGTCACCGCCTGCGGTGAGCACCAGGCGCTGCGGATGGTGCAGGAGACGGAGGACGTGAACGCGGAGCACGAGACGGGCACCGCGTTCCTCGACCTCTTGCCGGATACGTCGCAGAAGTACCTCGGCCTCTACAACGACGCGCGGCCGCAGGACTCGAAGACGGCGACGCTGCGCAACATGCTGATGGTGCGCCGCAACTACGATGCGCTGGTCTCGGGCGACGGCGCCTGCGCCGGCTGCGGCGAGAAGAGCATCCTGCGCGCGGTTGCGGCGGTGACCGAGGCCTACATGCGGCCGCTGTTCCACGCCAAGGCGGATCGCCTGCGCGCGACCGCCGACGTGCTCGACCGGCACGGCGTCGACCGGCTCGCCGAGCTCAAGGCGCGCAACCAGGCCGAGTACGAGTTGTTCCGCCAGGCGGTCGCGCACCTGCTGATGCGGCTCGGCGGCGAGGACGACAAGGACACGCGGGCGCGGATGGCCGAACACGGCGAGATCTCCGACCGCGACATCGTCGACGCGCTGACCGCGGTGATGCGGCAGGAGGCGTTCAACCACAAGAACCTCCAGGCGATCGACGGCCGGCTGCCCAACGGCATGTCGGTGATGGCGATGGCGGCGCACACCGGCTGCAACACCGTCTACGGCTCGACGCCGCCCAACAACCCGCACCCGTATCCGTGGATGAACTCGCTCTTCCAGGACGGCATCACGGTGGGCTGGCTGCTCGGCGAGAGCTTCATCGTCGATCACGCGCGCCGGTCGGTGGTGCCCGAGCGGCTCGCGGACGCGCTGCTGCACCGCACCGAAGCGGTGATCTCGCCGCGCGAGTACTACGAGTTCGTGCACTTCAGCGACAACCTGATGACCGATCAGGAGATCCTCGAGCTGCCCAAGGCCTGGGTCGTGGGCGGCGACGGCGGGATGGGCGACATCGGCTATCAGAACATGTCGAAGGTGATGCTGCAGAACCGCCCCAACGTCAAGGCGGTGATGCTCGACACGCAGGTGTACTCGAACACCGGCGGCCAGAACTCCGACTCGACGCCGATGCTCGGCGGCAACGACATGAACGTCTTCGGCGCGGCCACGCAGGGCAAGATGGTCGAGAAGAAGACGGTGGCCGAGACGTTCCTGGCCGGCCACGGCTCGCCGTTCGTGGCGCAGGTCTCGATCGCCAACGCCCCGAAGCTGTATCGATCGATCCTCGACGGCATCGAGTACCGCGGCACGGCGTTCCTGCAGTGCTTCACCACCTGCCAGCCGGAGCACGGCGTGCCCGACGACATGGCGCTCGGTCAGGCGCAGCGCGTCCGCGACTCGCGCGGCGCGCCGGAGTTCGTCTTCAACCCGCGGCTGGGCGAGACCTACAGCGAAGCGCTCGATCTCAAGGGCAACCCGGCGATCGACGTGGATTGGTACGAGACCAAGTTCAAGGGGTCCGCGGAATCGTACCGCTACACCGTCGCGCACTGGTGCGCGACCGAAGCGCGGTTCCGCAACCACCTGAAGAAGATCTCGCAGCAGGACGCGGCGAAGCTGGTTCCGCTCGAGAACATGCTGGTCCGGATCACGCAGCAGGACGTGGTCTACCGGCGGTGCCTGGATCCGAAGCATCGCGCGTTCGTGCCCGACTTCGGCGTCTTCATCCGCATCCAGGGCGCGAACGGCATCGAGTACCGCTCGATCTCGCGGCAGCTGGTGCTCTTCTGCGTCGAGCGGCGCAAGGCGTGGCGGATGCTCCAGAGCAAGGCGGGGATCGAGAACCGCGAGTACAAGGCGCAGCGGGCGCTGCTGGCGGAGGTCGACGCGGGCAAGATCTCGCGCGACGATTTCTTCGCGCGTGCCGAGCAGCTGCTGAAGGAGCGCATGCCCGGCGCCGCCGCGCACAAGCCGGCCGAGGCGCCGCCGCGTCCGGCGGCTGCAGTGGCGCCGAAACCATCGCCCGCCACAGCGCCGGCGTCGCTGCCGGATGGAGCGGCGCTCACTTAGCGTAGTTCTGCCGCTTACCGCGTGTTTCTTCGCGTCCTTCGTGACTTCGTGGTCTCAGTTCGTAGTCTGGAGGCCGGGCCCCACTGGCCCGACCTCCGCGTCGCGCGACAGGTCAATTCTTCCGATACAGATCAATTTTCACCATCACGCCGCGGCCGCGCGAATCGCTGGCAGGCGTGAGGTCGAACGTGTCGATGTACGTGTAACCGGCAGGTTGCGGCGTGCCGCTCTCCACCATCAACAGCGATCCGGAAAACAGGCCCTCGCCTTGTCGTCCCACCGGTCCGGCGGGTCCGGTCAGGCCTTGCGGTCCCATCGGTCCCGTGAATCCGGTCGGGCCTTTTGGACCGATCGGTCCGGCGGGTCCAGTCGGGCCCTGTGGTCCCATCGGTCCGGTGGGTCCAGTCAGACCTTGTGGTCCCTGCTGACCCGGGGATCCCGCAGGTCCCGCGGGGCCCGCAGCGCCTTCCGGGCCGGCCGGTCCCATCGGACCTTGCGGTCCCTGCGGTCCGGGCGCGCCGGTCTCGCCGGTCGGGCCCGTCTCACCGGTCGGGCCCGTCAGGCCCGCCGGGCCGGCAGGTCCTGCGGCTCCCGGAGGTCCGGGAGGACCGGGAATGAAAAACGGACCGACGCCAAGTCGAACTTCCAACACCGCTCCCCGCAGCGCGAACGGCACCATGGAGCTGCGGCCGCGGATATCAAAACCGAACTGCTGCCACCGGGTGATGTCGGGAGCCGAGTCAGAGAGGCTCGTCGATGCGAGACGCGTGGCCGTTGGATCGTTGAGTTGCCAGCTGATGGTGTCGACCGCGGCGCCATCGGTCTCGACGTTGTTGTAGCTGTGGACCACGTAACTGTCCAACGAGTAGAAATTGTTCACCAGCTCGAGCATGAAGTTGACGTTCGACGGGTCGGTGCGAAACGTATGGTTCCCGATCGTGACGGCCACCCCATAAGGTGAGGTGGTGTGAAAGTAGTCGCCGATCTCGTCCATCCAGTTGGAGTCGGGCGTCGAGAGGCTGAACGTATACGACCCGGTGAACGGCGTGCCGACTGCAACATCCGCAAACGGGCTCTCCGTCACGTCGGTGATCGTTCCTCTGAATGAGACCGTGACGTCCTGGGCGGCGGCAGGCGTGCCGCCGCACAGCAGGGCGAAGACGCACGGGAGCAGTAACCGAACAGATTTCATGAAGTTCTCCGGGAAAATTTGGTGATCAAATGGGTCGGTCACCTGGATATCGGATGGGCGACCCGATGCATTAGCGTTCTGTCCGATGCAACCTCGGACCACGTGAGTTTCCGGCGACGCGCCGGGAACGACGATCCAATGCAATTTCGAGGTCGGTCGAAGACTGCGCGGGAGTGCGTGGCGTTGCGCGGGACGGCCCGCGGTACGGCAGGAGAGTGATTACGATCGCGTCATCGGGCCGGTGCGGCTGGTGATGCCGGCGACCGGCCGGGCCTGCGGCGCCAGTAGAGAACAGGCCACGCTCGAGTCCGGGGACGCGCGTCCGTCGGCGCGATCGAAGGCTACCGAGGTTCGATCCCCTTGGCCTTGAGAACGGGAGCGGCCGCGGGTCCCGAGAGGAAGGCGATCAGCGCCTTGCCGGCGTCGGCACTGGTCGACGACGCGCTGGTTGCGGCGGCAAAGCGGATGTCCATCCCGTATTCGCCGGGCAGCGGTCCCAGAATCTCGACGCCGTGAGTCGGGACGATTTCGCTGAACAGCGTGATGACCATCGCCGCCTGGCCCGCCGCGACGCTCTCGGTCGCCGGCCCGGAGCCTGGCGCCAGGATGATCCTGGGCTTCACCTCGGCGGCGATGCCCATCCGCTCGAACATCTTCTCGATCGCGCCCCTGCTCGCCCCGTCCTGCGGATAGGTGATCGACCTGGTGTCCTGCAGCGTCTTCTTGAGCGCCTCGGGCGTGCGGATGTCCGGCCTGGGTGCGCCGGCGCGGATGCCGATGCCGAGCTGGGAGCGGCCCACGTCCACGCGCGAAGCCGCCGCGAGCTTCCCCTGTTTGATCAGGTCGCCGATCGCCTCGGTCGTGATGATCGTGACATCGAACGCCTCGCCCGTTTCGATTCTCTTCTTCAACGACGCGGTGGACCCGAACTGGATCGCGAGCGGGCGCCCGACGGCTTTCTCGCATTGCGGCTGGAGCGCCTCCAG
>Ga0111538_10008384_pt1 | contig 13870 bp, 13 predicted proteins | sample SoiMethybrSBSTD1_FD_79669 | JGI IMG/M metagenome (GOLD analysis project Ga0111538, IMG submission 79669) | Bulk soil microbial communities from a Populus tree surrounding site in Tennessee, USA - Soil MetaG P. TD hybrid SBSTD1 (version 2)... | ecosystem: Environmental > Terrestrial > Soil >...
CACCATCGTGGAGCTGATGGCCGACCCGCTGGTTCACCTCGTGCGAAACGCCATCGCCCACGGCATCGAGTCGGAGGACACGCGGCGCCAGCTCGGCAAGCCGCCGCAGGGCACGCTCCATCTGGGAGCGGCGCACAAGGGCGGGTCAATCTACATCGAGGTGGCGGACGACGGCCGAGGCATCGACATCGAGGCGGTCAGCGAGGCAGCGCGCCGCGGGGGCTTCCTGACGGCGGAAACGATCGCCCGGCTCGGCGAGCGCGATCTCGTGGATCTGATCTTCCTGCCGGGCCTCACCACCGCAACCTCGGTGACGACCGCCGCCGGGCGTGGGGTCGGCATGGACGTCGTGCGCGCCAACGTGGGCCGCCTCGGCGGCGAGATCGAGGTGCAGACCCAGGCGGGCCGGGGTACGCGCTTCCGGATCAGGCTGCCCCTGACCGTCGCCATCTCCGACGCGCTCATGGTGCGGGTGGGCACGGAGACCTTTGCCGTGCCGGTGCCGGCGATCAAGGCGGCGCTGCTGATCCACCCGGAGGACATCCGGTCGTTCGACGGCGCCGAGTCGATCGAGATCGACGGCGAGATGGTCGATCTCGTCCGTCTCGGTCGCCTGCTGCGCGTGCCGAGCGACGCCGCCGAGGGGCCGCTGTCGATCGTCACCTTGAGAACCGGGCGCAAGACGCTGGCGATGGCCGTCGACGAGTTCCTCTTGAAGGAGGAGATCGTCATCAAGAGCCTCGGCGGCTTCCTGCAGGGGATCGGCCCGTTCTCGGGCGCCACCGTCACCGGCGAAGGCCAAGTCATCCTGATGCTGGACGCCCTGAAGCTCCTCGAGATGAGTCTGGCCGCGCCTGCGTTTCAGGCGCTCGAGGGCGGAGAGCCGCTCCCGACCGCGCCGCCGGCCGCCGAGGGCCCGCGCCGCGTGCTGCTCGTCGACGACTCGGTCAGCGTGCGGAAGTTCGTGGGTGGCATGCTCGAGCGCGCGGGATTCCAGGTCGTCGCGGCGCGGGACGGCGCCGAGGCGCTGCAGCAGCTGGCCGAGAGCTCGGTCGACATCGTCGTCACCGACCTGGAAATGCCACGGCTCAACGGCTTCGAGCTGATTCGCGATCTGAGCCGCGAGCCGTCCACGCGCGACCTGCCGGTCGTGGTGCTGACCACCCGGGCCGGCGCCAAGCACGTGAACCTCGCGCGTGAGCTGGGCGTCGAGCACTACGTCGCCAAGCCGGTCGACGAGGCGACCTTCGTCGAGCTGATCGAATCGCTGGCCGTTCCGTCGGCGCCCTGCCGGGAGGCCTGAACGCCGTGTCCCGCGTGCTCCTCGTCGACCCCGATCGCGCCGGCCTCGCCGCGCTCCAGGCGGCGCTGGGCGCCGCCGGCTTCCGCGACGTCTCGACCGTCACCAGCGCGTCGTTCGCGCTGACGATGCTCGAACGCAATCGGCCCGACCTCATCGTGAGCCGCGCGGCCGTCCCGGACATCGACGGGTACGAGCTGTGCTCGATCGTCCGCAACGATCCTTCGATGGCGGGCGTGCTGTTCCTCCTGCTCGCGAGCCCCGGTGACGAGGCGCCGGAAGCGATGCTCGAGGAGAAGCCGGATCAGACGCTCGCCGGCGATCTTCCTCTGAGCGCGATCGTCGCCGAGGTCGCCGGCCTCCTCGGCATCCGGCGCGAGGCGGCCCCGCCGCCGACCGCCGCCGCGTCGCCGGCCGCTGCCCCGCCGCTCGAGGTGACGCCGGGGATGAACGGCTCGCTCGGGGTCATGCAGCTGCCGGACATCGCGCAGGCGGTCGCGCTCGGGGGCAAGACCGGGGAGCTGCTCATCACGCTGCCCTCGGGACGGGGCGCCATCGTCTTCGACCATGGCCAGGTCGTCCACGCCGAGTTCTTCGGGCTCATCGGCGAGACCGCGTTCGCGACCTTGCTGGTGGCGGCGCACGGGGCGGCGCGCGGCGACGCGCACGGGAGCTTCGTCTTCCGCCAGCTCGAGAACGGCGCGGCCAACGGGACGAAGACGATTCACTGCGACCTCAAGCAGCTCCTGCTCAATGCCGCGGCTGAGCTCGACGAGGGCCGCGCGGGCGCGGCCACGGCGCCACTTTCCTAGGAGACGGCCCATGCCGAAGGTTCTCGTGGTCGATGACAGCCTGAGCGTCCGGAAGGTCGTCGAGAAGGCTCTCGAGGGACGCGGGCTGCAGGTGCTCGCCGCGGCGTCGGGCTCAGAGGCGATCGAGATGCTGGAGCGCGATCGCCCCGACGTCGTGATTTGCGACGTGGTTCTCCCGGACAAGGATGGCTATCAGATCTGCCAGTACGTCCGCTCGCACGCTGCCATGGGCACGACACCGGTGATGCTCATCTCGGGAATCGACAATGGGACGGTGCAGGCGCGGGCCGCCGAAGTCCGCTCCGACGAGGTGATGTTCAAGCCGTTCGGCGTGGAAGACCTGGTCCGCAAGATCGACAGGCTCCTCGAGAGCCGCGCCGACGGCTCGGCGACCCGCGAGAACGGCTCGACGCCTCCCGAGCGCGATCGTGCGGCGACACCGGCTTCGCCCACGCCCGTTGCGCCGGTAATTCCGGTGGCCACCCCGGCGCCCGCGGCGATGCCGGTCGTGCCCGCGGCCACACCGGTCCCTGCGGTGACAACGGGCGCCGCGGCGCCCGAGTCCCCCGGGGGAATCAAGGAGCGTCTCGGCGGTCTCGCGGCCACGCCCGGCGTTCGCTTCGTCGTGCTGACCGATCGGGAAGGCTTCCTCATCGAGACCGCGGGCGACTTTTCTGCCGAAACCGACGAGGCGGCGGGCGCTCTCGCGTCCTGCCTGGCTGAGGCTTCCGATGGCATCGGCCGCGAGCTGGGGCAGGGGCAGCTCATGGGCACGATCCTGGAATACGAGGCCGGCACGCTCCTGCTGCAGGCGGTCGGACCCGAGGCGCTGCTGGCCGTGCTGGTCGACGAGCCGGGCGCGCTCGGGAAGATCCGCTATTACGTACGGAAGGTCGTCCCGGAGCTGGCGCGAGTCCTGTGATGCCCTTCTTCAAATCCTCACGGGCGAAGCTGGTGTGGGCGCTCGAGCTGGCGCTCGGCCTGGAGCTCTACGCCTGCGCGGTGCTGGCGCTCCACGCGCGCGGTCTACGGGCCACGCCGGTGCTCGCGTCGGCGGGGCTCGTCGTGCCGGCGCTCGTCATCCCTCCCGTGTTCTATCTGCTGATCGGTCTGGTCAGCGTGCGCCCGCTCTCGATCTGGCGCGTGCTCATCGCGGCCGGCGCGATGTGCGGAGTGCACGCGGTGCTCGTCATGGCGACGGGTGCTCTCTTCGTGATCCCCGACCTCGTCGACTACGGCGCGGCTGTCGCCTTCTCGCTCTGGGGATCGCCCGCGGTGACCATGCTGCAGCTCACCGCGGCGCCCCTGGTCCTCGCGCGCCTTCGTCCGCTGATCGTGCAGCCGCGCCCGGGCGCGCGCGGCACGTCTGCGCGCCGTGCCACCGCCGAAACCAAAGCGTCGGCGGCGCCCGCGCGCGAGCTTGTCGCCCCGGCGGCGACACCGTCGCGCGAAAGCTCGCCGGCGGCACCACGCCTTGCCCCGGTGACGCCGAGCGCTACCGCGGCGGTGGCCGCGCCCCCGGTCGTCACCGCCCATGCGGTCACGCCCTCGCGGTCTGCTCCGGTCGTGAGTGCGCCGGCTGCGGCGGCGACCGCTCCGCGGGTGGCGCCGCTCGTCGTCTCGTCACAGGCGACTGCGTCTGCGATCAGCGCTCCGGTCGTTCGCGTCGCCGCGCCCCCGGGTCCCGCCGGCCAGCCCGCCGGGCGGGTTCTGGTCGACTCCGTGGAGCCGATGGTCCGCGTGGCGTTCAGCCGGCTCGCTGATCAGCTGCCCGTCGACATGTTCGCCCGTGGCGAAAAGGGTCTGACCGACATGCTCCGGCCCGGGGTCTCGCTCTTCGTTCCGCGTCGTCTTCTGCTGCCACACCTCGCCGAGGGCGCCGCGCCGGTGAAGTGGAAGGTCGTGGCCGACCAGTTTCCTCGCGATGAGCTGGTGCTCACGGATGCGGAGATCGAAAAGCGGCTGCTGGACGGCTCACTGCTACTCCCGCTCGACGAGATCCTTCCGCAGATTCCGGCCGACCTGCTCGCGCCACCGAAGCAAGCCGTGACGGTTGCCCCGGCTGAGGAGCTCCCGTCGCCCGTGAAGGCCGGCGTCGAGGCCCACCAGGTGCAAGAATTCCACGTGCAGAACCTGGCAGCGCTGGTGGCCGAGCCGGGGAAGCCCGAGGCGACAGAGTCCGACCGAACAGACATCGACCGAACAGACTCCGACGAAACCGACACTGAAGCTGCAGCGCCCGAAGAGGCAGAGCTCGTCACAGAAGAGCCAGGTGACGCGGAAGCGGCAGAGAACGACTTCGCGGAAATCGAGAGCTATGACGTCGCCGAAGCAGAAGTTGAAGCCGCCGAGCTCGTCCCGGCGGCGCCCGCGCCGGCGACGCCTCAGCCGGCCGAGCTCGGAGCGCCGACGCCAGGGGTGATCGTGGCTCAGTCGCCGAAGTTCCCGGCCGAGACGGAGCCGCGACGCTCGCGCGAGACGAACGGGATCGCGGCGAGCCACGAGCGAACCGCCGAGGCGCGTCGTATCGCCGCGCTCCTGGCCCCGGTGATGAACGGGCTCGAGCTCGGCGAGCGTGACTGCGCCGGAATGCCGCTCGTCACCGCGATCGCGCCAACCCTGTCCGACGACGCGGTCGTCGCGACCGCGATCCGGATCGTGCCGTGGCTCTTCGACTCGCGGCTGCCGGAGCCGGCGAGCCAGGCGACGCTCGCGACGAGCGAGGCGACGATCGTTCTCACGCCGTTCGGGGGGACGCACGGCGAGGCGCTCCTCGTGGCGGCCGTCGCCGCTCGCGGATCACTCGCGCGGCTCGAGCGGCTCTCGAGGAGCGTCGCGGGTGAGCCGCCCTCTCTCCCTCGGAACGGGGCGCGGGCCGCCGAGGACTCGGATCCGGCGCGCGAGCTCCTTCCGACCGCCGTGCCGCCGTCGATCCGCGAGCTGACGAGCTTCCTCACCTCGGTTGGTCCGGTCACGCCCGCCGTGCTGCGCGATAAAGCCGGGGTGTTCCGGGTCTGCCTGTTCGGGCCGGGCGTGCTCGAGCCGGCGCCGCTGGCCCACCTGGCGCGAGACCTGTTCGAGGCGCTCGAGGAGAGCAAAGTCGGGCCGGTGACGTCGATCACCTTGCGGCTCGAGACGTATCGCCTCGTCGTGAGAGCTCTCGGATCGCCTGCCGGTCAGACGACGCTCCTCGTGGTCGTCGGGCCCATGACGCGGCCGGGTCTGACGCGGCTCGAGCTGGAACGAGCCGCGAAGGTCATCGGGGGCTGACGTGCGCCTCGTACGCGTCGGCGTCGAGGACAGACGGAGCTGCGAGCAGCGGCTCTGGATGGCGCTCGCGTTTCTGGTCGGGCTCGCCGCCGGGGGAGTCCTTGTGGTCGTGGAAGCGCCGGGCGCCGGGCCGCTGTGGCTGGGCGCCGGTCTGGCCGCTGTGCTGGTCGCGCTCAAGCTCAGCGCGCCCACCACACGACGCTTGCGAAGCGTGCGCCGCGGGCGGCTCGGCGAGCGCCTCGTCGTCGATCTGCTGCGCGGCCTGCCGGATGAGTACTGGCTCGTCAACGACGTCACCCTGGGTCTGGCGCGCGGCAGCATCGACCACGTGCTGATCGGACCGTGCGGGGTGGTGGTCCTCGAGACGAAACGACTGGCCGGGACCATCCGATGCCGGGACGACGAGTGGTTGATCAACGGGGGCCGGCTCACAAACGCGAGCCGGCGAGTGAACTCGGGGGCGTGCGCGGTGCGCTATTTCCTGGCCGAACGGCACCCCGAGCTGGTGTTCACGGCACTCCGGTGGGTCGAGTCCGTCGTCGTCTTCACCCACCCGCTCTCGCGCCTCGAGGCCGACCACGGGCAGACGATCGTCGTCCGCTATTCGCACCTCTTCCAGGCGGTGCTCGAGCTCGCTCAGAAGCAGCGCCTGGAGCCGGCGATCGCGGAGCAGCTGGCCAACACGCTGGTCGCCTCGCAGACGCGCGGCGGAGCCGTCGCGCGCGGCGGGCTCCTCACAACCGCGTCTTGATCCGCTCCACGGCCTCTTCGGTCTGGGCGCGCGAGCCGAACGCGGTCAGACGGAAGTAACCCTCACCGCTCGGGCCGAACCCCCCGCCGGGGGCGCCGACGACGTGCGCCGTCCCCAGCACCCGATCGAAGAAATCCCACGACGAGACGGACGGCGGGGTGCGGACCCAGATGTACGGCGCGTTGCGCGCCCCGTACACCGTGAAGCCGGCGGCGGCGAGCCCCGTGCTGATGATACGCGCGTTCGCCATGTACGCCTCGATCAGCGCCTGGACCTGCTTCTTGCCCTCGGGCGTGTAGGTGGCGGCGGCCGCGCGCTGGATGACGTACGGCAGGCCGTTGGACTTGATCGCGGTGCGGCGCGTCCACAAGGCGTTGAGGCTCGTGGTGGTGCCGTCGGGGGCGCGCCCGCGCATCTCCTTGGGCACGACGGTGTAGGCGAGGCGCATCCCGGTGAAGCCGGCGTTCTTGGAGAAGCTCCGGCACTCGATCGCCACCTCGCGCGCGCCGTCGATCTCGTAGATCGAGTGCGGCACGTCCGGATCCGCGATGTACGCCTCGTAGGCAGCGTCGTACAGGATGACCGCTTCCTCGGCCCGCGCGTACGCGACCCAGCGGGCGAGGGCCTCGCGCGTCGCCACGGCGCCGGTGGGATTGTTCGGATAGCAGAGATAGATCAGATCGACGTGCTTGTCGGGCAGCGCCGGCTGGAAGGCGTTCTCCGCGGTACACGGCAGGTACGTGATGCCCGCGTAGCGGCCGCTGGCGTCGGCTCGGCCGGTCCGCCCGGCGATCACGTTACTGTCGGCGTACACGGGGTAGACCGGATCCATCACCGCTACCACGCAATCCGGAGCGAAGATCTCCTGCAGATTCGCACTGTCGCTCTTGCCGCCGTCGCTCACGAACACCTCGTCGACGGCGATCTTGACACCACGCGATCCGAAGTCGTGGGTGGCGATGTCGGTACGCAGGAACTCGTAGCCGACGTACGGGCCGTAGCCCTTGAAGGTCTCGCGGCGGGCCATCTCGTCGGTGGCCTCGTGCATGGCCCGCACGACCGCGGGCGGCAAGGGCTGCGTCACGTCGCCGACCCCGAGATCGATCAGGCGCACGTCGGGATGGGCGTCGGTGAACACCTTCGTCCGGCGCCGGATCTCGGCAAAGAGGTAGTTCTGATTGAGGTTCAGGTACGCCGCATTGAAGCGGGGCACGGCGTCAGGACGCCGGGCTCGCGGCGAGCGGCGGCGAGTCAGCCCGCGCGTAGCTGACGGTGAGCATCTCCCAGAGATGGCTGTCTCCGTCCTGCCAGTAGACGTTCTTCCCGCCCAGGCGCCGGTTGATCTGCATGTCGTTCTCGCCGCGGGGACGGCTCCGGTAGGCGAGCCCCGCCCGCTGGATGCGCGCGAAGATCGCCTCGAAGTCGGCGTCGCTGACGCGGAAGCAGAGGTGATAGCGCTCGAACTGGTCGCGATCGGCGAAGTCGAGGGTCAGCGACTCGTTCACGTAGACCGGCGTGAACTCTCCCCGGGTCTCCTCCCACGGCACGGCCAGGAGATCGGCGAGAAGCTTCGCCGATTCACGGCGCCGGCGCGACGGAACGATGACGTGATCGAGCTCGATGGTCATAAGTCACCTCCCGATCTCGGGATGTTACGGCTTCTTCAAGCGCATGTCTTCCCAGGGCGACGTGAAGTAGAGCTGCGGGCTCAGGCCGACCCCGGGCTCCTCGACCCGCGGGCCGATGCCGTGCAGGGTGGCCGGCTCGAAGATCCCGCCGTACATGACGCGCTCGTACATCAGATTCTGGATCTGGTGCAAGAGCGCCTCGCGCTTCTTTCGGTCCCGCTCCTGGGCCTGCTGCCGGAACAGATCGTCGATGTCCGGGTAGCCGCCGGTGGCATACGGGGCGCTGCTGATGACGAAATTCTCGATCCGGGAGGCCGCGTTGCCCGGCGCGGCGGTCACCGTGACGAAGACGCCCTGCCGGGTCTTCGTCCGCCACGCCTCCATGAAGGTGGCCCGCTCCATGCCCCGGACGCGGCTCTTGATGCCGACGGCGGCCAGATAGTTCGCCACGCTCTCGCCCATGGTCACGAACGGCGGCAGCGGGGTGACCTCGCCCGCGTCGAAGCCGTTGGGATAGCCAGCTTCCGCGAGCAGCCGCTTGGCGTGCGTTGGATCGTACGGATAAGGCTCCTTGCGAAGCGCGAATTCCATGACGCTCGGGATGATCGAGCCCGTCAGACGCGAGAAGCCCAGCCGCTCGGCCTCGTTGAGGGCCTTCTTGTCGACGGCCATGGTGGCCGCGAGGCGGACGCGACGGTCGTGCCACGGCGACTTGGGATTCCACTGCTCGGGGAAGTCGAGCCACCATGTGGCGGGCGGAATCACCTGGGCCAGGCGCAGCTTCGAATCCGCCTTGATGGTCGCCGCCTCGACGCCGACCATCAGATAGCCGATGTCCGCCTCGCCGGTCTTCAGCATCGCCAGGCGCGTGGTGCGGTCGGGCACGCCCTTGATGATGACCGTCTTGATCGAGGGCTTCTTGCGCCAGTACTGCTCGTTGGCCTCGAGGACCAGCTCGACACCAGCCGTCTGCCGGACGACGCGATAGGGCCCGAGCCCGACCGGCTGTCGCCGGAAGCCTTCCTCGCCGACCTTCTCGATGTACTTCTTGGGGACGATCCAGGCGGCGCCGGTGGCCGGCGTCGCGTAGAAGAGCAGGAAGTCTGGCCACGGACGGTCGAGCGTGAACCGGACGCGGAGCGGATCGACGACGTCGACCGCCTTCACCCGATCGTGCAGCAGCTTGGCGGCGGCGCCCTTGTAGCGCTGGAACGTGAACTTCACGTCGTCGGCCGTGAACGGATCGCCGTTGTGGAACTTGAGACCCGGGCGCAGCTTGAACTCGTAGACCAGCCCGTCCGGGCTTTCTTTCCACGATTCCGCCAGGCACGGCGCCATGTCGTTGCCTGGCAGCGGCTTGATCAGCGCGTCGTGCATCGCGTAGAGGAAGACGAACGGCGTCCCGATGCCCGGCGTCTCGGCAGGGTCGAGAAACGCCGGCGCGATGGAAGCGTCGAAGGCCACCGTGAGCTGCCCGTCCGGCTGGCCCTGCGCATCGGCCGATCCGCACCATCCGGCCAGCACGAAGAAGGAGACAAGGACGATCCCGCGCGTGAGCGCACGCATATCCAATCTCCTTGATCTATGGGCGCGCCTCGGCCGGCGGGGCCCCAGCCCCGCGACGGCCTGTGGCGCGCGCGTCCTCACGCTGGTTCGATGTTCGCTACGGGGCTTGCCTCTCGTGCGCGGGCGGCTGGGTGCCCGCGGGGAAGTTCACGATGTCGCCGTTCGTGGCCCGCCCGCTCAGCGGCGGCGTGTAGACCTGGTGGTCGCCCAGCCGGCGCTCCCAGTGCCCCGGCACCATGACCTGCCCGTCCGTTCCCGGGACCTGGACGAAGCGATCGGGCACCCAGACGTCGTTCGGTGCCGACGGCGCCGTCGTCGGCGCCTGGGGCAGGGGCCGCGTGGTCGCGCTGTTGAGGCGATCGAAGATAGCGCCGGCGGGCGTCGTTCCGCCCGGCGGCGACTTGAGCTGACTCGACGCCACCGAGGGCGTGCCGATATTCAACATGACAACCGAGCCGATCGTGATCGCAAGCCATCGCAGGCTCATCCGGTACCTCCACTTCTTGCTCGACCCCCGAGTGCCTCCGCCCACACCCCGAGTCTAGCAGCAAAAGACGACGTCGCCCCTCGGGGCTTCTCATCGCCGCTTCATCACCGCTTCATCTTCGGCGTCTATGGTGTGGACGGTCCCACGACGATCACGGATTCCGAGCGGCAAATTATTCCAAACGGCAGATCCAAAGGAGAATCCTGATGGCTCTCGGACAGTGGTATCGCGACATGACGCCGTGCTGGATGACAGCCGAGCCGTTCCGGCGACGCCGTCTGATCCTGAGAACGCACCGGTGGATCGCCGAGCGCGTGCTCGAGCCGCTCGCGCACGGTGAGGAGCCCTTCGTCGTCGATCTCGAGGCGCAGGGCGCGCTGGCGCAGTCACTGGCCCGCACGATTCCACCGCTCGAGCTCGAGACGTGGCAGCCCTGGGTGCGCCTGGCGCTGGCCGATTTGCGGCAGGCGCTCGCCTCGACGCCGTCGCCACGCAGCGAGGAGTGGATGCGCTGGCTGTTCCTCATCCCGTATAGCATTCCCGTCCGCGGGCGCGCTGCCCGGCGGACACGATCCTCGTGGCCGTGCGATCCGCGGGAATCAGACGATCTCTGCTGAGCCGACTTCTCATAGCGCCTTCACACCCTTCTCACGTCCGCCGGGTATTCCGGAGGCGTGTTCGAAATTCGATTCGCGAAGGAGGAGACGTCATGAAGAAGTATCAGGTCGCTCTCGGCACCATCGCCCTCGTGGTGGCATCGGCCGGGCCGGTCCTGGCCGACGGACCCGGCGGTGAGTACGGCGCCGAGAAGATGGGCACCGTGCGGTTCATCGACCGCAGACTCAATCTGATCCAGCTCAACAGCGGATTGGAGCTGCGGACGACCGACTCAGGCCTGCTCAAGGATATTCACGAAGGGATGCAGGTGAAGGTCGACTACACGGCCAACGGCGACAAGAACGTGATCAACAGCATCGAGCCCGTCACGGACGACACGGCGGTCGGCGTTCGCCCGACCGGCGTCGGCGGCAGCGGCTACCACGGTTGATCGACGTTTGCGTCGGCTCGGCCGGGGGCGGCTGACCGCCGCGCCGGCCGAGCCGGGCGCCGAGCCGGCGCTTCAGGCCGCGCGCCGGGTGTTGATATCAGGCCTGGCGGCCCACCGATGCGGTCGCCCCACTTCCACGACGCGGCTCCAGGCGATCCCCAGAATCACCCCGTACACGACGTGGCCGACCAGCAGGGGCAGCGCGACGTCGCGAACCCGGTCGACGGCCGAGATCGAGAGCGGCCAGACGACGAGCAGCGAGGGAATCAGAACCAGCTCCGCCGCGATCCACCAGCCCACCCCGTAGAGCCCGCCCCACATCGCGGCGCGCGCCTTGTCGAGGGCGCTTCTGCCGAGAAGCCATCCAAAGAGGGCCCCGATCGCGACCCCGTAGACCGGATAGACGAGCCATCCGATCAGCGGGCTCCGCGCGCGGACCAGATCGGCCGCGAACGCGATCATGGTGCGATGCTCGGCGCCGACCGGAAACAGGCGCATCAGGCCGGCGAAGACGACGCCGCCGATCGCACCGGCGGCGGCTCCAGCTGCAACGGTCTTGTGCATGGACGTCACCTCCTTCCTCTGGTATCGCTCGCGGGCGTGAGGCGCGCATGAAACCCGCATTAGAGACTTCTCATCCTTCTCTCATGCGCGCTTCATCTCGACACCCTATTGTTCCGAGAGCGACGCGCGATCGGCGCCGGGTAACGACGACATCCCCCGAGGAGCGTCATGGCTGACTGGTGGACCGAGCTCGAAAGTGAGATCCTGAACTGTCTCGAGCACGTGGGCACGGTGACACCGGCCGAGATCGGCCGGCGTCTCGGAATCCCGGAGGCCGCCACGGCCTCGCTGCTGTCCGTCCAGGTACGTGACGGCAAGGTCCGGATTCGCCTCGTGGAACTGGGGCGCGGCGATTCCGACGCGCTCGAGACGAACGCTGCGCCGCCTCGCCGCGGGCTCGCCTGACGCGACGATGACGGAGGCGCGGAGGAGAGTCGCGAGCGCGATGCGTATCATCGTCGTGGAAGATGAGCGGAAGGTCGCGAGCTTCATCCGGCAGGGCCTGGAAGAAGAAGGGTATGCGGTCGAGGTGGCGCATGACGGCGAGAGCGCCCTCGATCTGATCGCGTCGGGCCCGCCGTCGGATCTGGTCGTGCTCGATCTGATGCTGCCCCGGCTCGATGGCTTCGCGGTGCTGAAGGCGGCGCGCAGCCGGGCCGTCCCGACGCCGGTGCTCGTCGTCACGGCCCGGGACGGTGTCGCCGACAAGGTGAAGGGGCTCGATCTCGGCGCCGACGACTACCTGACGAAGCCGTTCTCGTTCGACGAATTCCTGGCCCGCGTCCGGGCGCTCCTGCGCCGCAGCGGCAACCGGCGCGAGCCGGTGCTGCGGCTGGCCGATTTGTCGCTCGACCCGGCCACGCGCGAGGTCAACCGCGCGGGCCGCCGCATCACGCTGACGGCCCGCGAGTACGCCCTGCTCGAATACTTCATGCGCAGCAGCGGGCGAGTGCTGACCCGCCCGGTGCTGGCCGAGCACGTCTGGGGCCTCGACTTCGACCCCGAGAGCAACATCATCGACGTCTACGTCGGGTACCTCCGGCGGAAGATCGACCTCGCCGGCGACCGGCGGCTCTTGCACACCGTCCGTGGCGCCGGCTACGTGCTGAAGGCCGACGACTGTTGATTCGCTGGAAGCCGCCGACCTCGGTCCACACGCGGCTCACGCTCTGGTACACCGGCGTGCTCTTGATCATCCTGCTGGTGATCAGCGGCTTTTCGTACTGGCTCCTGGCGCTGGCGCTGACGCGCGACGTCGACCCGGTGCTCCTCGAACTTGCGGAGGTGGTCCGCGAGTCGGTCACGTCGGGCCGCGGCGGCTCGGGCGCCTCTGAAGCGGTTGCCGAGCTCGACGCGGGCTTTCGCGACCAGCTGGTGCAGGTCGTCGACGTCGAGGGCGTGCCCACCTATCTCGCGGCGCGCTTGAAGGGCCAGCCGCTGCCCCTCTCCGCCGTGGCGCGCGAGAACGCCCTGAAGGGCAAGCCCACGTTCGAGACGCTTCACTTCGGTCCGCGACAGATGCGCCTGGTGACGCTTCCCGTCCTCCACAAGGGCCGGCCGCCGGCCGAGATCGTCCAGGTGGCCGGCTCGCTGGCTCGCAGTCATCGCGCCGCGCGGCGCTACCTGGAGACGCTCGTCATCTTGATTCCGCTCGGCCTGGGGCTCGCCGCCACGGGCGGGGCGCTCATGGCGCGCAAGGCGCTCGAGCCCGTCGACCGGATGTCGCGCTCGGCCCGGCGCATCACCGCCGAGGATCTGAGCCGCCGCCTCGATCTCCGCGGAACGGGCGATGAGCTCGATCGGCTGGCCGACACGCTCAACGAGATGCTCGGCCGCCTCGAGGGCGCGTTCGGGGCGATGCGCCGCTTCTCGGCCGACGCCGCGCACGAGCTCCGCACGCCGCTCACCGCGCTCAAGGGAGGCCTGGAGGTCGCCCTGCGCGCCGAGCGATCGCCGGAGGAATATCGGCAGGTCCTGGCGGCGAAGCTCGAGGAGGTCGACCGGCTCATCCGTCTGGCCGAGGATCTGCTGATGGTCGGCCGCTCCGGCGCCGATCTCGCGACGGCACGCGTGCCCGTCGATCTCGACCAGGTGGCGCTCGAGGTGCTCGACGTCGGCGCGCGGCTCGCCCAGCCGCGGGGCGTGACGGTGCGCATGGAGGTCGCCGATCCGGTGACGGTGCTGGGCGACGCGTCGGCGCTTCATCGCGCCGCGCGGAACCTGATCGAGAACGCCGTGAACTACACGCCGGCTGGAGGCCTGGTGGAGCTCAACGTGGCCCGGGAGAACGGAACCGGTCTTCTGAGTGTGCGCGACACGGGACCCGGCATCGCGCCCGGCGACGTAACGCGGGTGTTCGAGCCGTTCGTGCGCCTCGACGCCGCGCGCGATCGAGCCAGCGGGGGCGCCGGGCTCGGCCTCTCGATCGCGCGCTCGATCGTCGC
>Ga0111538_10008385_pt1 | contig 13870 bp, 8 predicted proteins | sample SoiMethybrSBSTD1_FD_79669 | JGI IMG/M metagenome (GOLD analysis project Ga0111538, IMG submission 79669) | Bulk soil microbial communities from a Populus tree surrounding site in Tennessee, USA - Soil MetaG P. TD hybrid SBSTD1 (version 2)... | ecosystem: Environmental > Terrestrial > Soil > Tree...
AAATATTTAAAACCATGAAGCAGTTCAGAAGTCCTTTGTTATTTCTATTCTGTTTGACGTTCAGTTTTCAAATGGCTCAATCACAGGATCCAAGAGAAACTGAAATAAGGAGATTAGAAAATCTTGAAAGAGAATCTGTATTGAAATTTGACTCCGCGACATTATTTGGAAAAATTTGGTCTCCTAAAATGGTAGTAAATACTCCAGCCAATGTTGTCGGAACTGTGGAAGGAACTAAAGCTCAACTTAGATCAGGTAACCTTAATTATCTATCATTTGAGAGAAACATTGAAAAAATTACATTTTATGACAATGTGGCTATTGTAATGGGCGGAGAAAAAGTTAAGCCGCAAGGGAAACAGATGAACGCCGGTAAAATTGTATCAAGAAGGTTCACGAATGTCTGGATGTATTCAAACAACAGTTGGAGTATAATCGCGCGACAGGCGACAATTATAAAGGTAGAATAAGATAGGTGACAGCGTTTATAGGCAACGTTTTGCAAGGCTACTATCTTGAGATCGTGTCGCGCTGTGGTGTGCGTAAGTTCAGTGCGTGCCATTAAACTTGGCTCCGAAACGTAGGACAAGGATGTGGTGTTCAAAAGCACACCTTTTATAGCCAGGCGCTAGGGGTAATGCTTGAGTACATCTCTAATCCGAAATTGATTAAAGAAGTTATTTTAGCGAAATTACAATGAACAACATACTAGCCCAACTCATTGAATACGCCCAACCAAAATTCTGAACTTAGAAAAATTTACTCCCCGGTATTTGAATCGGCATTGCTCAACGAGATAGAGGAAAAATCAATGGTGTTTACTGCCAGTGCCGGCCAGGGGCTTATCAAAATGGGACAATCTATCGCGGTGGTTCCGCTGATGCTTACCGGTACCCTGAAAGTGAGTCGCGAAAACGAAGACGGGCAGGAACTGGTTTTGTATTACGTAAAAGCAGGTGAAGGATGTGCTATGACGTTCTCCTGCGGCATGATGTCGCAGCCAAGCCAGGTAAAAGGAACTGCTGAAGAAGACCTGAGTATGCTGTGTGTTCCCGTTCCGGTAATGGAAGAATGGATGCAGAAATATCCATCGTGGAAAAAATTTGTAATGGGAACCATCGTGAACGAATACATGACCATCATCAAAAGTGTGGATGACGTTACCTTTAAAAAAATGGATGAACGACTGCTGAATTTTCTTAAAGGAAAGGCAAGGGTATCGGGTTCGTCTCTTATCAATCTTTCACACCACCAGATTGCTGATGAACTTGGAACGAATCGTGTTGTAATTTCGCGGCTGCTCAAAAAACTTGAAAACGAAAAGCGCCTCCTGCTATTTCGCAATCAAATCAAGCTGCTGAAAGATTTGTAACATTTGTTACAGAGAAAAGTAACATTGTTACCGTTTAGTGCCTTCTCTCCATTACATATTTACATCGTCAACGCAATCATTGCCGCGACTCGGGGAAGCCGAAAACCGACCAGAGTAGGCAATAAAAAAAATTAGAAATTATGAAAAAGTATGTGATTGAAAGAGAAGTACCAGGAGCAGGAAGCTGGACAGCTGAAAAATTAAGGGCGGTTTCACAACATTCATGCGGCGTACTCAGTAACATGGGTACACAAATTCAATGGGTTCACAGCTATGTAACCGGTGATAAAATCTATTGCATCTACAATGCACCGAACGAAGAAATGGTTCGTGAACATGCTAAACAAAGCGGCTTTCCTGCCAATGTGATCAGCACCGTTTCCGTCATTATTGACCCCATAACAGCGGGATAATTCATGTATCATCCAATTCGTTAAGTTCATTAAAAACAAAAAACTGTGGAGGGGAACTAACGCTCTACTCAGGCGGGTAACCTTAATAATTTATCATTTGAGCGAAACATTGAAAAATTATATGGCGCTCGCCTTCGGGAAATCTCTTCACTTCGGGTCTATCGAACGGTAAGCGGCCAGGGTAGCTAGCTCACCCTCTTTCCCGGGTTTGCTGGTACCATGTTCCATGCCTACGAAGCCTCGATAACCTTTATCGTACACATGCTGCAGCACGTTCGGATAATTGATTTCTCCTGTTGTAGGTTCATTTCGTCCTGGTGTGTCACCTACTTGTATGTATGCAATTTCATCCCATGCATAGTCCAGGGTAGGCAGAACGTTGCCTTCCTGTATTTGCACATGATAAAAGTCGAAGAGCACTTTCACGCTCGGACTGCCAACAGCTTTCGCCAACGCATAGGCCTGAGGTATTGTATGTAGGAACATTCCCGGATGGTCTATCTTATGATTCATAGACTCCATTACCATGATAAGTCCATGAGGTTCATAAATCGCGGCAATGCGCTTCAGCAACTCAATAGCATTTGCCATCTGAAAATCCCAGGGAAGTTTGGGATCTGCCATTCCCAATACGTTGTGAATGAATTTTGTGTTCATCCGTTTAGCAATGGCAACGGATGCGCGGACATCCTGCAGGACCTTTTCCCTTAAGCCGCTATCGCGACCAGCAAACGTTACATCTTTAAAAGTCAATGTGCCTACGAATTGTCCAAACTCCATCCCCAGTCCCTGGACTGTTTTGCTGATCTTTTCCTGCTCCTCAACCGGTCTGTTCTTAAGCATGGTGTTTTCCCATGCGCGAAATCCCTGATCATGTCCCCACTTAATTTGGTCCGCCGGATTACTGCCAGCTACGTCTCCGAAAATTCCAAACTCGGGGGAAAATTTCATTTTGAAAACATTGTCAGTACCGACCTTATTTGATCTACTCGCAAATGAAGAAAAGGAAAGGGCACTTGAAGCAAGTATTCCGTTTTTTACAAATGTTCGCCGTTTCATATCAAATGTCTTTTATGAAAAATTGATAATTGATTTTTTTAACGCAACAGTTCTGAATCTGTCTCGGGGTCCTGGTCTTGTCCGATGAGGAAGGCCATGAGGTCGGCCAGTTCTTTCTCGGTAAGTAATTTATCCAATCCCAGTGGCATCATGGATTCGTCTTGAATTTCTGTCGATATGATATCCTTGAGCTGTATCTGCACGGATTCCTGGGGAGAGATTCCCAGTCGGATCATGTCTCCTGTTTGCTCCTGAATAATTCCCCTGAAAGTGTTGTCCTTCGTTTTGACTTGATACGTTTCATACTCCCGGACAAAACTCGCACCCGGATATACGATTGCTTCAACTAAATCATGGGCTGAACGGTCGCGCTGGATCGAAGTAAGGTCAGGACCGAAATTACCACCCTCGTTACCTATCGCGTGACAGGTATAACAAATTGCTTTGCCGAAGAACAGGATCCTTCCGCGTTCAATGTCGCCATTTGTGATGGTGCTTTCAACGGTATGAATACGGGCCAGGCGTTCAGCGCGTACTTCCTTTAATTTGGTCATCAACTTTTCGGTCGTTGCGCCGAGCTCGGGGGGATATTGGGAGAACGTTTTACGGAGGTACTCTTCGGTGATGTTGTCAAGGCTCGGCGAGTTTTCCAGTGCACTGGCTAATGCCTTTCCGATTTCAATATCTTTCGCACCCTGGAATACCGGCATGAGTCGTGGAAGTATGAACGCGTCTGCTTTGCCGAGAAAGTCCCTGGCAAGCATCAATAGTTGGTCATTCGACAATTTAGCTTGCCCCAAAACACCGGCTACCTGCTGACGGATGCTGGCATCATTGCCAGGTTGAAGTTGGGCATATAAGTAATCGAAGTGCCGCTTTGAAAGTAGAGTGCTGTCGTTGACCGACGTTCCAATTGCGTTAACTCTGATTATTGGCGTGTTTTGGTTATTATCAGCCACCTGTTGAAGCGCCTTGTTGAGCGAGGTGATGCGATGCAGCCGGATAAATTTCAACACGTGAAGCCTCACGGTTACATCAACATTCGAAGCTAGTTCCTTCCCGAGCTGATCAATCCAGCTGGAAGGGACCTCCTTTATATCACATGCGCTCATGGCATCCAAAAGAAAAAGTTTCTTTTCAACGGAAGCACTAGCCATCTGCGCAACGATGAATTGTTGCATGGGCGCGACACCACAATAAGAAACAAGAATGTCTTTCAATTGCTTTTTATCACTGGCGTCCAATTTTGTTTTCTTCAATTGTTTTTGAAGGTACGTGATCATGCTGGCTGCCCATTCGGGATGATGACTGACCACCCAGCGTGCAGTGCTTTCCATAGTACTGTCATTGCTTGCGAGGAAAGGTGTGACCTGTTCAGGTCTTAGGGAGCCATTCTGCATTTGATCAAGGGCGATTAAGGCAGCCTTCTTAACATCATCGGAAAGGTCGGCGAGTCCTTTCTTAACCAGGTCGGGTTGATTCATGTTGATCAGCGCGTAAATAATGGCGTGCTCAATAAACCGATCCTTTACTCCATCTGCGGCTTTAAGCAAGGCGGGAATTGCGCTCGACTCGCCAATCTGACCCAACGTTGTTGCGGCCTGGCGTCGGCCTGCCGGATCATCGTCTTGAATCATTTGTTTGAGATGTTCGATGGCGCCTCTGTCCCTCGCAAGCCCAAGGACTCTCGCTGTGGCTACACGCACGTGGAGGTCTTTATCGCTTAATCCCCTTCGCGCAGCTGCGATCGATTCATTGCTATTAATCCGGTAAAGCGCGAACACACTGCGGGTACGTGCATACACGTTGGCCGATGTTCCTAACATATTAGTAAGCGCACTAATGGACTCCTGTCTACGATCCACGAGGTTGTTGACGGCCTTGTCAGCCACAAAGGGCCGAGGGTCTTCGAGATATTTGGCGACCATAATGATATCGAGCGATTTCCAATCAATTGTGTTTCCAAATGGATCTTCAACTTTAGCGGCACCTGTTTTCCTTACGCGATATATGGATCCCTGCAATTCTGGTTTTGATACCTGCGAGAGGGGACAACCTTTGATGAACCATCCTCCGGTCTCTACAACCAGCAGGCTACCATCACCATCTTCCAATACATCGGTGGGGTGAAAGTCTTCGTTGGCTGAAGAAAAGAAGACCTCATCTTCCGTGCGAAACGACGCACCGTCGCGGGTCAATTTATGGCGCAGCACGCGATGCGTATTAAATTGAGCGCTGAAAAGATTATCCTGATAGTCTTCGCCCAGCGAAGTATTGCGGTAACGCGTTATGCCGACGGGAGCCACTCTCGAGTACTTCGTTACGACGGGCAAAAGGTCTCCTGTTAAGGGCAGCCCATCACGCGTAATGTTGTTGTTTGGCTTAGGATAAATTCCTCCTTCGGTCCAATACATCAACGCATCGCGCTGACCTGCTTTCGGGTCGGTGAAATACGTTTGTGTTCCCAGGACCTCGGACGCGGTGGTGAAGGTGAGACCCACAGGATTATTCATTCCACCTGCCGATATCCATTGAAGATTTGAACCATCGGGTTTCATTCTCCATACCCGTGCCGTTTCGCCTTTAAGACGCTCGCCTTCTTTTGTTGTGACGTCAAATCCTTCGATGGCGCTAGTGAGGTATAGCCAGCCATCAGGCGCCATGAACGGACCGATAAGACTGTTCGCATTGACATTCAACTCCCATCCTGAAAGAATTACTTCACGTTTATCCGCTACTCCATCTCCATCAGTGTCAGTAAACTTTAACAGTTCGGGTGCGGAAGAAGCAATGAGACTTCCTTTATAAAACACACCTCCCTGAGGGAACCCGACTTTATCCGCATAGATGGTGCTTTTATCATAGGTACCATCTCCGTTTAAATCTTGAAGAAGGTTAATCCGGAACTGCGGATTATTGATAGCATCTTCCGTTTTATTATAAACATTGCCGATGGACTCAAACACAAAAAGACGCCCAGTCTCGTCGGCGATAGCAAACATCGGATAATCCACCAGGTCAGGACCAGCGGCCACTTCTACCATATAGCCATCGGGGACCTCAATGGGTCCTGGCAATGAGTTGTTACTTTTGGTGCACGACGTCAATGTGAAATATGCGCCTGCCATACACAGGAAAAGTCGGCAGCCAAATCTTTTAGGATGATGCATGAGGGTCGGGTTGGTAGTATGTGAATAAAAGCAATATTTATGAATCGTGCTAAGGATGGGGGTTGGTTCATAACATCGCTTTTTTTCTGAATTTACTTAACAAAAGTAAAACTAATGTATTATATTCACGTTTGTTAAGTAAATAGTAAACAGATGACCCAACATTCCCTCGGAGAATTTGAAGAACTGGTACTTCTCATGGTGGCTGCGCTGCATGATGAAGGCTATGGTGTGACCATACTTGAAAACCTTGAAGAAAAACTGAACAAGAAAGTGAACATCAGCGCGGTTCACGTGGCCTTAAAACGCCTCGAAGACAAAGGCTTTGTAAAATCACGATTTGGTGGAATCACGGAAGACCGAGGCGGCAGGCGAAAAAAATTCTACGTGATCACAGCGCTAGGCAAAAGGATGCTCGACGCGCAGTATGAACTACGGACGAGCATTTACAAGCAGATTCCTAAAATTTCGTTTGGCTGATGAGTCCTCCAAAAAAGGCCCTGGCATTTCTTCGCTGGTTTTGTCGCGAAGATTATCTGGAAGAGATTGAAGGAGACTTGACGGAGGTTTTTAAAAAACATTATCAAATCTCTCCGCATAAAGCAAAATGGAAATTTGCATGGAGTGTGATCAGATACTTCAGACCGGAGTTTATAAAGTCGTTTAGAAATTCTTATCAACCTGATTCATACGGTATGTACAAAAGTTATTTTAAAGTGGCCCTACGGAATTTGTGGAGATACAAGGGGTATTCGTTCATCAATATTTTTGGACTAAGCATCGGCATAGCTGCTGCCTTACTGATCAGCCTTTGGGTGCAATATCAGCTGAGCTTTGACGATTTTCATGTGAACAAACAGCGCATCGTTATGGTCATGAAGAAGACCTTTTTCAACAATGTAAAAGGTACGCAAACCGGTATCATGCTGCCGCTGTACGATGAATTGAAGGGAAACTATCCCGAAGTAAAACATATCACACGGCTTGATTGGGGCAACTGGCACGGTTTGAATGTCGGGGAGAAGAAAATGGGTGGGAGTGGACACTTCGCAGATCCAGATTTCTTAAAGATGTTCACCTTTCCTTTAGTCAAAGGCAACGTTGACAACGTGCTAAAAGAACCCTATTCCATCGTGCTCACGGAATCGCTTGCCGTTGCTTTGTTCGGAGAAGAAGATCCCATCGGCAAGATGATCCTGGTGGACAACGCCCATAACGTGACGGTCACTGGAATTCTGAAAGACGTACCGACGAACTCCAGCATTTCATTTCAGTTCCTGTTGCCTTACGAACTGAATGTTCTTACCAGTGAGTTCGTGAGGAAAGCCAAAGATCAGTGGCAAAACAATTTTCTACAGAATTTTGTCGAACTGAATGACGGCGTATCCGCGACAACCTTCTCGGATCGAATTGAAATGATCGAGCGGAATAAGTCAGGAGATAAAAAAGCAAGCACGCTGTTCGTTCACCCGATGGAACGCTGGCATCTTTACAGTCGTTTCGAAGACTGGGTGAATACCGGTGGCGCGATTGAATCCGTGCGCATGTTCGCGATCATAGGTCTGCTCGTACTGGCCATCGCGTGTATCAACTTCATGAACCTCAGCACTGCCCGGTCAGAAAAAAGAGCAAGAGAGGTGGCCATCCGAAAAACGATTGGTTCGCAACGAAAACAATTGATCGTCCAGTTCCTGGGCGAGTCACTGATCGTTACTTTTATTGCCTTTATCATATCATTACCGATTATCCATTTGTCATTGCCTGCCTTGGCAGGCGTTGGTTTCGAAAATGTTCAGGTTGAATGGAACAACATTTCAATCTTAAGCATTACGCTGGCAGGCGTTATACTCACGGGGCTGATCGCTGGCTGCTATCCAGCGTTATTGCTTTCTCGTTTTACGCCGGTCAGGGTATTGAAGGGTCCTGTCCATGGCGGCAAATCTGCCGACTTGCCCCGTAAGATCTTAGTGGTGACCCAGTTTACCTTTTCCATTACGCTTATCATCTCTACCATCATTGTCTTTCGACAAATACAGCACGCTAAGGACAGACCGTTGGGTTATACTCCCGATAACTTGATTTCGATCTACCTTTCTCCTGACCTGCTGAAAAATTACCAGCCTTTAAAGAACGACCTGCTCGCAACGGGGTACGTAGAGGCCATTAGCAGAGCATCAAGTCCCATGACCGATATTTACAATGATTGGGACGGTTTTACTTGGGAGGGCAAGGATCCCAATAGCAATCCAATATTTTCAGCAATATTAGTTGATTATGACTACGACATAACTTCCGGCATCAGACTGAAACAAGGACGCTTTTTTTCTCCGGAGTTTGTGACAGACAGCACAGCATTGATGATAAATGAGGCAGCGATGAAGGTAATGGGGTTTGAAACGGCGGTAGGGAATGTTGTAAAGTATTGGGATGCGCCAATGACTGTTATCGGTGTTTACGAAAATGTTGTCATGGATGATCCTTTTCAACCCGTAGGTCCAGCCGTAATGATGTTGAGTTCCTCCTTTAGAGTTCAGGGATTTATAAGGATCAAAGACAATGTGGACTTGAGAAAAGCCCTGGCCGCAATAAAACCTGTTGTTGAAAGGTACAATCCTTCCAGCGCTTTTGACTATCGCTTTACCGACGAGGAGTTTGCAAAAAAGTTTAGTCAGGCGAACCAGACTGGTCAGCTGGCCGGCATTTTCACGGTGCTATCCGTGTTGATCAGCTGCCTCGGTATGTTTGGATTGGCATCCTTTATGGCCGAAAGACGGACGAAGGAAATCAGCATTCGAAAGGTGATGGGTGCATCTCATTTGCAGCTCTGGAAAATGTTGTCCAGAGATTTTGTCGTGCTCGTGATCATTTCCTGTTTCATCGCGCTTCCTACGGGTTATTATTTCATGAATAACTGGCTGCAGCGATATGAGTACCGAACGGATATTTCGTGGTGGGTATTTTTGGTAACGGGCGCGAGTGCGTTGGCTATTACATTATTGACTGTAAGCGTTCAGACAATTAAAGCAACATTGATGAACCCGGTGAAAAGCCTGCGCTCCGAGTAAGCTTCGGCTTTCGAAGAGAGCCTTCGCTCAGAATGAGCTACGGCTTTGGCAGGCTACCTCACTCGGAATGATAGAGGATCGAAGATATTTTGAGATCGGAAAAATGCCGAAGTGCTTTGGAAACATAATATGAAAACCAATCCGCCCAGGAGAGCCCTTCAATTTCTTCGCTGGTTTTGCCGCGAAGATTATCTCGATGAGATTGAAGGAGACTTAATGGAGATTTTTAAAAAACAATGTGAGAGGTCTCCACGCAAAGCGAAATGGAAATTTACCTGGAGTGTAATCAGATACTTTCGACCGGAGTTTATAAAGTCGTTTAAAAATCCTTATCAACCTCAGTACGGTATGTATAAAAGCCATTTTAAAATAGGATGGAGGAATCTCCTAAAAAACAAAGGATACTCAACTATTAATATTAGCGGGCTTGCCCTAGGAATGATTGTGGTTATGTTAATTGGACTCTGGGTTCATGACGAGGTGACCTTCGACCGGTATCACAAAAATTATGAACAGATCGCGCAAGTAGTCACACATGTTTCGATTGACGGTGAAGCAGTCACGTACCATTCGCTGCCAATGCCGGTAGCGGAAGAATTACGCACAAACTATAAGGATTTCACGGCAGTAGCGGCGACGTTGTCGCGTGACCGCATTATATCAAACGAAGATAAAGTATTTACAAAGCGCGGATGTTATACAGATTTTGTGTTCCCTGAGATGGCATCCTTGGCAATGAAAAAAGGAATGTATTCAGCTTTTAAAGACCGGTCGCATGTGCTTCTATCGGAATCCTTTGCTGCCGCCCTCTTTGGCGATGGCGACCCCATAAATAAGGAAATACGAATTGGCAATTCCGATTTGTTAGTCGTTGGCATTTATGAAGACTTACCGCGCAACTCCACCTTCTACGGTCTTAATTTTATTGCACCCATTGAATTGTTATTTTCCGATGCCGCTGCAATGAACAACTGGCGCAGCAGTTCCTTTCAGATATACGCGCAGCTAAATCCCAAAACCACATTCGACGATGTGTCAACGAAGATCAGAAATGTAATATTCAACCACACCCAGGAAGCTACGCGCCCACAACTCCACCTAAACCCGATGGAACGATGGCGCTTGTACGAATTCAGGAACGGCCAAAGCGTCGCCAGCCGCCTCGACCTGGTTTACGTTGTTGGTGTAGTCGGTGTATTTATCCTCATCCTTGCCTGTATAAACTTTGTGAATTTAAGTACGGCTCGATCTGTAAAAAGAGCTAAGGAGATCGGGGTTCGGAAATCCCTCGGTTCCTTGAAAAGTCAGTTGGTAAATCAATTCCTTTGCGAATCTTTTTTGGTATCCAAATTTGCGTTTGTACTTGCGATGGGCGCGGTGGTTTTGCTGTTGCCGTGGTTCAACGAGTTCTCGGACAAGCAAATGGAAATCCCCATATCCAGTCCGCTATTCTGGTTGGTTGTTATTGCTTCAACGACAGTTATCAGCCTGGCGGCTGGAGGTTATCCCGCATTTTATCTGTCTTCGATCAACCCGGTAAAAATATTAAAAGGCGTGGTATACGCTGATCATAGGTCCGCCAAACCGCGAAGAATTCTCGTGGTTATGCAATTCAGTATCTCTGTGATACTCATTGTTTGTACGCTCGTTGTTTACAACCAAATTCAGTTTGTAAAAAACCGACCCGCTGGATATTCGCTTGATGGGTTGATTTCCGTGCCATTCATGACAGGTGAAATTTTTGAGCACTACAATGAACTTCGCCTTGAGCTACTTAAAATAAATGCAGTGGAGCATGTCAGCCAAAGTTCTAGTCCTACCACAGGCATTTTTTCGTCTGCTGACAATTTGAGTTGGGAAGGGAAAGACCCCAGCCGGCAATTACTCTTCGGTACCATTTGTATCGATCCATATTTTGATGAGGTAGTGTCATGGAAAATAAAATCCGGACGAAATTTCTCAGCAGAAATCCCCAGCGATACCATGGCCTTCATTTTTAACGAAACCGCCATACGGCAGATGGGTTTAGTAGATCCAATTGGCAAAACTGTGCGATGGCATGACAAAAATTGGCACATTATCGGAGTAGTTCATGATATGGTGATGACTTCGCCATTTGGCGAAGCGATGCCAACGGTATTTATGATTGACAATCGCGAGCGAACCTTTGGTTTAATGAACATTCGGCTTTCGTCGAATCAATCTACCGCTGCCTCGCTTGCCGAAGTAGAAAAGGTTTTCAAGAAGGTTGTACCCAAAACTCCGTTTGACTTTCGTTTTGCCGACCAGGAGTATGCTAGCAAGTTCGCTGCCGAAGAAACTGTTGGGAAGCTGGTATTTACATTTACCGTTCTCGCTATTTTCATCAGTTGCCTGGGTCTGCTGGGCCTTGCATCGTTTGTTGCCGAACAAAGAACCAAAGAGATTGGTATTCGGAAGGTGCTGGGAGCAAGCGTGGGGCAGATATGGCAATTGATTTCATACGAGTTTGTGATATTAACCCTCATTGCCTGTGGATTCGCCGTTCCCATCTCGTGGTATTTCATGTCGAACTGGCTGCAGCAATATGATTACAGAATGGAAATAAGTTGGCATTTATTCACCGTAGCCGCGGGCGTTGCAATTGTCATCACGTTGATCACGGTAAGTTTTCATGCCGTTAGCGCGGCGATAACGAACCCGGTGAAAAGCCTGCGCTCCGAGTAAGCTTCGGCTTTCGAAGAGAGCCTACGCTCAGAGTAATGTACGCGTGCGCCATAGCATGCGCCACCGCTAAAGCTTAGGCGACACGCGGTTAGCGTAGGAGCACGGCACAACTGAATTATAACGAGAGATGTAACAGCAACGGGGCAAAAGACAAGGTTTCGAATTAATGGAGGAGAAGGGTCCCGACTACTGTCAACAAAAAATGTTTATTTGATGCAGGGTTCAGCGTAGGTGTCAAAAAGTATTTTCTTAATTTAGTTCGGTGACGTGGGACAGTCCGGTGATGGTAGGGCTTAACATTTCGATTCACTTCATTTTTAAGACCTCATATTCTCCTCGCTGCGGAACTCCAACGTTACCGTTATTATTGCCGAGTCTCATAAAACTTAAACATGATAACAACTATTGTTCGGTTCGTCAACATTGTAATGGCTGGACTGATTGCGGGAATTCTACTTGGCATTTGGCTTGGATTTAATCCAACGACCTATTCATTTTTAACCTACCTGGAACATCAGCAGGGAGCTATTAAAGCATTGAATGTACTCATGCCTGCAGTTGGATTCATAACAATCATATTGACATTGGTTTCAGCTTTTTTACAAAAAAATAATAAAGTCGTTTTTGTAACCCTGATAGCAGCAGCTATCCTTCTAGTTGCCAGTGGACTTGTAACAAGGTTTGGAAACCAACCTATCAACAAAATTGTGATGACTTGGCATAATACAGATGTGCCATCTAACTGGACCGAATTAAGGGACAAATGGTGGACTTTGCATCAAATACGAGCACTGAGCGCTCTTATTGCATTTTTCCTTATCGTCTGGACGGTTACACGGAAGAATTAATTACTACTGATTATGACACCCGCAATACTCTAACCCAAACGTTGGTGCATATGGTTGGACAAAGCTGTTGATAAATTAAGCCGCAAGGGAAACAGATCGAGCTGGTAAAGTGGTATCCAGAAGGTTCACGAATGTTTGGATTATTCAAACAACAGTTGGAGTATGACCCCTCGACATGGGACAATTATAAAAGTAGAATCAAAAGAGCTGTCCGTTTTATGCACGTTTGACTACTGATACAAACGAGAAGAAATAGTAATCGGAGCTCGGAAGCAGAATGCTCAAACGGACGGCGACAAAAGCGATAAAACATGTGCTGTAGCTTTTTGGACTTTAAGAGTGTGCGAAACGCCACGTCATCATTCTTTTGTTTTTTTCTGTGCATCATAGCATCTGGAAAATTTTCTAATTTGAATGCTCAAGAAATCACGCTTGCAAACAAACCTGCACAGCTGGACATTCGCAGGGCTGGCACTTCGAGTATACGGGTCACCTTAAAGCCATTGAGCTTTACCGATGACTTCCCTTATACTCCCGCCTTAGCTGACCGAAAGTATTCACCTCCGGAAATTAGTTTGCGTAGTCTCACCCAATCTGTAACAAAAAAAATCGGAGAAATTACGGTAGCAGTACAGGCTGATCCGCTGACCCTCACCATAACGAACAACAAAGGACAAAACATTCAGCGGATCGTTTTCGAAAATGATGGATCGCTTTCCTTTAAAACTGACGGACAGCCTTTACTAGGACTAGGCGAAGGTGGGCCCAAGCCGCCTGCGGACACCCCGTGGCGCGACTTACCAGTTCAATTCGACCGCTCCGGACTTCTGGACAGCATGCAGCCACGCTGGCAAGCTGATGCATATGGATCAAGAAATCCTGCTGCCATGTTGATCGGCACAGGAGGGTGGGGACTTTTTATAGCCACACCGTGGGTGTTGGTTGATCTAAGAAAAAAAGACAAGGGTATCTTTATTCCCTGGAAACCAACCAATGGTGATAGTGTTCCACAAACTCAGCGTAATCAGGGGTTAAACCATGGGAAGGGAATTCATCCTGTCCAAAAAATAGTGCCGGGCCTTTATGATTTTTTTGTTTTTGATGCGCATGACCCTGCGCAACTCATGAAGGATTTTTCAATGATAACAGGGCCGGCTGTATTGCCACCCAAATGGGCCTTGGGCTATATGCAGTCACACCGCACACTGGATGATGATCGACAAATGATCGGCATTAT